>Ga0209012_1003883_pt1 | contig 10688 bp, 4 predicted proteins | sample RS3BMetagenome_FD_184735 | JGI IMG/M metagenome (GOLD analysis project Ga0209012, IMG submission 184735) | Ferric oxide microbial mat and aquatic microbial communities from Rainbow Spring, Yellowstone National Park, USA - RS3B (SPAdes) (version 3) ...
GTAGCTGGTCTGAGAGGACGATCAGCCACACTGGGACTGAGACACGGCCCAGACTCCTACGGGAGGCAGCAGTGGGGAATATTGCGCAATGGGCGAAAGCCTGACGCAGCAACGCCGCGTGGAGGATGAAGGCTTTCGGGTTGTAAACTCCTTTCAGCAGGGACGAAACTGACGGTACCTGCAGAAGAAGCCCCGGCTAACTACGTGCCAGCAGCCGCGGTGAGACGTAGGGGGCAAGCGTTGTCCGGATTTATTGGGCGTAAAGAGCTCGTAGGCGGCTTGGCAAGTCGGATGTGAAATCTCCAGGCTTAACCTGGAGTCGCCATCCGATACTGCTATGGCTAGAGTCCGGTAGAGGATCGTGGAATTCCTGGTGTAGCGGTGAAATGCGCAGATATCAGGAGGAACACCAACGGCGAAGGCAGCGATCTGGGCCGGTACTGACGCTGAGGAGCGAAAGCGTGGGGAGCGAACAGGATTAGATACCCTGGTAGTCCACGCCCTAAACGTTGGGCACTAGGTGTGGGGCCTATTTCGACGGGTTCCGTGCCGTAGCTAACGCATTAAGTGCCCCGCCTGGGGAGTACGGTCGCAAGGCTAAAACTCAAAGGAATTGACGGGGGCCCGCACAAGCGGCGGAGCATGCGGCTTAATTCGATGCAACGCGAAAAACCTCACCTGGGTTTGACATGTAGGGAAAAGCTGCAGAGATGCAGTGTCCTTTTAGGGCCCTTCACAGGTGGTGCATGGCTGTCGTCAGCTCGTGTCGTGAGATGTTGGGTTAAGTCCCGCAACGAGCGCAACCCTTGCCCTATGTTGCCAGCGGATAATGCCGGGGACTCGTAGGGGACTGCCGGAGTTAATTCGGAGGAAGGTGGGGACGACGTCAAGTCATCATGCCCCTTACATCCAGGGCTGCACGCATGCTACAATGGCCGGTACAAAGGGTCGCCAACCCGCGAGGGGGAGCCAATCCCATAAAGCCGGTCTCAGTTCGGATCGCAGTCTGCAACTCGACTGCGTGAAGTCGGAGTCGCTAGTAATCCCGAATCAGCACGTCGGGGTGAATACGTTCCCGGGCCTTGTACACACCGCCCGTCACACCACGAAAGTCGGCAACACCCGAAGCCGGTGGCCCAACCAGTAATGGAGGGAGCCGTCGAAGGTGGGGTCGGTGATTGGGGTGAAGTCGTAACAAGGTAGCCGTACCGGAAGGTGCGGCTGGATCACCTCCTTTCTAAGGAGCACATGCCAACCCATCGCACTTGGTGGCGATTGACCGAATTCCGCTCAACGGAGTTTTGATCAACAGATCCAGTGCCGATGGCACGGCAGTCTCAAAGAAAGTGTCGAAGCCTGGCATCCCTCTTCAGCTACAGTGTGACCAATGGTCGCGCACTTTGAGAATGAAAGAGCGAGCACGAGTAATCAACATAAGTACTCCAAGTTATTAAGAGCCAACGGTGGATGCCTTGGCGCCTGAAGCCGATGAAGGACGTAGGCGACTGCGATAAGCCATGGGGAGCTGTCTACCAAGCTTCGATCCATGGATCTCCGAATGGGGAAACCCGACATCAGTTAATGCGATGTCACCCCTGCCTGAATATATAGGGCAGGAGGAGGGAACAAGGGGAATTGAAACATCTCAGTACCCTTTAGGAAAGGAAAACAACAGTGACTCCCCAAGTAGCGGCGAGCGAAAAGGGAAGAGCCCAAACCGAACCGGTGTGATAGCCTGGCGGCGTTGCCGGTTCGGGGTAGTGGGAGTGATCATCTAGGTTCGCCAGAGCCTAGGAGGAGTTACAAAGTTGGTCGGTTAGTCAAAGCAGTCTGGAACGCTGCGCCACAGAGGGTAATGGCCCCGTAGACGAAAACCCCCAACCTCCTTCGATCGCCACCCAAGTAGCGCGGGATCTGGGAAAGCCCGTGTGAATCTGCGAGGACCACCTCGTAAGGCTAAGTACTCCTCAGGCGACCGATAGTGAACTAGTACCGTGAGGGAAAGGTGAAAAGTACCCCGAGAGGGGAGTGAAAAAGAACCTGAAACCGTTGGTTTACAAGCAGTCAAAGCAGACAAGTTCTGCGATGGCGTGCCTTTTGAAGAATGAGCCAGCGAGTTACCGTGGGTGGCAAGGTTAACCTATGTATGGGGGAGCCGAAGCGAAAGCGAGTCTGAATAGGGCGTATGAGTTGCCTGCGGTAGACCCGAAGCCGGGTGATCTATCCATGGGCAGGCTGAAGCGGGAGTAAGACCCCGTGAAGGGCCGAACCCACTCTGGTTGAAAACAGAGGGGATGACCTGTGGATAGGGGTGAAAGGCCAATCAAACCCGGTGATAGCTGGTTCTCCCCGAAATGTATTTAGGTACAGCGTCAGATGTTCAGCATCGGAGGTAGAGCACTGAATGGGCTATGGGGCCCCACAGGCTTACTGATCCCAATCAAACTCCGAATGCCGATGCTCTAGAGTCTGGCAGTGAGACCATGGGGGATGAGCTTCATGGTCGAGAGGGAAACAGCCCAGACCGCCAGCTAAGGTCCCTAAGTTCTGACTAAGTGGAAAACGATGTGAAACCGCAAAAACAGCCAGGAGGTTGGCTCAGAAGCAGCCACCCTTTAAAGAGTGCGTAATAGCTCACTGGTCGAGTGGTTTTGCGCGGACAATGTAACGGGGCTAAGTCAGACACCGAAGCTGCGGATGTGGAACCAGATTTCTGGTGTCCATATGGTAGGGGAGCGTCGGGCATGCACTGAAGCGATCAGCGTAAGCGGTCGTGGAGCGTGTCCGAGTGAGAATGCTGGCATGAGTAGCGAGAGAGGGGTGAGAAACCCCTCCGCCGAAAGCCTAAGGGTTCCTGGGCAAGGCTAATCCGCCCAGGGTAAGTCGGGAGCTAAGGCGAGGCCGAGAGGCGTAGTCGATGCACAACCGGTTCATATTCCGGTACCGCTAATACCACATTTGAGTGATGGAGGGACGCAGGAGGGTAGATGATCCCAGGCGTTGGTTGTCCTGGGGAAAGCGTGTAGGGCGAGGGCCAGGTAAATCCGGACCTCATAAAGCCTGAGACGTGATTCCGAACCGCTTTTAGGTGAAGTCATTGATCCCATGCTGCCGAGAAAAGCTTCTAGCGAGTGGTAAGAGCGCCCGTACCCCAAACCGACACAGGTAGGCAGGTAGAGAATACCAAGGCGATCGGGAGAACTGTGGTTAAGGAACTCGGCAAATTACTTCCGTAACTTCGGGATAAGGAAGGCCCAGTTAGGGTGAGAGGGGCTTGCCCCCTTGATGCCTGAGTGGGTCGCAGAGAATCGGGGGAAGCGACTGTTTACTAAAAACACAGGAGCGTGCTAAGTCGCTAAGACGACGTATACGCTCTGACGCCTGCCCGGTGCCGGAAGGTTACGGGGAGAGGTTAGCCCTTTAGGGCGAAGCTTCGAACCTAAGCCCCGGTAAACGGCCGCCGTAACTATAACGGTGCTAAGGTAGCGAAATTCCTTGTCGGGTAAGTTCCGACCCGCACGAATGGCGTAACGACTTCCCCACTGTCTCAACCACAGACCCGGCGAAATTGAAGTACGAGTAAAGATGCTCGTTAGCTGCATCAGGACGGAAAGACCCCGTGGACCTTTACTGTAGCTTGATGTTGAGTTTTGGTTCCGATTGTGTAGGATAGGTGGGAGCCTATGAACGGGTGGCGCTAGCTGCCCGGGAGGCGTCCTTGAAATACCACCCTGTCGGTGCCGGAGCTCTAACCATGGTCCGTGAATCCGGATCGGGAACAGCGTCAGGTGGGCAGTTTGACTGGGGCGGTCGCCTCCTAAAGAGTAACGGAGGCGCCCAAAGGTTCCCTCAGACTGGTTGGCAATCAGTCGTTAGAGTGCAATGGCAAAAGGGAGCTTGACTGCGAGACCCACAAGTCGAGCAGGTGCGAAAGCAGGGCATAGTGATCCGGCGGTAGCGTGTGGAAGCGCCGTCGCTCAACGGATAAAAGGTACCCCGGGGATAACAGGCTCATCTTGCCCAAGAGTCCATATCGACGGCAAGGTTTGGCACCTCGATGTCGGCTCGTCGCATCCTGGGGCTGAAGTAGGTCCCAAGGGTTGGGCTGTTCGCCCATTAAAGCGGTACGCGAGCTGGGTTTAGAACGTCGTGAGACAGTTCGGTCCCTATCCGATGCAGCCGTAGGAAACCTGAGAAAGGCTGTCCCTAGTACGAGAGGACCGGGACGGACGTAGCTCTCGTGTGCCAGTTGTCCTGCCAAGGGCACGGCTGGTTAGCGACCTACGGAAGGGATAAGCGCTGAAAGCATATAAGCGCGAAGCTCTTTTCAAGATGAGGTTTCCCACAGGGTTAACCTGGTAAGGCCCGTGAGAGACGATCACGTTGATAGGCCGGAGGTGTAAGCACAGCAATGTGTTCAGCCGACCGGTACTAATCGGCCGAGGGCTTGGAGTTACCCGTGCTCGCTCTTTCCTTCTCGTGTGTGTTGGTCAACCCAACTTACGACTAGGCAACATCAATCAAGCAACATAACATACACAAGACGCAAGCAGGCAAGATAATGCGAGCTTGATTCAAGCAAGTTCTGCCTTCATCGCCAGCAAGCTTCGAGCGGTGGCAATAGCGGTGGGGAGACACCCGTTCCCATTCCGAACACGACCAGTTAAGCCCACCTACGCCGATGGTACTTGGGGGGAGGCCCCCTGGGAGAGTAGGGCACTGCCGCTCGTTTCACAACCCCCCTCCACGTGAGGGGGGTTGTGCTGTTTTGGGGGGCGGGGGGTCTCAAAGAGTTTTGTGATTTTCTGCGGATTCGGTGGCGCGGATGGTTCAAAAGCAATAAAGTAGTACGAAATCAAGGATGCAGGTTGGGATTGTGTCGTTGTGTACCACTTGGGGTTGCAACGTGTTCTGGTGCAAGGCTCGCTGGTTTGGCTGGGGTTACCCGGGGGGCTTCCTCGGGTGCTGATGCGTAAAGGGAGGGAACGACTGATGTCGTCACGTAAGAGCTGGATGAAGTTGGGGCTGTTGGCTGGTGGGATGTCGTTAGTACTTGCAGCATGTGGGTCGACGAGCTCAGGTGCTGCTTCCTCGGGTTCGTCGGCGTCACAGGTACCAGCGAACTATGCGAGTTATGCCCTGCATACTGGTGATACCTATTCTTGGGTGTTGCCGCTGCCGAACGAGGCCAACTACGAGCCGTGGGATCAAAATGCTGAGTATGGGATGTATCGGCCACTCTATGTTGCAGGTGAGGGTTCGAGTCCGGTGATTAATTATGCGGACAGCATCGGTCAACAACCGGTGTATTCCAATGGGGACACGACGGTGACCATCACCTTGAATCCCTGGAAGTGGTCTGATGGGACCGCGGTGACGGCCCGTGATGTGCAGTTCTACTACAACCTCTACGTGGCTAACAAGGATCAGATTGCGACGTATGTACCAGGCAACTTCCCGGATAACGTCGCTAGTTTCACGGTCGATTCGCCGACCAAGTTCACCCTTAAACTTAAGAGCGCTGTTAACCCCCTGTGGTTCACTGATAACGAGCTCACCGATGTCGTCCCGCTGCCCCAGCAGAGTTGGGATAAGGAGTCGGCTAGCGGCAAGGTTGGCAATTACGATATGACGACCGCTGGCGCCAAGGCGGTTTTCAAGTTCCTGTATTCGCAGTCGTCCAAGCTTTCGACGTATGCCACGAACCCATTATGGCAGGTTGTCGATGGTCCATGGAAACTCCAGTCCTATGATCCGACGACTGCGCGAACGGTGTTTAAGCGTAACAACGCTTTTACCGGGCCAGACAAGCCCAAGCTTTCTGGCTATGTGCTCGAGAGCTTCTCGTCGCAAACGGCGGAGGTGGATGCCCTGCGTAACGGCAGCTTGGACTATGGCTATCTCCCACTTAGCGATGTTAAGCTGTCCTCTACCTTCAAGAGCGATGGGTATACCATTGCTCCTTGGGCCACAGATTATGTGCAGTGGGCTGAGCTGGGCTACACCAGCAAGACCTGGGGGCCCCTGGTCAAGCAGCTCTACATCCGGCAGGCGCTCCAGCACACCATCAACGAGCCGTTATATCTGAGCGCCACGCTCCATGGAGATGGCCAGCTCACCTATGGGCCCGTTCCAAACCTTCCGGGTTCGCCGTACGTCTCGCCGCAGGAGAAGACCGATCCTGATCCATATTCGGTCAGCGCTGCAAAGTCGCTGCTAACCAGCCACGGCTGGTCGATGGGTTCGAACGGCGTCATGGTCTGTACCAGCCCTGGGACCGGTGCATCCCAATGCGGAGCCAACATCGCCAAGAATGAGCCGTTGAGCCTCAAGTTTATGTACCAGACTGGTACTCCAACGCTGCAGGCTCAGGTTGAGGCGTTTGCAACGGCGGCAAAGTCGGCCGGCATCGATCTTGTGCTTGATCCTCAATCCCAGTCGACGATGTTCTCTATCGGTGGAGTGTGTCCATCCTCTGGACCATGTAATTGGGGGATTATCCTCTATCGGACGTTCCTGTGGAACTATGGTCAAGGTGATGTCCTGCCCACTGGTGGTCAGATGTTCGGATCGGGCAACTATTGGGGTGGCGGTTATAGCTCGCCAACTGCCCAAACGTTGATCAACGATACCCACACTCAACCTGGTCTACAACCACTCTTCAACTACGAGAATTACATCTCGAGCCATGTCGCCGCTCTGTGGTTCCCAACCTGGGATTGGCAGGTTTCGGTGGTTTCGGACCATCTCCATGGATGGAATCCACAGCAGGTCTTTGGAGATCCAGTGCCGTCTCGGTGGTACTTCTAAGCGAATTAGCATTGCGCCACCTTGCATTGCGCAGGGTGGCGCTTTGTCGTCTGGCTAGAGTGCGACCGCGCCGGTGGACTGCTCCTGGTACTTGCGGCCCAGTCGAGGCCAGGTCCCGACGCCTAGGAACCGGGTAGCACTGGTACGTAGCGTTTGTTTTGGGTCGCTTGCGCCGTGAGATCGCAATGGCCGTTTCCAGTTAGGGCGCAGTGACGTGTCATTGCCAGATGCGTAAAGTGGCGTTACGTTCGCTGCGGATCACAGCACGTGTGGCGGGGTATTGCAGTCGGTGCTGACGGGCATGCAGCCCTACGGGATGCCGACGGTACAGCCGCCACAAGGGGCGGTGACGTTAGTCTGGCGGGCAGAGGCTTTCGAGAGCGGCTGGCTTGTGCGAGGCGTGGCATGTTGACGCGTGTGCAGTTCGGCAGATCAGGTGGCGCGACGGAGTCCTGGATTGGTGGTCTGCCCGATCTGAGTGTCGTGATGGTCTCTGCGCGTTGGACGAAGTTGTAATTCGTTATGCAACGTTTTGGCCTCGAACGGACAAGTAGAAGGTATGGGGTTACGAGAGGGACCGATGGGCGCGGCAGAGCCTGAGGGTGTCCAGATGGTTTTCGCTGACGTTGTTGAATCGCTGTTGCCACAGCTGTACCGGTATTTCCTTCGACGAGTGGGTCCCGGGCTGGCCGACGACCTCGTTATTGAGACCTTCTCGACCGTTGCGCAGCGACTGGAGAGCTATGACGAAAAGCGCGCACCATTGCGTGCCTGGGTCTACGGTATCGCCTCCAATGTTTTACGCTCACATTGGCGTCATGAACAGCGTCTGCTTGAGTTAGATGCACGATTGCGCGCTGAACCAGCAGTTGGTAATGCCATGTCCAGCGATCCAGCAGAACTCGGTGACGAGTTGAGTCCCGTCGTGGCTCGCCTCCTTGCCAGTCTGGGACCCGAGGACCGGAACGTGTTCTTACTCTACGCCTGGGAAGATCTTGGCCCTGGGGAGATCGGGGTGGCTCTGGGGCTTGCGGACGGGACCGTTCGGTCCAAGCTTTCCCGTATCCGGGCGAGGTTCCGTCGCGAGTTAGGTGAGGCCGCGAGCGTGTCATTGGAGGTCACCGGCCCGGGTGCCGAGGGGCCAGAACATGGAATCGAGGAGGATCGATGAACGAGATTGATGTAGTCAAGGCATTCCGAGGAGACGAAGCTGATGTACCGGAGGGTTTGCACGAACGTGTGCTAGCGGCAGGGCATGTCGCACTGGCGGAGCGTCGAGCATCAGCGTCCAAAGAGGTATCGAGCAAGCGATCAGGACAGCATCGTAAACGCGTGCTGGTGGGATCCTTGGCTGGCCTTGCCGTGTTGGCGGCCGGCGCAGGGATTCTTGGGATACGGTCTCATCACACGAGTAGGTCAACCGATGCGCTCCAGGGCTTGAAGGTCATCGAGACTGCCTATCACAAAGCGCTGGTGGGTTCGACCTATCGCTTTACGATGGGCGAGACCATCGATGGCGGCGCGGTCATCTCGGAGGATACGAACTCCTCCGGTTTTGTCGTCGCTCCGAGATCGCCAGAGGATGCGCCAGCCTCTGAGAGCTCAACAACGGTGACCGGCAACGGTCGGTCGTTGACGGTGAATGAACTGGTTGTCAACAAGGTCCTCTACTTTGGTGTCACTGGTGCAACGTTGCCCGGTTTGCCGACTGACAAGCGCTACGTGGGTGTCAACCTTTCCCAAGCAGGGGGCCAAAGTCTACCGGAGAGCAAGAATCCAGTGAGTTCGGGTCCTCTCGCCTTCTTGGCCCACCCACCTGCGGGCACCACGGTGACTGGGCAACGTGACACAACCTATGATCGCGCCCCGGTCAAGGAATACTTTGTCAACCTGGATTTAGCGTCCCTGTTGCGCCAGGAGGGTGTTGCCAAGGCTGAGCAGTCCTTGCCCATCCTTCGCGAGGGTCTGCATTACCTGCCCACGTTCGCACCACTTGCAATCTGGATCAATGGTGCCGGTGAACTCGTACACATGTCGTTCACCTTGGAGTTGAACGTTCAGGGACAACCGATCTACGCAACCTTCGTCATGTCCTTCTCTGATTATGGCGCCAAGCTGGAGGTGATACCACCACGTCGAAGCCAGGTAGCCTTCGAGACGCCGGCCCAATTCCAGAAGACGCTGCAATTTGGGACAAACCAGTGAGCACTAGCCTTGTGGCTGACACCGAGATGGCACTCATATGATGTTGTGTCAGTCGGTGGCAGCAGTTGGTGTCTCGGTGACACCGTGGTCCCTGGGGCCCGAGTTGTTGCCGTGTAGGCGTACAAAGAGGGCACTAGCGACGAGGAGCGAGACGCCTCCAGCGACAAAGGCCCAGCGCGGTGAGAAGTCTTGTGACATGAAACCGACGATCGGAGCGCCGATGGGAGTGCTTCCGAGGAACCCAAGGGTGTAGAGGGCCATGACCCTGCCTCGCATTTCGAAGCGGGAGTTCAACTGTAAGGTTGTGTTGGCGAAGGCGTTGAAGCTGATGGACATCGCCCCGAGGCCCATCAAGGCAAGCCCAGCGAGCCAGATGCTTGGAGCAAGCGCGACGAGCCCCATGAGGCCGGCGAAGCCCACGGAGATGATGGCCATCAGTTTCGGGCTTGCGGGTCGCCGCAGCGAGGCGGCTGCGACGCTGCCGATGATGGCCCCTACGCCGAAGAGAGACATGAAGTCGCCGAGGAGCTGTGCATGTCCACGGAAGGTGGTCTCGGCCAGCAATGGGATGGTGACGGGGAAGTTATAGGCGAAGATGCCGGCGATCAAGATGGCGAGGAGGGTGGCGAGCAATACCGGTCGGTTGCGAACATAGCGAAGACCGGCCCGGATTTGTCCTGGCTCGCGAAGCACCGTGCTTTGGACAAAGAGCTGGGTCGGTCGCATCATCACGAGCGCAATCAAGATGGCAACGAACGAGATGGCATTGAGAAGAAAGCCCCAGCTGATGCCCAGGTGTGCGATGGCGATGCCGACGACTGCGGGTCCGATGGCTCGTGCAAGGTTGAAGCTGGCGGAGTTGAGGGTGACCGCGTTCTGCAGGCTATCGCGCCCGACGAGCTCCTGGACGAAGGTCTGGCGTGCCGGGGTGTCGATTGCGTTGATGAGGCCGAGCACAACCGAGGCAACGAACACCAGGGTGATGGTGATGGTATGGCTTGCCACAAGGTAGAACAGCACAAAGGCCACCAACATGAATGAGGTTTGGGTGATCATGATGAGGCGGCGACGATTCAGCCGATCGACGACGATGCCCGCCTGGGCTCCAAAGAGCAAAATCGGCAGGAACTGTACCGCGGTGACCAGCCCGAGCAGCGACCCACTCTTACTGAGGGTAAGGACAAGATAGGCCAGCGAGATCGATTGCATCCAGGAGCCGGTGTTCGAGATGAATTGGCCAATGGTGAAGAGTCGAAAGTTGCGTACCGTGAGCGAACGGAAGGTATCCTGGCGCCATCGTGTGAAAGATCCAGAGCTCAATGTTGCCGCCTATTGCGTTGACGCCGCCGTTAGACGGAGTCGATTTCAGTTACCGTTCCATAAATCTTACGCAAATCTACTCACACAGATTTGCAGTTTATTTACTGCTTCGTTGAAGCCAGTTTCACCATCCACCAAACCAAGGCTTAGTGGATGGCCAGTGCTTTCTTCTCCACAGTCGTTACTTCCGGCGGAACTCGCCGTAGGGCAACTTAGGGTTGCCAGTCCAACTCTCTCAATGTTGATCGCAGCATTGGTATCTCGGTCGTGAGTTACGCCACAACCATCACATGTCCATTCGCGGACACTCAACGGCATGGACGCAGCTACTTGTCCGCAGGTGGAACAAGTCT
>Ga0209012_1003886_pt1 | contig 10678 bp, 9 predicted proteins | sample RS3BMetagenome_FD_184735 | JGI IMG/M metagenome (GOLD analysis project Ga0209012, IMG submission 184735) | Ferric oxide microbial mat and aquatic microbial communities from Rainbow Spring, Yellowstone National Park, USA - RS3B (SPAdes) (version 3) ...
CCCCCGCCGCTCCCCGGCGGAGACGGCGAGCAGAACCCGCCGCGCGCTCCCGGGCGGCCCGCGCCGGCCAGCGCATCACGAGCCTCCCAGCAGCATGGTCACCAATCCCTGGAGGGACCGGCCCACCGGCACCTGGGGTTGACCGAGCGACTGGTAGACGCTGCCGGCGGCCTGGCGGGCGGCGTTCGAGACCGCCGACGGAGTGGCGGTCGCCGGGGTGGCGGTCGCCGGGGTGGCGGAGGAGAGGGAGCCGGCAACCGGGGTCGTGGCGGACTGGGGAAGCGAGTCGAACGCTGCCACCTGGGTGGAGCAGTCGAAGGGGCTGCCGGGGGCGTCGAGCGCCTGCTGGAGGGGCTGGAGGAAGGCCAGGTCCGGAGCGGCCGGAGCCACCAGGTTGCAGACCAGGCTGTTCACGTCACTGAAGTCGATGAAGATCTGGAAGTAGGCGTAGTGCGAGCCGTCCGGGAGCGTCGCCGCGGACGGTGCGCGGGCGATGTCGGAGACGTACTCGTAGGCCCCCTTCACCAGGGTCTCGATGTTCTGCTGGTTGGCAAGCAGGACCCGGGTCACGTTGGCACCGGTGGTGAGGAGGGTGCCGATGTCGGGCCGGTAGCGGCTGAGGAACTGGGCCACGTTCTCCGCCAGCGGGGTGAGGGAGGCCACCAGTCGCTGGTAGGCCGCTTCGGAGCGGTTGATCGCCGGCAGCGCGGTGTTCACCTGGGCGGCGACGTTGTCGAGCGCCGGCCCCTCCGGGGCCAGCACCCCCGACAGCGCAGTGAGCGAGTCGAGCGCGGTGAGCTGGGCCCCGAGGGTGTTGCCGAGCAGCGCCGCCAGCTTCGCCCCCTCGTCGATGCCCGACGCGATCGCCGGTCCCTGGCCGGCGGTTCCCTGGTCGAGCTCGGAGATGGTCGAGGAGAGCGCGGTGGTGTCGATGTTGGACAACAGGGGATCCGCCGCCGCGAACAGGTCGTCGAGCTGGCTGGACACCGCGGTGTGGGTGACCGAGCCGCCCGGGGCGATCCACGGCGCCGACAGGGGTGCGGCAGGTGTGGACGTGGTGAACGTCACGTCCTCGGCCCCGAAGAGGTTCTGCGGCCGGATGGTGGCGGTGGCGTCGGCCGGCATCCGGAACGACCGGTCGATCTGCATCACGACCCGCACCCGCCGGCCGGAGAGGGCGATGGTGCCCACCTGGCCGACCTGCACCCCCCGGAAGTCGACCCCGGAGCCGGGGTGGAGCCCCTGGCCGGCCGACCCGAACATCCCCACCACCGGATAGCTCCCGTCGAAGGCGCCGTCCGACGCGCGCACGGCGAGGTCCACGCCGGCCACGAGCACGGCGGCGACGACGACGAGCACCGTCGCGCGGTAGGCGAGCCGCAGCCGGGGACGGGTCCGTCGCCCGCTCATCCGACCAGCCGGGCCGTGGAGCCCGGCCCCCCGAACATGATGGTGGACAGGAGGAAGTTGAGCAGCACGATCACGATGATCGAGACGCGGATGGCCCGCCCGGCCGACACGCCCACCCCGGCCGGACCCCCGGTGGCCCGGTAGCCGTAGTAGCAGTGGACGAACGTGACGGCCACCGCGAACACCATCGCCTTGACGAACGAGTAGAACACGTCGATCGGTGGGAGGAAGAGGTGGAAGTAGTACGAGTAGGTTCCCGCCGACTGGTGGAAGAAGTCGGTGACGATCAGCTGGGTGGCGAGGAAGCTCGCGAAGAGCGCGGCCAGATACAGCGGGATCATCGTGATCAGTGCCGCCCACACCCTCGTCGCCACCAGGTACACGATGCTGTCCACCCCGAGCACCTCGAGCGCGTCGATCTCCTCGGAGATCCGCATGGCCCCGAGCTGGGCGGTGAAGCCGGCGCCGACCTGGGCGGCCAGCGCCACCCCGGCCACCAGCGGCGTGATCTCCCGGGTGTTCGCCAGAGAGGAGATGACGCCGGTGAGCGACTGGGCGCCGATCTGCTGGAGGGCGGCGAACCCTTCGAGGCCGACCTCGGTGCCGGTGAAGAAGGCGATGCTGGTGATGACGAAGAACATCCCGCCGCCGATGATCAGCGCGCCGGCCCCGATCGTGATGTCGGAGACGAGGACGACGATCTCCTTGCGGTACCGGAGCGCCCGGGGGAGGGCGCGGACCGTCTGGCCGTAGAAGACGAGCTGCCCGTACATCCCGTCGACCAGGCCTGCCACCGTCGCCCCCATCGTCACAGGCCCTTTTGGGGGATGAACCGGAAGTACACGATGGTGAGCACGAAGTTCACGAAGAACGCCAGGATGAACGTCGCCACCACCGCCTGGTTGACTGCGTCGCCCACCCCTTTCGGGCCGCCCCGGCACGACATCCCCTTCGCGCACGCCACCATGGCGGCGATGAAGCCGAACACACCCGCCTTGAAGAGCGCCATCCAGAGGTCGGCGAGCTGGCTGAGCTCGCCGAAGGTGGCGAAGAACGCACTGGCGGAGATGTGCAGGTTGTGGGTCCCGAAGTAGAGGCCTCCGGCGATACCGGCCACCGACACGATGCCGTCGAGGAGGATGGCGACCACGGTGGCGGCCAGCAGCCGGGGCAGCACCAGGCGGTGGAGCGGCTGGACACCCATCACCTCTATGGCGGAGATCTCGTCGCGGATGCGGCGGGAGCCGAGGTCGGCACACATGGCGGAACCCCCGGCGCCGGCGATCAGCAGGGCGGTGGCGACCGGCGCCTGCTCCCGCACCACCGCCAGCACCATCGCCGCACCCAGCTGGGACTGGGCCCCGATCTGCTGGAGGAGCGATCCGACCTCGAGGGCGATCACCATGCCGAACGGGATCGACACCAGGATGAGCGGGATGGTGGTCACCCGGACCAGGAACCAGCACTGGTCGATGAACTCCCCGAACGGCACGCCGTGGCGGAGGCCGAGCCGCAGCGACTCGAGGGCTGCCGCCACCATGGCGCCGAGCTCCGCGACCACCCGGACCAGGCCGGTCAGCGGAGTCTGGGTCGCGACCCGGCGCTTCGGCAGGACCGACGCGGCCGGAGGAGCGTCGGATGCCGGCATCGCCGGGGTGCCGGGGCGACCGCCGGGCCGGTCTCCCAACGTGCCCACCCCCTCGCTCCCTGCTCCCCGTTCGGACATCTCACCTCCTCCAACTCGCTGCGGGACCGTGCGTCGCGGCCGACTCCGGAGACGGCCCCCGCCCTGGCTCCTCTGCGTGCCGCGGGCCCCGACCCCTGTTCCCCACCCGTCGTTCGTTCTTCGTTCGGGGGGGGGAACGGCGGGGGAGCGCGAACCTTGCGGTCCTTGCGGTCTGCGCACGTAGGATCCGTACGTCCGTACGTCCGTACGACCGGCTCGGGACCGACGACCGGCTCGGGACCGACGACCGGCTCGGGACCGACGACCGGCGATGCGGGCAGCCGGAGGGGAGCGGGGCATGACGGGATTCCGTGCAGGGACGGGGCGGTCCGACCGGTGTCGGCACGAGTTGCGCCCGCGGTGGCGGGTAGCCGCCGCCCTGGCCGCCACCGTCGCGATCGCCGCGGCCTGCGGGAGCTCGGCAACGGGGAGTCCGGCGAAGACGACCGCTCCCACCGCCTCGACACGACCGACGGTCGCGACCTCGACGCCCGCCGCGGCACCGGCTCCGTCCGTCGGTGCTCCGGTCCGAACGTCGCTGACGGTGGTGGCCTGCCCGACCACCCGGGGCGTCCCGGGGACGCCACCGGCGCGCTTCCCCTCGACGATCTCCGTGTCGCTCCCCGCGTCGTTGGGGCAACGGCTCGCTTACTACAGCGACGACTCGCGGTCGTTGGCGCCGGTGATGGGTCCGAGCGGTTGGGGCTGCGGTGTCGGAGTGGGGGCCGACGGGTCGACCGTGGTCGCCATCTATCCGCCCGCCGAGGCGTCCTCCTTCCCCGCCGACCACCTTTACCCCCCGACCCGCACGGGATCGGCCGACGAGGCCGTCGTGGCGTACACCCCGTCGGCCTGCCAAGACTGCGTCTACGGACTGGTCTGCCCCCTGATCCCCACGGCGGGCGCCCAGCTCGGCTACTCCCAGCCGTGCCCCGCGACCCCTCCGGCGGCGGAGCGCATCACGTGGCTCAGCGGGTCAGCCTCGGTCCCGGTCGGCCCGACGTCGGTCGACCGCATCTCCTTCGAGGACCCGCCTGGTGTGGCCGGCGACGGAGCGCCGTCGGGCGGTCCCGACCCGGCCAACGGCATACTCAACTACCGCTACGGTCCCGAAGGCTCGGCGGCATCGCTGACCTGTACCTTGCCGGCCAACGAGCATCCGCTGTGCACGGCGATCCTCAACGACTTCGACCAGCGCAACTGGCCGTCGGCACCCGCGGCCTGACCCGGGACCGAGCGCGAGCGCGCGGCCCACGGGCCGCGCGCTCCCAGCTCCCGGTCCGGGTGCCGGTCAGTCGGCCCCGAGGTCCCGGAGTGCGCCGGCGACCTCCGCCAGCTCCTGTTCGAGGTCCCGCTGGCGTTCCTGGAGGGTGGCCCGCCGGGTGTCCACCCCGCTCTCGGGGTCCCTTCCGTGGCCACGGCCATGGCCGTGGCCACGGCCACCGCAGCAGCCCGGTCCCCCGCACCCGCCACGTCCGCGGCCTCGCGGTCCCCGTTCGGTGTCTTCCCTTGGTGTCGTCGTCATGGTCGTTCCCTTCTGTCTTCTCTCGTTGTCTCAGTTGAATCTGTTGTCTCAGTTGTCGGCTCGATGTCCTTGTGGTCGGTGCCCCGGCCGGAGTCGCCGGCCGTCGCCGCGACCGACTCGTAGCGTTCGACGAGCGCTGCGATCCGGCTCTGGCCCCTCCGCAGCGAAGCGACCCAGGCGCCGAGCAGCGCCGCGCCCTCGGCGGTGAGCTCGTAGGTGCGCTTGAGCGGCCCGGGAGCCTCCTCGACCCACGTGGAGGACACGATCCCCTCATCCTCCAGCGACCGCAGCAAGCGGTAGAGGTTCCCGAAGTCGACCCTGCCCTCTTCGAGCAACGCTTCGAGCGCATCGGCGAGCTCGTAGCCGTGGCTCGGTCCCTCGGCCAGCAGCAGGAGCGCGGCCGGCTCGACGAACCGCTCGATACGGGCCCTGACCTCGAATCGGCCCGGGCCGAGCCGACAGCGACACCGCGGCTGACGGCCTGCTCCCCTCATCGCACGGCTCTGTCGTTGATCACCCTGCCATCATAGGTGTTAGACATATGTTTCGTACACGGCGGCGGATCCCTGCGGGCCCCGGGCCCCTCCCTGCGGCAGGCGATCCCTTCCGACGTGCGCGTCCTCACCGGTGGCGCGGGTGGACGCTCTCACCACGAGGGGCCGGAGGCGGTGGGCTCCCGTTCGCCGGGGCGGTCGCCGGGGCAGTCCCTACGCCCCACCGAGGATCGTGACGATCAGGCCTCCCAGACCTCCGGTGTTCCCCGAGCCGGTCGGGGTCCGACCGGGAGCAGACGACCCAGACGACCCCGAGGACCCGGCTGTGCCGGTCGAGCTGGTCGGTTCCCCGGCGGCACCCGATGTGCCCGACGTGCCGGACGCGGGCGCCGTGGACGTTGATGCGTTCCCGGTGCCCCCTGTTGCCGGTTGCCCGGACCCGGTGTCCCCGGTGGACGGCGCCGCGGCACCCGTACCGGTCGCGCCGACGGCGCCCGAGGTCCCGCCCTCGGCGGGAGCGACCGCGGCGCCTCCCGACGATGTGCCCTGCCGGCCGGCCGCCGGGGAGAGGCTGCTGGCCGGCGTGGCAGGTGGGCGTCCCGTGGCCCCCGGGACGCCGGACGGGGACGGCACTCCCGACGTGGGTGCGTCCGCTCCGACCACGAGCGGTCCCGGCACGATGGTCCCCTGCGCGCCCTGCCGGCTCGTGGAGCGGGTCACCGCACCGCCGGGCCGCGGCTGCCCGCTCCCCGGACGGCCCGCACGGGTCGTCGGAATGGCCCCCGGCGTGCCGCCCGACCTGACTGCGTGGCTGCCTGCATCGATGGCGAAGAGGTGCACCCCCGGGACCGACACCGCCACCGGCGACACCGCGCCACCGGCGAGCGCGCCTGCGACAAGGGACACCAGCCCCCCCGCCACGAGCACCAGCGTGCCCGCCCGGCCACGCACCGACCACGCCCGCGGGGTTGGGCGTGACGGAGGGGTCGGGCGGGCACCTGCCGGTGCTCGTCCAGGGAGGAGGATGTCGTGGGCACGGTCTGCCGGCGGATCCGACGCGGAGACGGCTCCGGACCGGGCGGGGGGCAGGTCAGGCACGGGTCATCCCCCACGACCCGATGGTGACCGTTCCTCCGGACACCGGTGCCACCACGGACTCGGAGTAGCCGCCCGGCGCACTGCCGCCGGCCACGGTGACCCCGGTGGAGAGCGTCACCGAGGCCACGGCCCCGCCGACGGAGTCGATGGAGACGTCGAGCGGAGCGTCGTGGCCGACGATCTCACCCCCGACCAGGGGACCGGCCATGGGCACCCCCGGGGCGATCGCCGCCCACCAGGCCGGCTCGTTCTGGGCCATGGCGCGGATACCGCCGAAGTAGGCCTCCAGTGCGGCGGCGGTCACCGCCATCGGGCCGGGCGACTCCACCCACGCCGGCGAGGGATCGCCGGTGAGGGTCATGGTCCCCATCGGCACCTCGTTCTGGGTCAGCGTCAGACCCTGGGCCACCAGCGCCGCCGGTGCGGGCACCTGGTAGCTCACCTGGTCGACCGTCGGGGCGATCGGAGCCGGCGACACGGCCGGACCCGACGAGTTACGGGAGGGCGTACCCGACCGGCGGACGGAACCGTGCCCGGAGCGGGCCGGGGAACGGGCCGGCGTCGGAGCGCTGACCTCCACCGCCGTCACCAGGAGGCGGTGCGACGTGAAGAACAGGGCGTTGGTCGGCCAGCACGTGTCGAGCACGAGGCTCCCCGGCCCGGGCGTGTTGAACACCGGGGAGCCCGCCGCCACCACCTGCTGACCGGTCACCGAGAACGTGACCGTCGAGCACCGGTTGACGAAACGGATCAGGTCGCCGGGGTGCAGCGCGTCGATGTGGATGAAGTAGCTGACGTCGTGGGCCAGCAGCACCGCGGTGCCACTCGCTCCCGGCAGCACCGAGGCCGGGGCGTGCCCGACCGCCACGGCCAGCTCCGCGTCGCCGGTCCCCTCCTCCACCGGTGCCGTGAGGCCGATGGCGGGGATCTCGAGGATCCCGGCCAACTGGCCGACGGCCGGTGTCGACTCGATGCAGGGCGCCGGCGGCGCCGACCGCCGGGCCGGTACCGACTCGTGCGACACCAGCTCGGCCTGGGCCCGGTGCTGGTGGACCGTCCAGCCGGCCGCGTACCCGGCGAAAGCGAGCGACGACCACACCAGCAGGGCCCCGGTCGCCGGAATGACGGCGCGGAGCACCCGACCCGGCATCGCCTTCCCCGTGCCGGCCAGCCCGTCCACCGGGCAGCCCGTGTCCGCCGTTCCCCTCCGCACCCACGTTCCCCTCCGCACCCACGTTCCCCTCCGCACCCACGTTCCCCGCTGCACCGGTCAGCCCTCCGCGCCGCCCGGACTGCCTGCGCCGCCCGGACCGCGCCCGCCCGGGCGTCCGACCATGTGGTGCACCAGGCCGGTCAGTGCTCCGGGGACCCGCCCGCCGTGGAACCGGCCCAGCGCCGGCACCAGCGACATCAGGCGGCGCCGGTAGAACAGGGCGAGTCCGAGCGCGAAGGCCGCTCCCACCACCGGTAGGGTGCCGCCCCACGGCTCTCCCGTGTGGACGGCGGTCACGTCAGGGATCACCGTCGGCGCCGCCGTCTCCGGCACTGGGCTGGCCACCGGTGCGGGGACCGGGGTCGCCGGCACCGCGGCGGGGGCTGGCGGCGCGGCAGGGGCGGCGCCGCCTACCGAGGCAGTGCCGCTGGCCAGGTCGACCTCGAACCCGCCGTCCACCCCCTGGGCCAGATCGAGCACCAGGCCGCCGTCCGTGGCCGAGGCACCACCCGCCCCCTGGGTCACCGATCCGGCTCCCAGGGTGACAGTGCTCGCCAACGGTGTCCCGGCCAGGAAGGTCTGCGACTGCCCCGGAGCGATGTCGATGGTGTGCGAGCCGGTCGCCGCCGTCCCGACCGTGACGGCCACCAAGGCGGGGGTGGCGGTGGCGGTCCCTGCGCCCGTGCCACGGTCCAGAGCCGCCGTCACGTCGGACGCCCCGACGGAGATCGACAGGAGCGGCGCCCCCGAGGCGCCCACTCCGGGCAGCAGCGACACCGTGGCGCCGGTGGCGTTGGACGAGGTGGTCACCGTCGAGGCGGTGGTGGCGAGCGTGCTGGTGGTGGCCCCGGCGGTGACGGAGAGCAGTCCCGTCGCCGAGGCGGCTGAGGCGCCGAGCTGGGTGAGGAGGGACGAGAGCGTGATCCCGCCGGTCGGCAACGTGGGCAGTGAGCCCAGGATGCCCTGCAACGCTCCGGCCAACGGGGAACCGGCGGTGACGACCTGCGAGAGCAGCGTCCCGAGGCCGACCGACACGTCGGCTCCCGAACCGGTGGCGGTGGCTGCCGGCTCCCCGCTCCCGTCGATCGAAGCCCCGGCCGATCCGCAGGCGGTCCCGAGGCCGACCAGCGTGCTGAGCGGGGCCGGGACGTTGAGCCCTGACGGGGTCCCGCACACCTCGGGAAGCGACTGATCGGCCCCGACCGGACTGGCGGTGGCGCTCTGGGAGCCCACCAGGACGGGCAGGAGCTCGCCGGCGCCGGTGGCACTCGCCGTCGGAGAGGAGTCACCCGACACCGAGGTGGATCCGCTGGTCAGGGTCTGTCCGCCGAGGGTCACCACTTGCGCGGCCCCCTTCGCCGCCCCCTGGTAGGAACCGGGCCCCGTCGTCGCCGCTCCGGCCGGGACCGTCCCGACCACCTGGACCAGGCCGAGGGCGCACACGGTCGCCACCGCCCCGATCGCTCCTGCCGTCCTCCGGACCATCACTTCCGCTGCCATCGCCGTCCTTGTCCTCGTGCCGAGCACCTTGCTCACACCACGACAACGGGGGCGGCGGCCCGACCTTGCGATTTTTGGGTCTTCCGGCATGAATGTGGGGAATTTCACGGGAATGACCAGGAAGTTCTCGTTGTAGGACAACGATTGTCGGGGAGACCGGTGAGGCCCGCCATCCGTACTCGTTTGCCGGTCGGTCGCAGGAAGCCGACAGTGGGGTCGCTGGAGGAACCATCCACGTGACTCGCACGGGTGGTCTCTAGGTTCGGGGTTTCGACACGAACCGAGCCGAGGAGACCGATCCCGTGCGAGTCACTACTGCATTCAAGCGCCTGATGGACCTGCCCGGGGTGACCGTCGCCGACGTGGACTTTCAACCGGCCAGGGTCGTGGTGACGGTGAAGCTTTCGAGCAGGAAGCTCCACTGTACGGAATGCGGGTTCACCACCAAGGCCCGCTACGACACCCGACCGGTCTTCTCTTCCTGGCGGCACCTCGATCTCGGCCGGTGGCGCCTGGAGGTCCGGGCCAACCTTCGTCGGATCAACTGCCCTGTCCATGGAGTCCGCACCGAGAGTGTCCCCTTCGCCCGGTCTGGCTCCCGGTTCACCCGGGACTTCGAGGACCTGGCCGCCTGGTTGGCGACCAGTACGGACAAGACGGCCCTCTGCCGGCTGGTGCGCATCGACTGGGACACGACAGGGCGGATCATCGAACGGGTGATGGCGACCGGGCTCGATCCCAAGCGTCTCGACAACCTCTTCGTCTGTGGTGCTGACGAGGTGAGCTGGCGCAAGGGCCACTCCTACCTCACCTTGGTCTCGAACAACGACACCGGCAAGTTCGTCTGGGGCAAGGAGGGGAAGGACACAGCCACCCTGGACTGCTTCTTTGCCGAGCTGGGTGAAGAGCGATCGGCTGCGATCACCGCCATGTCGATGGACATGGGCCCCGCCTTCGAGAAGTCGGCCAGGAAGCCCGGACACGCCACCAAGGCGGTCATCTGCTTCGACCCGTTCCATGTCGTGCAGGCTGGAACCCAGGCCAGCGTTCTCTTGTACTCCGCGAAGGAAAACCTGGTCAGCATGCCTGTTCTGTGTGAGCTACGTGGGCGACACAGTGCCAACGGATCCGGAGAAGCCCCTGCGATCGCTGGTAGACGGCCAAAAGCGCAAAGAAGGAAGAGTGGTGGTCACGCCAAGAGATGGATTCCACCACTGCCGATTACGGCCTCCCCTGGTCGTGCTGGAGGCCCCTTCCCACTACAAGAGAACGCTCGACGAGGTCCGCCGGCAGGTCTGGAACGAGGCGAGGAAGGGCGGCATGTCCCAGCACGCCAAAGGGCTGAAGGACTCTCGGTACGCCCTCTGGAAGAACCCTGAGGACCTCACCGCCCGTCAAGAGGCCAAGCTCGCCTGGATCGCCAAGCTGAACTCCCCGCTCTACCGCGCGTACTTGATGAAGGAGCAACTTCGGATCGCCATCCGCACCAAGGGGGTCCTCGCCCTCTGCATGCTCGACGAGTGGCTGGCCTGGGCCCAGCGGTGCCGCATCCCTGCCTTCGTCGAGCTGGGCCGGAAGATCAGGAGGAACATCGCGGGCATCGAGGCGGCCATGCTGAACAACCTGTCGAACGCGTTGGTCGAGAGCACCAACACGAAGCTTCGGGTTCTCCACCGCATGGCCTTCGGCTTCAAAGAGCCCGAGCACTTGAT
>Ga0209012_1003892_pt1 | contig 10672 bp, 10 predicted proteins | sample RS3BMetagenome_FD_184735 | JGI IMG/M metagenome (GOLD analysis project Ga0209012, IMG submission 184735) | Ferric oxide microbial mat and aquatic microbial communities from Rainbow Spring, Yellowstone National Park, USA - RS3B (SPAdes) (version 3) ...
CTCGTATCCCAGCCGTCGATTCGCCCCGAAAAGCCCGCACCCCGCAGCGCCAGCCCGGTCGAAGCGCCGATCAGTCCAGTCCCGATAATGAAAACTCGTTCCATCATGCTCTTCCGCCTGCCTCAGCAATCGTCCTGCCGACCACCGGTGCGAGCATTCGCAGTTGCTCTATCAGCTTATGCAACTGTTCCGGATACATACTCTGCGCACCGTCGCTCATCGCCTTATCCGGGTTCGGATGCATCTCCATCAGCAGTCCGTCCGCGCCCGCGGCCACGCTCGCCAAAGCCATCGCCGGCACCAGATCGCGAATGCCCACGCCATGCGACGGATCGGCCAGCACAGGAAGATGCGTCAGCTTCTTCAGCACCGGAATCGCAGAGATATCCATCGTGTTGCGCGTATACGTCTCGAACGTCCTCACACCGCGCTCGCACAGCATCAGGTCATAGTTGCCGCCCGAGAGAATATACTCCGCGCTCAGCAGCACCTCTTCGATCGTCGCTGAGATGCCACGCTTCATCAGCACCGGCTTGCGCACATGCCCCAGCTCGCGCAGCAGGTTGAAGTTCTGCATATTGCGCGCACCCACCTGGAAGCAATCGATATACGGCAGCATCAACTCGATCTGCGAGATCTCCATCACCTCCGTAATCACCAAAAGACCGGTTTGATCCGCTACCTCGCGCAGCAGCTTGAGCCCGTCAAGGCCCATGCCCTGGAAGCTGTACGGCGAGCTGCGCGGCTTGAACGCTCCACCTCGCAAAAACTGCGCACCCGTAGCCCTCACCTGGTTCGCGCTGGTAAGAATCTGCTCCCGCGACTCCACCGAACAAGGCCCCGCCATCACCACGACCTCGCTACCCCCAACCAACACGCCGTTCGGGAACGTGATCGTCGTCCCCTCCGGCCGAAAACTTCGCCCCGCCAGTTTGTACGGCGACGAGATGCGATACGCCTCAAGCACGCCCGCCAGCACCTTGAACTCCGCCACCTCGAAGTGCTCCGGCGTTCCTACTCCCGCCAGAATCGTCTGCACCGCGCCGGTCGTGCGATGCACATTGAAGCCGAGCTCAACCATCCGCTCGATCACCTTCTGAATGTTCTCTTCCGTTGCCTGGTCCTGCATCGCCACAATCATTGGATTCGCATCTCTTTCTGTAACACTAGCTGGTACAAACAAGCAGCTTCGCCGGCGTCGGCGACTGGCGCGTTACTGGTCACGCCGCTGTAACGTCCGCATCACGTCGATAATCCGCTCATACACATGCAGCAGCTCTTTATCGGCCAGCGGTCCCGGATTCGCCTTGCGTACACGGTCGAAGACCTCCTGCTCCCGGTTCGGCTCATAGACCGGAAGATCGGCCACGCGCTTGAGCTCGCCGATCGCGCGCGCTGCCTCCGCACGCTGGCTGACCAGTCGCACAATCTCCACATCCAGCTCATCAATCTTTTGTCTCCAGTCGGAGATGTCCATGCAATCGCCCCGCGTTGCAACGGCACGCCTACAGTCAAAGCGCGCTGCGCAGTATTGTGCTCCACTCGATGACCCCAATGGTAAATGCACGTAAATTCAAGGCCAACATCTACCCATGCTTGAGCAATTCGCGCAGTAGAGATACCACCCATCAGCGCAGCCCTCCCACGAACCGTCCGACAGCCTTGGCTGCCTCTCCCGTCGGAGTCGTCTCAATCAGCGCCACCAGCGCGCTTCCGATCACCGCCGCATCGGCAAACTTCCCCACCGCCTCGACATGCTCCCGGTTCGAAATGCCAAATCCAACCGCAATCGGAAGAGCCGTAAACCTGCGCAGCCGAGACACAAGCTCCGACGCATCGCTCGCAACCTTCTGCTGCGTGCCCGTAATCCCCACCCGCGAGATCGCATACACAAACCCCTGCGACGCCTCCGCGATAGCCTTCAAACGAGCATCCGGGCTTGTCGGCGCAGCCAAAAACACTGGCGCCAGCCCGTTCTCTTTCATCGACTCCAGATAGTCCCCCGCCTCCTCGACAATCATGTCCGTAAGCAGCACACCATCGACGCCAGCCTCCGCCGCCCGCGCGCAGAACGTCTTCATCCCCATCCGCACTACCGGATTCAGATACGAAAACAGCACCAGCCCTGCCCCTGGTCGCGCCACACGCAACTCCTTCGCCAGCCCCAGCACATCGCTCAGCCGCACCCCACGCGCCACCGCGCGTTCACTCGCCCGTTGAATCACCGGCCCATCCGCCAGCGGATCGCTGAACGGGACGCCTAGTTCAATCACGTCCGCCCCATTGTCAATAGCCGCCAGCGCAATCTCCCGCGTCGTCGCCAGATCCGGATCGCCCGCCGTCAGATAAGCAACAATCCCCGGCTTCCTTCTAAACTCAATAGCCATCTAGCTCTCTCACTCCCCGCCCAGCTCTGGTCCCATCTCTACTCCCTGTTACCAACACCCTGTATCTTCAGCTCACGGGCCAGAATCCCCATGTCCTTATCCCCGCGCCCCGACAGATTGATCATCAACACATCCGTCTTCGCCATCGCTGGCGCAATCCGAATCGCCTCCGCCACTGCATGAGCGCTCTCCAGCGCGGGCAGAATCCCCTCTGTTCGCGAGAGCGTCACCGTGGCCTTCAGCGCCGCGTCATCCGAGCACGACACATACGTCGCCCGCCCCGAATCATGCAGCATCGCATGTTCCGGCCCAACACTCGCATAATCCAACCCAGCCGAAACCGAATGCGTGCTGCTGATCTGCCCGGCGTCATCTTGTAACACATACGAGTACGTACCCTGCAGCACTCCCGGCACACCGCCGCCGCTCTTCTGAAACCGCGCCGCATGATCCCCCAGCCCTGGCCCGCGCCCACCCGCCTCCACGCCGATCAACTGCACATTCGCATCCGGAAGAAACTCGTAGAACGCGCCAATCGCATTCGACCCGCCACCCACGCAGGCCACAATCGCCGTCGGCAGTTTGCCCTCGCGCTCCAGCATCTGAGCCCGCGCCTCCTTCCCGATCACGCGATGGAAATCGCGCACCATCGTCGGGTAAGGATGCGCCCCCAGCGCGCTGCCCAGGATGTAGTACGTCGTCCGCACATTGGTCACCCAATCCCGCATCGCCTCGTTGATCGCGTCCTTCAACGTAGCCGACCCCGCCGAAACCCCGCGTACCTCCGCCCCCAGCAGCCGCATCCGGTAGACATTCAGCTCCTGCCGCCGCATGTCCTCTTCGCCCATGTACACCACGCACTCGAGACCAAGCAGCGCACACACCGTAGCCGTCGCAACCCCATGCTGGCCCGCCCCCGTCTCCGCGATGATCCGCTGCTTGCCCATCCGCCGCGCCAGCAGGCCCTGCCCCAGGGCGTTATTAATCTTGTGCGCCCCGGTATGCAACAGGTCTTCCCGCTTCAGGTAAATCTTCGCTCCCCCGCACTGCTCCGTCAGCCGCTTGGCAAAGTACAGCGGCGTAGGACGCCCGCAGTAGTTGTGCAGCAGATCGTCCAGCTCCGCATGAAATGCCGCGTCCGCCTGTGCCGCGTTGTAGGCAGCCTCCAACTCCTCCAGCGCCGCCATCAGCGTCTCCGGAACATACCGTCCGCCATAAACTCCAAACCGCCCCGCCACTGGATTCGCCACAGCACTCACGCTCATCGCTCTCCTCATTCCTGATCCAACTTCTCCACACGAAAAAGCCGCAACCTGATCAGGTCGCGGCTCGTGTGGATGTCGATCTCAACTGAAACCTTCAGCTATCTCTCAGATGAACCGACTCCGCCGATGCCGCTACCGTGCGCCAGTAGCGGTAAATAAAAATAATTCGGCTGGAGTTCATTATCATCTTGCTCACCAAGATACATGGCTAACGGAGGCTCTGCAACTTTCCTTATAAGGGGTAATCCTTATTCTGTAAGACCCTTGGGCTTTGATTTGCCTCGACTCATCGCCCAATAGAAACAAAGAAGGGACAGAGCGATCTGCACGAGAAGCACGGTTACGCTGGCCCTAAGGGAAACGTACATGTGGGCAACGAGCACTCCGCCCGTAATCGCGGCCATGATCGTGAACAAGCTTCCGAGGATAATTCCGACGACGAAAATAAGAGTTTCCATGCCGACGCGATTATCCCACTAACTCGTCTTTAGATCTTCTGCACCCGCTGCACATCGAGCACACCGGGCACCTTCCGCAGATTCTGCACCAGCTTATTCAAATGCCGCACATCCACCGTCTCCACCACAAAATCCACGATCACCTGTCCGTCCGACATGGGCTTCGTATCCACGCTGCGAATGTTCGTGCCATCCTCGGAGATGATCGCCGTAAACTCCTTCAGCATCCCCGCGCGGTCATCGCAGAGTACCGTCAGCTTCACCGGATACGTCTGCGCCTTCGTTCCGCCCTGCTCCGTCGACGGCGACCACTCCACCTGGATCCGCCGGTCTGACTCATACAGCAGGTTCTGCACATTCGGACAGCTCCTCGCATGGACCGCCACGCCTTTGCCCCGCGTCACATAACCGATAATCTCCTCGCCGCGAATCGGATTGCAACACCGCGCCCGGTACACCAGCAGATCGTCCTGTCCCTCTACCTGCAGCGAATCCGAGCCCTTCCCGAAGAACACCCGCTTCACCGCATCCGACATCTGCCCCAGCGCGTTGCCGATGCCTCCCGCAGGCTTCTCCGCCTCGACCGCCATCGTCGAACCCGGCTCGAGCTTGTTCAGCACCTGCCGCGCGGAGAACTTCCCAAACCCGACTCCCGCCAGCAACTCCGCCTGCGTACCCAGCCCATACTCAGCCGCAACCTTGTCGTAGTCCGCCTCGGTAAACTTGCCGAGCGAAAGCTTGTACTTCCGCGCCTCGCGGTCCAGAAGCTTTTTGCCGATCTCGATCGCCCGCTCTCGCTGATGCTCGTTCAGCCAGTGCTTGATCTTGTTCCGCGCCCGCGAGCTCTTCGTAAAACTAAGCCAGTCGCGGCTCGGAGCATGTCCCGTCTGCGTCGAGATCTCCACAATATCGCCATTGCGCAACCGCGTCCGCAGCGGAACGATCCGCCCATTCACCTTCGCACCAACGGTCGTATTTCCAACCTCGGTATGAATCGCATACGCAAAATCAATCGGGCTCGCGTCTTTCGGTAAAACAACGACCTTTCCTTTGGGAGTAAAGGTGTAGACCTCCTCCGGGTACAGATCGATCTTCAGCGTCGACATGAACTCGTTCGGATCGGTCATCTCGCGCTGCCATTCCATCAACTGCCGCACCCACGCCAGCCGCTGCTCGTCCTTCGCGCTCACGTTGTCGGAGGCCTTGTACTTCCAGTGCGCCGCGATCCCTTCCTCCGCAACGCGATGCATGTCCTCGGTCCGAATCTGCACCTCGAACTGATGGCCGCCCTCCGCGATCAGCGTCGTATGCAGCGACTGATAGAGATTCGGCCGCGGCATCGCGATAAAATCCTTGATCCGCCCCGGCACCGGCCGCCACACGCTGTGCAGCAGCCCCAGCAGCGCATAGCAATCCTGCACCGTGTTGCAGATCACCCGGATCGCCAGCAGGTCGTAGACCTGATCGACGGGAATCTTTTGATCCGTCAGCTTCTGCTGTATCGAATACAGCCGCTTGATCCGCGACTCCACCCGCCCCTCGATCTTGAACTCCTTCAGCTTCGCCTCAAGCTGCGTCACAATCTTCTTCAGAAACTCTTCGCCTGCCCCGCGGAGCGCATCCACCTCGGTCGATACCTGCTCGTACGCATACGGATCGGTATACCGGAACGCCAGATCCTCCAACTCGCCGCGCAGCTTGCCCATCCCCAGTCGATGCGCCAGCGGAGCATAGATATCCAGCGTCTCCCGCGCAATCTTCTGCTGCTTCTCCGGCTTCAGATGCTCCAGCGTCCGCATATTGTGCAGCCGGTCCGCCAGCTTGATGATCACCACGCGCACATCGGTCACCATCGCCAGCAGCATCTTGCGAATGTTCTCCGCCTGGTGGTCCTCGCGATTCGCGAACTTGATTTTGTCGAGCTTCGTCACGCCCTCGACAATGTGCGCCACCTGGTCGCCGAACCGCTTCGCGATCTCGGGCGACGTCACATTCGTGTCTTCGACCGCATCATGCAGCAAACCCGCCGCAATGGCCGTCGAATCCATCTTCAACTCGGCCAGAACCTGCGCCACTTCGAGCGGATGAATGATGTACGGCTCGCCACTCGCGCGCTTCTGCCCCTCATGCTGCTGCAGGCAGAACGCCCACGCCATGCGGATCACATCGAGGTCATCCGCCGGCCGATTCTCATGCACCGTCGCCAGCAGCTTGTTGAACTTTGCATCGACGTCGCGGATATCCGACGCCGAACTCCCCGCCAGACGGCTCGCCGAGGACTCCAACGCCTCGTCCACCCCCGCAATCACCAGCGGCGAAACATCCGGTCGCGACTCCCCTTCCGCGTTCACACGAGACATCGCTCCCGACTCCGCCTGCGGTTCCGCGACCGGAAGAGCTGATCCCAGCTCAATCCCCGTTGCGGTCTCTTCCCTCTCAGGCTGGCTCGTCGGTGCGTTGTGCGGCTCTGGCTGCGGACCAGCCTGCGAAGAGGCCGGAGGAGCGATTGCCATAGGTCATTATAGGCCGCACCTACAACTCAGCGCCTCATAAAACACCGCCATCCGGGAGCTTACCCAACCCAAACCCGCGTGTCCCGTCTTTGAGTGGCCCTCATCGTCGCGAAGGCGGCATGCCCATAAACGCCGGATCCCATCCGGCGGGTAAACTAGAATCAGACCACCCGAACCCAGGAATCCAAACCACCATGCCGCTCTACGAATACGAATGCACTGCCTGCCACAAGCGCACCGAGAAGATTCAGAAGTTCTCCGACACCGAGATCACCGTCTGCCCCCACTGCAGCGGTAAGCTCGAACGCGTCATCTCCGCCCCCGCGATCAGCTTCAAAGGCGGAGGCTGGTACGCCGACGGTTACGGCAACGCCAAACCGAAATCCGCCGGGGCAGAGGGAGCAGCCAACGGAAGCGGCAACTCCAGCGGCGAGGCCGGCTCCGCCAGCAAAGACAGCGGCAGCAGCGACTCCAAACCTGCAGCAGGATCGTCCAGTGGAGAAACCAAATCCGGTCCCGCCAGCTCCTCCAAAGAGAGCGCACCCGCTTCGGCGCCCGCGGTCGCGCCTGCCTCGACCTCGTCTTCCACAGAGAAGAAGTAGCGCGGGCAGGCGCTCACGCAAGCATTCACTACGGCTTCAAATGGATCTCGCGAATCAGTTCGCTTGAAACCTCCTCGCCGCTCTCAACCCGCATCTTCATCACCTCCGCGCGCTTCTCCGGCGACCCATACACCTTAGCCAACACCGCTTCGCCCTGCTCGGCACTTGTGTCCAGCGCAGCCATGTTTTTGAACCGGAGCACGTACAACACATCCCACTTATCCGATCCCTCGTAGTTCACCGAGGTATAGATGAAGTAGTCCGTAATGATTCCCGCCTCCTTGTACGCCTCGAAGACCTTCGGCGCATACGCAAACGCCTGGAAGAACTCCTTCGTCTTACCCGGCAGGATGCGCAGCTTCACGACCCGGTCGACTGATACATAGCTGTAATTCTGTTGTGCCATTCCGCATAGCGGAACAGACGTGAGCACAAACGCGACGAGACAACGTGCGAACATTTTCATGTTTCCCTCGTTTCAGGATTTAGTTGTGTTGGGGGCCCGGACGAAGCTTACACCCGATGCAACCGCCGTCAATATGCATCATTTTGCAATGGAAGCAGACTCGCTCCTCTTCAAAACCAACCAAGACCAACCTTCACGGGCCACCGCGGCTGGCGCGGGCGCCCACCATGGTGTCCCATGGTCCATCCGCATCGCATCCGGCAGGCCGTGGTCCCGAAGACGCCCTCCATCCGCCCGCGTACCGCTTCGCCTCGCATCACCTCTCTCGGAATCATGGACTGCGCAAGGGTGGGAGACCACGACTCCTTCCTACCGTCAACTCCCTCATCGAAGATGCGTCTAATCAAGCAGGAGATCATTCTCATGCCCGGCGGCCTGGCTCAACCCGCGACGGCGCCACTCTCATCGAAGACCGCGCTGCTCCTCGCTCTCCTCCTCATCCTCCCCGCGCAGTCCCACGCCCAGAAGAGCACCGCGATAGCCGAGTTGCGTCCTTTGCAACCAGGCATCACCCTGCCGGTGCGGCTCAGCCACGCCCTCCGTGCGGGCAACGCCAGACCCGGAGCCAGAATCGTCGCCACCACCACCCAGCGCGTTCCCGTCGGAGCGCACTCCTACCTGCACCACGGGGCCACGCTCTTCGGCAACGTCGTCGCCTCGACCGAGGGCGACGGAACCGCTGCTCATCCAGCGACGTTGAGCCTCCGCTTTACCTCGCTGCGTTACAAAAACCAGACCGTGCCCATCGCCACCAGCGCAGTCGCCATCGCCAACTTCGTCCAGGTCGACGACACCACCATCCCCATCAACGGAGGCTCGGACCGGGGCAACAACAGCCCCGCCAGTTGGACCACCAGCCAGATCGGCGGCGACATCCTCTCCCGCTCGGGATGGATCGCCGACCTCGTCGACGGCAGCCTCCACAAGGTCGGTTCAGCAGACTACTTCGGCGTCTACACGCTGCCCCAGCCGCCCGCCAACGGCTCCGGCGCACCCTTCCCTCGCGCCCTCGGCGCATTTTCCGCCACCGCCGCCGGACTCTACGGAATCGAGGAAGGAACCACCCTGCACTCCGCCAACGGCGTCATCACCCTCACCCGCCCGGCGCGCAAACTCCTTCTGCGCGACGGCGATAACCTGCTCCTCGAAGTGGTCAGCGCCCAGCCTCAATAGCGCAGTCCTGCTTGGCCATAAAAGTGCGCGCAGATTATGTGAGCCTGAGCCTCACAACTGTTCCACGTGGAACAATTTCGAGCCTCCAACCAGGGTTCGCCTGACAAAATATCTCTTTGGCCTGCCTATCCGCCCACCCGGGTCTTCGCCTAAGAATCTGTATAAAAACTCGCAATAGAAAAAAAAGTTAGAAAATAAGTCGTCATTTCGACCGGAGCCGCGCAGTCTCATCGCGCGGCGTAGTGGAGAAACCCCCGCATTTTGTCCTTGCTTTTGCCCTTCTGCCTGCCGCACATCTTCGGTTTCCATCTTTTAAACAGGTTCTAAGGCTTGACTGGAAAATGGGCTAGTTCTCCGCGGCGATGGCAGCGACGATCCTGTCGATGGCATCGCGATCGTTATGGGTCTGGGGCGGATGATTGCCTGCCATGATCGAGAAGATCACAGTGCGTCCGCTCGCACACACGACGTATCCGCTCAACGCGCGCGCCTCGCCCAGCGTGCCCGTCTTGGCGAAGACATTGCCCTTCAGCGGAGGATCGCTGAACCGCTTTTCGAGCGCACGATCCACGCCGCCCACCGGCAGACTGCTCTTCCAGTCCGCGAACCATGGCTGCTGCGCCGCGTACTGCAGCAGCCGTGCCGTGGCGCGTGGCGTTACAAGGTCGTGCCCGCTCAGACCGGAGCCGTCGAAGAAGACGAAGTCGTGCTCGTCGATGCCTGCACCCAGCAGAAACTGCCGCACGACGCGCGCTCCCTGGGCGATGCTTCCGTCACGTCCCTTTGCCGCGCCAAGCTGGCGAAGGAGCAGCTCCGCATGGAGATTCTGGCTGACCTTGTTGGTGACGACGATGTCCTGCAGCAGAGGCGGCGAGGTGTGCGTGGCGAGCGGCTTGGCCTGGCCGATCGCAGCAGCAGCACCCGGACCAGCGGCATCGGGCGGCTCGATGATCTGCTGCAGCGCCTCTTGTTGTTCCGTGCCGCCGGAGACTTCAGAGGTCTCGCGCAGAAAATTCTCCGTGTCGAGCAGAATGCGATGGCGTGGCCGGGCACGGCCTGCGACGGTAATGCCGCGCGCTTCGAGCATCGTCTTGAACGCGACGGCTGCGTACTCCGCCGGGTCTTCGATGGCTATGTCATCGACCTCGGGCTGCGCGCCCACAGCGATGGAGCCGTACAGGCGCAGTGTCTTCGACCCGGCAGAGCGGTCGATCCCCACCGTGTTCGGGCTTCTCTTTGCGCCGGTCGTCACCGACGAAGCGATGGCGTAGTACGGCACTGCGGGATCGAGCGTCACGGTCGCCGGGGCGCCAGCGGCGATGCCCGGCGTGACCGTCACTTCGATCTGGTTGTCGTTAATCGACAGAGCCGAGACCGGCGCGCCATAGCCCCAGACGGCATCGTCGATCGTCCAGTCGGCGGCGTAGGGCTGCCAGGGAAAAAAGGTGTCGTCGCCGACGATGTCGCCGTTCACTGACTTCAGACCGGAGGCGGCGACCTGGTCTGCAAGATCCTCGAGATAGCGCAGTGGCGGGACGACCGGCAGCGGCGGGATGAGTGGCGGCGGTGTGGGTATTTGTAACTCCGGCGGTGGCATGTAGGGCAGCACGCGGCCTGAGAGATTCGCGTCGCCGACGCCAAGGAGTGCCAGGTTGCCGGTGAGTCGGCCGTCAGGAGTGACCGCCCCCTGCGCCAGTACCCTGGTCTGGAAGACCGTCTGCGGACCGAGCAGCGCCAGGGCGGCCGCGGTAGTGTAGAGCTTCGCGTTGCTGGCGGGCTGGAAGAGTTGTCCGCCGTTGAGCGAGTAG
>Ga0209012_1003897_pt1 | contig 10664 bp, 8 predicted proteins | sample RS3BMetagenome_FD_184735 | JGI IMG/M metagenome (GOLD analysis project Ga0209012, IMG submission 184735) | Ferric oxide microbial mat and aquatic microbial communities from Rainbow Spring, Yellowstone National Park, USA - RS3B (SPAdes) (version 3) ...
GTGTCTGGCGAGGTTTTCTGCACACCCTTTTCCGGGAACCGCGCACCAAAGTTGTACAACGAATTTGTGGCTGGACTCTTGACGATCGCTACCTGCGAGGGGCAGACTCTACCCTGGAAAGCAGGAAACCTCGTTTTTATGATTACCCCTTCACCAGCAATCTCTGCAGCGAATTTTTCTTCCTCTCCACTCTTTCGCCGGCCGACCTATCTGATGTGTCCTCCAGAGTGGTATGACGTGGATTACGTGATCAACCCGTGGATGGCGGGAAATCTACATCAGCCTTCTCGGGACAAGGCTTTCCTGCAGTGGAAGTGGCTCTACCAGCAACTGCTGCGCGTCGCCGATGTGCGGCTGCTGCATGCGCGGAAGGGTTCGCCGGATATGGTGTTCGTGGCTCATGCGGCGCTGGTTCATCATGGGTTGGCAGCGATCTCAAGCTTCGCGCATCCGCAGCGGCAGACTGAAGAGGCGCACCTGCGACAGTGGTTTCAGGAGGCGGGTTTTCTGGTCTGGGATACGCCACGGGAGACGTCCTTCGAGGGCGAAGGCGATGGGATCTTCGATGCAAACGGCAGCCATCTTTGGGCTGCGCATGGCGTTCGCACCTGCCGGCATAGTCATCGGCATGTGGCGGATGCCTGGCATGTCCCTGTCACTTCGCTGCATTTGACCGACCCACGGTTCTACCATCTCGATCTGTGCTTCGCACCGCTCGACGGGGGCTACCTGATGTACTTTCCGCAGGCGTTTGATGCGGAGTCGCTGGAGAAGATCGAGGCGGTTTATCCAGCGGAGAAGCGGATCGTGGTGAGCGAACTCGAGGCGACGCAATTTGCCTGCAATGTCATCAACGTAGGACGGAATATCCTGATGAGCAAAGTGGAGAGCGATCTGAGCCGACGGTTGGCGGAGTGTGGATTTGATGTGACGCAGTTGGAGTTGAGCGAGTTCATGCGTGGCGGGGGTGGGGCGAAGTCGCTGACGCTCCGGCTGAGCGATATGGAAGTGACCCACGGGGGAAGCTCGAGGCAAGTGACCGAAACGCATTTGAAGTAGTGACCGGAAGCTTTCCTGCGGTGTGCGGAACGTTGTGGATACGACACACGCTCAGCGTCCCGTTTGATCGGCTTGCTCGATCTCGTGCAGGATGGCGCTTGTTGCTGCGGCGGGGTCGGGGGACTGAGTGATGGGGCGCCCGACGACGAGCATGGACGCTCCCTGGACGATAGCGGCGGTGGGGGTGGCGATGCGCTTCTGATCGCCGATGGCCGTGCCTGCCGGGCGGATGCCGGGTACGACGAGTAGAGCCTCAGGTCCGAGTTCGTTACGCAGGAGCGACACCTCTTCGGCGGAGCAAACCATTCCATCGATGCCGGAGGATTTGGCGAGTCTGGCGAGGCGGAGAACCTGTTCGGCTGAGGTGCTGGAGATGCCGATCTCATGCAGTTGATGCGCGTCCATGCTGGTGAGAACAGTTACAGCGAGTAGCCGGGGCGAGCCGGGCGTCTGGGCGGCTTCGGCCGCAGCAGCGAGCATCGCGGGACCTCCGCTGGCATGTACGGTGAGCAGGGAAGCTCCGGTGCGGGTGGCGGACCGGACGGCGCCCGCTACGGTGTTTGGAATGTCGTGGAGCTTGAGGTCGAGAAAGACATCGAAGCCGCGGTTGCGCAGTTCGTGGATAAGCGAGTTGCCGGCGGCGTAGTAGAGCTCCATGCCGACTTTGAGCCACTGGCAGGTTTGTTCGAGGCGGTCGACGAAGGCCAGGGCCTCGGTTGCGTTCGGAAAGTCGAGTGCGACAGCCAGGCGGGTGCGAGGATTGGGTGCCATTGAGTGTAGTTTAAGGCAGTTGGATGGTGTTATGCAGCATTTTGGGTCAACTGACACCAAGGTTGCGCAGCCAAGACGTGGGATGCCGATAGTATTTGGCGCTTCGATGTCTTGTCATGGGACACAGAAAGAGTGGAAAGATTTCAGTGGGCAGTGACAATCAGGGTGAGGGTCACGTTCTGAGTTTGCTCGATACCCGTGGTCGAGGTGGCGGTGACCTGATACTGATAGGTTCCGGCGGCAGTGTAGAGCAGGTTGGCCTTGGCGACGTTGACCCCGCAGCCGTTCAGCCAAAGAGTGCAGAGGACGAACAGAATTGTTCCGAGCATGTTTTCCAGGGTGTGGCGGCAACGCCGGAAGAAGAGTAGAGCGGCTCGAAGGAGGCTGGGGTCCGGTCGTCTGACCATTGAGAGCGGGGTGGGCGAGAATAATCAGGGCTCTCCACAGACCGGCAGCGAGATGTCAGAGAGTGGGCGGTCGGTTCATGGTTATTGGCTGCGGGCTTCGCGCAGTGCAGCCTTGCCTTCACTGTCCATGTGGTTGAAGTGGTTGACGTATGAAGATGCGACAGTCGCCTACGGGGTACTATATTTTCGCGTTCAGGGAAGCCGTAGTCCTCTGAAATTGTAGGAGATCGCCGATCCCACGGGCGGTCATCTCGCGTTCGAGGGCCGGGAAGTCGGTGTAGAGGATGGCTTGCATGCCTGTGGCACGTGCTGCTTCGATGTTTTCAGCTTTGTCATCGAGGAAGAGGATGTTGGCGGTTGGGAGGCCAAGCCCCTGGGCGGCGTGGAGGTAGATAGCGGCCTCCGGTTTGGCGAGGTTCACGGCGTGGGACCAGGTGTGGTGATTGAAGGCATCAATCCAGCGGTGACGGGCGCGGAGGCCGGTCTCCATGGGGGCGGGCATGTTGGAGAGGATGCCGGTAGGGAAGCCGGCGCCCTGGAGACGCTCGACCCAGGCGAGCATGGGGTGATTCAGGGTGCTCCAGTAGTCGACGTCGGCTGCGACGAGGGCGGAGAGCTGATCAGGTGTGAGGAGGGCCTTGGTTGCAGAGACGGCCTGGTTCCAGAATGTCTCGGCGTCGAGGTCGCCACGGTCATAGGCGTGACGATGCGCCCAGTAGACTGTGTGGAAGAGGTCTTCGGAGAGGCCAGTGATGGAGCGCATATGGTCCCATGCGTCAGGATCGGGTGGGCCGGAGAGGACCATGCCGTAGTCGAAGAGAACTGCCTTGATTGGGATCATAGGTGAGTGCTCATTGTAAGGGAACATGGCGACCGCCGTGTCCGCTGACGTCAATGTGCGGCAGCTCTGATTGTCAGCAATCTTAAGCATTTAAACTCAATCCAGAGTTGAATTTCGCTGGTGAAACGTGTTGGCGATGCCCTTCGGATGAGAGCGCATTATGTTTTTGCGGTGTCATGGCAAGCTCCGCATTAGCATGGTTTGGTGGGCTTGCGGTTTTCGTTGCGGACGGGATGGGATGTGGGGGAGAGCGGATTTGCGGCTGCGATCCGCCGGGCGCGGGCGACCGGGCGGCCGCTGATCGACCTGACGATATCGAATCCTACGATGTGCGGGTTTACTTATGATGCGGAGACGATCCTAGCGCCGCTGGGAGGTGCGGGCGCAATGACGTATGACCCCGACCCACGCGGGATGCGGTCGGCCCGGGAGGCGGTGGCGGGGTACTATGCGGATCATTCGGCTGAAGTCGACCCCGATCATGTGGTGCTGACGACGAGTACGAGCGAGGGCTATGGATACCTCTTTCGCCTGCTGTGCGATGCGGGGGATGAGGTGCTGGTGGCGCAGCCGAGTTATCCGCTGTTCGACTTCCTGGCAGATCTGCAAGATGTGCGGCTGCGGTCGTACCCGCTGTTCTATGACTTTGGATGGTGGATCGACTTTGCCGAGTTGGAGCGGCGGATTGGGCCGCGGACCAAGGCGATTGTCGTGGTCCATCCGAATAATCCGACGGGGCATGTCACTGGCGCGGCGGAGCGGCAGAAGTTGGAGGAGATCTGCGCTCGGAATGGTCTGGCGCTGATTGTGGATGAGGTATTTCTGGATTACCCGGTCGGCGGTGAAGGAGGCGACGCGAGGCTGGAAAGCTTTGCGACCGGATCTCATGCGGTGTTGACCTTTGTGCTTAGCGGAATGAGCAAGGTGGCCGGGCTGCCGCAGATGAAGGTCGCATGGATCGCCGGGTTTGGTCCGGATGAGGTGAGACTGGAGGCGATGGGGCGATTGGAGGTTGTGGCGGATACCTTTCTGTCGATGAGTGCTCCTGTCCAACTGGCGCTGCCGATATGGCTCCTGGGGCGGCACGGGATTCAACGGCAGATTCGGGCTCGGGTGAGGGAGAACCTTGGATTGGCGCGTAAGGCGGCCCTTGAGGTTCTACGGACGGAGGCGGGTTGGAGCGCGATTGTGCGTCTGCCGCTGCGGGGCGGCAGGGGAGACATCGCAGGTGAACTGTTGGCGGAGGCTGGTGTGGTCGTGCATCCCGGTTCTTTCTACGGGATCGGTGAGCCGGGAAGAATCGTGGTCAGCCTGATTGGGCGTACGGAGGAATTTGCCGAAGGTGTGGCGCTAATCAGGAGACTGGACGAAACGGACAGATGATTGCGTCTTCGGTGGAGTTACACCTTGTGCAGTGTTGCCTGCAGTTGAACCAAGACAGTTACTAGTTCATGTGATGCGTGTAACGTGTTGGATTTGCTTACTTATGCAAGTCCCACATTCTATGTCTATTGAAGGAATGGATTTGATTCACGCTCGTGTCCGATGTTCGTTCGCCGCCCATGGCCCGGGATGACAGTCACCCCGTCGGGAAGGGGCATGAGGCGCTCGTGGATCGAGTTGATGAGCTTGCGCCCATTGCCGCCGGGGAGGTCGGTACGGCCTACCGAGCCGTGAAAGAGGGTGTCGCCAGCGATGAGGAGCGATTGATCCGGGAGGTAGAGGCAGACGCTGCCTTCGGTGTGACCTGGGGTATGGAGGATGGAGCCAGTGATGCCGTTTCGATCGAGGCCGGGGTCGGCGCCGATCGAGATGAGTTTGCCATCGTCGAGAGTATCGTCCGGCGGCGGCACGTCGGGGGTGCCGATGCCAAGCCAGGAGGCCTGAATATCCATCATGCTGACGAGGGGGAGATCGTTCTGGTTGTAGAGGATCGGTGCGCCGGTGAGTTGCTTGAGTTTTGCGGCGCCGGCGATGTGGTCAATGTGGGCATGAGTGATGAGGATGTGTTTGACGGTGAGGGAGTGCTGCCGCAGCAAAGCCATGATTCGCGAGATCTCGTCGCCGGGGTCTATGACGATGGCTTCGCGGGTGATCTCGTCGCCGAGGATGGAGCAGTTGCACTGGAGGGGGCCGACGGTGAGGATTTCGTGAATCATGTGTGGGCGATGTGAGGCACAGAGCTTATGGCGGGTGCGGGAGGCCGGGTCGGTAAGCCGATTCGCACAACTGCTTTCCCTGAAAATTCGCGGGCTGCCAGGGTGCGCTTACAGAAGGGTCAAGAGGCTATTTTTTTGGAGCAGTATGGCTGGTTTGATGGGTTGTTCCCGAGAGAACGGAGCGGTCGGCGCTGGAGTGGGACAGCAGGACGGTGAGTCCGATCGAGGTGAGCATAAAGACGATGGCGGCGTAGGTCGTCATTTTTGTGAGGAGACTCGCTGCACCGCGCGGCCCAAAGGCAGTCTGTGAACCCTGGCCGCCGAAGGCACCGGCCAGATCGGCGGATTTTCCCTGCTGAAGCAACACGACACCAACGATGAAGAGCGACACGATAATGTGGAGGAAAGCGACGAGATAGAGCATTGGAAGACTTGAGACCTCTTAGCGGATAATGACTTGAGGGCGGCTCAATTTTGCGCGAACGCGCTGGCTTGACCCTCTGGCACTCCAGTGTAAAGTGTATCACCGGCGTACTGAAGGGCATGTGCTGTAGAGATTGTCTTTGGCCGGTCAGCCCTGTGCGTTGCCAGCAGCTACATCGCAGGCTTGATGGATTCGACGGTGATCACGTTCGCGCTGGGCTTGCCTTTCACTACAACATTCGCTCCGGCAAATTTGTCGAAGTCGGTCTTGTCCCCTTTGAGGGTGTAGACCTTATCTCCGACTACGAGCGCATAGTCCGATCCGGACTTGACGCACTCGCGCGTGCATTGTGCGGCACTCTCGCCCTGCATCATGTGCTTCTTGCCACACATGGAGTCGGAAACGGTTCCTGTAAACGTTTGATCAGTCTGGGCGAAGGCGAGAGTCGCTGATAAAGCGAGTTCAGCCCCAATGAAAGCAATTCCTGCGATGCGCATGCGATTCTCCTTTGGCTCCAAATCATAGCAGTTGAGGTTGAGGTGCGGTGAGGGCTGATCGCCGCTTCGCGTGCGTGCAGTGTGCCTCTGCGCAGGGCCCGCTCCTTCATGAGGACTGTGATGACGAAAAAGACGGGCACAGGATGAGTCATAAATCGTGGAAGCTCTTATTCCTTTGAAGCACTGGATCGGCTGGCAAACAGGTGCGAGCGCTTGCGTGCGATCACGAAGGGCAGACCGAGTCGTGGAGTTGGTGCGTCATCGGATTGGGGAAACCGTTTCATATCGACTGGCAAACAGCTTAATAGGGATCTTTCGGCATCATGAATTATCTCTCTCGCGGATGGTAACGGATAAACACTAATGGAAATCATGCGACCATACTTCTAGCGCGCAATCCGAGAGCGCTGTCAGGCGCATCGCTTTGACGTGGATCACATTGTCCTGGTTCTGGAGCGAGCCTTCGACAAGTAGAAACTTACTGCGTGTAACCACGAGCCGGTTTCGGTCGTAAAGGTCGGGGGTAATGATGACGTTGGCGATGCCGGTTTCGTCTTCCATTGAGATGAAGATGAACCCTTTGGCTGTACCGGGGCGCTGCCGTGCGATGACACAACCAGCGGTACGGACAAACTCCCCGTCTCTGCAATGCCGCAATTCCTCGGCTGTCCGTATGCCCTGGCGACGCAGCTCTGGACGTCGACGATACATCGGGTGCATGTCGGTCGTTAATCCGGTGCCTGCGTAGTCTGAAACGAGACGTTCTTCAACGGTCATTTGTTGCAGGGGGAATGTCTCTGAATCCTCGTTCAGCCATTCGCTCCGTTGCCTGAACAGCGGTCCCTCCATCTTGCCGGCACGCTCTACCTGCCAGAGAGCATCTCGACGATGAGTCACGCCGTCAAGCTTATTCAAAGCTCCTATGCGGGCCAGTTGTGCGAGTTCCTTCCTGTCGAGTGCTGGAACACGAAGAGCAAGATCTTCCGTTGAACGAAAGGGACCACCATTTGTGCGGGATGCCACAAGCGCCTCTGCCGATTGTTTCCGTAGGCGCTTTGCATAACCGAGGCCCATCCGTAACGAAAGCGATCCGTCCGGCTCGTGCTCGATGGTGCAGGGCCAGTCGGAAGCCTGAACGTCGATCGGTTTTACACGCAGGCCATGACGTTGTGCGTCTTTGACCAATACGGCCGGGGAATAAAAGCCCATCGGCTGGTTATTGAGAATGGCGCAGGTAAATGCGGCCAGGTATTTCACTTTAAAGTATGCCGACGCGTAGGCTATCAGAGCAAAGCTCAGTGCATGCGACTCGGGAAATCCATATAAGGCAAACGAACTGATGTTCTTGACGATGGTGTTCTGGGTTCTGATATCGATTCCATTCGCAGTCATGCCATCACGGAGTTTTCCCTCCAGATCCTTCATTCGGTCCCATGACCGTCGCATCCCAACGGCACGACGCAGTTCATCTGCCTCTGCGCCTGAAAAGTTCGCGACTATCATAGCCATACGCAGTAGCTGCTCTTGAAAGAGAGGTATTCCCAGAGTGCGTTTTAGTACCGGCTCGAGCAATGGATGTGGATAGGTAACAGGCTCTTTCTTTTGTCGGCGCCGCATGTATGGATGCACCATATCTCCATGTATGGGACCCGGTCTCACCATGCCGATATTGACACCGACCAGATAGAGACAGTCCGGGGAGGTCCTGGGCAACGAGGCCATCTGGGCACGGCTCTCGATCTGAAACATACCAATCGTGTCGGCACGTTGGATTACTAGATAGACTTCTTTATCTTCCGGCAACTGAGCGAGATCCACCATGTCTCCATAGTGTTCAGGAATCAGTTCAAGGCAATCCTTAAGCACGGCCATCATGCCAAGCCCAAGAAGATCAACCTTGATAATGCCAAGATCGGCGCAATCTTCTTTGTCCCATTGAACGACAGTGCGGCCTGGCATAGATGCACGTTCCAGCGGAACGATGCCATTGAGCCGTCCCTTGCAGATCACCATGCCCCCGGAGTGCTGGCCAAGGTTGCGGGGTAAATCCTGGATACGCATGGAGAGTTCAAGGTACTTGGCAATGCGCGGCTGTCGTATGTCGAAGCCAGCGTGCTGGAACGAATGCGCCATCGTGTCTGTCTTGCCGCGCCACTCCCACTGACCCGCAAGACTCGACAAACGGCCCAAGGACTCTTCATCGAATCCCAATGCTTTGCCGACTTCTCGCGCAGCTGACTTTTGACGATAGGTGACGACATTGGCTGTCATTGCGGCACCGAGTTCGCCATATCGCTTGTAGACGTACTGGATCGCTTGCTCACGCTTTTCTTCAGAAGGAAGATCGAGGTCGATGTCCGGCCATTCGCCTCGGCTTTCGCTCAGGAAGCGTTCAAATAGTAAGTCCATACCGACGGGATCTACAGCGGTAATCTCGAGGACATAGCAGACAGCAGAATTAGCCGCGCTGCCTCGGCCTTGAATAAGGATGTCATTGCGTTTGCAATATTGGACGATGTCCCAGACGATCAAAAAATATCCGGCGAAGCCAAGCTTTGCGATGAGCGCAAGCTCGTGTTCGACCTGTTTCTTGGCTCGTTCTAAAAGGTCGCGATTATTCTTGGGCCCATATCTTCGCGCCACTCCTTCGATGACGCGCTTGCCAAGAAAGCTGTCCATCGTCTCCCCATCTGGCACCGGATAGCGCGGGAACTCATAGCCCAAGTCACTCAGCTCGAACTTGAGTCGCGAGGAGAGATCTACGGTGCTTTCAACTGCTCCTGGAACGTCACGGAAAAGCGCGGCCATCTCCCGCGCCGAGCGCAGATGTCGTTGGCTATTAAAAGTAAGCAATCGTCCTGCCTGATCCAACTCGACGTGGTTGCGAATCGCGGTAAACAAATCCTGAATCTCGCGGTCATATGAGACTGCATAACGGATACCATTCGTAGCGATTACCGGGAGCTTGAGAGATCGGGCAATGCGGAGCGCGGCCTGATTACGCCACTCCTGCTCGCGTTCACGATGGCGTTGCAACTCGACGTAGACATTGCCGCAGCCAAAGATACGCGTCAGCCGCTCGACGGCTTCGCGTCCGGCCCCCTCTCCACCACGCATCAACGCGACGGCCAATGGCCCCTCCTCACCGCCTGTGAAACATACCAGGCCGGATGCGTACTGCTCTAAGTCGTGGAAGGTCGCGGTTCCTTCACACTTGGTGGTCTCGCGCATCTTGAACTGCGTGATGAGCCGGCAGAGGTTCTGATAGCCTTCCCGCGATTCACACAGCAGGGAAAGGCGCGGCGGCTCCGGCTTGTGTTGATGCGGCACCCACGCAGGAGGTGCGAGGCGAGAGCCGAAGCTCTCAACAGCGACCTCCGCGCCGACGTGTGCGCGAATGCCATTTCTCTTCGCACTGGTATGAAAGCGGGCAGAACCATAGATTCCATTGCGGTCGAGAAGCGCCATTGCTGGCATCTCCAGCTCGACGGCACGTTCGATGAGCTGTTCAGGAAGCGATGCCCCATCGAGGAAACTAAAGGCGCTGGCAGCGTGCATCTCTACATATTGTTCAGTCATACAACCCCGCCATCTGCCAACAATCCTGGATGCGATTGCGCGCCAGGCAGCAGCACAACAAGGTGCTGTCCTGAGCGCGTGCTACCAGGTCCCACTGCTCAAAGACCCATAGGGAGGGTTGCCACCAATCGCCGCTTACCAGCCAGGGGCCATAGATATGCTCGACTACGTAATGTTTTTGTCGAAAGTAGAACGCCGTGGGGCGTTGCCCTTTTACCGTGACCGTGACGGGATCAGCCGGGCGCAGCTTCCGCATGGCGGATCGGGATTGACTGGACGGGATTATTGACGATGCGCCTGAAGGAACAGTGAACGGCCCCATGCTGAATTCACCTGGCTGGTAGGTGTCTTTGAGGACAGGGCGTCCAACGTTCTCGTCACCGACAATGCCGCGAATCCGTGCCAGCGTGATGTCGAGCCGCGACGGTTCCGGCAACTGCGGAGAGAACAATCCCAACTGCACCTTGCTCGTGTTCCCTGGCTCTGCCTCTAAGGTCAGAGTAAGAATAGTGGCCTGGGGTGGGTGTGCTTCGAGATCGAGGTGGAGAAGCTTGATCCATATCTGCTTCTCATTGGTCGGCAGAGAGGGCCGGATCGTTCGTGCATGTGTCGCGCCGCCTTCGAGATTCAGTGTGATGCTGACGGACGCCAGAGCAAGTACACGAGCTTTTGCACGGAGAATCAACTGTTCGAGCATGACGTTCACAACGAAGAGAAGCGCCTTGCGGTCCTCGACAGGTGAGTCCAATTCCATTTGCTCGTTCAGGGCGAATGCCTGCTCTACAGGATGAAACAGGTGTGGCATCTTTCCGCTTGCCAGTTGACGCAGGCTCCTGCCCGATTGTCCCATTCTGGCGATCAGTTCTTTCTCGGGCAGAGCTGCCAGCATTCCCAAAGTACGGATACCCCAAAGGCCGAAAGTATCTG
>Ga0209012_1003901_pt1 | contig 10650 bp, 9 predicted proteins | sample RS3BMetagenome_FD_184735 | JGI IMG/M metagenome (GOLD analysis project Ga0209012, IMG submission 184735) | Ferric oxide microbial mat and aquatic microbial communities from Rainbow Spring, Yellowstone National Park, USA - RS3B (SPAdes) (version 3) ...
TTGGGTTATTGCAGATTACTCTCCTATACTTTGCGCGGATAAGGATCGCAATGTCGCAAAGGAACACGATAGGAAGACGATACTGGTAGGGGAAGTTGAGCAGAATTCACGTGATTACTACGAGAGCACGGGACTCTGCACGAAGGAGAAGGCTAAAGAACATAAAAAGTACCATCTTAAAGATAAACACATCTACAAAACGCTCAGGCTAAAAAAACCCACACCACTTTCAGTTCTTTCCTACACACTTTTCCAGCTGCCTTTCCCCAGGGGTACAATAAGCCCTCTTAGAATGATCTCTACAAAAAATGTCGAAAGAATGTGTAAAGGATGTAAGTTGGACAACGAAGTCAAATCTCTGGCGCCTTCACAGCTTGAGGTGCTCTGCGAAGAATACCTTAGAGTGGAAAACAGAAAGATGAAGGATCTACCAAGACTGAAGATGCTCCTCGCCCCCATCGGAGGTAGCATGAAGGATATTGACATCGCTGGCCTGGACTCGAATGGGCGTTATATTTTCGCACAGGTCAGCCAGGCAGAGGACGCAAGGGTAGAAGAAGAAAAAATAGAGAGGCTCAGAAGGGTCGGCGATAAAGAATCGAGTCTGATCTACTTTGGGCCGAAGAAAACTCGCCAGAGATCCAAGAATAAGGAAGAAGGGATACGGTGTGTCGACATAGACGAAGTGTTCAAGGAGTCAAGCAGTCACAGGGAATTAAAATCTCTCATTGAGCTATTCCTGTCCCCTACGGAGTCTGAACCCCGGCAAGGCGAAGAAGCCTCCATTTAATTCTACTGAAATTGCGTCATTACCAACATGCCTCATTCTAATTTCTGTGGGATGTCTTTTTGCTCTGCTTGGGGGCGTCTTTTTTTCGGTGTTCACAAAACGTACTGCATTTTTTACCTCATCCCTTTATGGCGATTCGGGATCATCTTTTGTCAGTTCAGTGTAAGTGCCAGTGGGGAGAACATTTCCAGTGGTGGGGCGGATTTGTTTTTCCTTGGCTGGGCGTATCACACCGCGCCTATCTGCTTTGCGAAATTCACTTGAAGGAGGAGCAAGCCTTGCATCATACGGACGTCTCGTAACACCGGTGGCGTTCTCAGTCCTCGCAGGAGCAACGCTTGCATCATACTTTTCCTATCTTACTTGGGTCAACACGAGCCCCCTTCTCGTTCATCTTCTGTGCTGTATTCCTACGTGGCTCGGACGGCGCCTGGGAGGAGGAGTTGGGTGGAAACGGTTCCAGGGTCGCATGGTACGCTAGGGTGAGCACGAGCAGGCAGGCGAAAGAAGGCTACAGCATTGAAGCTCAGTTGGACAAGCTGAAGACGATGGTTGATCGGCTGAAGCCATCTTATATCTATTGGTTCATCGATTCGGGGAAGAGCGGTATCGACTTCGATAAGAGGAAGATTGGGGAAATAATGAGGCTGAAGGAAGAAAAGAAGATAACCGAGCTGTGGGTGACGGATATCGACAGAATTGGCAGAGATTGTAGGAAGCTGTTGACTTACTTTCTTTAGTTCTGCGGATAGGGCCGCATATCAGGATCTGAAAATGACCAGTCAAGCCGCAACTCACTAATGGAGCAGACTGCTTTGTGTTTGTCGCTGGCCTGGCGATTCCGGAAATGTGTTTTTTGAAACCTGATCCCCCGTCGATTGTCACATTTATATTCATCAGTGCGCCAAGTATGTGATACGAACGCGAACGCAGAATCAGATGATCGGGGTGGAATCCTTATCCATGGTGATCGTTGACCTCTCGTTTAGAATTAACGGTTCCGAGATACCCGCCGACCATGGCTACGCCCTCTTCTCTGCTGTCTCACGTCTGATTCCTTCGCTCCATGGGGACGAAAGCATAGGGATTCACCCCATTTCCGGTCTGCTCGTCGGGGAGAGGCTCTTGCGCATTACCGAGAGGAGCCGCCTTGTGTTCCGTATGGACAGCAAACGTATTAGCGATGTGATGCCTCTGTCGGGGAAGCGACTTGATGTCGACGGACATGAGCTACTTGTCGGTCTGCCCACACCATTTGTGCTTAGGCCCGCGACTACGCTTCGCAGCAGAATCGTCGTGATCAAGGGCTTCCTTGAGGTGGAACCCTTCCTTGAAGCCTGCAGAAGGCAGCTCAGCGACATGGGAGTGATTGGTGAGGTGAGTCTACCCGTCAGGATGTGGTCCGAGCCCCTTGAGCGCGGGAAGGGACACGAGACCAAGTTCATCAGAAGGACCATAAGGATCCACGACAAAGTAATTGTGGGTTATGCGGTTCAGGTGGGTAGCTTGAACCAGCAGGGCTCCTTGAAGTTACAGGAGGTCGGACTCGGAGGGCGAAGGCGATTCGGATGTGGCATATTCCTGCCTTACAAGAGTGATGAAGCATGCTGATCACACCTGCCCACCTTCTTGCGAAGTCAAGCAGAACTCCGGATCAGCCTCAGTATCACGAATCGTATGTTGGTCACCTTATAGAGACGACCAGAATAGCGCGTCATTTGACCAACACACGAGGAGCTGTCTTCCTTGAATGTCTTGGTCTCGAGAAGTCAAGATGGCTTGAGAAGCTCGAAAAGGCCGTCATTCTTGGATCATACCTTCACGATGTCGGAAAGGCGAATCATCAGTTCCAGCGTCTCGTCTCTGGCAGAAGCAGTCTTCCCCAAGCGTTCAGACATGAATACATAAGCCTGCTGCTCGCGCTAAAGTGGAAGCCGCTGTCATCGCTTACCGAACGAGAAGAGAGAGACTTGGTCTACGCATCTCTCTTCGCAGCCTCTGGACATCATCTCAAGTTCGACGACCTGGAGATGCAGCCAAGGCCCGGAAGCGGTGACAGCAAGATCATGCTCTACACAGGGCACAATGATATGAAGGAACTTCTCGAGCGGGGAAAACAGCTCTTTTCGCTTCCTCTTTCGTCAGAGCCTCTAGATGAAACGCTGGTGGACCTTTCTGGTGACCCCATGAAGGATGTGAGAGGATGGCTTCGAAGCGCAACCATTTGGTGGAGTGAGAGCGACGACGAGCTCAAGAGATTCGTGGCACTGGTGAAGGCACTAGTCATCTGCTCCGACTTGGCCGCCTCCGCCGTCTTACGCGATGGTGACCCAATTGTATGGGTCGATTCCGTCCTCGGCAGGGTCTGCAGACGCGATGACCTCCTTGAGGCTGTTCAGAACCTCCTCGGAGGTAAGCGCCCACGAGCCTTCCAGGAGTGCGTGGCGCGAACTCCAAATAGGGTAACCTTCGTGCATGCAGGATGTGGAACGGGGAAGACGATAGCGGCCTATCTCTGGGCGGCCGAGAAGGCGCAGGGAAGGAAGGTCTTCTTCTGCTATCCTACCACCGGGACTGCGACCCAGGGATATATGGACTACGCTGTGGAAAACCTGGATTCACGCTTGATACACAGCAGGTCAGAAGTCGACCTCGAGATGCTGAGGGAAAGCAGGGGAGACGAGATCGATGCCCTTGAGCCTGCACTGCGCTATGAGGCGCTCTCGGCATGGGACATCCCCATAGTCGTAGCAACGGCTGACACCGTCCTAGGGCTGATCCAGAACAACAGAAGGGGCCTCTTCTCTTTCCCTTCGTTAGGCAACGGCGCGTTCATCTTTGATGAGATACACGCCTACGACCAAAGGTTATTCGGCGCGCTCCTTCGCTTCATGGAGACGTTCGTCGGGCCCCCAATTCTGCTCATGACCGCCTCCCTGCAGCCGGAGAGGCTGGCAAGGATGGAAGGGATTCTCGCCCGACACGGTGAGAAGATGAACGTAGTGCACGGCCCCAAGGAATTTGAACAAACCAAGAGATACACAATCTATGAGACGAAGACCAGCGAACCTTGGGAAGAAGTGGCGAAAGTCGTTCGAGGAGGAGGTAAGGTCCTTTGGGTTACAAACACGGTTGAAAGAGCTAGGTTTGTATGGGAGAAGGCTTGCACCGAATTCAAGCCAATCCTTTACCACAGCCGATACCGCTATGTTGACAGGGTTTTCCATCATAGGAGCGTCATCGACTCCTTCAAGAACAAAGGGGCAGCCTTAGCCGTGACTACACAGGTCTGCGAGGTCTCTCTTAACATCTCGGCCGATATGCTGGTCACCGACCTCGCCCCTGTCCCAGCATTGATTCAACGAATGGGTAGGGTCAACAGAGGCGATTGCGTGGATGGACCGAAGCCCGTCCACATCGTCGAGGTAATTGCGCCCGAACCCTACTCAGGAGAAGAGATCGCAACGGCGAGGAAATGGCTCAAGGGGCTTATCGAGGACATTGGACAGACGATATCTCAGGCGGACCTCTCAAATAAGTTCATGTCGTACGGGGAAGGTTACGAGAGGGCGATGGTTGATTCTTCTTGGCTTGATGGAGGGCCCTTCAGCAGGCCATCCCCTCTTCGGGAAGAGGGATATACCGTTTCGGTGATCATGCAAGAAGACAGGAAAAGGTGCATCGGGAAGGGAGGTAGGGTGATCAACGCCGAGGTCGCGAAGTATTCGATCCCGATGCCGTTCTGGCCGGTCAGGCAGGAGCTTCCGAGATGGGAAAGGCTAAACGGTGCTTTTGTCGCTCCAAAAGGCGTGATCGAATATTCAGAGGAGCTCGGGGGGTCGTGGAGAAGATGATGCCGCAGCCGTTCGTTATGAAACTTTCTGCTCCGGGGATGACGGCGCTTCATAGAGCAGGACTTGCGGGGCTCTGGATGACGCTCGATGCCCTCGATAAAGAGGGGATCAAGCTAGCTGTTGGATCGTGGAGGCTGTCGGATCACGAAGTGACCATTTACCTCGATGATCCTGGAAGCTTCTTCGACACCCTGATAAAAGAATCCTTCAAGATCGATAAGGACGGCCTGATCTGGTTCCCTGCTCTCGGGAGGCCAGAGAGCCACCTTGAGGCCTCCGTGCTCCTGAATGAGTGCCTGCTCGGGACTTTCCTTCAGCACGGGAAGACCCGAAAGTCAGATCCCGCGAATAAACCTGCTGGAGTCAAAGTAGTCACAATCGATGAACAGGAATATCCGCTTCGCTACCACAGGGTGATGTGGTACGCCCACCAGAAGGTGAAGATGGAGGCGGCCAATCAGCCTCAGAACCTGCTTGGATGGGTCTATCCCGGCGGCGCTGTCAGGCACGAGGCCTTTCATGAAATGACCTGCCTGCAGGAACCTCTCCAACTTTACCTCCCACTCCTTTACTCCATCATCGGTGTCCTCTACTTTGTAGTAAGGAAGAGGGGCGCAGGGACACAGTATGCCGTTGTCATCCCCGATGTCGCAAATCTGAGGGAATACGCAATCTTCAGGAGGCTGTACGTAGAGAAGCGGGAGAATGACCTCACCGTCTCCGGCTCAAGAGAAGCGGCTCTCAGGGTCCTCTCGACGCTCAAGGCTGGGAACCTGATGGATGCCGTTGGCTCGACGGCCTGCAGGGTAATGACCTTCGGCAAGGTTCAATGGGACAAACAGCAGAGGAAGAGGGTTCAGGTCTTCGACGTGCGCAAGGAGTCTGCGGAAAGACTCGGAGTATATCAGAAGTGCATGCAGTTTTTCACCCCAAGGTTCGTCAAACCGGAAGGGGGAGAACCTTTCTACGATTACCCTCAAACTCCCGAGCTTATCGCCGAGAACCTGCTTCGTGGCGAGCCGTGGTGGCGCGGCTTCTCGGAGTTCGTCTCCGACCAAGAAATTCGCAACCACGTCTTCGGCCTCGGTAAGGATGGTTTATATAAAGGGGAGAGGGAAGGACTTTCGAAGATGCTCTCAGACGTTGGCTTGGAAAAGGACCAAGGTGCCTTTGTGGAGGCGTGCCAAGAAGCTTGGAGGAGAAGACTTGGCGAGCTTGGTGAGAGGGCTCGAAGGGAACACACAGACCCTCGCGAGCTTTTTCAGAGGGAATTCGAACGCATCAGGGTATCCTTCACAAGGTGCAAGAACGAAGCTGCGTTGAGAGAGGCGCTAACCGATTTCTGGAGTAGGGCGGGACCTTTACAAAGCCTTCAGTCAAACTGGCGCGGCGCGCTCTCGTTGCTAAACAGAGACTGGAGACTCGCGAAGGACCTCGCCCTCCTTTCGCTTGCGAGCTACGCTCCAAAAGAGAAGGGGGGCGGGGAAGTGACGCCGTCTTGATAGTCACTCGTAATTGTCTCTGATGCCGTAAGGCGTTCATGACAAAACACCTGTACGGTCTTATAGTGACCCCCTACGGTGCTGCGGCCAACAACAGGGGGGAGAATGAAGGGAACATAACGACCCTTCAGAAGATACTTTGGAATGGGGAAGTTCATACAACCGTCTCCGCTGAAGCGATCAGATGGGCGTTACGTTATCAGTGGCAGAGGAAGGGGATCCCTGTCAATCGCAGATGGGACGAGGACAGGAACGACCACGTCTGGCAGGACCCTAGATGGCTTTCGTGGACCGGAGGAAACGATGGACAGACATTCATAGACGACGATGTCCTTGGTTTCATGATTGCGGAGGCAGCAAAGACGGAAGGGGACGAAGAGCTCGACGGCAAGAAGAGTGAGAGAGATAGGCTGAAACAGGAAATAGCCGAGATGTCGGCCCAAGAAGGAAAATCTGAGCACGTCAAGCAGTTGAAGAAACAGTTGAGCCAGTTGAACGACGAAATAAAGCAGGCGAGCAAAGGACAGGCGATCAAGAGGAGGGGGGCATTGGAAGTGACGAGGGCCATCTCCCTTACACCGTTCACCGGGGACATTACATTTAGCGCGAAGAGCGGTGAAAAGACATCAACAAGCTTGTACGGAACAGAGGTACACGCGACAAGGTACCAGTATGCCTTCGCCGTAACGCCGGAGGCCCTGAGGAAGAAAGAGAGAATAATCGATGTGGTAGACGGATTTATGTCTCTCTCTGAAGTGGGAGGCAACCAGTCGAGGTTCCTCTTCGATTTCTCCCCGGAAGCGATCGTTCTGCGCTGGACCGACGATCTCGCCCCGAGGATACTCTACGGCTTTGAGCTTGACGGCTCTGGCAAGCTCACGATTCCATCCATCGTCAAGAAGGTTGAGTCCAGAGACATGAACCCGGAGGAGGTCGTAGTGGGTGGCCCTGTTTCGCTTGGTTTGAGCGACGTTGGCATCAGGGTTCATCCGGGAGTGAAGGCAGCGGCAGAAGAGATTAAGGGAAGGATACGCACAGACCTCGGCCTCTGATTGAGGAATGCCTTTTGACCAGCAAGGCGGACGTTGGTGCGTCTAGAACTGACGAAGGCGTCGTTGCCATCTACGTGTCTGCGCCCGTGGTTTCGTTCAGGAATCCCCACGCGCGGGAATACTTGGAGACGTATCCCTGCCCTCCCCCTTCTACCGTCTATGGCATGCTCCTCTCGGCGGTCGGGGAGGTCTCTCGCGGGGCGCATATCGGGGCTGAAATAGCTTATGCGCTCCTCTCCGAGCCCGAGCTTTCCACCGTTCTGAGAACGAAATGGCGGGTGAAGTTCACAGACGTCCCTCTTGGCACGGGAAGCAACAAGGTCCCGGACTTTCAGGAGCTGCTGACCGGACTCAGGATGGTGATATGGGCACGGAAGGGTAGGGAGGAAGCGGCAGCCCCTACCCTTGCGGAGAGGCTTCTAAGTGCCCTTTACGGTCCGGTGGAACGGTTTGGTGCCCTTTCGCTCGGTGAGAGTACGTGTTTGGTAGATGACTTTAGGGCGTGGCGAGAGGAAGATGGCTTCGCTGGTAGGCTCCTGGTCGAAGACGAAGAGAACGGAGACCTCTCACTGCCAATATGGGCGGACCACGTGAGCTCGACCCATACTCGATGGGGCAGGTATCGTCTTGAAAAATGTGAGTGGCAGCAAGGGATACCGGAAAGGGCGTGGGTGACGCTTGCTCCCATCAGATGAAGACGCCCCCGTTCATGTGGCAGGTCTCCACGCGCTGGCATACTGCGAACGGCTGTACTATCTCGAGGAGGTTGAAGGGATAAGGCTCGCAGATGAGTCTGTCTACGCTGGGAGGACCCTTCACGAGCATCTTGCTTCGATACCAGGAAGGGAAAGAGGTCGCAGATCATTCACCATAATGAACAAGGAGCTCGGTCTGGCGGGACAGGTCGATGCAATCCACCACCGAGAAGGTGGATGGGTCCCGTACGAGCATAAGCGGGGGCGTGCAAGGCATGGTCCCAAAGGTGAGGCCGGGGCGTGGCCGTGGGACGAACTGCAGGTCCTAGCGTACGCATTGCTCATCGAGGAAGCAACAGGAAGGAGGGTTCCAGAGGGTCGAATCCGTTATCACGCTGACAACGTAACGATAAGGGTGCCGCTCACCGATGAGGGACGAGAGCTCGTCCGGGAGAGCATTGAGAGGACGAAGCAGTTGCGCAAGCTGGGCGTACGACCTCCGGTGAACAGCAACGAAAACGCGTGCATCCACTGTTCCCTCGCCCCCGCCTGCCTGCCAGAGGAAGAGAGGCTTCTATCTAGTCCTCAATGGGAGCCAGTCAGGCTCTTTCCTGCTACTACAGACGGTGAGATAGTTCATCTTATGACTCATTCTTTGAAGGTCGCCCGCAGCGGTGAGGCTCTGATAGTAAAGAAGAAGGGGGAGACCGTTTCGACCTATCCAATACACAACATCGTGGCTCTGATTGCGCACGGCAACGTGCAGGTCACAACGCAGGCGCTGCATCTTTGTGCTTTCAATGGAGTTCCCGTCCACTGGTTCACCTCTGGGGGCAGGCATATCTCCTCTCTGACGGTCGGGCCGGGCTCCGTCCAGAGGAGAATAAGGCAGTATCATGCCCTCTGCGATCCAGCAACGTGCTTGCGTCTATCGAGGAGGCTTGTGATGGCGAAGGTCGAGGATCAGTTGGCGTTCGTTCTCCGCGCGACTCGCGGAAGTCGAAAGAGGTCCCTCCAGATACTCAGGGATGTCGCCGAGATGAAGGAATGCATCAAGATGACAGGAAGAGCTGAAGGGGTAGATTCTCTTCGCGGAGTCGAGGGCACTGCAGCACGCGCATACTTTGATGCGCTTTCGTACATCGTTCGGGGGGTCGATACGAATTTGGAGCCCGCTGGTCGCACCCGCCGCCCACCCAAGGACAGGTTCAATTCGCTTCTGTCATTCGGCTATTCGCTGCTTTACACATCCGTCCTTCAGGCGATTACATCGGTCGGGCTCGAGCCTTCGCTTGGCTTCTTGCATACACCACGCTCATCGGGGCAACCATTGGTTCTGGATGTCATGGAACTTTTCCGTGTTCCGGTCTGGGACATGGTGGTGGTCTCTTCCATCAACAGAAGGCAATGGAACTTGGGTAGGAAGTTCGAGGTTACGAGAGAACACGTCTGGCTATCTGATCTAGGAAGGAGGGAAGCCATCGAATTGTTCGAGCGAAGAATGGATAGCGTGTGGAAACACCCCGTACTGGGCTACTCGCTGACGTGGAGGCGTGCGATTGAGCTTGAGGTGAGACTGCTCGAGAAGGAGTGGAGCTCCACTCCTGGGCTTTTTGCGCGTTCAAGGCTCAGGTGAGTCCGTAATTGAGGAACTGGTATCTCGTCTGTTATGACATCAGAGATGACGCACGCCTGAGAAGGGTCCAGAAACTGATGCTCGGGTATGGGCACAGGCTGCAGTACAGCATATTCCGGTGTAGATTGACTGATAGAGACATAGAGCGGATGAAGTGGGAGTTATCAAAGATAATGGAAAGTGAGGATAGCTTGGTCGTAGTAAGTTTATGCAAAGCATGTGTGGGCAAGTTAAGGGTTGACGGCTCGAGGGTGAGTTGGCCCAAGGACAAACCAGGGTATGAGATAGTTTGATATTCAAGCACCTTTGATTGGGTCGTGTGTAGATGGCAGGCCAAGTGAGTAATATCAACAAAAACGGAGGGTGCTTGAGCCTTGGCCATCACAGCAATCGTGCCAGTGCAGGAACCTCTGATGCCGTAAGGCGTTTAGCAGTTGACCTTGAGGATTTATTACCTTCAGAAATTGAAAGTGCAGGAACCTCTGATGCCGTAAGGCGTTTAGCAGCGACTGTAAATATTTTATTACCTTCAGAAATTGAAAGTGCAGGAACCTCTGATGCCGTAAGGCGTTTAGCAGCGACTGTAAATATGCCGAAGCCGATTAAGCTGTTGAGTGCAGGAACCTCTGATGCCGTAAGGCGTTTAGCAGTCGTGCATAAGCACTTATGAATGCTGATACAGAAAGTGCAGGAACCTCTGATGCCGTAAGGCGTTTAGCAGTCTATAGTCAATCTAGCCATGCGTCCAGACTCACGTGCAGGAACCTCTGATGCCGTAAGGCGTTTAGCAGATAAAGAAATACTACGTAATACACTGAAACAACTGTGTGCAGGAACCTCTGATGCCGTAAGGCGTTTAGCAGACGAAAGCAACGTAGAAGTTGTAGGGAGAGTAATAGTGCAGGAACCTCTGATGCCGTAAGGCGTTTAGCAGCTGAGGGCCTTCTCCCCAGCCTGGCAAAGACTTCAAGTGCAGGAACCTCTGATGCCGTAAGGCGTTTAGCAGTGAATAACCCCAATACCGTTTCATCAATAAGCAGGAAGTGCAGGAACCTCTGATGCCGTAAGGCGTTTAGCAGTGAATAACCCCAATACCGTTTCATCAATAAGCAGGAAGTGCA
>Ga0209012_1003904_pt1 | contig 10647 bp, 8 predicted proteins | sample RS3BMetagenome_FD_184735 | JGI IMG/M metagenome (GOLD analysis project Ga0209012, IMG submission 184735) | Ferric oxide microbial mat and aquatic microbial communities from Rainbow Spring, Yellowstone National Park, USA - RS3B (SPAdes) (version 3) ...
CGTTAACTTCCTCAAGAGCCTCCTCTTCTCCGTCGGCAACTCACAACGGGCGTCGCGTTCCCCTGTGGTATCTGTTCTGTCCGCAAGCAACTGAACTCCTGAGAGCCTCCTCTCAAGGAGAAGTAGTCCTCCTCGGTCCTGACACCTCATTAAAACAGACAAGCGCCGTCGCCGACGAGGACGCTCGCCAGGGCGCTTATTCTGTGTCCAAATCGACTGAAGCAACCTGACACTCTTGGGGGACTGCACTTGGACGGATCTCCTTTCACCGCGGATGATGTACCATGGCTCGTTACCATTCTTCGTCGTCTCGACACACACCTCAACTGGAATAGAGGGGTACTAGGCCTTCCTGGCCTGGTCGCGGTATACCTCGAGCCCAACCCCTTTGCCGAACCACGTCAGCCTGCCGGCAAACTTGGCCCCAAGGCCGAAGTTCTTCAGGTTCGGCTTGCAATCTGCTCATCCACCGCGTGATTTTCCTGCCTCATCACCCGGGGCGACTTTCCCCCTCCCGGTCTCCTTTTACTTCCAGTATCTGGGTGGGCCCGCGCGCTTCGCAAAGGGTGGTAGCCTTCTCCTTCTTTCTTCAACTTCAGCAGAGAGAGTGGAGTTCCACCTTGGTCCTTCTTCTGCATGACCGCTTGTGCCTTAACGCCGAGTACAGCCTTGTACTTCTCGTAGTATTTGCCCCACGTTTCCTCAAAGCCCACTTTCTCCCCATGAAAGAACCCTTGTCTCCTCTCATGGTTGATCTCGTTGAACAACCCCGCAGAGATGTTCGCTAGCCTCCTGAGCTTCCTTTCCTGAAAGCCGTTTGGAAGAAGACGGATTACGCATGCCCTTCTGCTCATGTACTTAACTTCGGAGACGCCCTTTTCCGGCATTGCGAGAGTAAGTGTCGGCTCCCGCTCCTCATGTTCACAGAGTTGACCGGAGGAGAGCATCTCAAAGAAGGATAATAGTCGTATTTTAAATCCTAACCCCCCAGAAGGAAGAGGTTTGCCGTTCGCTTTATCAAACTAGGCAAACCCTTCCTTGAATGCGGGCCAGCAAGCGTTTAAGCCAGCGGGAGAAACGCAAACGAAACGAAACCCTTTGCGGCAAGAGCAGTCACGTGCTGAGATGAAACAGAGCTGGAATTCGACGGGGTAGCCCTTGAGAAGTGGTGTTCGCACGAAGGCATTTCGCTTGCAGCTGTCCAGCACTTCCAAGGCCTTACCGCGTTTTATGAGCTTACCTAGCCTAACGGCACACGTCTCCAGATAAACCAAGTCTATATCATTTGCCTTAGCGAAGCCCTCCAAGTCATGAATCTCTAGCCTATCGAGGGCGAGTTTCTCCAGGGGAGTAGGCTTCGGCCTGGCCAACGGCCATATCCATCTCATATCCCTTAGAAATACTGATATCGTCACATCACCGATTCCTCTTCCCAACGATTTTATGTCACTCTCGAGTTCGTCGGGTGTCGAGCACGAGTTATACAGTCCCCAGAGACCGCGGTAACGCGAAATTAGGTTACCGAACACCTCTAACAGCCTCGTGGCAGTGCTGAAGTCATACCTGGTGTATCCGCCCTGATCAAGCGCCGCAACCAAGGAATCCCACCCGGCTTCCACTATGCGTTGGGCCGAGGCGAGACCTAGCCGGTCGAAAACCGCGTAGGTGCGCGTGGCGGTTTCCTCTCTGATGGGATGGGAGTAAAGGAGGGAGGCCAAAAGCCATTTTTGCATTTCTTCTTCTTTACCTCCCTTCAAATCTATGCCCAGCATGAGAGAGTAAGGCTTCCCAAGGCGGTCCACCAAGCAACGCACATCCACAGCGATATCCCATTGTTTCGCTGCGAAGGGTTTTAAGGAATTATCGATAGCCGCGCCCGGTTAATGTGTAGTTACAAGCACAAGACTCGGCAGCAGGCTTAGACGCGAAAGGTACTTGCACTAGACAAACTTTGAATAGACTCTGCAGGTCGCACAGATCTTGATGACGAAGCGAACGACGAACCTCGCCCTTGAGGCCGGGAAGAGGTCAGTAGGACGGTCTTTTATGTGATAATTGTAGCAATCTACACCAGACAGGGACGCAAAAAATCGCTGTAGCCATCCGTCAATTCAGGCAGGCAGGCAGACATTTCTTCATCTAGGTCCTAGGTCCTTTCCTAGGATACCCGAAATCCTTCAGGGTTTCCGGTGGCTTGTAAACGATTGCTATGGCCCCCATGCTAACTTCGTCGTCTCCAAATGACGCCTTTTCGATCCTCGGCTCCCGGACGCGCAGATGTCCCGTTAACCTCCGAAGTATCCCGTCGTACAAAAACTGCCAATGATTTAAAGCAACCGAACCACCTATGACTATAACCTCGGGATCGTACGCCACACATACGTCGGTTATACCAGCAGCGTTAACGTCTAACCAGTAGTTGAGAAACCTGATTGCCGCTTCATCACCGGCCTCGGCCATTGAAAACACGTCCGCTGCTTGAACGGGCTTCTTTTTAGGGGAGAGACCCCATTTAGCCGTCATGTAGTTAAAGGCATCTACCATATGCCCCCCGCTGGCCAGACCCTCCCAATAGCCAATTCCTCCGCAACACTGGAACCCGGACGATAGGTCCACAACAAGGTACCCGATCTCGTGCGCGTTGCCATCCTTCCCCAGCAGAAGCTGCCCGTTCACTATCGCACCGGCCCCTATACCCGTCGAAAAAGTTATGTAGACTAAGTTTTTTACGCTGTTCCACCTGTAGACGTACTCTCCCCACGCGGCGGCAACCCCGTCGTTGGCCACGTAATACGGCTTACCCAGTTTTTCCAGAGGATCTACCAAAGAGAATACGCTAGCGGGGGCGTTAGCAGACCCTACTACTTTTCCGGCCTTGAGGTCCAGCGGGCCGATGCTACCCACCCCAACGGCGTCAAAATCCCAGTTTTTGGCGACCTGAAGGGCAGAAGACACGGGATCTGCGGTAGTGCGAAACTTTTCCCTCTGAACGAACTCACCGCTTTCCTTCGAGAGTACTACTCTGGTCCAAGTGGCACCCACGTCAATACCCAAGATCATGGCGTCCTTACGTACCGGGCCTATAAATGTTTTCTCGCGGGGTGTATCCTTATGGGATGGCCTTCGAGACCAGAGCTGACCTCTCATCGCCCTAAACGGCGAGGCCCAACCTTCTCTTTGCCATCGTGCCCGACAACGGGAGCTAACCAGGGCAAGCATGCGCGAAGGTCAACCAACGGAGTGAAGCGATAACATCCTTTCCTTTTTCCTCCTCTTTTTCGAATCAATTCAACGTACCAACTTGAAGCCATTATGATTTCCCACCTTTCAAATCTAATTCGACCCCATTTCAAGAAAAGTAAACCTCGAGATTCTGTGAGCTATTCTTTTTCCGCAAAAATGACTTGGCTGACGCCAATCTCAGCATAATTTAGAAATACCGGCTCGAACGACTCTACGTTAACCTTTGCCCGCTGCCCGCTCGGTGATGTTATTGTGGATTTCCCGGAAACGCAATCCAGCGAATCTTGAGAGGGATTCGGCCGTGTTTTCGGCCGTCCCTGTCGGGCGATGCAAGCTGCTCGGTGAAGGAGGCTTTTTCTGGCGGCCTCGGACGCCCCTCCGATAACGGGCTGGCCATGACCGGGCAACAAAATGTCGAAGTCTAGGTTTAGCAGCCTCTCGACGCTTTTTTTCGCCTGCTCGTGATCCCAATCGTAAGCCTCGGGCGTTCCCTGGATCCCACCTTGCCTGTTATTCATGTTATCGCCTGAAAAGAGAGACCTTCCGTCATAGAGGGCCACGGAACCCGGCGTGTGCCCCGGCAGGCTCAACACTCTGAAACCAAACACCAAGTCCCCCTCTTTCAACAAGTGGTCAGGTTTGACGGGCTTGTAAGTGAAATCGGCCCTCGGTTGCTGTGAAGATTGGGCTCTGGGAGGCAAGGGAAGAGGGAGCTGGCCAGACACGTAGGCCGCATCCTTCTCCCCAACGTACAACTCGGCCCCAGTGGCTTCCTTTAAGTCGGCAGCGCTACCGGCGTGATCCGCGTGACAATGCGTCAATATTATGGCGCTGAGTTTTCTGTTCAAGGCCTCCAATTGGGAAAGGATCTTGGAGGCGTTCCCGGGCGTACCGGTGTCTATGACGAGGGTATCCTCCCCCCTGATCACTACGTAGGAGTTCCCACCTACCTGCTCAATCGGAATTCTGTAAAGCGCAAAAACCAAGTCAGCCATAATGAATTACGGACGAGCTTCCTTAAGGTTTTCCGACCCCGGGAAACCCCAGAAATGCCCGACCCCACTCAAACGCAAAACCAAAGCCGGGTCAAACCCGGCCCGCGTACTTGGAAAACCAAAACACAAAAACTCGCGAAACTGACAAACCCGCAACTATCCAACAGTGCAGAAACCGTTTACTAGTCGAAAACCATGCAAACCTATCGGGGCGGAATAAGCCACGCTCTAATTAAAAAAATTCGCAGGCAGTATTTCAAGATATCTTTATGTCACCGAGATTCAGCAAAGATTCAATGTAATTCCAGACTTGTCTCTCAATCTCAAATGACCACAAGGACTCCGGCACTTCGACGAAGAAGAGCAGGGGCGTTAATATGAGACCTTCGATCGCTGCCACGCCCAGGTTTTGCAGCCATTTGGCCACCCCCATGCGCACAACCACCTTGTTGGGGTCCCCGGTTATAGTTATAGTTAAGGCCCTGTCAGCGGCCAATAGAGTCCTCAGTATTCCCCCTTTCTGCGCCTGTATAACTATCCCTTGGGGGTGCTCAGCCAGTTGAGTTTTATACCCTTCTTCTTTGAAATATTCCTCGAGTTTTTGCCCCAATTTTTTTATGTCTATGTTTTTACCCTCATATTCTCTGATGGCAGACTTCATGACAATAATCTTACTCGCATTAATACGGTTTTCGCTTTAATCGCCTAAGCAGCACTGAGGAAGGTCGAACTCCTTCCTCCGCAGCCAGAACTGTCCTTCACCAACGATTCTGCTACAATGAGAAATAAGGCGAAGCGCAATTTATCCGCTCTTGCCCACTCTTGCTACAATTCGTTTGCTCATGATGATTGCCCTTGATAAAGACCCCCGCCTTGGTCTGAAATCGGCGTAGTTTATCCGGCGTGCGTGCGACGCTCGGTCTAGGCTAGTGCCCTTATTTAAGGCTACGGTGACCCTCTTAATTTCTGCTCAGAGTATTAGAATCACTCATGAAATCCACTAGCATACGCATCTTTAAATGCGTTCAAACACTAAACGCCAAAAATCGGCGTTGACTCCTCTTTTCTTTCGGTTCCCTGGCTTTGTTGCTACTGCTACTAACTGGCCTAGCCGAGGAGCGGCCGACAAAGATTCCAATGACTTCATTCTCACGTCATAACCTCTTAACTTCCACCACGCCGCGGCGACTAAGCCGACCCCTTGAAGGAAAGCCCCGTATATGACGAAGGCCCATTCGGGGAAACCCGACGTAGCGTAGGTCGAGGCGGTATAAGCAAGCATTGCCACGGCCCTCACCGATCCAATCATCAGTCCCCTCCTTTGGGTTTGAAAGAGAAGCGGTTCGTAAATCGTCCTGACGAACCAGGTCATAGTTATGAAGAACAGGTTGGAAAAGGTTATTAGGTAAAACAGCGGCGCATCCTTGAAACCTAGGATAACATAAGCGAAAGCTGGAAGAAAGCTCAATACCGCCCCAGAGAACGAGACCATGGCATAATTCCTAGTATCCATTTTATCTATGAACATGGGTACCAGCAAACCGGCAGCCGAAGCGCCCAAATTCGCGACGAGCATGACCAAAAACACATCAGCCCCCACAAAATAGTAATCGGCCAGCACGAAAGCCATCAATCCCCAAGTTAGGTAGTTCGCCACGCTCCAAGCCACCAGTACGGCAAACCTGCCGCGAAAACTGACCCCTTGTTTTACGCTCTCAAGGACTAGACTATTGTCTTGCTCTCCTCCGATCCTAGAAAGCTCCTGCATAGCGATCTGCTCTTTTCCCTTTACGCCCAGCCAGCGTATCGACTCCGGCATGAGTACTCTTAACACCACTGCTACGGCCAACCCCACCATGGCCATAAAAACCACGGATAGGGAATCAACCGCGTAAGACCGCGCCCCGAGGAAATACGTAACATAGGCTATGGCTGCGGCGGCAGCCGCCCCGATGTTCTCAAAGTTGGGGCTCAAAATGAGGGCTTTTTGCCTTTGTTTGACCGGAATTATTTCGGCCAACAAAGCCAAACCGATCGGCACCTCGCCTTCTACCCCTATCATGGATATGCCATAACCCAACAGGAAAACGACCATTTGCAACTCGTCCTTTGGGAGAAAAAGTAAGTCAAGGGCAATCACTAAACTGCCAATGCCGTATAGGCTCATGGTCACGAGGTACATGCTCTTCCTTCCCATGAAGGCATCAGAAAGCCAAGGCAGAGCTAGCGTCCCCAGCAAAGGGGCCGCGGCGACCACAACTATGTAGGCGACGTTACTGTATTCCGGATAGAAAGCGTAACCCAATGTGTTTATGATACCCCAGAGGAAGAAACCTACTGCCGTCGACGCGAATATTAGCCAATGCGCCTTACCCCAGCGGGCCTTATCGATGAAGGAAAGCATACTCGAGGACATCTTTACGAACAAATGTTCGGGAATTAAAAAGCTTTTTCTAATCTCACCCTTCACGGCCCCAAGGCAGGGATAGATGCCATCCGAACCGCGACCTAGGATAATGTGAGCAACAATTCGATAGCCTAGGACCACGCTCCGGCCGCGGTCGGTCAAGACGCAGACCTGCGCTTAGAATGTTTCTAAGGCCAATCGGACGCCGAAAAGTAAGACGCGCCTCTTTCGCGGTCGCATGAAATGCTTAAACCCGAGTATACGGACTTTTTTACCCCCAGGAGGTGGCTTATTACCGTTTCGACAGCTATAACGAAAGGACCGTTTCGTTCTCAATAGGCCTTCACCCATGCAGCGCCAGGCCCTTCGGTTAGGGCAATCCGCGAGAAAAGACACGCCAATTTACGCATTTTCGCTTTCGATCCTCACGTATATCGAATATGGCCAAATAATTCAATCCCCTTCCGTTGCTCTTGATTGTTTTCCCCTGGGGACCACCTCGTCCGAAATGAACGGCGTTGATTTTCCCGCCGTCATTCAAAACTCCGCGAATAGCACCTTCGGACACCTACGAATTAAAAGCTATCGCCTCATTTCATCCAAGCAACGCCAACTGGGTTAAAGCGTCGAGAGGTATAGATAAAGAATCATTCTTAGCATCCTCATCCGAATCTGGTGAGGTCTTTACCTGGCTTACCATGACCGTTCGAACTGCCAAAGCGTGAACAGCTCTTGCCAGCAAGGGCTTTAAGCGGCTGTGCCCTTACCTTATGAAAGCGCTAGTATTTCCGCTGGGTTTCGGAGGGTATGAACTTGACGTAAACATAGAAAATCTGGGTTATTCCCTGGTGAAGGGCAACAAAGAGGTCCTTTCAACAGACCCCAAGGAAGGATTTGTGGCCGAGCTGATAAAGTTCGGCCAATCCACAATCTCAATGGCGATAAAGGAGGCCAGGAATCCCGATAACCCGATTTCGCTGGTGATTTCGGTCAAGGGTAGCAGCCTCAGCGTTACCTGGAATTCGAAGACAGAAAGAGACCTCGGCGAAGAGTTCCGCACCAGAGATCGCGTCTATGGAGCTGGTTTGATATCCCCCCAGTACTTTCCCATGGAAGCTGAAATCAAGGCAGATCGGTTTCCCGCTGGGAACGTTCAGCTACCATACCTCGCTACGTCATCCGGCGTCGGCGTGCTAATTCGCTCATATGAGCCCCTTTCCGTAGGTTTTCGCAAGGACGAAAATGGAGAGAGTCACTTCTACCTGCGCAGAAGGGGAACTACCTTCAATTACGAGGTTCTCCTAGCAACCGACATGAGGGCGTTACATAGGGAACTTGTCGCCAGAGTCGGCAAACCCAGGTCGTCACCCGCGGATGTGCTGTTCTCTCGCCCAATATACAGTACTTGGGCCGAATACAAGAAGGATGTGAATCAAGAAAAGGTCTTGTCCTACGCCGCGGACGTGGCGGCTAAGGGCTTTCCCATCGGAACCATCGAAATAGATGATAAGTGGGAAGTCAACTACGGAGATTTCGAGTTCGATAGCACAAAATTTCCCGATCCAGCGAGGATGGTCAAAGCGCTGCACAAGGCGGGATTTTCAGTGACGCTGTGGGTTTATCCGTTCGTGAACGTCGAATCGAAAAACCACTCACTTCTGGGGGAGCAACACCTCCTCGTTATGGATGAGTCTGGCAAACCTCTGAGCGTGAGGTGGTGGGACGGCGAAGGCGGATTGATTGACTTTTCTAATCCTAAATCGAGGGAGTGGTTCAAGAGAAGGCTTCTTGAACTCAGGGCCCTAGGATTCGATGGCTTCAAATTTGACGCGGGAGATGCCGGCTTCTTTAGAGAGGGTGCTCACAGCTTTAAAAACTTATTACCCTCTCAATATACAGACGCTTACATGGAGTTCATCGCCGAGAACTTTAGCGACTTCGCCGAGACGAGGGTAAGCACCTTCGCGCAGTCGCTGGGCTTGCTAACCAGATTGGGGGACAAAGACTCCAGGTGGGGACTTAACAACGGTTTACGGTCGGTTGTAACCTCGACGCTGACCTATTCGATTTTGGGCTACCCGTTCATCATGCCGGACATGGTGGGAGGTAATGAATACGGAAACGAGAAGTGCGACGCCGAGCTCTTTGCAAGATGGGTGGAGGCTTCCTCACCTATGCCTTCGCTTCAATTCTCAATACTCCCTTGGAGGTATGACCAACGGACGCTTGCAATCGCAAGGGAATACGCCTGGCTGCACGTAGACCTCTCGCCCTACCTGCTAAGGCTCGTCCAAGAGAGCATGAATGAGGGGTGGCCCATCGTCCGCCCAATATTTTTCGCGGACGCAGGGTCTGGAGAGAAAACGGAGGTTGGAGAGAGCGAAATCTTCGATGTAGGGGACGAATTCATGATCGGGGACGGGCTACTTTTTGCCCCGGTCCTGGACCAAGGAAGCACCGAAAGGGATATAATACTGCCAGGGGGTAAGTGGCTCGACCTTTGGAACGGTGATACGGTCGACGGACTAGCCGAACTCAAAAATCACGGGGCTCCCTTGCACGTGCTACCGATGTTTGTCCGCGCCGGGGCAGAGCTACCGGAGGGCTTCGTCGAGGCTCTGGTGCAGCGCACAAAAGCCATTGAAGCGGCCAGCAATCAGCGACGCTGGCGCCGCCCAGAAGAAGCCGCCGCAAGAGGACGAGACATCACCCCAGCCGAACACGATCAACTTTCAAAGCCCGCAAGCTGGAAACGCATTGGTTTTATGTCTCGCGGATCGATTCGTTTAAACGCCGACGCTAGCCATAATCATGGATCTCGGTGTAGCGGTAATCGGCTTAGGTGCTATGGGTTCCCAGCACGCCAAATTTTTCAAGAATGACGTCAAAGGCGCGAAGCTCGTTGCAGTTGTCGACCAAATAAAATCCGTTTCCGAGAATTTCGCAACGCAGCTAGGCGTGAAGTCTTACACCACCATCGACGATGTGGTCAGAGACCCAACAGTTGACGTGGTTTGCATTGCAACCCCGACTTACTTGCACGTACCTCAAGCGCTCTACGCCATGGAGTACGGAAAGCACGTGCTAGTGGAAAAGCCCATGTCTACCACCCTAATGGGCGCAAAACAGCTGATAAAAAGGGCAAGGCAAAAAGGGGTGAAACTGGGCGTTGACTTCATGGAAAGGTACTCAGATGGAGTGATAACCCTAAAGTCAAAAATAAAAAACGGGGAGCTGGGAGACATCTTCCTGATAGACGGCGAAATGAAGTGGTGGCGCGATCAAAGCGCGTACTACCTGAGGGATGAGGTCGCTCGCGGGTGGAGGGGGATGTGGGAAACGGAGGGTGGGGGCGCCCTGACAAACCAGGGGATTCACACCATAGATACCATGATTAATCTCGCGGGGGAAGTCGAACAGGTAGCTGGCTTCGCAATCAACGCCTCTCACCCCGCCGTCGAAGTAGAAGACACCGGGGTAGCCGCGCTGAAATTCAAAAACGGATCGTTGGGCACAGTATCGCAAACCGTGTCCACGCGTCCAGAGCACTCACAATTCCGGAAGGTCAAGGTCTACGGGACAAAGGGCCAAGCGGAACTGACTGACACGAAACTCACGCTGCTAAAAACTGAGATAGCGAGCGAAGCCAAAAGCTCAGAAGAGGTGTCAGACACGATCAAACAAAACCCCAACTTGTACGTTAGATTATTGCAGGATTTCGTGGATTCGATCGTACAAGACCGCGAGTTTCAGGTCAACGGTGAAGAAGGGATCAAAAGCTTAGAGGTCATAAAAGCCATATACCTGTCGTCTAGGACAAATCAAGTTGTTAAGCTCCCGTTGGACCCAGGAGCGGTGATATGAGTTGATGAAGCTAGCGTTCAGTAGCCTGGCCTACCCCGATTTGACGCTGGTCGATGTGGTGAAGAGGGTATCAAAGCTCGGATATAACGCGCTTGAATTGAGAGTAGCCGACGACGGCAGACATCTGCGGCCGTCCTA
>Ga0209012_1003907_pt1 | contig 10643 bp, 9 predicted proteins | sample RS3BMetagenome_FD_184735 | JGI IMG/M metagenome (GOLD analysis project Ga0209012, IMG submission 184735) | Ferric oxide microbial mat and aquatic microbial communities from Rainbow Spring, Yellowstone National Park, USA - RS3B (SPAdes) (version 3) ...
GTCGACACAGTGCCGCCGCGTCGAGGAGCTCACGGTTGGATTCGCTTCGCCCTTGCACCCGACAATTCTCGACGATCTGAGGCCAAATCGCGAGCATTGACCGCCGAGTTGTTCAACAGCGTCCTAGTAGTTGGGCGAGGGCCTGCTCCTCGGGATAGGGGCAGGCCACCCCGTGGTGCCCCGCCTCTTGGAGCATGGCCTCGTAGCGGGGCATGGCCTCGTGCCACTGGTCGTCGATCTCCTTCAGTTGGGAGTGACCGGGCAGTGAGCTGAGCGGAATGAGCCCGTGCTGGTTGAACAGGGGTTCGATGACGGCGGCCGCCTTTTGATCGTCGCTGGCGACGCTCCTGGCCAGTGGAGCCAGATTATCGGCACCGACCAGAAAGCCCCGGAACACCGCTTGGGTTCGTGTTGGGTCGAGCGCGCAGATCAGGTCGGCGATGGACCTGTCGATTCCTGGGCTCTCGGCTGCCCAGGTGGCCTCCAACTCCTCGATGCCGGCGGAACCCAGGGTCGACGCGATCTGGTCCAGGAAGGCCTGGCGACTCTGGTCCGAGCTGAGCTGGCCCGCAGCTGCCCGCCAGTCTCCGGCCATCGCTTCGGCCAGCTCGGCGCGGCTCCCGATCACCCGGCCGGCAAACGTGATGCCGCTGGTCGACGGCCCGACACCCTCAGACCTGTGCTCGTCCGGGAGAACGTCGGGGCTCCGACCGGCGAGCCAGGCTTCGATCTCATGGGCACCCCAGCGGTGGTCCTCGTGGTATCGGGTGAGGCCTTCGCACAGGAGGCGAAATCGGTCGTCGTCGACGGCGGATAGATCGATGGGGCGCCACGAGTAGAGGTGATCACGGATGGCCGCATCGGAGAGGAAGACGTCGGGATTGTCGACTGTGGCGAAGGGATGGCGCCCGGATACCACTTCGGCGATGGTCATCCCGAGCGCCCAGAAGTCCCGCTTCGGCCCGCCCTGGCCAGCTCCGAGAGATTCCGGCGAGTCGTAGGCGATGGTGCCCATCCGGCGGGACAGGAACACCGTCCGATCGGCGGCAACCGCCAATCCGAAATCGGCCAACACCAGGTCGAGGCGGGGGGAGACCGCTCGGACGAGGACGTTCGACGGCTTGATGTCCTGGTGGGAGAGCCCCGCGTCGTGCATGGCCTTCAAGGCGAGGTACAGCTCCTCGACGACCAGCACGGCCAAATCGCTGGCCGGGTCGATCCTCCGCCGTCCGTCACGGAGCCGTCCGTTGCGCGAGAGGAACTGGTAGAGGTCGCCTGCATCCAGGTATTCCTGGACCTCGTAGCTCTGCTGGGCATCCGGAGCGATGCCCCACGTGATCAGACGGACCACGCTGGCGTTCTCGGCATTGCGGTCGGCAATGGCCTTGAGCCGGGTCATCGCCTCCTCGTTCAGTCCGATTCCCTGGTTGTAGAGCTTGACGACCACGAGGAGCCCATTGGATTCGTTGTCAGTGGCCAGGAAGAGGTTGGCTTCTCCTCCGCCACTCAGCGTCTTCTGATAGACGAACCTCCTCTGAAGGGAGCCGGGCATCGGAATCCACCCGCCCGAAGCCGGTGACCCATCGATGGAAGCGGAACCGCCAGCGGAACCGCCGGCTCCCTCACGCACCGTCATCGGTGAGGCCGACCGTGCTTCCCGCTGCGTGGGCGCTCGACCGCCGTCCCTCTCGAAGGTCGTCGGGGCGGCACCCGACACACCTTCCCGCTCAGTGGGGGGACGAGGGCTATTCACGTCGGAGGTCATGTTCCGCCTTTCTCGCCATTTGCCACCACTGCGGCATCCACCATGGCGACTGTCACATTGTCCGGGCCACCGGCGTCCAACGCCAAGCTCATCAGCCGGGCCACCGATGTCAACAGGTCAGGGTCGATCTGTCGCTCAAGCTCTTCGATCGGTACGTGACCAAAGAGACCGTCGGAGGCCAGAAGAATCCGAACACTGACGTCGACGGCAACCCGTGCGACGTGCAGCGACACTTCCTCATAGCTACTTCGACCACCGAGTGAGGCGGTAAGGAGACCGTTTGGCGCGGCATCGTCTTCAGAGAGCTGGATGAGATATCCGTCGGTGAGCTGGTAGGCACGGGAATCCCCGATGTTGAAGACGGCTAGCTCGTCTTGAAGCACACACAGGCCGACGATCGTGCTCCCCATTCCGTTGAGGGTCGGTTGGTCCGTCATCCGACGGTAGACAGCCTCATTGGCCTTTGCGGCCAATGCCGCGAGGTCGTCCGTACTGGTGACTGCTGGACTGGCCGACAGCACCTCAGCCGCCAGTGTCGACGCGGTTCCCCCTGATACGTGACCGCCCATACCGTCGAGCACCGCCACAAGCTGTGGATTTGGCAGGCAAACAAGCTCCACCGGCGATGGGGCATCGGGTCCCAGAATCCAGGAGCCGGCAACCAGACGGTCCTGATTCTCGTTACGGACCCACCCACGATGTGTTGCAGCCGCCACCTTGAGCACGATCACGACTCGAACCTCACGTTGATTCGAAGCGAGTGGCTGAAGCGAATCTCCGATCCGTCGGCTACCTCCACTTCACCCGTGGAACTGCATCGCACGCCGTTCACGAACGTCCCGTTCGTCGATGCATGATCCCTCACCAGCAGCTTGTGCGATTCAGTCATCCGCATAGTTGCGTGCCGCCGCCCGACGGTTCCGTAGGCCTGGAGCTCATGTTCGAATGGCCCCACTTCGCGACCGACGTCGATTACCTCACCCGCACGCACGACCCGTCGGCCCCAGGGAAGCTCGAGGACGGCGAATCGCACCGTCCCCTGTGCATGCGACTCTCGCTGAGAAACCGTGGACGTCGGCTCGCCGCAAGCCGTGCAGAGGGCCGCGCCGGGCGTTGAATCGGCATGATCGCACGCGGGACGCCCGTCACCGGGTGTAGTTGCGGTAAGACCTACCGGGCTCGGATCCGCCGCCGCGTTACCGTCACTCGGATTGACCGGGTTCATCACCACCAGCTGGTCCTGATCGACCTCCCACCCGCACCCAAGACAAACAGCCTGCTTGTTTGACCGGATCATGGCCCCACAGTGTGGACAGATCAGGGGCGCCATGACACACCCCTCAGCACGACACCGACTTGCGTCAATCGTTCTTCGATTTCTCGCATGTCGCTGGCTCGGGGAGTACCGATGATCTCCAATCGTCCATCGGCGACCAGGATTTGGACGGAAGCCGAATCGGGGTCGGGGGATCCGAACCTGGCCGCTCCCAGCGGGCTGAGGAGAACGGTCGGCTGATTACCTGAGCCCCTCCACGGTTCTCGTGCCGGCGTTCCCTCCCGGTACGGGCCGGGGATGAGGACATCGAGGCGCCGCAGAATCTCCGGAAATCGCGACCGGAGATGTCGTTCTGGGAAGCCGGAATAGCAGAGGAAGTCGACCTCCGGCTCCCACGACCCGAACTCCGAGTGCAGTCCGTCGAGCAGTTCGAGGAGGGCGTCGGGCTGCTCAAATGGCTCACCGCCGCTGATAGTCACCCCCGACATGTCCACATCGACCAGCGATCGGGCGGCCTCGAGCACTTCGGACACCTCCGTCTCTTCGACAGCTTCCGGGTCCCAGGTATCCCGGGAGAGGCAGCCTGGACAGCCGATGTGGCATCCCTGGAGCCACAGGCCAAGACGACGTCCGGGTCCAAGCGAGGTGACCGGAAAGTGAAGGCCAGCCAGGCGGACGGTCGTCAACCGAACTCCACCACGGGTCCAGAGGAATCTTGGTGAACTGAGGTGGCAGTCAGACGTTGGCCGGGTTGGACGTCCACAGCAAACAAGGCTCGAGCGAGCGGATTGACGAATCGACTTTCGATGAGGTTTCCGATGCCCCGACCGCCAAACCAAGGATCGGCCGTGGCAAGCGCGTGGATCTGAGCGAGAGCCTCGGGCGCGAGCGTGATCGTGGCACCTACCGCATCATCCACCCGACGAATAACGTTCCGAATCTGAAGGTCGACGATCTCGTCTGCTACGTCAGGACGGATGAAGTCGAAGACAACGATGTTCTCACCGATTCGATTCAGAAGCTCCGGACGATTGAGATGTTCGGAGAAGTACTTCTGGACCGCGGTTCGAACTTGTTTCTCAATAGTCTCGTAGTCGTCTGACGGCGAGATGTTCGGCTCGCGGGTCTTGCCATCTTCGGCCAATCGGTAGGTCCCGATGTTCGACGTGAAGACGATCAGTGTCTCGGAGAAGTGCACGGTGGTGCCCCTGCCGTCAGTCAGCCGGCCATCCTCGAGGATTTGAAGGAACTTGTCCAGGATGAGCGGATGGGCCTTCTCAATTTCGTCGAAGAGCAGCAAGCTCTGTGGACGGGCCCGCACTGCATTGGTGAGCTCGCCGCCGGCGTCGAAGCCCACATAGCCAGGCGGCGCTCCGATGAGGCGGTCACCGGAGTGCTCCGCGGCAAATTCGCTCATATCGAACCGCACATACGCGTCGCTCGTACCGAACACCAAACGTGTCAACGCCTTGGCCAGCTCCGTCTTGCCGGTCCCGGTGGGGCCGACCAAGAACAAGACGCCTCGGGGGCGGCTCGAAAGGGGAGCACCTTGGGCCCCCGAGAGACCCAACACGGCTCGAGTCAGGATGTCCACCGCCTTGGTCACCGCTCGCGGCTGGCCAAGTACCTGTGATCCCAGGGCAGCGGCACCATCTGGCTCGGACTCCGCCGAATTTCCGCGTAACCGGCGTGCAACCAAACCCTGGCGCCATGGGCTCTCGGCTGCACCGACTTTATACATCCGAATGGCGTCGTCAATTTCCTCGTAGCTGAGCGCTTGGTCATCGAACAGGCTCACCAAACCCACGAGCGCTGATGCGCCCAGTCCGTCAGTACCAGCCGCCAACTCGCCAGCCACGGTCGCCGGATCTCGCCCCCCGTCCAGCTTGCCAATGAGCATGGAAGCCACCGCAGCCCGCTCCGCGAGATCCGGATACGGGACTGTGATGGCCCGCACCCCCGGGTTCCCTGCCGTGAACCACGCCGGAAGATCATGTTCGCGGTCCACGAGCCAGAAGACGGGATTGAACAGATACCGCTCCGTCTCCCCCGGCATCGGACGCTTCGCCTGGCGTGACACCTTCGAGGCCACACGGAACAGGTCGAGCTCTTGGGGTTGGAGGTCCTCGAGTCGATTGATAAGTCTCGATGCGTCATTGAGGACGAGGCCCAAACGCCGGGATCGCAGCGGGTCACTCTCTGCCATTGTCCGTACGACACCGGAGACGACCGAGAGGTCCCGCCCAGCGTCAGGTGTTCGCAGATCGGGCGTAATAACCGCCTGCACGGCGGCCCACCCGGCGTCGTTATCGCCATCGGATGTCAGAACCGAGAAACCATCGACCATGTCGTGGAGCAGGAGGACGTCAAAGCCAGAAGGGCTGAGAGCGGCATGGATCGCCGCCGCAGCACTAGGAACGAGTCGGGGGGTGGGGGTGGGAAGTCGATACCAGTCACGGACGTTGGAAGACAGCACAAAATGCGGATGCACTGCCAGGAGCGAGTCGATGTCCCTCAGCCAGGTCGGCCATTGGCGATCCAAGGTTGCCATCACCGTGTCCTCTCACGCAGATTCGCAACTTGCACCTTGGTCCGCGTTCGGAGTTGCGCTGCGGCCGGGGAGAACGGCACCGGGTCAGCGCCCGCTGGTCGGTGGTCGTCCACCTCGAATGAAACGCCATCTTCGCCGAGCCTTGCTGACATCGCACCGACGGCCTTACAGAGGGACGACTCCATCTCCTCCTCGCGGGATACATCCACGGTTTGCCCGGCACGGACCAAACGAAAGGTGAAGCGGCCGTCATCCAACCGGAACTCCGCCGCATGGTTCGGCGCCGCGTTGGTAAAGGCATAGGCTGGCTCACCGGCGGAAAGTTCCTTGGCGAACGAACCGTGCACCTCGTATCCGAGGTCGCCAAAGGCAGCGGCGACTTCCTGAGCGACATACCGGCGGTCCTCCTCGGTAATCGCGCGTGCACGGACATCAGCCACTCGGTCGGCGTCGGAATTGACCAGCGGAGTCTCCCCGTTCGCCACCCTCTGAAGAAGCGCTCGCAGATCGCCAACTTCCGGATTGCCCTCGGGACCCTCGATCCCATCGAGTTCCCGGAGTAGATCCTCTGCCCGACTTCGATCGGCACGCCGTCGACTCGCTGCGCGGCCAATGGCCTGCACGGACGCCTTGAGGTCGGTCAGCAGAGTCGGGGCTGCGGCTCGGTCGCCGTCCATGATGGCGCTGGCCGCGGATGCCACCTTCTCGCGTTCTGCCTCGGTAGCCTCCGGATCAACCGCCGCCAGGACCCGGGACACCTCAGCCGCAAGCTGGGAACCCGCCTTTGGAGTGGTCTCCAGGTGCCGGTCGCCAGGCTCCCCGTGAGGCTGTCCCTTCCAAGCCGTAGCCTTGTCCCCGGATGCCGAAATGCTGGATAGATGCGCCGACAAGTCAGCCGCCCACTCGGCAGATCTGATCGCATGCAGCCTGTCCTGCAGCTTGATCACTGCCTGTTGAGCTGAAGCGTTCCAAGTCGCCAACTCGCTCGCTGAAGCGGCCCCGGTAGGCCTCGAGGTGCGGACTCCCTGACCTGATCTTGTCTCTGCGTCAACGTCTGCATGTGCACTCAGTTGCGCCACCAGGTCCTCGATCTGGGTCATCAACGTTTGGCTGCGATCAAGCGCCGCCTGTCGCTCCCGCTCCCGTCGCCTGGCGTTCTCAACCTCGTAGTACGCCGATCCATGGCTCATGGTGCTACTCCCAGTCTGCGGTGATCTCTGATGCAGCAGACCGCCGGCGCACAGCGGTCCAGAGCTTTGCCGTTATGAAGAGTGACGAAGCGATCAGGCTCAAGCGCATTATCGATCCATCGAAGAACAGCCACTCACACCACGCACCGAGAACCCCCCCAGCCAACACACTAACGATCGAGAGCCTGAGCGGGCGATGCCTTCCGAAAAGGACCTTCTCGTTGGCAGCATCGATGACCGCTGGCACTACAGCGAGGCCAATCCATGCCGTCGGGGGACAAGCGACTCCGAAAAAGCATCCCAAGGCTCCCCCGAGCGTCAGGAAGGCGCACCTGCGACACCAGGGGTGCCCGAGCACAACTACCTCTCGTTCCGGCCCAGCGATCGAGCGGTGAACAAACGAAAGTCGCTCGACCAACTTTGAACGTCGAACCGTGGGCGAGACCGAGGCCCGAGGAATCAGCGTGCGCTCACTTCGGCCGCATTGCGATGTTCTCGGCGTAGCCAGCAGACCTTCACGAGCCGGTCGTGATGCGTCATCACATTCTAGGGACGACAGAGTTACATCCCAGTCCGGCCCACGAGTGCCGTCACCCAGCGCAGTATGTATATGCCGAGTGCCGGCCGATCTATTTGGCATTGGGCCTTCCAAAAAGAATCCCAAAGATAAGCAGAAACATGAGAGCGATGCCACCTATTTGAACGATATTATGACGTGTATCTGCCTTGAGGTGCAAACTCGAAGCAACCAGCACGAGCGCGATGATCTCAATGACCGTCAATATGATCTTTCCGACCGCGCCCAATCGCCAGAAGAACCGGAACCAGGCCTTAAGTGCGTTCATGGCCCATTCCGGCAGTTTCTTGAGTAAGCCAGAGATCGGACCCGTCACGGCTCGCGGATCCACTACCACCAGGTGACCTCCAATGAGCGCACGGTGCCCACCAGGTGTGCTCCGACTTGGCCCTCCCCGCCCGAGGCGTCAGTACGCCAAGATGCCGTATTAGCTCTATGGCGAACTGAAAGGAATGGATCGCCATGTGGGGTCATCACCGTGTTTATAGCGGATCGATCCATGAATTCCGACTCCTTGATCGCGGTCATGCATTCTCCATCATTTGACATGCAATCCAGATCACAAAAACCACTATCCCAATCATCAACGCGAGTATCCCCAGCCCGGCAACAATCGTCCCGATCACGGGCAGCAGAAATGCTGCACCAAGAAGTCCCGCGACGATTGCGCACGCGAACAGGAAATTTATGGGGCCGCTGATGGGCATGCCGTAACTCAGCCAGATGCCGAGGAGACCGGCCGCTATCAGCGCGATACCGACGGGTACCGCCGTTCCCAGATGTTGGAGGACCTCAGAAGGGAGAACCCACTTCGGCCAACTTTGGAAATACCAAGTCCGCACGCCGGTAGGCCAGTGCCCCTCGAGGGTATCGAAGAGGGACCCGGACGGATTCGCAACGGCCAACACCAGAACCCCACCCGCTAGGGCCACCCCTCCAGTTGCCCATCCCCGAGCCGAGGAGGGGTCCGAGTGCAATCGCCTTCGTCGACTGTGACACGCGTAGATCAGCCCAATAGGTACCAAGATCGGCGCAACGATTGCCGAGAGCACGCCGACGCCTTGGCCAACCCGGACCTGGCCCTTGGTCGCGGATTCCCCAAGAACGATCGCCATGACCAGTGACGCCATGGCTGCTGCCGCCCACAGTGGCCAGAGTGAGGCCCAGAAATGCAGATCCGAGACTGCCCTCGAAGGCGATCCGGATGCCAGATGTCCCCGATACCGAACGATTGCAAGGGTGATCGCTACGGCCGCATTGACAAACGTGGTCACAGCGAGCCAATTGCGCAAGGGAACTCGAACGCTGGCCAGTGTCTGTTGGCGAGTCTGCTCCGACGCTGCGCGTTGCTTGCGCAAGCGAGCGGCGGCGACCGCCTCGACTTCCTTGGCCTTCGCCTCGGCCGGCTTAGCCAGGACACTGGAGGCGAACATGGCTGCCACGTCGTCTGGCGGTTCGGAGCACAACTCCTTGAACCAGGGGAGCATGGCGGCGGTGGTGGCCTTGCTCAGTGCATTGTCACGCTCATCCGCCAGAGTCTGGGCGAACTCGGGATCGGCGATAGCTGCGAGCAGCGTCGCTAGGACGACGGGCCTGGGATAGTCGACCGATACCCCGTCCGCCTTGGCGATCGTCAGCGTAGCGTCGTAGCTCCCAACGCTCTCGTGCCACTGGTCGTCGATCTCCTTCAGTTGGGAGTGACCGGGCAGTGAGCTGAGCGGAATGAGCCCGTGCTGGTTGAACAGGGGTTCGATGACGGCGGCCGCCTTTTGATCGTCGCTGGCGACGCTCCTGGCCAGTGGAGCCAGATTATCGGCACCGACCAGAAAGCCCCGGAACACCGCTTGGGTTCGTGTTGGGTCGAGCGCGCAGATCAGGTCGGCGATGGACCTGTCGATTCCTGGGCTCTCGGCTGCCCAGGTGGCCTCCAACTCCTCGATGCCGGCGGAACCCAGGGTCGACGCGATCTGGTCCAGGAAGGCCTGGCGACTCTGGTCCGAGCTGAGCTGGCCCGCAGCTGCCCGCCAGTCTCCGGCCATCGCTTCGGCCAGCTCGGCGCGGCTCCCGATCACCCGGCCGGCAAACGTGATGCCGCTGGTCGACGGCCCGACACCCTCAGACCTGTGCTCGTCCGGGAGAACGTCGGGGCTCCGACCGGCGAGCCAGGCTTCGATCTCATGGGCACCCCAGCGGTGGTCCTCGTGGTATCGGGTGAGGCCTTCGCACAGGAGGCGAAATCGGTCGTCGTCGACGGCGGATAGATCGATGGGGCGCCACGAGTAGAGGTGATCACGGATGGCCGCATCGGAGAGGAAGACGTCGGGATTGTCGACTGTGGCGAAGGGATGGCGCCCGGATACCACTTCGGCGATGGTCATCCCGAGCGCCCAGAAGTCCCGCTTCGGCCCGCCCTGGCCAGCTCCGAGAGATTCCGGCGAGTCGTAGGCGATGGTGCCCATCCGGCGGGACAGGAACACCGTCCGATCGGCGGCAACCGCCAATCCGAAATCGGCCAACACCAGGTCGAGGCGGGGGGAGACCGCTCGGACGAGGACGTTCGACGGCTTGATGTCCTGGTGGGAGAGCCCCGCGTCGTGCATGGCCTTCAAGGCGAGGTACAGCTCCTCGACGACCAGCACGGCCAAATCGCTGGCCGGGTCGATCCTCCGCCGTCCGTCACGGAGCCGTCCGTTGCGCGAGAGGAACTGGTAGAGGTCGCCTGCATCCAGGTATTCCTGGACCTCGTAGCTCTGCTGGGCATCCGGAGCGATGCCCCACGTGATCAGACGGACCACGCTGGCGTTCTCGGCATTGCGGTCGGCAATGGCCTTGAGCCGGGTCATCGCCTCCTCGTTCAGTCCGATTCCCTGGTTGTAGAGCTTGACGACCACGAGGAGCCCATTGGATTCGTTGTCAGTGGCCAGGAAGAGGTTGGCTTCTCCTCCGCCACTCAGCGTCTTCTGATAGACGAACCTCCTCTGAAGGGAGCCGGGCATCGGAATCCACCCGCCCGAAGCCGGTGACCCATCGATGGAAGCGGAACCGCCAGCGGAACCGCCGGCTCCCTCACGCACCGTCATCGGTGAGGCCGACCGTGCTTCCCGCTGCGTGGGCGCTCGACCGCCGTCCCTCTCGAAGGTCGTCGGGGCGGCACCCGACACACCTTCCCGCTCAGTGGGGGGACGAGGGCTATTCACGTCGGAGGTCATGGAGTTGACCAACGGACAAGGAAATCGAGGTTCTTCGACCAAACTCCACCGATGAAGTGCATACCGCCGCCAATC
>Ga0209012_1003910_pt1 | contig 10642 bp, 14 predicted proteins | sample RS3BMetagenome_FD_184735 | JGI IMG/M metagenome (GOLD analysis project Ga0209012, IMG submission 184735) | Ferric oxide microbial mat and aquatic microbial communities from Rainbow Spring, Yellowstone National Park, USA - RS3B (SPAdes) (version 3) ...
CAAAGAATCCAAACTACGAGCCAGCAAAAATGAGGCTCGAGCAGCTCAAGCAGAAGATGGCAGGCCCTATACCAAAGGTGGCTGAGGAAATAACTGAGGAGGCCAAGACTGGGGAAAAGAAAGAGGAGGAAGGTGTAGAGACGGTAATACAAGAGGGCCAGATAAAGCAGACAAAGTGGCACAAGTCAAAGATGACATTCAAGGATGTAGCAGACATGGAAAAGGTAAAGAGGCTTATTTATGAGAATATTATACTTGCAATTAAGAAACCAGAGTTGCTCAGGGCTTATGGGAAGAAGCTTGGCTTAGGCGTATTATTCTATGGTCCACCAGGAAATGGAAAAACCTATCTTATAAACGCAATAGCGGGAGAGACAAATGCAAATGTAATAATAGCAAGGATAAATGAAATAGTAGATATGTATGCCGGAAATACAGAAAAAAATATGCACGCAGTCTTCGAACAGGCCAGAAGGAATACTCCTTGCATTGTATTCTTCGATGAGCTCGATGCACTTGGAATGAAGAGAGAAGGCGGCGGCGAGACGCAAAGCTATATGCGTATGGCTGTAAATCAGTTTTTGCAGGAGATGGATGGTGTAGAGAAAAACCCAGAAGGTATATTTGTTATAGGCGCAACTAACGCACCCTGGGATATAGATCCAGCACTAAAGAGAAGCGGGAGGTTTGGAGAAGCAATATATATACCACCGCCAGACTATAGGGCAAGGAAGGCAGCATTTATCTACAATACAAGGCATATGCCTATAGGGCATATTAATTTTGGCAGGCTTGCGAGGGCAACAATGGGCTTCTCACAGGCAGATATCGCAGCTATATGCGACAAGGCTGCTCTTATACCTGCTGTTGAAGAAGACAGAACAGGTAGAAGAAGGAAGGTAAAGATGAATGATTTCCTCCGCATGATAAGGGCTCATGGCAGCACTCTAGACGAATGGTATGGAATGGTAAGAAAAGATATAGTAAGCAAGACAGAAACACAAATAGTTGATGGTAAAAAAACAGAGATAGTTAAGGAGGGCAAACTCACAGCAGAGGAAAAAGTAAAGTACAAGCCCTTGGTAAAGGATGTTAAAAGAAAGAGCAGTTCTTGGTATAGATTTATAGTTAAGCTCATGAGATTTTTTGCACTTTATATATTCTAGACATTTCCACCACTTATTATTGCAATACTCTTTCCTTTCGGCTTAAGCTTTTTGTAAGCGGCAAGCGATGCAACTCCTGCTAGCTCAGCTATTATACCGTAATTTTTGTATAGAAAAGCCTGCTCAGATACCATTTCCTTGTCGCTTACTATCGTTACGCTTCCGTTAAACTTTTTAAGCAATTCAATCGCCTGCATGCCAAATGTTGGGTAGCCAACAGCTATCGCATCAGCCTTTGTTCTAGGCTTTTCATAAACAAGCTTGCCAGTTTTGAATGCATTGTATAAAGGTTTGCAGCGAGAAGATTCTACGCCGATAACCTTTGGTACTTTTCTAAGCATCTTAGCACTATACATTTCATTTATCGCTTTTAAAATCCCACTTATGAGTGTTGCATTCCCTACAGGAACTATAATATTATCTGGCTTATATTCATTAAGCTCATAAGCTATAGTCCTTTGCCCCTCTTTTCTATAGCAATAATCTCCTGCTAGGAATGCATTCTTCCTCTTTGCATACTCTTCTGCATGCTTCTGAGCTAATGTAAAGTCACCATTTACCTTTGTCACATCAGCATCATGCGTTTTTCTTATATACTCCATCTTGTCTTTGCTCACATTTTTGCTCACAAAGATCTTTGCCTTAATATTATATGTCTTTGCATAATAAGCTAATGAATAAGCCATATTGCCCGTAGAGGCGCATACTATCTCATTATAGCCATATTCATGGGCTTTTGCAACCTCTACAACAGAGCCTCTATCCTTAAAAGAGTGTGTTGGATTATCAATTTCTAGCTTTAAGTAGAGGTTATCATTTATTCTGATTGTTCTAGTTAAGCCAACCTCAAAATGCTTGTATTTGCCCTTCGGCAAAATGGGCTCAAAATCCCAGAAGGAGCTTATTTTTCTTAATTTCGGAAGCTTGCCTTCATATATAACCTCTAGCAGGCCGCCACATTTAGTGCATTCTTGGTAAGGATATTTGCTATCGTAAATTTCTCCACATTTAGTGCACTTCAAGTGATATTCCATAATATTTAAATCGAACTCACTTTTCTTATTTCTTTCTAAAAAATTTTTCAATATACTGTCCTACTATTTTTAAAAGAAAAACGGGCCTTGGCCGGGAGTCGGACCCGGTCCTAAAGGTCCACAGCCTTTCATGCAGCCGTTACACCACCAAGGCCATAAATACTATTATTATTGGGTAGGCTTATTTTTTATCTTTATCTATCACTACCTGCTATTCTCTAAAATAATATACGAATTACCGTAATAAACGGTGTTGTTAATGCATTGCAAGCCGTCAAGCAGCGCAGCATAGCAAACATAACTTTGATTTTGATACTGAGTCATTTCCCCAAGCGATTCTAAAGTGATTGCATATCCAAGCCTGCCATACTCTAGCGAGACTAGATTATAATAATTAATGAGCCTAATAGCTAGACTTAGAAAAAATACTGAAAAAAGTATAGCTATGCCAAATAGAATGCCATAATAAATACAATCACCCCAAATATATGCAAAGAATCTTATTATCATACGGAAAGCAGCGCCTTATGGCCTCTTCTGTAATGTTGCCGATTTTATATGTTTTGTTTGCCGAAAGTAATATACCATTTAAATGGTATGTTTCTTTATATAAGGAAAGGTAATTGATTATGCATGAACTGTTTGATGCTGTTTGGTTTATGCAGTTTCCAAGTGAGGAGTTTGTATACACTTCATTTATGAAATCAAAAGCGGCCATATTCTCTAAACCAAACATTCTTCCAACAATCGCCTCGTGGTAAGCTTCGTTAAGCATACTTATTCCTATTCCAGCTATGCTAGAAATTAGCAAAAGTGCAGCAAGCGCTTCTATGCTTGCAAACTGTATTCTCATTTATTTACCTCTTAAATTCAGTACGCTCCCTTGAAAGTAAAGGGTTGTATTTACTATGCTTTCATTTAATGTCGCATTTATTACATAGGCTAGCGGATAAACCGGCTTGCATATAACGTAGCCAGATTCAATATTGCAGTTGCTTTCGTTTTCAAAGCCATATTCTTCCAAATCTGAAGCAACTTTGCTGTAATAACTTATAGCACTATTTATCTGTGATTGCTCTGAACTAGTGATAGAAGAGCCATTAAAAAAGTCTAAGGTGCTGTAAAGATTATTCCTTGCTTGAGAATAAGATTGGTATAAGGTTTGATTTGCGATCCCGCTTTTAGTTCCATCTGAAATTAGCGAGGCATAATTAAGCGGACCTATGCCGCTTATATTTGCTATGCACGCAGTGCCAATTTCTGCATTGCCCTGAAATACTTTTGCACACTCTGTATTATTAAATGTGGCGCTCATCCGAAGACCTTGGTAATCTATTTCTATAGAGAAATTATATAGGAATGCGTGGTCATAGCTATTGATCGTGCTTAGGTTATATGCTGTTTGTGTAGGATAAATGCATGTTGTAGAATCTACCCCTTTATCTTCTGTATAGCAATAACCATTAAACATAAAGTAATCCCATGCGTTTGAAGTGCCACATTGAGCAAAAATACCCATAGAGTATGGTATGCCATGCCATAGTGAGCAATGAGACCACGTTGTTATAGCAAACACGTTCTCTACTCCTGAATAGTTATACCTAATAAATTCATTTCTTTTGGTAATAGAGAACGAACCTGCGCCTGCACTACTATTTTCAAAAGACAAGTATGTTGTATATGTTGATAATAATAAAGTGCCATTGTATTTTGCGCCATTGCATAGAGCGTTATAGCTTAGTATAAGATTTTTAGTGCCAGATTGCTCAGGTACAAAATAAACATAACCTGCAAAGATATTATTTATGCTCCTGTTTATTTTATCTTCTGAAAGCAGAATGTTTGGTGCGTATATACTTATATTTACATAACCTTTTGGGCACATAACTACATAATCAAGAGAATACTGTGAACCAACATAGGTCTGTAGCGGTGCATATGCGGATATATTAAAAAGGTTTTGCATATATGAAGCGTTCTCTCTAGGCATTGTTAGATTTAAACCGATAATTGTTTTTGCCTGGCTCATTTTGTTTGAATAAACTGATACAACGCTAAGCACCAATAGTGAAACAGCACCTAAAATAAGTATAAACTCTAGGCTTGTCTGTAACTTCAACTTATCACCACCTTATACGCTTTTTGGTTATAAGTAGTTATTCTGCATTCATTGCAGCTAGCATTTAATGGCATGGTATTGCTTGCTCTAATGCTGAACTCTTCATTAATCTGCGATCTGGCATATATATAAAGCTCATGAGAAAAGAATGAGGTATAGCTGCTATTTAAGTTGATCATATATGTAAGGGAAACTAGTAGAACTATGAATAACATTAGAAGCGGAAGCGAAATGAGCAAATCTATCGATATTAGGAAAAGCCTTAGCATTTCTCAACACCCTGAATATAGCCATGGGCAAGGCCAAGCTGTATCGTATTTTGTGCTTCGCATATGCTGAAATTCTGGTTTAAATATCTTAGATATGAGGTATAGGTGTATGATAAAAGCAAAGAAAACAGAATAAATGAAAGAGACATAGAAAAAAGTATCTCTAAACTAATTTGTGCTTGCATCTTATCTACCCACATAAATATAGCCGCCTTCATTTCTCATATATAATGTAGCATACTCATTGTCTGGACAGAAATCGCTTGGGGCCAAGCTTAATGCTGGGTTAAAATAGAAAGACCCAAATCTTGTGAGCAGCATATCGCCTTCTATGCTTGCATTGCATAAGCCTTGCGGTATAAATAAGTATATACTCGCGTTGCTGTAATAATATGAAGCTGTATCAAGCCTTGCTAGCATAAGCCATACTGCATATTCTTCTAATGTATTTTTTATCTTTGGCATGTAATGGAGCATCAGACTAGAGATCGCTAAAAGGCTTATGCTAGAGATAGAAAGGTATATTAGTAGCTCAAGCGAGATCTGGGCCTTCATGCTTACACTTCACATGCTATTCGATGCTATCGCTGACAGCTCATGCGAGATAGCAGATGATATGCTTGTGTTTGTTCCGTTAACAGCTACGCTCGTTACCACAGCCTGCTTCATCTTTACTATCATTGCTAGTGCTAGCACTATAACAATGCTTGCAGCTGCAAGCATCATTATGTACTCCAACGATCCTTGACCTTTTGCGCTTTTTGCGAGAGCCAGGAATGCTTTTATCTCTTCTTTCATTCTACCACCTTTTTCATAAAATTGCAAATATGTGCGAAGAAGCCTTTAAGACAAGAAATGCGATCGAAAAAGGAAATATAGAGTCAAGCAAGGCATACCAAAAGCTTCTCTCTATGTTATAGAAGGCGTTGCTTATCAGCATTAATTCAAAGATATAGGCTAAAACAGCAGTGCTAAAGAAGTTGGCAATGCCGCCGCTATTGCTTGCATTTGCAAGAATGCTGCTTCCTGTGATTATGCTTAAACCTACTCCAGAAAAGAATGGAAAGAAGAAAGAGAGGCCAAGCCAGGTGAGTACATACATTCCTTTTGCCTTAGCTGTGGCATAGCCCTTGTACTCTTTTATTCTTTCTTCACCTTTGGCAAGCCTTAAAGCGGTAGAGGCACTTTCCCCACTAATTGCACTATTTGCTAGAATAAGCCCGGTCTTTGTCCCATTAGAACTATTATTTATGCCACATAACCAATAACGTTTAAACTCCTTTTCTATTTGCCTGAATTCTTTAGAGAGCTTACCTAGCGTTATAGTAGCTGAACCGTTCTTGGAATAAAGTTCATCAGCAACTTCAATAATGTTCTCACGTTTGTTTTTTCTTATCTTCAGATGCATGATCGCGCATACTGTTATTGGCAGTGCAGCTAGCGCTATCTTGTCAATGCTCAGGAGAAATATGCCTGCCAAACCCAATATATATTCAATTTGCGAAAGCATTTATTAGACGCCTTTGGGAGAGCGTGAGACCAAACGCATATAATACAGGCAGGGCGGTGAGTATAATAAAGAACATAATTGGATTAAATCTGCTCGAGGCGATAAGATCACCTATAAATCCGAGAATAATAAATGATGGCGCTATCGTCGAGATAAACATGTTAAATGTTGCACCTCTCTGCATATCCGCTTCAATTTCCGATGCAGTAAATTTAAGCTCTGCCTCATTCTTTTCGATTAAGGAGCTTATTTTATTATAGTTAATTTCGCCTGATTTTGTATTAAATGCTTCTCTTATCCTATCCGATAAAGTGCCCTTTATTAGATCGCTCACAACCTCTCTTCTTAAAATGCCCCTAAGCTTTTCATCCTTTGTGTTCTTCATTACAATTTCAAGTCCTTTTGTAATTGGCTTTCCACCTGCATATTCAATAGCAAGATACAGCGATTCTATAAAATCCTTTTTGAGCTTTGCCTCATCATAAAATCTTTTGAGCCTTATATAAAGAAGCGCTATAATTAAGCATGAGGAAATAGAAGCGATTAATAAGGCGTAGTATTCATTCAATGCCAATACCATAGTGATCTACCATCTCACTGAGTTCATTTTGCTTTAGAGTATGAATGTTTTCAAGGAGCTTTGCCCTTTTTCTGAGTTCTTCTAAAACCTTCTTGCTGCTTAATCCTCTCATCTCGGCAAATGAGTCCAATACCTTTGATTTCTTTATCATTTCATAATCTAATAAACCATTTTTTACAATCTCATTTATCCCTACTCTGTCCACATTACCAACATCTATACCACCATCGTTTATCTCACCCCTACTGAGCCATCTATATTCATATATGCTTTCTACAATCCTTTTGCTTAAACCAATTTGTTTCATGTATATAGCTAGATCAAGCATGCCAAGCGCGCTAGGCTCTACACCCATCGGTTTAATAAGTAGTTTTTTTAATATGGAAAGCCCGCCATCGTTGCTATGCATAGTTGTCATGAACGGAATGCCAAGGTTAGAACCTGAGAACATCTCTCTCGCTTCTTCCCCTCTTATCTCACCAATAATAAGTCTATCCGGCCTCATTCTAAGTGTATTTATGACCTGTTGCTGTAGGTTAATACCTTTCTTTGTGCTATATATTGATACATAGTTCGCTGCAAATTCTCCAAGTTCATTTGCTTCTTCCTCTACAACTATGACTTTGTTATATCTTGGTATAAGGGTAAGAAGAGAAGCAAGCAAAGTTGTCTTGCCACTTGCGGGAGCGCCTGAAATTATCACATTAAGCTTAGCATCCAATGCAAGCCATAAATATGCAAGCACCTCTGGATTTGTAGTACCATTCGCTATTAGCTTATTTATTCCAAGTTGCTTTTTGCCACCAATCCTTATCGATGCAAATGCTCCCGCATGCGCATAAGGCCTTACTTGTGCATGCACTCTTATGTTTTCAAGCTCCGCGTCAACCACTGGATTATTTACATTAACCTCCTTTTCAGCAAGATAAAGGAGCTTATTTATGCTTCTTCTAAACTCGAGCTCACTTTTATACGCTAAATTAGTCTCGCATCTCCCATATTTTGCTGTATATACGTTTATTGGCGAGGTGGGTGTATTAATTTCTATTTCTTCTATGTTATTTTTGTCTTCTAGAAGCAAGCCTATCGCTCCGTAGCCAACTGTATCGATAGCGGCTATATACGCTATATAATATGCACGCTCCTCTGCTATATTCTGTTTCAAATAACTAAAAGCTATCTCCCTTGCTTTTTCGAACGTTGTTGGACTAAAAATCTCAGCTTCGTTGTTATCGCTTAGGAAAAATTCAGCGATCTTTCCTTTGGCTATCGATGCCAAATTTAGCTCATGCCTTAAAATGGGCTTTTGATTGCTACCGAGCACGTATAGATACCTACCGTTTAGCTTTATTATGCTCCTTCTTATGGGCAGTTCTATTATCTCTTGAACGTCGCCTTCATTCTTCGCCTCTATGGAGAAGGTTAATGGAATAGTCTCTGTCTCTTCTTTTTGTTTTCTTTTAAACGGCAGGAGCACAAAATCACATCTTTTACTTTAATCTAATTAAGTATACTTTAGTAAACATAATTTTATTTATGTATAAATATATTTAAATACCTTTTGATTGCAGAAAGAGTAAAGTTTTTGAAATTTGGGTATACATTTATAAAGTTTGTTATAAAAATATACTTTAGTATTGGATTGATATCCCGTGGTGTTTATGAAGGAGAAGGATGAGATATGGCTTATAAGAGAGTTGCTTAGTAGGCCTAATTATGCAGTACTTAAACTACTTATGGAAAAGTCGCCCAGAACTACAAAGGAGATCTACGCTGTACTCGGAAAGAAGTTTACCAGGAAAACACTCATAATAACTTTAAGAGAATTATCTATGAACCTCAATGTTTTGCAGCCAACGCATATAAGGACAGAACGAGGCTATGGCCTTGGCTATAATATAAACCCTAAGCTCAAGGAAGTAATAAAAAGCATAGACAAGTTAGAAAAGGCGGTAGAATCATTTACAAACCTAAAGTAAGCATTTTAATGTTTTTACAACCTAATTCTTATGAAATTTTGGTGAATTTGTGATAATAAAGAAACCTTACTATATTAGTGAGATAATAAAAGAAACTCCAGACGTAACGATATTCAGGTTTAAAAGTGCTGATGGCAGCGTTCTTGACTTTAGCCCAGGTATGTTTATAATGTTGTACTACAAAGCAAATACACCAGAGCAGATAGGTAGGGCATATTCTATAGCATCAGCCCCTGGAAGCGACACAATAGAGCTTATTATAGGTATGATCCACGGCAAGCTTTCCTCTAAGCTTGAAGAGGCAAAGGTTGGTGATATCTACCATATCTCTGGGCCTTATGGGCAATTTAAATTCGATCCTAATAAGAACAAGAAGGTTCTTTTCATAGCTGGCGGCACAGGCTTGGCTCCTTTCCTTTCAATGTTAAGATATATAAAGGAGAAAAACCTTGGCACAGATGTATCTTTAATCTATAGCGTAAGATATCCGAATGAGATCATAAGGCGCGCAGAGCTAGAAGCATTTGAAAAAAGCTTAAATATGAAGCTTGCCGTTACAGTTACAAGGCCCCAGCCTGGTGATAACTGGAGCGGCGAAACAGGTCATATAAATGAGGATATGATAAAAAGAAATGTGCCTGATTTTATAGAAAGAGACCCTTATATATGTGGTCCTCTTGCTTTTACAAATGCGATGAAGCAAGCGCTAAGCAATATCGGAGTGGATAAAGCAAGAATAAAGGCAGATGTGTGGGGTCTATAAACTTTTAGAAGCTCTTTTCAGACAAATAAAGAAGTATCGCTTTTTCGATAAGGAGCTTATTCCTTGCCTGCTGCCACACAACGCTTTGTGGTCCGTCTAAAACATCATCTGTTATCTCCTCGCCACGATGTGCAGGTAGGCAGTGCATTACTATTGTATCCTTCTTCGCATAGCTCAATAAGGTTCTATTTACTTGGTAAGGTGCAAACAGTTTTTTCCTTTCCTCTGCTTCAGCTTCCTGCCCCATGCTTACGAATGTATCTGTATATATAACATCTGCGTCTGATACACCCTCTCTTATATTATTGTATGTCCCAACCTTGCTATATTCTCTAGCCTTTGTAAAGTAGAATGTGTTTGGCATATAATTCTTTGGCCCAACAAGCGCTATCTCTATGCCCATCTTTGCACCCGCTAGCATAAGCGAGTTTGCTGTATTGGCAGCTATATCACCTACGAACGCAAGCTTTAGGCCTCTTAGCCTTTTCTTTACCTCTTGTATTGTATAAAGGTCGCTTAGTGCTTGGCATGGGTGCTCTAAGTCTGTAAGGGCATTTATTACAGGAACGGTAGCGTTATTGGCTAGTTCTAAAATATCGTCATGTTTGTAAAGCCTTGCTATTATAAAATCGACATAGCCACTCAGCACCTTTGCCGTATCTGCAATGCTCTCCCCTCTTGAGAGCTGAGAAGTCCTTGAATCTATATATATCGAATGCCCGCCAAGCTGCGCCATTGCAACTTCGAACGATACCCTTGTTCTTGTAGAAGGTTTTTCAAATATAAGTGCAGCAACAGCATCTTCTTTAAGTGCTATCTCAACCTTTTCATGTTTCAGGTCATCAGCTATATTAAAGATCTCAGAGATCTCTTCTTTTGACAAATCTGCCACACTTATAAAGTTCATCCAAACTACCCAAATATTGAGCCGAAGCCCTCATCAGCCCTCTTCCTTTCATCATCAATAAACATTATGACCTTTGATTCTATATCTGGCTTTGCGCGTTCTAAGCCCTCTATGCCCTTGAGCTTTTTCTCCGCCTTGTCGAGGAATGAATCTTGGGCGTTCAAAAAGAGGTAGCATTTAGATGGGTCCAAGTTTATAGCTACTCCTTCCTTTAGCACATAGTCTTGCCTTGCGAATATAATATTAGCCATTTCGTCTTCTCTAAGCTTCTTCAAATCTTCTTCCTTTATCTTTGGATCAAGGTATGGGTCATAC
>Ga0209012_1003918_pt1 | contig 10620 bp, 9 predicted proteins | sample RS3BMetagenome_FD_184735 | JGI IMG/M metagenome (GOLD analysis project Ga0209012, IMG submission 184735) | Ferric oxide microbial mat and aquatic microbial communities from Rainbow Spring, Yellowstone National Park, USA - RS3B (SPAdes) (version 3) ...
TGCCCACCGTCCTGCAACGGCGGGCCTTTGAGTTACTGGAGTGTACCCAGTAACGGGAAGTGACAAAATGAACCAAACCCTTGTACTGCAAGGGTTTTATCATTTCTGCGGGCTAAACTCCGGTTTGGATCACGCGACCACGGCATTGGCTGACGTTCCCCGGCACGTTCAAGCTCCAGCCCTCCCCACGGCCCGATGAGGTTGTTCGGATCGAACAGCACATTCGCGCATCAGGCCTGGCGGGCCGTGCAACGGCCAACACCAAGGTGGCCCATCACGGGGCGGCAAATCAAGCAACGCCAGCGGGGCTAATGGAGTTATTGCGGAAATATCAGGATGCCGGGGATCGCGAAGCAGTTAGAAAGCTTATTTACGCACCCACCGCGTTTGACCGTCGCGCCGCTGATTGGGATACCGACCAGTGGCTTCAAGAAACCGACTATGGCCTGTGGACTTCTGCGCTCAAGCGATTCGGGCTTAACCAAATGCGGGCCGCTGGAATGTTCGGAATCCGACCGCAGGGCGTAAGAATGCGCAATCCGACTCATTGGAATGTTCAGGGACAACATGCGGTACCGTTCTATCCGCTGCCACCAGGTACATCATGGCGTGCAATTGGTCAGCCTATGTCCCAGTTGATCCGCCGGGGTGGTCAATGGTATCTGGATTGTAATTTAAGCAGCCAGCAAGCCGTGCAGGTACGCCGATGGATGCGGCAGACGGAATCGTACAGCGTCAGCGAACGGATTCTCTCCAACGCCTATCGCACTGTGCGCAAGGCGTTAAACAAAGGAGAAATTAGGAACGCCTTTGTCCTACGCGATCAGGTGCTCGCGGCAATAAAGAAATTCCGGGCTTCAGCCAAATAGCTTTTCTTCCATTGGCAACGGTAATTGCAGCATTGGACCGCACGCCGGCAAATTGAGTGTGTCGGCTAACATTGTGCATGGAACTGTCTGGAGCAATAGCCACTCACGGGCGACCAGGCGTTGATCCCGCGATGGGGTCAAGTTCTTCGGAAATGTTGATAACGGCGGCGGGGCGGTAGAGCGTTAAGGCCATGCCGCTTAGCAGCAGTGCCGATCCAAGGAGAAACCATATCCCGGGCAGATGGCGATTAATCAGAGCTTCCCAGATTAACGTCAGCGGATACGCGGCGTTGCTGAAGGTGGCGACACGTGAGGGTGGCTGTCGGCGCATGGACCAGTTGAAAAGAAAAAATACAATCACCGCTACCACAATGCTCAGATATGCCAGTCCCAGCCAGGACTTGATGGTGATATGCGACCAGTTCAGGCGCGTGGATTCAAAAATAAGCAGCGGTAAAGAGATCAGCGACCCGGTGACAAATATCCAGAATTGCACCGCCAAACTGCCGTAGCGGCCATTGAGATCGCGGGAAAAAACCAGATAGCCGGACCAGGTGGCCGCGGCCACCAGCAAAAGCAGATCCCCACGGATAAAGGAACTTTTCAAAAACAGTCCGGAGTTTATCAGGATTACCAGTACGCCCAATGCCGCCAGGATGGCCCCGGCCAGCACGCGGCCACTCCAGCGTTCAATGTGCATCAGGCAGGCCATGACGGTTACCAGCACCGGCGTGGTGCTGTAAAGCATGGCGGAATGTGACGCATTGGCCAACGCCATACCGCCCCAGAAGGCCACCTGGTTTATTGGCACACACACAATTCCAAGTATGGTGATCCGCAGCCAATCAGAACGATGCGGGATCGGGAGCTTCTTGCGGGGGGCCAGGATCAGACCGATGATTATTGCAGCCATCGTAAAGCGCAGAATTCCACCGACGATTGGTGGAATGGTAGCCACCGCCCATTGCACGGCAATGGCCGTAAATGATGCCAGCAGGGTAATGGTAACCAGGGCTGTAAGGTCAATGGACGACAAAGCGCCGGCGCGCGGTCTTAACGTGGGTGGGATGGACAAATTATTCCGGGGCGAAGCGGGCACACGTTTCTCTTTTCAAAATCCTTCACGCCAGCATGATGCTATGGCGGAAGCAACGTTGCCGCAAATTTACAGGAAGATTTTCGGACCGACATTGACGTTAAGGGGCCGCCAAGAAATAACCTTTCCAATCTGACTTGGTCTTTTGACCTCTGGCCGCGTTGCCCGCTGGTTATCCCGACGGGTCGGGACGGATATGCTCCTCGCGGGCGTCTTGCCAGACGCCAAAATCCCGGCGTCATATTTGTAAACGTTATTTCTTGGCGGCCTCTTACCTGTGACGAAAAAATTGATGCCTTTCTTTTAGGCGTCGCCCACCCCGAACGCGTCCGTGTATTGGACCGATGCACGATCGGGGAGCCTGGCGGCCAGCTTTTGATGCCCTTGGCACGCAAAGCCGGTTTCCCTAAAGCCGCCGCTATCACGGTCCGTTATGGGATACTCATTGAGGATTTTCCGGATCCGCCGGCCCAGCGACGCGGACTGATCGCACACGAACTGGCACACGTCGCACAATTTGAACGCATGGGCTTGATGGGCATGCTCACGGCGTATATCCGTCAGGTATGCGAGGTCGGATATTTCGAGGCTCCATTAGAGATTGAGGCCTGTGCGCTTGCAGAACAAATTATCTTGGAAAATCAGGAATAGGCCCCGGCACCACTTTTTTTACCAATCCAGTGTTTTGAGCCATGCATGCCGGAACTGTTCCACTGGAGCGTTGATAATCGTTTTGCCGCCGATGGATTGCACCACCAAGTTCGGTTCCTGCGTGACGCGCCCCAGAATGCCAAAGGCCAAGCCTCTCAGGCGGCGCAGCACGTCATCCAAATGTTCCGGCTTAACTTCCAGCACATAGCGCGTGGGAGATTCCGAAAATAATAGAATATCATCGCGATCCACATCGTCATCGTGCGGTACACCGGCGAGATCAATTTCCGCCCCCAACCGCCCGGCAAAGAGCATTTCCGCTAATGCCACTGCCAGCCCCCCTTCCGAAGGATCATGCGCACTGGCCGCCAATCCGGCAGTAATTAACTCGGCGATTTTCTTATGTACGCCCGGTGCCGTGGCCAAATCCACGGCCGGAATGCTGCGACCACTTTGATTATGCAAAGCGTAATACCATGATCCGCCCATGTGCCGATGTGTCTGCCCAACCAGCAGCAGATAATTTCCCGCCGCCTTGGCGTCCATGGTAATACATCGTGAAACATCGGGCACAATGCTGATGGCACTGATAAGCAAGGTATAGGGAATGCAGATTCGTTTACCTTCGTCGGTGATAAATTCATTGGACAGCGAATCTTTGCCGGAAATAAACGGCGTGCGAAACGCCATCGCTCCGTCATAACAGGCCTGACAGGCCCGCACCAAGGCACCGAGGTGCATGCGGTCTGAACATTTGGGCCAGCAGAAATTATCCAACAATGCCGTGGTTTCCGGATCGCCGCCAACGCACACGATGTTACGAATCGCCTCATCCATGCCGCTTAATGTCATCTGATAAGGATCGAGATCTCCCAATCGCGGCTGGCAACCATTAGCCAGCGCCACGCCGCGCCTGCTGTCGGCAACAGGCGCAATGACCGCGGCATCACCCGGTCCATCGCCACCGGGGCCGATCAAGGGTTTAATAATGGTTGATCCCTGCACTTCATGATCATACTGACGGATTATCCAATGTTTGCTGGCCAATGTCGCCATCGCCAGCAACTGACTTAGCGTCCGGGCATAATTCGTTGGCTCGGCCACCGTGGCCTTGGGCAATACCGGCTCCTGCCATACCGCCTGCCGAATTGGACTAGGCAGACCGTCATGAATAAATTCCATATCCATGCAGCCGACATTTTGCCCCTGATACAACAGGGTTAATTTTCCTGAACCATCAAACACGCCAATATCCGTGGCTTCCACATCCTCCGCTGCCGCCAATTCCAAAATTCGGGCAACATTTTCCGGCGCTACGGATAATACAATGCGTTCCTGCGCCTCGCTGATCCAGATTTCCGCGTATTTGAGACCATCATATTTCAGCGGCACTTTATCGAGTTCCACCGTGGCACCGGTGCGTGACCCCATTTCACCAATGGCGCTGGATAAGCCGCCGGCACCGCAATCGGTAATGGCGTTGTACAGCGGGCCACAATCGCGCGCCTGCAAAATCACATCCAGCATCTTTTTTTCCGTTATGGCATTGCCGATCTGCACTGCATGGCTGAATTCATCGCCATGCTTGTCGGTTATGACATCGCTGGAAAAGGTGGCCCCATGAATGCCATCGCGGCCTGTACGTCCACCAATAAGAATAATCCGATCACCCGCCTTGGCATCGCGCTTGTCAGCCAGATGCCGTGGCAACAAACCCACCGATCCACAGAACACCAGCGGATTACCGATATACCTTTGGTCAAAATAAACCGCCCCGTTCACTGTTGGTATACCCATGCGGTTGCCGTAATCCCGCACCCCGGCCACCACTCTTTGGGCAATCCGCCGCGGATGCAATACGCCCACCGGCACCTGCTCATTAGGTGTAGATGGATCGGCAAAACAAAATATATCCGTGCTGGCTATCGGTTTGGCTCCGCCGCCGGTGGCAATCACATCGCGTATGCAACCGCCGATACCCGTTGCCGCGCCGCCGTAGGGTTCAATAGCGGAGGGCCGATTGTGCGTTTCCACTTTCATGCACACCGCCCACTGATCATCCAGCGCGATAACCCCCGCATTATCTTTAAATACGCTAAGCGTCCATGGCAAATTTAATTCTTTCGTGGCGCGGAATATTGTTGACTTCACGAGATTGTCAATAACTTCCATTTGATCGCCGGCCGTGTGGTGCTCATGGACATCATCTTCATTTAATCCCGCCGGATGATGGGAAAAATGTATCTGAGCTTTCAGGGTTTTATGAACGCAATGTTCGCTCCAGGTTTGCGCCAGTGTTTCGAGTTCCGCATCCGTGGGTTCACGATCCAATGAACGGAAGTGTTCTTGAATGGCTTTCATTTCCGCCAAATCCAGAAACAGATGACCGCGACGTGACAACTGCTGAAGCTGGTCATCAGTAAGATTGCGTATTGGTACTTCCACACGCTGGAATTGATACGCTTTGCCCCGTGGAAATTCCGCCGGTGTAAAGGCAGATTCGTGAATTTGTTCGATGGAATCGTTTGCCAATAGCCGCCGGGCAATTTGTGTCGATGTTTCTGGCGTTAAATGGCCCGATAAGACATAGCGCCGGCCCGTCCGCACCTGAATGGTCACGGGTTGCCGGGGCAAATCCAATAAATCGGCAATGGCCATTTCCGCGCTGGCCGCAACCGGATCCATCACGCCGGGTTTCAAATGCACTTCGACCAATCGGCCAGCGCCGGCAGTTTCATGCCCCACGACAACGCGTTCGGTAACCGGGTCCGCCAGTAGTTCCGAAGCTATTTTATGAACTTGTGAATGGGTCAATATTTCAGGTGCACCCTGCAGCAAAAATACCCGCGCTGTCTGTACGCCATGCACCTCGGCAATGCCAAGCTGCCGAATTTCTGTCAGCACAGCCGCGCCCACCGGATCATCTGCCGGATTTTGAGGATAAATTTCAACCCGATAAACAGCCATAACGCTCCTGCAAGGGTTCACCTCCCGGCACCCGTCTGCCGCTGGGTAAACCTACCGACATTATGCGCTAAGCGCCACATTTTCGCACCCTGTGCGTTTCTCCACGCGTTTTGCAAAGTATCGGCCCCAATACCGCACCGTCGCTGACAGCCGATGGCCAATCACCGGAATCGCAGAAAGCCCAAGTGACATGCCGCATTACGCCTCAACACGCCACTCATGCCGCACGCCTCAAAAATTGAGGCAATGCTGGAACCTGTCGCGTCGCCATGACACGCCCCATGCGGCGATATTATTGCGGCGGCGGCGCTTTGCTTATCGTGGCGCAACACCATCTCACCCGCCCGCTTCAATATTTCCGGATTCTCGCGTAAACTCTTCTCCATGACAGTGAATTTCCAGGCACCCAAAGGCACACGTGACTTTTACCCCTCCGATATGGCGGTACGGCGTTATATTGAAGATATCTGGCGGAAGGTATCTATTCGCCACGGCTTTCAGGAAGTTGATGGCCCGACTTTTGAATCGCTTGATCTTTATAAAGTAAAAAGCGGTGATGAAATTGTCTCGCAGCTTTTTGCCTTTACGGACCGGGGTGAACGGGAACTGGCCCTGCGGCCCGAATTTACCCCCACGCTGGCCCGGATGGTGGCACAAAAAGCCGCCGGCCTGCCTCGCCCCATCAAATGGTTTTCCATTCCCCGCTGCTACCGTGCCGAGCAACCACAAAAAGGTCGCCTGCGCGAATTTATCCAATGGAATGTTGATTTTATCGGCGATGCCTCCGATCGCGCTGATCGTGAATGCATGGCTGTGTGCGTGGACGCTCTGATGGAATGTGGCCTGACCGCATCGGATATTCACATTGGCTGGAATCACCGTGAACTATTGACCAAAGCGCTTACCAGCACCTTCGTCGCGCCGGATCGCATCAGCAACGCCTATTACATTCTTGATCGCCTGCAAAAATATGATCTAACCGCCCGTCAGGCCCTGTACCGCGAACAACAATGCAGCGATGAAGAGCGAAATCATTTTGAATCCTTCGCGCAGGCCTTCGGCGTGCCCGGGGGCAACCCCGTCGGTATAGGTGAATTTGCCGCAAACTGGCCCGCCGATGTGATTGATGAGATTGGAACCTTTGAAAAGCGCCTTGCGGACAGCGGTCTGGCGGAAATATGCCGGTTTGATTTAAGTGTTGTGCGCGGTTTGGCCTATTACACCGGCTTTGTTTTTGAAGTTATTGATGCACAGGGACAAAATCGGGCCATCGCCGGTGGTGGTCGATATGACAAACTCATTGAAATGTTCGGCGGACCGGCCATGCCGGCGGTGGGCTTTGGCATGGGCGATGTTGTGCTGGAAATTCTTCTGCGCGAACGCAATAAATTACCGGCAAATCTTATGCCCCCGGCGGATGTGTTTGTCATCAATGTATTAGAAGATGCCACCACCGCGGATCAACTCATCGCCGAGCTGCGCCGTTCCCAATGGAATGCCGATCACAACGTTATCGCGCGGCCCGGCTTAAATGTGCAAACCAGCTACCGTAGCACCCGCAATATCGGAAAACTGCTGCAGGAAGCCTCCGGCTGCGGCGCTCGCATCGCTCTGATTCTGGCCCCGGAAGAAGTGGGCCGCGGCATGATAAAAATTAAGAATCTTATTGATCGCACGGAAACGGAAATGGCCATCCCGGATGTGCCGGATCGTTTGCATGGACTTTTGAAATAATGAAATGCGATGTACCAACTGCTTTTGAGGGAGTTTGACCATGGGACCGCGCAGTAAACGCACCAGTCATTATGAAGCGGCCTTTGAAGATTATCTGCGGCGCAAAGGCCTGCCATACATTGCCGTTGATGAAGCCAAGAAGGCTCTGTTCGCCGGAGCCAAGCTCAAAAGTTTTGATTTTGTCGTCTATCATCCGCGGGGCAACAACCTGCTCGTGGATGTAAAGGGCCGCGCGTGCCGACCGATAAAATCCAAAACATCCCTGCCTAATTGGACCACCCGCCTGGATATTGATGACTTGCGCCAATGGCAGGAAATTTTCGGCTCCGGCTTTACCGCCATGTTTGTGTTCATGTATCATTGGCCCGCAGAGCCGGAAAAATCACCCTTTACGGATCTATTTCAATTTCAGGAACGCTGGTACGGCATTTTGGCCATCAGCATAACCGATTACCGCGAACACATGCGTGCCCGCTCGGAATCTTGGGGAACCGTTCATCTGCCCACTGCGGCTTTCCGAAAAATAGCCAAGCCGCTGGACACTTTTTTTTAGACGGTGCCACAAGTGGCGGCCAATTTACGCTGATAATCAGTATAATCATGGCATGGCTTTGAAACCTGATGACATCGTATGTTTTTGCTTTCATGTTCGACTACGCAAAATTGAGACTTTTTGCCGCGTTGAAAAGCCGCTTCACGCTTCGCAGATTTCCGATTGCCTTTCCGCTGGAACGGGTTGCGGCTGGTGTCGGCCCATGCTGAAGCATATTCATTTGCGAATATGTGGGGAACACATTCCGGATTGGCGGCAGTCTTCAGAAACAAAAATTCCCAATGCTCCCGCCATGACCACCGATTATTTAGAGGCTCTGGATGTGCAAAATTGGGCATCTGGCCGACAGCGCCATATTTCCGATGGTCACGGCAAGCCTCCGAGCGATGGATAAGTTCTGGACTGCATTTTCTTGCGGCAGTTATGCCGCAAAGCCCCGCATAATTCATAATTTTGAATTAATTTCCGCTTTTTTTATGGGCAGAAGCGGTTTCTTTCCGATAAGATGAGGTGGAAGAGAGTGGGGGTCGGCAATGAATTCCGACCCGGATGACATTAATACGACAGGGCTTGCCATGGATGCGCCGTCTTCCCAGCCGCCAATTTATATCCTTGAAGATTTCCGGCTGGAGGATCTTTATCCACTGACCTATACGCGGCCCGCAGCGCTCTTGCGTTGCGGGGCCGAGACATTGTTGGATCGAATGCTGCGCCATTTACCCCGGCCACCCAGCGGCATAATTGTGCGCGATACCATTAAAGCCAAAATGCGGGAAACGCTGCGGATTCCGGTTAACCCGAAAATTGATATGGCACGCAGCACGGTGTTTATTAACGCGCGCTGGCTCATGACGCACCCATTTGAGTATCCCCCCGTCGATACCGCTGGAATGACCGGCGAGGATTTTACCTGGGTGCATTTGTCTCCGGCCAAACTGGCCGAATTAGACCTCAAGCGAATTGTGCGGTCCCGCATTTTAGAAAAGCTTATCACCACCATTAATGCCGGACTTGTTGACGCCGTGATGATCCGATACCCATGGAATCTTCTGGGCAATCAGCACGAAATACTTCTCGATGATTTTCAACGCCGTGGTGCCGCGAAGTTAAGTGAGCCTATGCCCGGAGCGCATCTGCTGAAACCCGAAAACATGTACATCGGGCAGGATGTACACATTCTGCCCGGCGCGGTACTCGATGCCCGCAATGGCCCCATTATTGTTGAACGCGGCGTGCAGATTCGCGCTAACAGCGTGATCACCGGTCCGGTGTATATCGGGCCTGAGTGTGTCATACGCACGGGAGCGGACATTCGTGAAGATTGTGCCTTTGGCCCAGGATGCCGCGTAGGCGGCGAAATCATCGGCTGCACGTTCCAGGAGTATTCCAACAAACAGCATGATGGCTTTTTGGGTCAAACCTTCGTCGGTTCATGGGTGAATCTTGGAGCCGGCACCACCACCAGCAATCTGAAAAATACGTATGGTATTGTGCGTGTGCCTATCAGTGGGAAAGACCGCATTACCGGTTTGCAATTCATGGGATCGGTTATTGGGGATCATGCCAAAATCGGTATTGGCACCATGCTAAGCACCGGCAGCGTTGTGGGTTTTTCCAGTCACATTCTCACTGGTCGCCCGCCGAAATTTATTCCCAGCTTTGCTTGGGTAACCGAAGCGGGAATAGAACATCTGGACTATGAAAAGTCTCTGGAAATAGCCCGTACCGTCATGCAGCGTCGCAATCAGAAACTTACCGTTGCCGATGAAGAAATCTTCAACCGCATTTTTACCTCATGGAGTCAAAGCGAAAGCTACCGGTGGCGAACACCCGCGGAAGCGCCGCAGTGAACCGCACCTGTTCACGGGCCTGAAGGAAGAAGCGAGGCTGACCCTGCGCATTCTCCCCTAAGGGCTGATCCAAAGGTTTCCCGGATTGGCACGCGTTCGCATTGCCTTTTCATCCAAGAATCGCGGTTAATCGGTGCACGCACGTTACCGCCAATGATCCATCTCCCACCGCGAAGCCCACCCGTTTGGTCGAACCGGCACGAATATCGCCGGCGGCCAAAATTCCTGGAACGGTGGTTTCCAACGGGCACGGTTCGCGATCCGTCAGTGGCCAGCGGCCCGACTTCATCGCGTCAAAACCTGTAAAAATATACCCCTGCTTATCGCGGGCTATCGCCTCGGGCAGCCATGAACATCCCGGCTCGGCACCGATGAACACAAAAACCGCTGCCACCGCCAATGGCTCCGTTGGCCCTGGCGTCGCGTCGGGAGATTCATCGGCACCGGACTTCCGTAAATCCACGCTTTCGAGTCGCCGGTCGCCATGGACTGCGGCAATCTGAACCTCCTCGTGCACAGCGATATTGCCGGCGGCCCGAATGCGATTAACCAAATAATCCGACATCCCCGGCCCGAGGTGTTTGCGAATTAACAAATGCACCGTTCGTCCGGGACAGCATTCCGCCAGAAACATAGCCGCCTGCCCGGCGGAATTTCCGGCCCCTACCACTGCAACGTCACTGGCATCGTAAAGAATGGCTTCTACGGATGTGCAGGCGCATACTCTACGCGGCTGTTAATGGGACATTTTCAACGGTCTGAAAACGTGGGGGCATCAGGGTTTTAAGACTTTCCCGATGTGTGGTTGGCAGTTCATCAAGGCACTGGTTAATGGTCTGGCAGAAGTGCGCAAACGAAGCGTGATGGCGGGAATTCAATACCGTCTTTTTGGTGAATCTC
>Ga0209012_1003922_pt1 | contig 10611 bp, 8 predicted proteins | sample RS3BMetagenome_FD_184735 | JGI IMG/M metagenome (GOLD analysis project Ga0209012, IMG submission 184735) | Ferric oxide microbial mat and aquatic microbial communities from Rainbow Spring, Yellowstone National Park, USA - RS3B (SPAdes) (version 3) ...
TAGCTCTGCACCTATCATGGTTTTGAGAAATCTCTTTTGCCTTCTCTTCATAGCTATATCACCCTTTTATTCGATCAACTCCTTCAACCTCACCTGCTTCTTCATCGATGATAGTACATCCTCAGAGCATAGTATATAGAGGCATGATGTAATGAAAATCCTGATGAATCTGGAGCAAATAACTGCTTCCTTGTAAGAAGTATGAAACCTCCTATCACTCTTTCCAGTAGCATAGAAGGAATTCTTAGCAGAAATTTCTCTATAGTTGTAAAATGTGGTATCTTTGATAATCCTATAGCAGCTTATCTGCTATAGTAAGAAAGTCATAGGTATACTCTCTGTATGATTTTCTTATTCTCTGCATCAGAGCAATATGCTGCCATAGAGTGAAATCCTTTCTAGAATACCTGCTTGAATAGAGAGGTATATTCTGCCTTTTGCAGACTTTGAATATAGCTTTGACCATCCTTATATACCTGCTTTCCCTACACTTAGATTCTTCCTCTTCATCCTTCTCGGTTTTTGGAACCAACATTGACCGGGAAGGGAGAAGAGCGAAAGACAGCTGAGAGAAAAATTTCAGACAATATGAAGCAAAAAGGTTGGTTATGATAAATTTCCGAGCATAGGGTTTCTACAGGGCCCGCACTTGTTAGCGCTTAAATATCGGTTTGATGCTACATTGTTATCAAGAAGATGAGCGTCCTTGCTGGGCTAGATGAAGGGATAAAAGTTCTGATGAGCAAGTACAATTCACTCAAAAACGAATTAGGCGAGAAGGGCCTGAAGGACCTTAGCGAAGCCAACATCCGAAAAGACTTCGTCGACCCATTATTCAAAGTACTTGGCTGGAAAATTGACGATTATCACGAATACGACGCGGAATCTTACGTCAGAGGCGCTGGCTACGTCGACATAGCACTCAAGATAGATGGCAAGCCTACTGTGTTTATCGAGGCAAAGAGGTTCGGACTTATACCGTCCAGAAGCGAAAGAGGAGTACAGACTACATTGTCAGGGCAGAAGATCTATGCAGACTGGACAGCGGAGGAGCGCCAAGTCCTCAACTACGCCGGCATGAGCGTTGGGGTGAAATGGGCTATTCTCACCAACTTTGAAAAGCTTAGGTTATTCAATGCTCGCACAGGTGTTACCGTCCTCGACATAGAATCGGTGGGCCAGTATCCCGAGCGCCTTGATGACCTGGCTTTGTTATCCAAACGGAATGTCTCAACAGGCAATATCGACAAGCTTGAGTCACGCATGGAGCTGCCCGATATCGACCTCGATTTCCTGAATCTACTGAATGACCTCCGTCTAAAACTGGCCAGAAACGTCTACAAGAACTGTCCTAGCTTGGAGTTGGACAGAATCAAACATGTCGTCCAACGCCTTCTTGACCGCCTTATTGTCATTAGATATGCGGAGGACAGATGGATACTGGACGATCCAGATCAATTAAGAACAACATACGAGAGCTGGCTCAAGACTAGGACTTACCAGAAACTAGGGCTTACTGGTTTGCTGAAAGGCATCTTCGCCGGATTCCGTGAACTTCATGATAGCGCAATCTTTGAGACTGACGTTGAGACTGACGAGATACTTGATAAGATTGATAGCGAGGTCTTGGGAGAAGTGATACTCCGGCTCTATGATCAGAACTTTCGGAAATTTACGTCTGACATTCTTGGAAACACCTATGAGAACTACTTGGGTCATGAGCTTTATGTAGACCGATCTTCCCTCGCGGGTGAAAGCCTTCAACTTAGGCAGAATCGGCAGCTGCGGAAAAGTGGAGGAATCTATTACACTAGGCCCTATATCGTAAATTACATAATGGAGAAGACGCTCGGAGTCAAGCTTTCAAAACTCTGGGCGGAGGTCGAGAGCCTGTTCAAGAAAGGACAATACGAACAAGCCCGAAGAAAGTTCGAAGAAATACGTAACATCAAGGTCTTGGACCCCGCATGCGGGTCCGGATCTTTCCTCATCAAAGCCTTCCAGATGATAAAAACCTACTATGAGAAATACAACGAGTCGGTCAAAGAAGCCAATGCCATGATCGCCGAACAGGTCATGGATCTTAGACGGAGCGGCAAGAATAAGGAAGCGTGGGCTTCGCAGATACAGATTCCAGCTCTCAGCGACTACGAAAAGGACATCCTCTACAATAATATCTATGGAGTAGACCTTGACCCGCAGGCCGCTGAGATCGCCTCTGTTAATCTGGTTCTGCAGGCTCTACATAAAGGCGAAAGGCTGCCCCTCATTTTGGAGCGTAACATCCGTATCGGCAATTCCCTCTTATCTCCAGACGACGCCAATCTGGCTGAATACTTCGACAACGCCGATAAAGAATTGCCCTTCCAGTGGACAAAAGAATTCCCAGATGTCTTCGAGCAAGGCGGATTCGATGTTGTCATTGGTAACCCGCCCCATGGCGCTGCTTTGACCAAGACTGAGAGGCAGTTCTTTGCCGCCAATTACAAGATTGCAAGAGGTTACAGGAACACGGCTTCCCTGTTCATCGAGCGGGGGGCGACGTTGTTAAAGGAGGGCGGATATCTTGGCTTCGTGATTCCCAAGTCACTTACGTATTCCGAAAAGTGGTCTGCTGCGAGGGAATTCCTCAAGGATGATCTGTCTCTCCTTGAAGTCGCCGACGTAAGCAAGGCCTTTCCCAAAGTGTTGCTAGAACAAGTAGTCGTCATAGCTGCCAAATCCAAGAAACCACAGCAGACTTATGTTGGAACCAGGCTGTATTTCGATGAACCGGTTGTTTCTAACACAGTACCTATCGAAATTGCCACTTCTTTGGATGCTTTACCAGTGCACATTGGGGCAAATGAAATTTCTATTTTCAGAAAAATCGAAGCCAAAGCCCAGAAAATGGGGACCATCTCCCACACGATGAGGGGCCTTCCTATCCAAAGCAAAGTCAAGGAAGAAGGAGGACCGAACAGGCTTCCTTTGGTCCGAGGGGACGACATAAAACCATATTTCGTTTCAAGGCCTAGAACATTCATCGAAAAGGCGGAAGTTGATTCTGAGAATAGCAAGGTCGTTGAGCTGTCCAAGCCTAAGATAATTTCGCAAAGAATAGTCGCTCATGTGCTTAAACCATGTGATCACATCATCATAATGGCAACGTTGGATCGCGGAGGTTCTCTTCTCAGCGTCGACACGGTCGAGAACACCTTTGTAACGGACAACCATTTCGACTTGCGATACGTTCTAGCGCATTTGAATTCGAAGCTGGTCGCTTGGTATGCTTACACCTTCGTCTTTAACAAAGCCGTACGCACGATGGACTTGGACGACTACTATATCGCAAAGCTGCCTATAGCTAGAGCCGACGATGCGTCGTTGAAATCAATCTTGGAGTCCGTCGAAGCCCTCTTGGTCGAGACAGGTCGCTTCTTTACCCGATGGCCGTCCTTCGAGTCTTATCTGAACAAAGTTCCTAGAATATTCAGCGAACCGTTCCGACACGTTTACAATCACGTACCGATGAAAGACAAGCAGGTCAACGTCGAGTCCCTCACGAAAGGGTCGATCAGAAACATAGAAGCTTTAACAAACAAAGATGAACTAGTGATCAATATACGCTACCTAGATGAGGATGGGGATGAGAATACGTTGGAATTTTTGCGGATGCGAGTGTCGGACCCTCTATATTTGGCCTTCCTGAAGGAATCACTTAACATGGCCAAAGTGCCAAAGTCACTAGGCAATCTCCTTGAACGAATCCTAGAACTCCCCATACCACGATTTAAGCCAAATGAAGAAGAAAATATCCAACAGATTCACGATCTTATGAAAGAGTACAAGAGGGATGTGAATTCTCTGAAAACTCATGTTGCCTCCATTAGGGCCAACCTTGCAAAGATTGACAGCGAGATATACAAACTCTATGGACTCAACGAGGACGAGATCACTCTAATAGAAACTCAAATGAGTGACGGAATCTACGCAGAGAAAGGACTATTAGCCTAGGTCTACTACGCGAAAGCGACGGGTAAATGGTACAGTCATTACATTCGTCGAGAGAAGTACATCAGGCATCAGAGGAAATGAGTCAGATGACAAAGTGCTCCTGCGGTGCTCCCGAGATTGTGTGACCACACCGACGACCCTTGCTGATCGCCTATTTGAACAAGCGAAGACCGTGGCCCAGTAGAAACCTTCTTCCTGGAACCCGGTCTTGGCATATGACTTGTGCTCGGAAGTCTCGAAATCTCTTCGCGGACCAACATATGCCCACCGTGCTTGTAAGTAACACTCTTTTAGAGGTGAAATCTGTCCTTATCTACAGGCGGGAAGAGTTATGGTCATATGGTTATATTCGTCGATGACCTTCGTTAAAGTGGTCTTGGCGTCGTTCCACCTTATACAGCTCTTCTGGCGTCATAAGATGACATGAGGATCACCAGAATTAGCCTGGAGAACTTCCTCTCTTACTCCGACGGCCAAGAAATCGAATTGAAAGACCTCAACCTGCTTGTCGGTCCAAACGGAGCTGGAAAGACAAACGTGCTAAGGGCTGTTACATTAGTCGACAGAGCGTTGACTAGGCGGTTCACACCAACCGACTTCCAGTCTTATGCATGCGACACTTCTAAACCATTTACTGTGAAGCTAGGAATCTCGCTATCCGATGAAGAAAGAAGGGCCTTAAGAGAGTACCTTATTCTATCCCTTATATGAAATTACCAAAGCATAACAAGCAGCCTTGAGATCTTCTCGGATTTTCTCGCAAAAAACGGTGAGAGAATGGTGGACCAGCCCCCGACATTACAGATGTAATTATCCCAAGTACCATGTCCACCCTATACCCTTTTGAGCTTGGACTGTTAATCAGATGGGGGGAGAATACTTATACTTATGATCTATTGAGGCACTTCCTGCGCCAACGGCCAGGCAACATAGCTGCGGAACTGTCGTCTTTGGTCTTCGAAAGGCTGAAAGATCTACAGGCACTTCTACCTCTCGAGTGCAGCTAAATTCATTAATTCAACAAGGTCTATAGCTCATCTAACAAAACATATAGGGCCTTTCGAGAGCGGTAAGGGAAAGATAGATACAACAAAGGGGGAGCACAAGACTACCAAGAAAAGCATGATAATGACTACAGCATCATCTGTGAAGTTCTGGTGTTACGGGAACAAAGACGAGATTGCAAAGCTGCTGTCGTCTGTGTCAAGAATAGGCAAGAAAGTGGGGCAGGGCTATGGAAGGATATCCTCAGTAGACGTGAGGCCTGTGGAAAGGGATCTAAGCCTTCTATCTCCTGAAGGGATGCTGAACAGGGTCGTGCCTGAGAGGTGCCTGTACTTCTATGAAGGCGCTGCAGCCGTAGTGGGGTATCGTCCGCCGTATTACAGAAGGAGGGGATGGGACCTCTGCGTCCTGCCCGGTGCAAAGAATGTCGTATTCAAGTACATCTACCTTCCAAAAGATTACCAGGCAGACTTTCCCAGGGTTCGCGAGTGAGGTTATGGTTTAATAATCAATCCCCGGGACGAGGATTGACCCATTGGACCAGACAGGTCCCGTGGTGGCCATTTGGCCACCACGGGGAAAGAAAAGGCAGGTGCCTGATCCATAGGTTTTTGATGTCTTAAAAAGCACAGTTTATTACCAGTTTGAGGATGATGCGAGCAACGATAGTCCTGCAACGCCTCGCTGACTGCTGTGGAAAACAGGGTAGAATTAAAACGAATTCCTTCGGTGGCTTTGCAGGTCGAGAGGTAACATGGTAGAATTAAAACTCTCGGAAACTGGAACGAGAAAATTGACGGGAAACAAGGTAGAATTAAAACATTGGTTCGTCGATCCGGGAAAGAGATTGACGGGGAACATGGTAGAATTAAAAACAGGCATGACAGACCCCAGCAAATAGGTTGACGGGGAAACAGGGTAGAATTAATACAATCGGCGTTAAAAGGAAAAACTTACTCTAATTTCGATGCCAGAAATTGTGGAAAGTTTTGAGGACTTGAAGGAGCACGCCTCGTACTGCCACTTTGTCCTTTACAGGATAAACCCGATGGCCGAAGGCAAGTTCAGGGTGAGGGGTGCAAGCAGGAAGGTTCGGGTACGACAAGGCCCTTGGCGAGAACGAAGCCAAGTTCAAACTACACCGGTTTGAGTTAGACTTACGCCATTGTCAGCTATACACAGTCAAACGACGTGAGTTTCCCGCTTCCTTGAAGTGGAGGTTCAGCTTCCTGCTCGGCCACCTACATCACCTCCGTGCCTAGTTTCGTCCTTACGAGGTTGTCAAACGGATCGCTGCTCGCAGCCCTCGTTATTATTTCGCTGTATAACACTTCGGCGCACCCTTTACGAATGTTACACTTGTCATGAGCAATAATAATTGGAATAGGTAGATCATAGCCCGGATAGGACCATGCCGTAAGAATGGCTGCGGCTTCATCACCGAGCTTTTCGACATCAACCTTAGTACCAGCTTTGATAGGAATCTCAGCTCGAAATGGCTTCGACCTCGCCTCCCGTTGGAAATACATGAAGTATACAGTCAAACCTTCGTCTTTGTATTGCTTATAGACCGGATTTGTGTCTGAGACTTCCAGAGGTTTCGTGTACAAGGTCATTCCGCCTTGCATGGAGGCTTTGGTAAAAACATGATAGATCAGGTATGCGTCTGAAGCGAATTGAGACAGCCGTTCATTCTCAAAGCCACGTAATATCCCCGCTAAGCGCTCCATCAGAAAGTTGCCCAAGAGTTTCTTGACACAGCCCAGAACGAAGATATTCTTATCCAAACACCACTTTATGGTCTCTGCGCGGTAAGCTATGTATTGCTTCTGCACAGGGCGTGGAGGGTCGATAACTGGGCCATCCATGAAATGAATGATGTCTTCAGGGCAATCGCGTGCCCACTCTCTCAAAATCTTGGCCTCGGCATAGAGCATCAATCTTTCCATAGTTGCTCCAAGATTAGGATATTCACGCTCGTTAATTTTTTGGATATTGGCTCCCACTTTGACCTCCGGAGCGTTTCGTATCCCTTGTCGGAAGACAACCAACGCTGCACTTATTGGAACGTACCAATGGCCATCAACTCCTCCCACTGATTGGAAGCTGCCATCGGAGGCGGAAGCGATTTTGGATGAAAGCCCTAAAAGTTCTTCGTGGTCAAATTCTTTCGACTTCAGTAAGTCTTTACGCCTTAGTAGCTCCAAAGCCTCATCGGTCAGTTGTCGTAGCCGGACATAATCGCCCTTTATCTCGTCTCCAATTTTGATGGCGCTATTCACAAGTTTCGAGAGGGTCTCTGGCTCGGTCTTGTTGTAATCCGCTCTTCTCACTCTTTCATAAATATCGTCTACAACCATGCGTTATGCACCGCCTTAACGAAATAAAAACATCTAACACGCCTCCGGGAGGACACGGGATCACACGAAATCCTATTGAGGAACGTCGTATTTAACGATTAAATCCTTGGGGCCCGATGCCGTCAAGGCAAACCGGAGATGCTTTATTTTCAACGTAACTGGAGGAAGATGCGGTTCTATCTGAGCTTGGCGATTCGACGTATTGTCCAAGATCGAGGGATGGAGGTGCGAGATGCCAGCACCGTATAAAAAACCCGATTCACCCCTGTTTTGTGGCTAGACAAGCAGGCTAATGCATCTTCGCCTGAGGCTCGCGCGCCTCCTTCCTTGAACACTTCCAGCTCCTTCTTCACCTTCGAAAGTTCCGTATCCAGCCCACTAAGGTATGAATACACTTCAAGCCCAGTGCAACCTTCCGCCGTCGTGATTGGCGCAAATTCCATAATCCTTTCAACTCTTTCGTTCAGCCTTTCTGCGTTTCCTGCCGCAGATAGGCAGCCGTAATTTCGTTCGGACCAGATTTCTCGTTCCTCGTTCATCCATTCCAAAAGGGTGCACACAGGTGCTTGATTAATGAGGGCTGTCAGATTTTAGTCATTATCCTTCCTATATTTTCCCGTTATTCTGCCTGGCGCAGGTATCCCCAGCCTTATCATGGCTTCGTAAACCATAGGCAGTGAATAAGCAAATCCGATATGAACACAGTCCTCTTTTTCATCCACATCACAGTGCAGCTTGTTGTTAACAATGGTTATTCCAGCTATCCTCTTCGTCCTGTTGTCTTTTATGTAGATAGTGTTGCTGTCTTCATCATATCCAAACTCCTCCATAAATGGAGCGTATCTGGCGAATACCCTGTCCTTTAACATAAGCTCCTCCAGCCTGCTGGTTACGTAACCCGTAAGGCTGCTTATTCCCTTCCTCTCCAACATCCTCCTGTTCTGCTGGAAGCTCTCCTTGAAGTGTTCGTAGACGGCCTGACTAACTGTTAGTGACGCGTACCCTGATCCTTTCTTTGGCACTCTATAGATCACCTTTGCTACACAGGTATAAAGCGGAACAGTTATAAGTATTTCTACGGTATAGTACCGTAGAATTGAGGAGTTTTTGTGCCGTTAAATTTGGGAAGCTGGTAATGATTTGGGTAGACATGAGGCTCGAATCTTTGAGGATGATGGGATATCCTCACTACTCCTTTTTAGGACCTTCTTTATCGAACCCCCTTCCATCTCATATCGTGGCTTTGCTCATGGGGGTTAAATTGTGAATTGATCTCAGGAAAGTACCAACCTGCAGAGGAAGCTGACCATATTCAAGGAGACAATGGACTCTGCCCTGTATGCTCTTCTCCTCTGAACGATGATAACAGGTGCTCGAGGTGCGACCCTTCCAGCTTTTTTGGAACACCCTTCGGTGAATCTACTCCTTCAAGGACAGAGTTCAGAAAGATAATCGGCAGGGTCCCTTCGACAAGGGAGCACAATTACTTCAAGTCTCTCTTCACGAATGATGAGGAAAGGAGGATCGGTGAAGGTGCACAAGCTGCAATGGAAAAAATCAACCTGAACCAGCATACCAAGTCAGCTTTGGTAATGAGGATTACTCTTATGGCAAAACGATTCAGGAGCAGGGGACTCTCGATCAACGAATCAATCCTCCTTGCAGCCAACCTAGAGCTGAGCTTCCTTGGTGTAGATGACATTCAAACCGCATCAAACGATCAGCAACTCCAGACTTCTGCTTTGAGGCCTGTTGTCTTCGAAGTGATATCAGAAGACCCGAATAGAATATCTGTAACGGTAGCCGGTGCCCAGCGCAGATTCAAGGTATGGCCCCTGAATAAGGGAGGAAGAAATTGTTTCTCAATTTGCTTTCCCCTGTACGAATATGATGCAGGAGCCTTAATTCAAGTGCATAAAGCAACACTTGTACGGGTTGCTGACAAGAGGGTGTCTGTTGTTGACACCCACACATTGAGGCTCAAACGGTGCTTCTCAAAATCCTTCCGCATATTCAAGTCGATGAAGGAGGTGGTTGTCGATGGGGAACTGGGGCTTCCTGACAAAAGCATGGCTTACATGAGAAGGTATTCGCTCTCCTCACTTCCGCTGACTGCAAGAATTGCCAGAGAGGCAGGATGCGCTGGCAGGCTTCAGAGCAGGTTCGAACAGCTATTCAAGCAGGCACTTACGAGGGGAATGGGTAGGTCTCCAAGAAGCTTAGCAAAGGAGGCGATGCTCCAGGCTGATGTGGAAATATACTCAGCCCTCTCCCCAGAAGCGAAGGCTTCTGCAGCCTTAGCTGCTGCCCAGGCAGGGGTCACCCCAAGAAAGAACGGTGGACTGGTGGTTGTTTCTGAGTTAAAAGGGTGGGACAAATAATATCATGATGAACCATCACCCTGAAGAAAAATCCTCAGTAGGCCTTGCGATAGGCATCATAGATGTCCACCCTAAATTCCTCTTCAGGTTCGACTATGATGATGAATCTCTGAAGAGCCTCTCAGAATCCATCAGACAGGTTGGGCAACTTCAGCCTGGAAGGGTTGTCCCGAAGGATGACGCTTCAGGCTACCTTGTCTACATCGGAATAAGGAGGTTCATGGCAATCAAGAAGCTTTATTCAGAAAAGGGGGAACAGGCATTCTCCAGGTTTTATGCTATCATAGACGAAGGACTCACAGAAGCGGAAATGTTCGCAAGAGCCATTGCTGAGAACATGGGGGAGAAGGGGGAGAGGAAGGAACTCTCTTTACCAGAGGAGATACTCACCTTCGGCAGATTCTCGAAGATGATGGAGGGGGAGGAAGGAGCAAAGGTTCTCAGGATGATAAACAGGGACTCTTCCTTCCTCAGGAAGAGGCTTGCCCTTGCAAGGAGTCTAAGCGAAGAGAGGCTAGGGCAGCTATACAGGATAGAAAAGGCTTCTGGCTTCAGGTTCACCATAGCCCATCTTGAATACCTTCAGAGGATAGAGGAGAAGAGGAGATTCCTGCTGACAGCTGCAGTTATAGCAGAGGCAAGGCTCAAGCCAAACAGAACAAGCCTTGCGGAGGATATACTGAAGCAGGGTTTTCCTAAGATAGGCTGGTTTCAGGAGAACTTTCCTGAATCGAGTGAGCAAGAAGGAAGTGCTCATGGAAGTCAGCAGCATGAGGGATTCAACATGCCATCTCAGGATATCATCAAGCAGGTGAGAAAAAGGCTTCAGGGCGAGGTATCGGAGGATAAAGTTTTGGAACAGGTGGGTA
>Ga0209012_1003931_pt1 | contig 10581 bp, 2 predicted proteins | sample RS3BMetagenome_FD_184735 | JGI IMG/M metagenome (GOLD analysis project Ga0209012, IMG submission 184735) | Ferric oxide microbial mat and aquatic microbial communities from Rainbow Spring, Yellowstone National Park, USA - RS3B (SPAdes) (version 3) ...
AAAACTTAAATCGTTGAAGAGATATAGATAAACGTCCGGTATCCTAAAATGAGGAATTGAAAGGCTTGATTATTGCTTTTTTCTCCGCAATCTTTTTCTGCTTGTATCCTAAAATGAGGAATTGAAAGTCTCAGCAACCTGCACCGGAGCAGGTGAGGGGGGAGCTGGTATCCTAAAATGAGGAATTGAAAGGTGGATAAGTCCTTCAGAGAAGGCATGCAGGATACTTCCAGTATCCTAAAATGAGGAATTGAAAGGGGTTAAAGGGACCAGCCGCGTTCTGCGAGTAGTACCCTGGTATCCTAAAATGAGGAATTGAAAGTTAGGCGGGGGCGTAGCTCGAAGTTCAAAGCGTACTCGAGTATCCTAAAATGAGGAATTGAAAGGTTCCACCATTCACTCAGATTCTTTGAAGCACCAGGTTCAGTATCCTAAAATGAGGAATTGAAAGATCCCACTTTTCACTCAACCGTAGAAACAATGGAATTTGTATCCTAAAATGAGGAATTGAAAGCACCTGATGTGGTTGGGGCGGTTGAGAACCTGCCGGTATCCTAAAATGAGGAATTGAAAGAGTAGCCCTACCCCGTTTACTATTAATTACTAGTACATGTATCCTAAAATGAGGAATTGAAAGAGTAGTGTAGGCGGGTAGTAGCTACTACGTGAAAATGGTATCCTAAAATGAGGAATTGAAAGAGGAATTTCAATGTCACGGTTTTTGTGTGAGGAGCTCGCGGGTATCCTAAAATGAGGAATTGAAAGTATAATAGACACCGTTCCCGAACACTACTATCTGAGTATCCTAAAATGAGGAATTGAAAGTTAGGAAGGTCAGTGGTACCCGTTATCGTAATGCTTCGTATCCTAAAATGAGGAATTGAAAGTTTCGTTTAACAGCTCTCTGAATCCATTTTCTCAAACTTGTATCCTAAAATGAGGAATTGAAAGACGAGCTAGGCGTTATGCCGCTTGCGATAGAAGTGTATCCTAAAATGAGGAATTGAAAGCGTTCTAACCTTTTTTGCCCCCCATGGTGGTCGCCTCCTGTATCCTAAAATGAGGAATTGAAAGTCCTCACGTTGACGACGTTGCACAGCGTAAGCATCTTCTGTATCCTAAAATGAGGAATTGAAAGTAGGATTATTCCGTCCGAGTTTAGCCGCCTTTTAGCTTCCTGTATCCTAAAATGAGGAATTGAAAGATATCGAGCGATGGAAGAGTCGAAGTTTACAACCCAAACGGTATCCTAAAATGAGGAATTGAAAGAGCTTAAGTCGGCGATATGTGAGGAGGTGGCGCACTGCTCTGTATCCTAAAATGAGGAATTGAAAGGCTCCAACTCGAATGTGAAAAAGCAGTTGTGACACTTGTATCCTAAAATGAGGAATTGAAAGACTATTTGAGGATAAATATCCCCCCAAACCTTCGCTTTCAGTATCCTAAAATGAGGAATTGAAAGCGAAAATACGCCAAAATCTCCGAATCAGAATAAGACTGTATCCTAAAATGAGGAATTGAAAGTGAGGGGTACACGCAGGGCTACCGCGACGGTGTTGAAGTATCCTAAAATGAGGAATTGAAAGTTAGAGCACGGTAAATATCCTCTTTGCTGAAACCCTGAGTATCCTAAAATGAGGAATTGAAAGTGATACTCTGTTTTCTATTCTGAACAGTTCAACGGTATCCTAAAATGAGGAATTGAAAGGTGTACAACTTCAACGACGTCTATGATTCTTTGCAGGTCGGTATCCTAAAATGAGGAATTGAAAGAAACTATTCAAACAAAAATTCGGCTCTGCCCTGGATCGGGGTCTGAATCCGGTATCCTAAAATGAGGAATTGAAAGAAACTATTCCGCTTTTCGTCGTGTCCAACTGTTTACCCCCGTATCCTAAAATGAGGAATTGAAAGCAAGATTATCTCGTATAGAAACTTTTTTATCCCACTTTCTATTTTTTCGTATCCTAAAATGAGGAATTGAAAGCAAGATTATCCCTGCCGAGTCCAACCGTTTCTTAGCTTGTATCCTAAAATGAGGAATTGAAAGTTATTTCGCTCGCGATTATCACGGGGTACTTGATTTCTTGGTATCCTAAAATGAGGAATTGAAAGCTAAGGAAAACGTTAGTGATGAGTACTACAAGGGTTACAGTATCCTAAAATGAGGAATTGAAAGTCGTATCCCTGTCATTTTTCATTCACCAAACCTTTGTATCCTAAAATGAGGAATTGAAAGCCACCACCTCTGTCAGGGGCACTAAAATTAACTCTTTCAGGTATCCTAAAATGAGGAATTGAAAGTTGTCATCTATAACATAAAAATTCTAGCTATGTCCTCAGTATCCTAAAATGAGGAATTGAAAGTTTCGACCCGCCCACTTAAAATTTCTTCGCTCATGCTACTGTATCCTAAAATGAGGAATTGAAAGATGTTTTCGGAACTATTTTTCCTGGAAACTATTGGCGCACGTATCCTAAAATGAGGAATTGAAAGATATACACTTTCAAAAAGCTCTGGACCCAGTCCGGACCGGTATCCTAAAATGAGGAATTGAAAGGCACCTGAACTCGGTTTCAGCGAGTTTTATCATTAGTATCCTAAAATGAGGAATTGAAAGTTATTCACCTTAACAGAGAACTTTATTACTTCTTTTGTTTGTATCCTAAAATGAGGAATTGAAAGGTGAACAACTTCGACGACTTCTGTGATTCTTTGTAGGTCTGTATCCTAAAATGAGGAATTGAAAGCTGTTAAACCTGTAACGACGACTGCTAACGCTACGTCGGTATCCTAAAATGAGGAATTGAAAGATTCCACTTTTCGCTCAATCGTAGAAACGAAGGGATATCGTATCCTAAAATGAGGAATTGAAAGGGAAGCTCTCGGCGTCCTCGGATGTAATAATATCGCGTATCCTAAAATGAGGAATTGAAAGGGTTTACAATTGTTATCCCAAGGTACCCGCAACCCCAATTTCTGGCACGTATCCTAAAATGAGGAATTGAAAGGGTTTACAACGTCGTTTACGAGTGGTACAAAAATGTATCCTAAAATGAGGAATTGAAAGCGAAATCCCTCTGTGAGTAAATCCTCTTCCTGTATCTTCCGGTATCCTAAAATGAGGAATTGAAAGTCCTTCTGAACCAAACATTCTCTTTCTCGACGTTGGTATCCTAAAATGAGGAATTGAAAGCTTTCTTCTTATGATTTCCTTTCTAAATCTTTCATCGAGTATCCTAAAATGAGGAATTGAAAGTGATATTCGAAGGGCTGAGTGCCCCACGGGCGAATTTCAAGTATCCTAAAATGAGGAATTGAAAGAAAGCTTCACTCGTCGTATCGGGTTTACAATCACCTGTATCCTAAAATGAGGAATTGAAAGAATAGTTACTTTTCAGTGGTCTGGTTCTGACGACAATCTCGGGTATCCTAAAATGAGGAATTGAAAGAATATGTAAACCCACGTTTCAACCAAGAAGCAACACCGTATCCTAAAATGAGGAATTGAAAGGTATTAATTTCTGTCTGTCCTCATCTGACCAATCCTTGGTATCCTAAAATGAGGAATTGAAAGTTTTTCTACGCCTTCCCTTCTTGTTCTAAGTGTTTCACGAGTATCCTAAAATGAGGAATTGAAAGAGAATTTGAACCGCTTGCTCAAAGTATTGTTTTTCTGTATCCTAAAATGAGGAATTGAAAGGATGACGATGATGATGGTGTCTCTTCTACAACTTGGTATCCTAAAATGAGGAATTGAAAGATACTCACTGTATATGCACCCTGTCACCAACCCAACCCCTGCTTCACGTATCCTAAAATGAGGAATTGAAAGATACTCACTGTCTGAACTTTCTGCTGGATTGGTGGAAGCGTATCCTAAAATGAGGAATTGAAAGTGTTTGATGGAAGGCTTCACACCCAGCTCTACGAGAGTATCCTAAAATGAGGAATTGAAAGCACACCGCTAACACGGCTAAGCGTAACGTCGGCTTTCGTATCCTAAAATGAGGAATTGAAAGCGATACGCTTCGGTGTCGAAGCCCCTTATATCCACGCGTATCCTAAAATGAGGAATTGAAAGTTAACAAACATAGAAAGGGGGGTGTCACAAGCACCCGTATCCTAAAATGAGGAATTGAAAGATGTATCCCACCCCACCTCAACCTTATGATGTAAGGTCCAGTATCCTAAAATGAGGAATTGAAAGTTTGTTTCAACAATAAAAATAGGTTCTATAACAACGGTATCCTAAAATGAGGAATTGAAAGCTACAATAACTATTCAAACTGATGTGTTCGCCTTCAACACTCAGGTATCCTAAAATGAGGAATTGAAAGCTACAATAACTTGACTACCACCACTACCACTAGGATTAGGTATCCTAAAATGAGGAATTGAAAGTAATGTAGTAGCCGAGTTGTAAGCGACCGACTGAATTTCCAGTATCCTAAAATGAGGAATTGAAAGAGTAAGTAGTTTGCTGGTATTGAGCCGTATGATAGGTATCCTAAAATGAGGAATTGAAAGCTCCCTGAGCCTCTCCAAGAACGTTTTACTTTGGTTCGTGTATCCTAAAATGAGGAATTGAAAGCTCAGACCATTGTCAGAGAAACACAATGAGAACACTTTGGTATCCTAAAATGAGGAATTGAAAGAGGAAAAAAGGGAAACCCTCTCAGCCCCCGCCGAACAAGGTATCCTAAAATGAGGAATTGAAAGAGTACACGTTTCTCAGGGATGACTCACTGCTACAAGTATCCTAAAATGAGGAATTGAAAGAGCTCTGGTAGTAGAACATGTCGGCTGGCATGAAGATGAGTATCCTAAAATGAGGAATTGAAAGCAAAATAGCAGTTGTAGTCTGTGTCAAACGCGTAAACGGTATCCTAAAATGAGGAATTGAAAGTCACTACCCCAGCTGAGGGATTATACCTGTTTCTGTATCCTAAAATGAGGAATTGAAAGAGGAGGACCAGGATGCGCCCCTCCTGGAGGAGATAGGTATCCTAAAATGAGGAATTGAAAGATAACACAGCGATATACACTATCAGGGATTACAGAGTTCAGTATCCTAAAATGAGGAATTGAAAGACGGCTACGCCGACGTGAGCGTGGGTACACGCGTATTCAGTATCCTAAAATGAGGAATTGAAAGTTGGACGCATCTGGTCAATGTAGGAACGAAAGGGTTGGTATCCTAAAATGAGGAATTGAAAGATCCGCGATGTATTCAGTGTCCGCCTCTGTCAGCACGTATCCTAAAATGAGGAATTGAAAGTCATTTGCGGACATTTTTCGTCGATATCCCATATCGACTAGTATCCTAAAATGAGGAATTGAAAGGTGGACAACGTAATCATCACTTCACCTATATCGAGCGAGTATCCTAAAATGAGGAATTGAAAGCGAAGGAAGTCGTGATGTTTGTTTCTGATGTACTTTTCGGGTATCCTAAAATGAGGAATTGAAAGAAAACAGTTATTCCAGTTAACTTGGCGATCAGTGTCGTCAGTATCCTAAAATGAGGAATTGAAAGTATCTCTCATATAGGGGCTATAACACCCTCGCCCCCTTCCGTATCCTAAAATGAGGAATTGAAAGTAAACGCTATACTGGAAGCGGGTGCACCTCTAACTCTCAGTGTCCAGTATCCTAAAATGAGGAATTGAAAGTAAACGCTATCCAGAACACGTCCAGTTCGGCGATTAACGCTTGTATCCTAAAATGAGGAATTGAAAGAAGACATTTTAGCCGCCTTCCTGTTGGCGGCTTTAGCTCTGTATCCTAAAATGAGGAATTGAAAGTTACGAAGAGAAGAGGATAATAAGTTTAAGCGAAATAGAGAGGCTAGTATCCTAAAATGAGGAATTGAAAGAGTAAACCCAGAATCGATTTAGATACGAGGGTTAAAGGGTATCCTAAAATGAGGAATTGAAAGTCGGGGAGCCATCTAACGGAGCTTTTCCACACCCCGTATCCTAAAATGAGGAATTGAAAGCAGAGATTACGGCTACGTTTTTAGGGTTAAATTCGGTATCCTAAAATGAGGAATTGAAAGTTGGTCTCAACACCCACAAGAACAAAGTTAAACGGCTTAAGTATCCTAAAATGAGGAATTGAAAGCTGGATTGTCGTACAATTCGCTGAACGGATTGCGCAAAAAGTATCCTAAAATGAGGAATTGAAAGTCCCGCGGTATTAGTTTCAGCGAAGGACTTGCGGGGTATCCTAAAATGAGGAATTGAAAGTGAAGGTAAGGGTGGTAAACCCAGTCCAGTTTATTTTCGGTATCCTAAAATGAGGAATTGAAAGTTATGGGTACTCAACCATTCCCGGCTTATCGTTGCTTTCGGTATCCTAAAATGAGGAATTGAAAGTGTGAAAGGGCGTACGTACGAAAAGCCCCTATGTTTTGTCCGTATCCTAAAATGAGGAATTGAAAGTGTTTTTTCTCGGTCACTTTCTGTTCGGCTTGGGTTGTATCCTAAAATGAGGAATTGAAAGAAAGCACGCCCCTTACTATGCCCAACACGATACCCGTATCCTAAAATGAGGAATTGAAAGATTCTGACCTAACACAGAAAGACTAAGACGAAAAGACCTGTATCCTAAAATGAGGAATTGAAAGTAACAGCGCCCGTATCAACCCTTCCGTGGGCAGATATTTGTATCCTAAAATGAGGAATTGAAAGATAAGCTCAGATGGACGAGTCGAAGTTTACAACCCAGTATCCTAAAATGAGGAATTGAAAGGTGTCTTCTGCCTGCCCCGACTGTTCACTGATTGCTTGCTGTATCCTAAAATGAGGAATTGAAAGCTTCTTTGTTTTCCGGGTCGTAGACAGCCTTGTAGGTCGGTATCCTAAAATGAGGAATTGAAAGGGTATAGGCCGACCCATTGGTAGCTACTCTGTTAATAACGGTATCCTAAAATGAGGAATTGAAAGACAAGAAAAAATGGTCTCTTAGACTTTTAATTTCCTCAGGTATCCTAAAATGAGGAATTGAAAGTACAGTGAAAACGTGGAAATGTTCAAGGTTGAGGTTGAGTATCCTAAAATGAGGAATTGAAAGTCTTGACATGGACACGGATATGTTGAACGAGATAGGTATCCTAAAATGAGGAATTGAAAGATGTGGGTAGCCCTGACGAACCCTGAGGCGTCAACAAGTATCCTAAAATGAGGAATTGAAAGTTTCTGCGTTTGTATTGACGGATACCATATGTCGCTCATCGCTCTTTCGGTATCCTAAAATGAGGAATTGAAAGTTTCTGCGTTTAGCCATGACTCTTCCCTTTGCCACTACTATGTATCCTAAAATGAGGAATTGAAAGTTGATAACCCACGTAACCGTGACAGCTGACAACGAGTATCCTAAAATGAGGAATTGAAAGTTTCATGCTTGAAAGGTGAATGAAAAAATGGACACAGGTATCCTAAAATGAGGAATTGAAAGCAGAGGTGTTGGCGTTATCAGTAACGACGAATTGTGTATCCTAAAATGAGGAATTGAAAGGTTTACCCCCCACCCATACCGCCACTCACACCACCTCAAGTATCCTAAAATGAGGAATTGAAAGAGAACTTGTAAGTGTAAGAGCAGCGTAGACGTACTCGTATCCTAAAATGAGGAATTGAAAGTTTTTCTACGCCTTCCCTTCTTGTTCTAAGTGTTTCACGAGTATCCTAAAATGAGGAATTGAAAGCAACAACAACACCCAACGTTTTGGGCGACATCGGTAAGTATCCTAAAATGAGGAATTGAAAGGTAATAGGAACACTTTTCTGCACGGTTCCAGTTGAAACAAGTATCCTAAAATGAGGAATTGAAAGTTGGAGAACACATACAACACTGTACCTGGATTGATACCCATGTATCCTAAAATGAGGAATTGAAAGCGGGGTCAGCGTCGAACACTCTTGTAGCGCTGGAGGTATCCTAAAATGAGGAATTGAAAGGTATAAGAAGGACGAGAAATCGATGAAGTATAGTTATCTGGTATCCTAAAATGAGGAATTGAAAGATGATGTGTTCCTCTTTTGTCCTCAAAGAGAAGTTGGCTGGTATCCTAAAATGAGGAATTGAAAGCTTCCCAATCCTTACTGAGAAAAAGAAAAACACTGTTCAGTATCCTAAAATGAGGAATTGAAAGTCCTCACGTTGACGACGTTGCACAGCGTAAGCATCTTCTGGTATCCTAAAATGAGGAATTGAAAGACATTCGTTGAGAAAGAGCTTGAAGGAAGCGTGTTTCATGTATCCTAAAATGAGGAATTGAAAGCTGATAATAGCGGGTTTAGCCGCCGTAGCCGTAGCATTCGGTATCCTAAAATGAGGAATTGAAAGTCTTCTCCAGGCGATTCCAGCGCGTCCGCGTCGTATGTGGTATCCTAAAATGAGGAATTGAAAGTCTATTTTAAGAGGATTTTTCCAGCGAATATAATCGTTGAGTATCCTAAAATGAGGAATTGAAAGTGGAAGTAACACCCGACTTAGCTTCGCCTTCAAAGGTATCCTAAAATGAGGAATTGAAAGAAATACAGTAGCCGACCTTCCCGCGGTATAATTTTGTATCCTAAAATGAGGAATTGAAAGTTATCGTTCGGATTTCGTCTGGCTTCACATCGTAGTTGTGGTATCCTAAAATGAGGAATTGAAAGCGATAAAATCTGTGTTCTTTAGCCCAAGCGGTCAAAGACCCGTATCCTAAAATGAGGAATTGAAAGGGAGACACTCGCCGAAGTTGTTGAATCCGAGGGTGTTCAGTATCCTAAAATGAGGAATTGAAAGTTCCGAATTCAACCGTTTTTTAGCTTCCTTTGCCCTCGTATCCTAAAATGAGGAATTGAAAGCTTGTAACACTTGACAGAGGCGCTACGGTCAAAGTTAGGTATCCTAAAATGAGGAATTGAAAGTAAGAAAGAAAAAGGAGGAGACTACAACTAGTCAGCCCTATGTATCCTAAAATGAGGAATTGAAAGAATATATATACCCATTTTTCAACCAAGAAGCAACACCCCCGTATCCTAAAATGAGGAATTGAAAGATTCTGCTTTACTTAGGAAGGATACCCCTCTCCGCGTATCCTAAAATGAGGAATTGAAAGTTAGCGGCAAACGGTTCTTATGTTGAAGGGTTCAACGGTATCCTAAAATGAGGAATTGAAAGGCTCACACCTGAGGAGGATGACCTCCTCACAGAGGTGAGTATCCTAAAATGAGGAATTGAAAGAAGGAGGCCGAGCTCCCAGTGCCCCGCGCTGACGTGTTGGTATCCTAAAATGAGGAATTGAAAGATGAACTCATTAGTGCTACAGCTCCATATACGTTTGTATCCTAAAATGAGGAATTGAAAGACCAAGTGTTCTACGGGGTCGCCCCTTCTTATCTCAGGTATCCTAAAATGAGGAATTGAAAGAGTGAATTCCCACCGCTGATGTCTAAAAGAAGCCGGTAGTATCCTAAAATGAGGAATTGAAAGCCTCAAGTCTCCGCCGCTCCTCCTCAAGTCTTCTGTATCCTAAAATGAGGAATTGAAAGAGGGTACTTCGTCGCTGCCGCAATCGGTACAACTGACCCGTATCCTAAAATGAGGAATTGAAAGGGAGATACAGGTGACTGGGGGTACCTCTACTATGGGTTAGTATCCTAAAATGAGGAATTGAAAGACGAAATGCTACTATGTTTTTACCGAAAATTTCCTCGGTATCCTAAAATGAGGAATTGAAAGTTTGCTGATTGCGAAGTCCCTTATCTCCTCCCATCCGGTATCCTAAAATGAGGAATTGAAAGGAGAAATGCCATTGATGAAATCGTTGAAGTCGGTCTGGTATCCTAAAATGAGGAATTGAAAGTTTTGAAGGCTCCTTGAAGCGTATAGAATGGCGAGTATCCTAAAATGAGGAATTGAAAGCATGTGAACGGTCGCAGTTGAAACATCAAACGCCAGGTATCCTAAAATGAGGAATTGAAAGTTAGCTGATACTTGGAGAGTAGAAGAGCCCGCTGACAGTATCCTAAAATGAGGAATTGAAAGTATTTCTTATCTCCCTGAACATCACCGAAATCCTTTGTGTATCCTAAAATGAGGAATTGAAAGCTAAGTTATCCTCCAAGCCAAGCTCTAGATCTCTTGAGTATCCTAAAATGAGGAATTGAAAGTTCAATTCGTAGAGTTTGAGCCACCCTTCTGTTTCCGTATCCTAAAATGAGGAATTGAAAGCAAAAAGCTTGCCGAATATGCGTGTCGCGGATTCAACGTCGGTATCCTAAAATGAGGAATTGAAAGATTGTTATGTTAATCATTTATATGCACAACGCTTCTGTATCCTAAAATGAGGAATTGAAAGTTAGTACAACCAACACTACGGTCAACTATACTTACATCAAGTATCCTAAAATGAGGAATTGAAAGTTGCTGTACTCTCATGACCCACGGCACTTGTGAAGCCGTATCCTAAAATGAGGAATTGAAAGAAAAAGATATAAAGTCATGGAAAACAATTTGGGCTGGTTCATGGCATACATGGGTATCCCACTCATGGTGATATTCTCCCTCTTTTTCATTTAGAGTAT
>Ga0209012_1003935_pt1 | contig 10574 bp, 12 predicted proteins | sample RS3BMetagenome_FD_184735 | JGI IMG/M metagenome (GOLD analysis project Ga0209012, IMG submission 184735) | Ferric oxide microbial mat and aquatic microbial communities from Rainbow Spring, Yellowstone National Park, USA - RS3B (SPAdes) (version 3) ...
CCCTGAACCCCTTCAAGAACCTGTACCTGGCGTAACCCCTCCTCCTCACCTCCTTCCCCCTGGCGTACCTGGGGGAGGTCCTCCTCTCCTCCAGGGCCCTCCTCTCGATCTCAGCCGTTTCATTTAATGGCGCGTCTTTCCCAAGTAACTCGGGGACGAGCGAGGTCACCACGTGATTGAATGAGTGTCTCATGGTATGACCTAGCGCTCGTCCCCTTTTCGTGTTACTGCTGTAGGATCAATTAAGTCACTTTCATTCTATAGAAACAAATAGAAATCGCAATGGAGCCCTGAATCGCCCAGTTGAAATTTCTTAGGTCTTAGACTAGAAGAAGTAAAATAAATTCTAAATCTTGCGTTGAGTTAAAAGTTAGTTATACGTTCCTAAATTGAAGAACTCCACAAAGCAGGCACTAAGTACAATGATTAGCATATTGAATAAAATATATAGTTTAATAGTGACACTATCGTAAAATACTAGAAATTAATCACTTAAGTATTATAATGACACTATAATTAGTAAAATCAATTATTATAATTTCTGATATCTTTTTTAGAAAACTATTAGAGATTAAAGGATACGCACCATAATGGATAACATAAGTAACTCCATGTTTATTAGTACCTAAACATAAGTAGGCATCATTACCAGTAGCAAGTGGAATATTACCACTAGGAGTAGAGAAATTGGCATATCCTGAGGGATTTAGCTTGAGCTTTTGTGCAATATTACTGGGGATTGCAACATCATACCCCGTAAAACCAGTGTCTATTTTTAACGTAACTTTTTCCTTTAAGTTTTCTTTAACTATATATCCGTCAATTATTATTTCGTCACTTTGAGTTATATTTCCCATTAATCTCAATACATAGGCACCTAATCCTCTCCCTTATCAAGCCTTGAGAGAGCGTAAGTTATAATTCCAATTGCACTTAAAGCTCCTACAACTACTGCTATTGGCTGCCATGCTGTTAAGGATTTAGGCGGTTCTAACGTTACTAAATATTGTGTCCTCACTTCTTTAATCCACTTCTTAGCAACGTTGTCAAATATGTGCAGTTTGTTATAAGCAGTTCTGTAAAAATCAAATACCTCATAAATTGAGGGAATAGTGTAATACTGTAAATGTTCTAAGTAGTCTCTACTAACTTCAAAGTGTCCGTCAATAAAGCCGTCATCGTATATCCTAACGTGGAGCTCCCAAATGTTATAAATCCTCATTGATAATGAGTATTTTTCACCCTTGTAAAATTCCAGTTTTTCCTCTCTAAATCCCGAGCCTTTTAGGGCGTTGACTACGTCCTCTTTTTTATTTTTGGGAACGAACAATCTTAAATTACCTTCCTTTAGCACATAGTCTTGAGGCAAAGTAGCTGAATTTCCGTCAAAGTAAACTACATCTCTGGGTAAGTATGTTGAGATAGGGTATTCGACAGTCTGCATATTTCATCTTCTCAGCGTTAACTATTAAAAATTTTGTTTCCTTCTACCGAGTATTACCCATGGGAAAGAGTGAGTACAAGAGGGATTGGCACAAGTACGACGAGAACGTCACTAGATATACCCTAATGTTCCCCTTTTACGTCTTCGAACACTGGTGGGATTTACTAGCAGAGGAGAATAGGCATGCCAAGAAAACCTACAAGGCACCAAAGGAGTTCAACGAATTCCTAGCATTCCTCCACATCTTCCTACCTTACAGGGCCATAGAAGGAGTATTGAGAGCACTAGAAAGACTGAAGATCGTCCCAACAAGCCTAGACTACTCGACAATATGGGAAAGAGTAAGGAACATGAACATAAAATTCCCAGAGGCAAATGACCAACTTGAAGCAGACGCGACGGGGATAAGCACAAACAGGGGAGGACAATACATCATTGCAAAGTGGGGAAAAACCAAGGACTCAAAATTCCTCAAGATAGAGATAGTAATGGATAAGGACTTCAACGTAATAAACGCTGAAGTGACCAGCGACGAGGTTGAGACTGCAGTTAAGACTAAGGACTTACAAGATAGGGGAGAGAAGGTCAAGAGGTTTTATGGAGATAAAGCTTATGATGCTAATGAGGTTTACAAGACTGGGGTTGAGGTCGTCCCACCTAGGAAGAACGCTTCTACTAGGCGTGGCCATCCTGCTAGGCTGTGAGGGAGTTCAGGAGGTTGGGCTATGATCGTTGGAGGGAGGAGAAGGGTTACGGTGTTAGGTGGAGGATCGAGTCCTTATTCTCTGCTGTGAAGCGCACCTTTGGGGAATCTGTTAGGGCTACAAGTTTTTTAGGACAAGTGGTTGAGGCTGAGCTCAAGTTCTGGGCTTATGCGTGGATGGTCCACTTGGCTAATTCTTTAGTTGGTAGAGCTCCGGGTATTAAGGTTTGAGCTCGCGAATGACGTTGAAATAAATATTAATTACTGAAAAATTCTCAGTGTATTATATCATGCTTATGAAATAAATTGAAGAGATCAACAAAGCACTCGAAAGAAAAGACCTTAAATAGCTCTCCTCTAGGGGACGTACATTTCTATCAGATGTGGTGGAGATCAGAATTTTCAAACGAGCTTACTACCTGACGAAGTTTAGCTCCTTCCTTACTTCCTCTGGGAATATATCCTTGGGCAGATAGGCTGTCACAATCCAGTTGGGTACGTCCACCACTTCGCTGACTTTCATGTCTACCGCAACGCTGGAGAGCATGTAAGCCTCGACAGGTGTCATAAATCTAGACAACAGGGAGATGATGCCCTTGATTGCCTTTTTCCCAGCTTCCCATAGGTTAGGATCGATCCCAGGGAAGGCTAAGTATTCCCTGAACTCCTGCTCCCTGACGGACGAGGTAACGAACACCGGTTGTGTCAATCCCACGTTTTTATGTAACACAACTTTGATGGTAACGTCCATGGGTGCCTCTATGGCAGTGCCACACACCTCTCCATCACCCTGGGCCACGTGGGTATCCCCTAGAGAGAGGAGAGCTCCTTTCACGAAGACTGGTAGGTAAAGCTTAGTTCCCTTGGTGAGATGCTTGATGTCCATGTTCCCTCCGTTCTCCCTCGGGGGAATTGTGCTGAATTTCCCAGGACTGAGGAGGGCCGTCCCTATAACTCCTGTGAATGGTCTGGAGGGCACTTTCACCAAGACTTCCCCAAACTTAGCCTCGGCGGTCTCTCCTACCTTCCATATCTTAAGGGCTGGTCCTGTTAAGTCCACAGGTGTAGTGTATTGATCGCCAGCTAGGAACCCGAAGCCCGGTAAAACTCCAGTCCATCCCCACCCCTTGATTGTAAAGTCCAGGAACTCCACCTCGATGACGTCCCCTGGCTCGGCTCCCTCCACTTCTATGGGACCTGTCAGGGGATGAATCCTGGAGAAGTCCAGCTTCAGTAGGTCTGAGGGGGCGGAGTTGGGAGTTACTTGGCCATCGGACGCCTCTTTGGACTCCACCGTAATTACGTCCCCTGACCTTATCCTCTCAATCGGGGGAAGTGTGTTGTCCCATTTATTGTGTGACTTCAGGGAGTGAATCGTTAACATGTGTATCTAATGTGCTCCCTGAAATTAAGGGTTTTGGCCACAGTAATTCCTCCAGAAGGGTGGATGACTCCCTGGTCACAGTCGTGTCCTGAGGCGAATTGACCTGGACGTATCGCCATTCCTTGAACGTTTTGAACTTCACGGCGATGTAGGCCCCCCCAGGAATAGGAAACATGGAGAGGAAGCCCAACAACTTCTCGATCTGTAACTTCTTGACCTTAATCTTTGGATCCCACGTACTTTTGACCTCAAAGGCGTAAAGGAAGCCTGAACGAACTGCAAAGACGTCTGGGAGGGGATTTGGGGAGGAGTTTGATGTCGGGATCCTCACTGCCCTGAAACCCTGAGATCTGAGGAGGCTCACCAGCTCCCTCTCTGCGTTCCTACCTACGTCCTTGTTCATGTTAGTCTATGAAAACGGGAAAAATAATAAGGAAGAGGGCCTCTCAACGGTTTAAAAAAGAGAGGCTTTAGACACCGGCCTGTGCTTCATTGACGCTCTCTAGACTTCTTCCAATGGTGTTGGGCAACACCTTAATCAGTATAATTCCCATTATCACCATGGGTATTTGAAATATAACCCAAGTGGGCAAGCTACCTAAAGACTGAATGATGGGGAAAATTATGGCTGTGGAGATAGCAGCTCCCAAGTGTGCCGCACCGTCCGAGATAGCAAAGGATGTAGCCCTGGCGTAAGTGGGCACGTTCTCCGTACCGTTAAGGTAGTTCAACTGGTTAGACCACCGTTTGTCCCTACACTTTCATTTCAATCATTTTATGTTCAATCATGATCGAGTGTAGAGACTTAGCCCTCAACCACCTACTTACTGTAGGTGGGTCATGGGACTCCTTCGAGCCCAACGGCACGGGGCTCACATCTCTGCAATCACTCCCACCCTTTTGGGCATAGCCCACATCGGTGTGAGAGATCATTATTTATCAACAAAAATTTGTTATAAACAGATATAAAAAGATTTCTATTAACGTGAGAAAGGATTCAGCCCACGCCTATGAAGTTTGTCAGTAACATGCCGACGAAGGCTAGATTGACATCTTTGTTCATTGCACCCACAACAGCTATTATGACTCCCAAGAGCATACCCACGAAGTAGCTGAAGGTCGCTAGTACAGCTCTCCTTACCCTCTCCACGACGAATCTGAGACCTATTGCACCGAGGAACGTGGCTATTCCCGCGAGGCCGAAGTAAAAGGTTAACTCCTGTCCCAACTGCCCTGAGTAGCCTAGAAAAGTGGAAGTCCACAGCGGATACTCGGTTAGATAGGGGTATTCGCCGAAGTAAAAGAAGAATATAGCCAACATCACCGCGATGACCCTGACCCTGTAAACCGGGTTCTTGAATACGTAGAACGGATCTACCTTCCTTGACTGGAAGGAAGTGACCTGGGGGACTGGAAGGTCTATCATCCCGGTTTTCCTCTTCGCCTCCTCCTCCATATGTCTGACCACCTTCTCAGCCTCGTCCACGTGTCCCTTTATGCTCAACATCCTCACGGTCTCTGTGGCATGTGACCTTATGACCAACACTATGAAAGCCAGCGTTGCCCCTATGGCGAAGACTATCCTCCAGCCTATCACAGGATTGCTCAGGACTATCTCGGAGGCCAGGAAGGGACCTAGACCGAGTCCTGCCCATCCAGCTATGTAAACCAGGTTAAAATAGGTCGCCCTTTTGACTGCAGGTACCATCTCCACGAGGTAAACTGGTACGAGAATTAGGTCACCACCTATACCCATTCCCGTAATGAACTTGAACACCGTGAAGGTTATGAAGTTCACCGACAGAGCGTTTCCCAGGCTACCTACGCCGGTCAGCAACGCCGTCAATATCAGGGTCGGCTTCCTCCCTATTCTGTCTGCGAGATACCCAAGCAGGATTGCACCCGGAATGTAACCGAAGAGTCCCATGGAGACTACGGTGGTAGCCTGCCCAGAGGTGAGGCCGGTGTATTGGATTGACGCGGGAGAGAAGGCCAGGCCTATATCAATCACGTCGTACAACGCGATGAAGTAACCGAAGGCAAGGGATAGTATAACGGATATTGGTAACACTATGGTGGGAAGCCTGTCCACTCTCGCCGTGAGTTCAGCTATCTTTTTGTTCAATTCACCTGACATATGAAAGACCTACACGACCTGATTCAAAATAACTAAAAAAGTTTCTAACCATATAAACAGGATTTTAATTTAAAAACTTTACGCTAGAAATTTAAATTTACCTCTAGGAGTTTAAAACAGGATTCCCCCGATGTCAAGAGAGACACCGATCATGAGACTGCGAGTACACGACTGTGAAGGGAATTAGATAAACTTGACTCCACTCCCTCTCTCTCCCCGTAGGATCCTGTCCACCGCCATCATGGTGATCACCATAACCGGAAGCGATGCCACTAGAGCTGAAGAGGCCAACAATCCCCAATTTAGAGATTCGTTTCCCAGTGCCTGGAGTGCGAAGATCGTTATGGTTAGGGCTCCCTCAGGTGGGAATCTCATGTTGTAGGGAGTATTGGCAAATATCAGTGGATAAAAGAGGAGGTGCCAATTGAAAACGAACGACAGTAAGAAAACGGAGAAGATGGAGCCCCTAGAGAGAGGCATGATTATCCTGAACAACTTCCTCTTTATACCGAAGACCTGAGCGGCGTCATCGTACCCCCTGGGGAAGTCCATGTAAAAGTTATAGAATATCCACGTGGCGAAAGTTGCGGTAAAGATCGGAGTAGACAGTATGAGGGCCCACCAGGTGTTTATCAACCCAATTCCCGTGAAGAGCAGGTAGAGGGGTATCACGAAAGAAGCGGCCGGGAGGGAGTACAGGTATATGGAGAGGAAAAGTAACCATCCCATCCCCTTCCTCGCCGCCTCGTAGGAGGCTGGGAGGGACATCAAAACGGTGAAGAGTGACGCCGTGAGGCCCACCACCACGCTTGTTATCATGTATGGAACCGACTGCTCCAGGGAAGATATGAAGTACGACGAAGTCAGGTGAGTGGGGAACAGGACCGGTGGATACTTAAAGTCCAGGATAGGTTCCCTAAACGCAACTAAGACCATCCAATAGACCGGAAAGTCCAGGGTGAACAAGAGTAAGCCCATGAGGGCCATCATGATTCCCTTGAACACGCGATCCGACAACTTGAGGTTGAGGGAGGGGAGATACTTCCTCCTCCTGGATCTGAAGAGGAAAATCAAGGCCAGGGAGGGAAGGGTAGCCATGAGCCCTAGGAGAGCCGCAACCAACTCCCCCCCTGAGAAGTTCCCGAAGGTGAACATCTCGTCGAAGACCAGGAGTGGCAAGGTAGTGGAGGAAAATCCTGGACCGCCCTGGGTCAGGACGTAGGGGAGGTCGAAGTTTCCCATGGCTAGTACGAACTGTAGGAGGAAAGATATCCAGAAGGCCTTCCCAACCATGGGTACGGCGACACTGGAGTAATACTGGGAAAGCGAGAGGCCGTCCATCACTGACGCCTCCCTGACTTCCTTTGGTACTGACCTCAGGGAGGAGATCATGATTAGGAAGGAGACGGGCACAGAGGACCAAACGCTCACTCCAGTAACAGCCCATATGGAGGTCTTGGCCAGATAGAGAGGATCGAATGGGAGGTGGAAGAGGTAGGAGAACCATCCGTATTTACCGTACAGACTAATGGTCCATATGAGGGCTGAGGAGGTGAAGGGTATGGTGTACGGTAGCATGACCAAGAGCGAGGCTAACCTCTTCCCCTTAGGCAGGATCTCCACGGCCACTGCGAGGAGGGTACCCAGGACTGAGGACAGGGCAGCTGTAAAGAAGGAGAAGATGAGCGTGTTCTCAACTACTAATCCCACGGGAACGAACTTGAACACGGAGAAGGCTGAGGAAATGTTCACTCCCAGTATCAGGAAGGCCCCAAAGAAAGGTATTATTCCAAAGGCAAAGATGTAAATGAGATAGGGGATAGGGTACCTCATTTTCCGTCATCCCAAGGGCCGGAGTACCTCCTGACGGTGAACCTGACCTGTTCCCCCACCCTCAGCCTCGATCCGTGGAAAGCCCTCATCTCCGAGCCGTTTATCTCCAGATAAACCAGGTATCTGTCCCCCCAGAACTCCACCTCTGACACTCGACCTCTCAGTTCTCCTTCTCCGATGAGCACGTCCTCGGGCCTGATACCTATTCGGCCCTTGATTCCCAGGAATTCCCCGCTCAATAGCGACATGGGTGGATTCCCGAAGAACGACGCTACGAAATCGTTGGCTACGTTGTTATATACTTCCTCTGGTGTGCCCACTTGGATGAGCCTTCCTGAGTCCATTATGCCTACACGATCTGCCAACGCCATAGCCTCAACTTGATCATGTGTGACGTAAACGGTGGTTATGGAGTTGTCCCTCTGAATGTCCTTAATGAGTTTCCTGGCCGAAATCCTCTGTATTGCGTCCAGGTTGGACAAGGGCTCGTCCATGAGGAAGAGCTTGGGCCTCTTCATGAGCGCTCTAGCCAAGGCAACCCTTTGCTGTTGACCGCCGGAGAGCTCATTGGGATATCTGTTCAATAGTTCCGCTATGTTGAGCTTCCTGGCTATACTCTCTGCCAACTCCCTAGCCTCCTCCCTACTCATCTCCGATTCCACCGGCATGGTTAGGTTCTCCATGACGGTCTTATGGGGATAGAGGGCATAATTCTGAAAAACCATGGCCACTTCTCTCCTTGATGCAGGAACTCTCGTCACGTCCCTTCCGTCAAGGATTATCTCTCCACGGTCAACCGTCTCCAATCCCGCTAGGACTCTGAGCAGGGTGGTCTTACCTGATCCTGACGGACCCAATATGACAAAAAACTCTCCCTTCTCTATACTCAATTTGATCTCGTCGAGAGCGACGACCTTACCGTACCTCTTGGATACCCCCTTGATCTCCACGCTCAAGTTCAGGCACCATAGTAGCTCTCAACTGCTGTTGCCCATTGCTGTGCTGCGGTCTGGAGGACCTCGGTGGCGTTCATATTCTGCCCAGTCAAGTAGCTGTAGACCTGGTTGTTGAAGTCAGTGATCAACGAGATGTAAGTGGGCGGGATATTGGGTGGGTTCGCCCAAGCGTTCAACGCGGCGTGATAGGTCGCGTTCAACCATTCCCTCTGATATGATGGAATCGAGGAGTTGTTGAGGAGAGCTGGATAGGCCTGAACGTTCACAGGGAATTTGCCGAACTTCAGGAAGGCCTGTTCCTGGACCTGTGGTGATACAAGGAACTGCAGGAACTCCTCAGCTACCAGAGGGTGGGTTGAGAACTTGCTCACTCCCAGGAAGTCGGTTCCGGTCTCGGCGTAACCTCCTGGGAGAGGTGCCAAGTAGGTGTCCTGTGCCACGGAGGAATTGATGTAGGACAACTGGCTGGTGAAGAGGAATCCACCTGGTGCCTGAGGGAACAGCTCTGGGAGGTTATCGTAACTTATCTGGAGCTGAGAGGGGTTCGGCTCGTATGAGACGAGCTGGGCGTAGGTACTAAGTGCCTGAACTCCAGCGGAAGAGTTGAAGGACGGAACCGGTACCTTCATCCCGGAGGGAATGTAGCCGGTGAACATGATGTTGAACCCAGGAATTCCCCCCGTGGTATTGCCTGACAGAGCGGGATCCCTGGAATAATACCAGCCGAAGACCGCTGGAAAAGCGTCGATGATGCCGTGGGACACGTGATCATCTATGAGGAAACCGTACTTCGTCAGGCCGTGACTGGTGAGGAATTGATCTGCATAAATAACGTCAGTCCAATTGTTCCACTCAGCCGGATTGAAGGGAACGTGGTATTGCTGATAGAACTCGTTGGCCAACGTCTGGTTCTGGAATATGGAAACCCTATAGGCCATCAGGTAGACAGCTGTCTCATAGACCACTCCTACAGTCTCGGTCTGCCCCGTAGACACGTTATATATTACTCCCCCGAAGTCCTCCTGTGGAGTTATCAGCTCTGAAGTGTTGAAGCCGGTGAGGGGTAGCAGATAGGGAGCTACTCTCTGTGCTGAGGTGGAGGTGTAGCCTATTATGTCGTACTGTGTGGAGTGGGCAGTGAGCGCGGTCAGCTCTTTCTGTATGTATTCGCTGAAGGGGAACGTGACGACCTGCACGTAGACGTTGGGATGCATCTGGTGGAAGAGGTTACCTGCGTACTGAATGAAGTTGGCTGATTGCCCTGAGAAAGTCACCACGGTTATGGTGACGTTCGTGGCATTACTCACAACCGGTGGTGTCGTAGTAATATTAGTCGGACTAGTAGTGGTGCTTGTAGTGTGGGGTCTGGACGTTAACTCCACCACTGCTAACGCTGCCACAATCACGATGACAACTACTATTACGGCTACTAACCTACCAGATATACCTTTCATATGCGGGATTTGTTGAAACGAGATTATAAAACTGTAAGGGACTAGATTATATTTAGCTATATAGAGCTACAGACGTTTTTGGCAGTTTCATAGATGTCCCTGGAATTTACCTCCTAAACAGCAGTTATTAGATTTCACCTAGATTACAGGGCGGTACCTAAGGGAGAATCCCATAACTGCTGTCCTAAAGTTAATGTACCACGAATAATCACGGAGGGACGTTTATAAAAAAGATCACTTTTTCCACAACACCAGCGCTGTCAAAACCACAATCAGTAGAATATCTAGGCCGAAAGTGAATATCACGTAGGAATTTATGGCTGGGAGCGGCTTGCCTAACACGGGGGCTGGATAGACTCTAGATTCTGTTAAGAGCAGATAATTCACCAATGCAAACACTAACGCAGGAGTGTATAACCATCTTATCCCTATGAAGATCATCACGGCCCCTACGATCGCTAACACGGCGTCGACGAAGAAAAACTGGCCCACTAGAGGGAGATGGCGTAATAGAGCTGATCCGAGGAAAAAGTGCGACGCTGCCCAAGCCAACAGGAGTACACCGCCGAATATCCTGAGTATCTTTTCCTGAGTTGACACAGTGCTCATATCGAGCTGTCTTAGGATGTATCTTTAAAAATAGTTTTTCCCAAATCTAGACAA
>Ga0209012_1003936_pt1 | contig 10572 bp, 8 predicted proteins | sample RS3BMetagenome_FD_184735 | JGI IMG/M metagenome (GOLD analysis project Ga0209012, IMG submission 184735) | Ferric oxide microbial mat and aquatic microbial communities from Rainbow Spring, Yellowstone National Park, USA - RS3B (SPAdes) (version 3) ...
CCCGCAAAGCGGATGACGTTAGCGAACCCTTAGGCTAGGTTCGTCGACGTTGAGTGGGCGAGAGTTGGAGTTCTGCTCGTGTAGGGACGAAATCTTTGAGTCAAGTCTCCTTCAGAGACCTCTAAAAACGAGGAGTTCAAATATAACCCTCGACACAATGAAAAACTATGAACCTGAACACGCACATTGCCGCAGCCCTGGTAGTTGGGACTCTCCTGTATCATGATCCGTCCGTGGCGGTGTTGGTGGGAATCGGAGCCGCACTGCCGGACCTGGATAGGGAGTATGTGTTCACAAGTAGGAGAGTCTTCGCCAGATTCCAAATTCATAGGGCACTCTTCCATAACATCTTCTTTGCTCTGGGCACGTTGATGTTCAACTACTACGTGGGATTGGGAGTTCTTCTCCACATAGCCCTCGATCTCCTCACCAGCCCTACGGATAGAGGGGTAGAATTGTTCTTCCCTTTGGGGAGGTTCGTGAAAAAGTATAAGCTGAGCTACAGGGGAGGTATCAAGGAGCCAGGGAAGGGCCTGATGTGGTATCTGGAAGACCCTCTTCCGTTGATAAGGAGGACGGCCGATCCGGGACTGAAGGAGGAGAAGGGGTTTCCTTGGTTGAGAGTCTACGGCCCCTTCAAGAACAGCCGTATTGTGGATTGGGGAATATTTTACACCTCCGTAGTTTTCCTCGTATTCCTCATGGGCTTACCCGGTTTTTTGACTTGGTTCTTTGAGGTCCTAAGAGTCGCGTTCACTAAATATACGTTCGTCAGTGTAGGGACTGTAATGTTTTACGGAATAGGGGAGGCCTGGCGGAGAAGGCTCCAGTTCCTCAACGTCAGCAGGTTAACCAAGGTGTCAGTCGCCGGGACCATGACGTTGGATATCGGCCTCATGATCTACGGGGGAGAGAAACTGATACACCCGTTTAAACTCATCATCCCTCAACAGGACGTCGAATTCTTGTTCATTTCTACAATTATAGGGCTCATTCTCTCTATAATTCACGTAAAGTTCAGGCAAGGCGAGCTTGTTCTTTAGGAAGAGAGGACTTCAACCGGAGGGTTTCCAGCTCTCCGGTTGCATTTATCTGGTCCAGCAGTTATTAGATTTTGCCTTGACTTCAAGGCTACACCTAACGAGAAATCCCATAACTGCTGTGGTCAAATATCTTTCGAGGAACGATTTTGGATATATCAGGGGCGAGAGGTTTTATCCACCCTCGACCCCTTGAACTATGTGCTAGCCTCGTGATCATCTCCGCCTTTACCTCAAGGCCTCGACGAGTGCCCACCATTCCTCCCCTGGTCACACCGAAGGCCCTATCGTGAGATTCTAAAAAGTTTACGCTCCCCAACCTTTGAACTCCCACCTTTAGAGTTCCACAAATCCCGCAACCCTGGGCTTGCCAAGCTTACTGTTCACGTTCAGTACAGTCAGTCGGGGTGCGAGAGGTAGAGGGGAGCCGAGGGCTATCTTGGCTCTGTCCCCGTCCAACTTCAACGTCCCCGTGATCGAGACCCCGTAAGCTACGAAGTGGAGTTGTCCCTCGCCTACCTGGGCCCACGGAAATAGGGTAGCTCTTCCCTCGAATTCCTTCTGCACCCTCAAGCCTGATTTAGTGAGCAGGTAGGAGTCCTTGACCTCATCTTCCTTTACGTTCCTGAGGGCCAGCCCGACCCTGACACCAGGTCCCACAGCTTCCTGATCCTCGTCCAATACCTGGATACTCTTGACCTCCACCTCCTTCATGGAGGGAAGTAGGGTCAGTTTGTCGTGGACTTTGACCTGGGTCAGTGAGAATCCGGTTACCACGACTCCAACACCTTTAACCACGAAACTCCTGTCTACGTAAACTACCCCACGATCTTCCGTCCTTCCCTCCCACTCCTCCAACTGTTGCAGGACTTCGGCCCTCTCCAACACTGTTCCCTTGAATAACTTCCGAATCCTGTCCTCGGGTAAGGTTGAGACTACCTTTACAGGGACGTTGAGCGAGGTAGCTAGGAGGGCCAATTCCCCCTCAGTCCACGTAGGACTCTCGCCCACATGGATCACCAAGTCAGAGGAGAGGCTTGCAGCCTCGACGGCCTCTAAGACCTTCTCTGGATACTCCGACGGTACTAGGACAGACCTAATGTAGTCCCCGTTCCTCCTGTAGAATATCTTAACCTTAGCGTCTTCGTGGAGTTTCCCTAACCTTTCGGCCAGAGACCTGACGCTACCCTTATTTGAAGAGATAACGCTAACGATACTTCCGTAGTACACCTGAGACACCGTTATTAGCCCAAACTCCTCAGAGTAAAATATGAGATTAACCATCGTAGGTTTGGTGCTCATATTCGTGGGCTTTGGTCTACTCTTCGCGAGCACCGTCAGCGTCCCTACAAACTCTACGGTCGGAGGAGTAGTACTGATAGGCCCAGTGCCCATAGTATTTGGAAGAGGTTATACTGGGACACTACTACCGTTCATGCTCATAGGTTTGGCGTTCACCGTGATAGCGTTGCTTTTCTTCCTAGTGTCAATCTTGGCCTTCAGGGGTTCGGCGAGGAGGACAGATTAACCTTTAAAATAGGCTGTGAGGATAACTAACTTAGCCGGGTAGTCTAGCGGCCAAGGATCCAGGGCTCTGGCCCCTGGGACCCCGGTTCGAATCCGGGCCCGGCTACCTTTTTAATGGGCAACTCCTTAGAGCAGTTGAACGGAGTTAGAATAATGAACGGTACTAGTATGCATTCTAAAAGCACTGAAAATTTGCAAACGAAGTTCTAGTGGCACTTACGGGAAAATCCCCTGGTTTGAGAGTTGAATCCTTTTTCATGTTAATAGAAATTTTTATTTTATTTTTTATAAAAACTTCATTGGTAAAGGATGACCTCTCACACCATGTAAGCTCTGCCCAAAAGGAAGTGATGGTAGGGACGTGAGCCCCGTGCCGTTGGGCTCCAAGGAGTGACCCGCCTGCCGTAATTTGAAGGTGGTTGAGGGTTTAAGTCCCACACTTGATCATGATTGAAGATAAAATGAGCGAAATGAAAGTGTAGGGACAAACGGAACAAAAACCCAAGTGTCAGGAACGTGGAAACCTACAGTTACCTGTAAAGTAGGCAGGACACTGACCTCCTCTCACTTTCCTTGTAAAGCTTCGGTTCCTGGAAGGCGTGTATAATCAGCAACGAGTCCTCGGTCACTTCCTTCACGGCTGTGAGTGACCTTATGTTCTCCCTCTCCACCTCCAACACCTTCTTTATGCTCTCCGGGTTAGCCCCTTCCACCTTTACTTTGTCCTGAAGGGGTATGACCTTAACGTTATCCCCGAACACGTTGTAGTACTTTCCCTGTACTAGGTAGTTGATGTCCTCTGCCACCTCCTCAGCTGTCCATCCGCACTCGTGAAAAGCCATGGGACATCTAGGGTGGAACACGCATCCTCTGGGAGGAGATAGTAAGTTCGGTGGGTCGCCCTTCAACACTATCCTCTTCCGGGCCTCCCCAGGTCTCGGTCTAGGGACGGAGGAGATGAGGGCCATGGTATAGGGATGTTTGGGTCGGGTCAACACGTCGTCCTTGTCCCCTATCTCCATGAGCCTACCGGAATACATGACTGCCACTCTATCGGCCATGTAACTCACCACCGCTATGTTGTGGGTTATCAGCACCATGGTGATGTTCTTCCTTCTCCTGAACTCCTTTAGGAGGTTCAGGATCTGGGCCTGGACAGATACGTCCAGGGCGCTGGTAGGTTCGTCCAGTATGACCAACTCTGGGTCGGTGCTCAGGGCTCTAGCTATTGCTACCCTCTGTCTCTGTCCTCCAGAAAGCTCGTGCGGGTATCTATTACCGAACGCCCTAGGGAGCCCAACTTCCTCCAGTAAATCCAGGGCCTTCTTCCTCGCCTCCTCTCCTCTAAGGTAACCGGTGGATATCATGGGCTCCATGATGACGTCCAATATCCTGAACCTCGGATCGAGGGAGGAGTAAGGGTCTTGGAATACCATACTCATCCTGGTCCTCAACTTCCTCAGTTCAGACCCCTTCTTCCTGAGGAGGCTGTACTTCCTGCTTATCATCTCAGCACTCTCCTTATCTCCTGACTCTAAAGCCTCTCGGTACTTCACCATCTCCTCCTCCGGGGCATCGAGGAGGATCTCCCCACCTGTAGGTTCAAGCAACCTTATGAGCATCCTACCCAAGGTGGACTTCCCCGACCCGCTCTCTCCCACCACTCCGACGACCTCTCCCCTCCTCACGGTGAGGGTAACGTTGTCCACCGCCTTGAGGTACTGAGTGCCCACCACTCCGCCCCTCACTGGGAAATACTTCTTGAGGTTGAATGCACCTATCACTTCCTCTCACCCACTAGGAAGCAGGCCACCTTATGACCTTCGCTTACCTCTACCATGGGGGGTTCCATCTCCTTACACTTGGGCATTACGAAGGGGCACCTGTTGGAGAAACTGCAACCCTTGGGAGGACTCCTCATGTCAGGTACGGAACCTGGGATGGCCTTGAGTTCAGTCTTGTCCATAGTCGGTATGGCGTCCATGAGCATCTTGGTGTACGGATGTTGCGGTTCCTCGAATATCACCTTCACAGGGCCCACTTCGGCTATCTTCCCAGCGTACATTATCGCTATCCTGTCTGAGACCTCAGCCAGGACTGAGAGGTCGTGGGAGATGAAGATGAAGGACCTGTTGGAGCTGGCCTTCAGGGAACTCACCAACTCCAATATCTGAGCCTGAATCGTTACGTCTAGGGCACTGGTGGGCTCGTCCATTATCACTATCTCTGGGTTATTGACTATGGCTATCCCTATCACGACCCTCTGTCTCATACCCCCCGAGAGCTCGTGCGGATACATCCTGACTACCTTTTCGGGATGAGGGATACCCAGGTAGGTGAGGATCTCAACTGCCAGCCTGTAGCCCTCCTTTATCAGTGCATCCTTGGCAAGTCTACCTAGGACGGGTACCCTCTGCAGACCCCTGAGGTAGATGGAGATGCCCAACCTGTCCTTGGAGTCGAGCTTGTGCTTATCCAGGGAGAGGATGAGCTTCTCCTTCTTAGCCTCATGTATGTCCTGTCTCCTCCAGATGGACAGGATCTGCTCCTCTAATCCCCTGAGGTTCCTCTTCTCCACCTCCTCAATTAATGCCTCCTCTCCCTTAGTCTTCAGCGTCGTCATCAGGTCTCTCAGGTCAGCTTGAGTGCACCTGTTCCTGCTTATGGCCCTCCTCACCAACCTCATGGGATCGTGATAATACACGGCCTCAGCTATCTGGTAGCCTACCTGGAGGACCGGGTTGAGGGAGGTCAGAGGTTCTTGGAAGACCATGGCTAGGGCCCTCCCCCTCACCTCCCTGAGTTCCTTGTTGAGTCTCTTGATCAACTTCTCGTTCTTCCTGGGATCGAACTTAACGTCCCTAGATCCGTAATCTCTCAACCTCTTCAAAACGTCTTTGCTCCCGTCCAACAGGACCTCTCCACTCTCCACTCTGGCGTTCCTTGGTAAGAGCCCCATTATCGCCAACCCTAAGGTGGACTTCCCCGACCCGCTCTCTCCAGCGAGCCCCAGAACTTCTCCCTTGTAAAGCTCCAGGTCCACCCCCCGAAGGGCCTTGAAGACCCCCCTCCTGGTGTGAAAACTGACCCTGAGGTCCTTGATCTCGAGTACCTTAGCTCTCTCCTTCACTCTCTCCATTAGCTTCTCCTCCTCGGATCTATCACGTCCCTCAGTCCGTCTCCCATGAGGTTCACGGACAGTGCAAATAAGGTTATAGCCAATCCAGGAAAGATCACGGTCCAAGGGGCTGACTGGACGTAGTTCAGTCCCAGGCTCGCCAGGTATCCCAGCTCAGGTGTGTTGGCGTTGGGAATGAAGCCAATGAAGGCCAACGTGGCGAAGACCCCGACGACGGAACCCAGGTCCAGGGATATCTGAACCACCACTGGAGGTAGGGTATTGGGCAGTATGTGTTTGAACATGATCCTCACCATGCTGGCCCCGGCCGCTTTTGCCGCCTCAACGAAAACGCTCTCCTTAATGCTAAGAGTCAGGCTCCTGGTGTACCTGGCGTATATGGGCCACCACACTATGATCAGGGCTATAACCATGCTGGTGAAACTCCTCCCTAAGGCGAAACCCACGGCTATGGCGAGGACTAGGTAAGGGACGCTGAAGAAGATGTCGGTGAACCTCATCAACAACTCGTCGAGGTATCCTCCGACGTAAGCTGCCAGTATGCCCACCACCGCCCCTATCACTGCACCCCCCACCACGATCAGCATGGAGTACCCCAAGTCCACCCTGATGGCCTCGAGGATGGCCTGAAGGAGGTTGATACCAGGGTAGGTCGTCCCCAGAGGGTATTGGGATGACGGAGGTTGGGGTACTGGATTCACGAAGTTATAGGTGAATTGGTTCGGATTAGTCACTCCCAACAACCTGGGATCAAACTGCATTATGAGTGCATCCACGACGTATGCCAGGAATATTACCATACCTGCCACAGCGGTCCTGTTGGAAAAGAAGACCTTCAGTGAGAGGATGAGGTTCGAGTACTTTCCTTCCTCGGTTCTCTCTTCCATTCTCTTCACCTCAATACCTTATCCTGGGATCCACGACCGCGTATACCAGGTCTAGGATCAAAGTCGTCAGGACAAGGACTATTCCGAACAGGAGGGTGGAGGCCATGATCCCACCTATGTCGTTGTTCAGTAACGCCTGAGTCGTCCAGTAGCCTATCCCTGGAAAGTCAAAGACTGACTCCACCACTACGACTCCTCCCAACAGACCAGCTACCGTGTAACCGAACGAAGTGACCACTGGAAGCATGGCGTTTCTTCTAGCGTGGAGGTTATTTACCACCCTCTCCGGTACACCCTTAGCCCTGGCCAGCCTTATGTAGTCCTGCTCCAACACCTCGAGCATGCTCGCCCTCAATATCCTTATTATCCCGGCCATCACAGCCAGGGCGAGGGTCAGGGAAGGCATTATGAGGTGGAGGAAGGCGTTCCAGGCTACAGCGTAGTCCCCGTGCAGTATGGCGTCAATGAGGAGTACGTGGGTAGGGTAAGAGATTCCGTCCCTGAACCAGCTCAACCCAGCTACCATCTGTGGGCTGACCTCCCCACTGAAGGGGAGCACGTTGAGGTACACCCCGAGGAGCAGGATTAAGGCTATGGCTATCAGGTAGATGGGCATGGAGTAGAGAGTGAAGGAGAAAACCCTTATTCCCTGGTCCGCCGGAGAGTCCCTGTTTACGGCAGAGAACACCCCCAACGGGATCCCTATGAGCCAGATCAGCAGGGCTGCAAACAGGGACAGGACGACAGTGTTGGGAAGGAACAGCGTTATGGCAGTCGTCACAGGCCCGCTGTAGATGGGGGTGTTAGTGTACCCTAGGTTTCCGGTCAATACCTGGCCCAACCAGTAGAAGTACTGGACGTACACGGGTTGATCCAGGTGGAACTCCTGTGTCAACCTCTGAATCTCCAATTCCCTGGCCTGACCGGTGAGTCTCGGATTTATGTACTCGGCGAGAATGAGGTTATTCCCTTGGATATGAACGAGGACGAACACTAGGAGGGTCAAACCTATGAGAGTAGGAATGAGTATCAATATCCTTCTAAGGACGTAGACCCATAACTTAATGCTAATCACCCCACTCTAAATTTAGAATATTTTATATAAAGAACATAAAAAACTTAACCTTTGACCCACCAATAGTAGAGGCTGTCCCCAGCCCCTCCTATCATGGGGTTCTCCTCATAGGATATCTGGCCGTGATATCCTGTGATGTAGGGCTTCACGACCCAGAAGGCGTTGGGCTGCTGTGCATATACGTACATGTAGAGGTCTATGGCTATCTGCTCAGCCTGCTTGTAGTACATTGCAGCTAAGGTGGAGTTCGTGGTAGTATCGGCCTCCTGGATCAACGTGTTGAGCTCCTGGTACATCTGGGCTTGGTTGGTGTGGCCCAGTGACTGTAGATACTGAACTGACCACCCGACTGGGGCAGGATACGTCCCTCCCTGCTCATACATGGCGTTGACGAAGTCTGACGGGTAGGGGTAGTCGGCTATCCAACCCAGGTAGTATATGGGCATGGGATTCTGACCTGGAACCTCCAATCCGATGATGGTGGAGAACGGGAGGTACATAGGTTGGGCCTGTATGTTGGGATCCATCTCGTTGAGTGCCTGAGCCCACATCTGTGCTGCAGCGTAGTCCACAGTGTCTCCAGAGGGCACTATGATGGGGATGTTTATGGAGACGTTGTACATGCCGGACTTGATCATGAGCTCCTTGGCGTAGGTCAGGTTGAAGGTCGGCACGTTCTGTAGTTCACTGGGAGGAACGTAGTAGGGTAGCCCAGGGATGATCACTCCAGCGTAGGGGGAGGCGAAGTCGAACCCGTACTTCTCATTCCCTACTATGTTGTTTATGTAGTTGGTGTAGTTGAAGGCGTAAGCGAAGGCCTCCCTGACGTAGAGGTTCGCGAAGTAGTCTGAGGGTATGTGGTATTGGGAGCCCAGGGTCTTGAGTCCCGACTGGCTCACGTTTATGTTAAACACGAAGAAGAACTCAGATAGTGTGGGGAACTGGTATATCTCTGCCTGGCCTTGGGCCTCCAACTGCTTCAGGGACGGGAAGTAGTTCGTCGGGAGGAGTGTCACTATGTCGGCCTTTCCGGAGGCGAACAGTTCGTAGGCGGTCTGGGGATCCTTCACCCAGTTTATGACCACGGTGTCGTTCGGTGCAGGTATTCCTGGGACTCCGGTGAAGTAGGGATTGGGCACCAGGACCACGTACTGTCCGGGTACGTAGGTCTTTATCATGTAAGGACCTGAGGCCACAGGGTCGTTCTGTACCTGGGTGTTGTAGCTACCTTCGTTGGCGTACTGCTCGTACTGTAGGAAGCCCTGTGGGGTGAAAGTTATCCCTGCACCTACCTGTTCCAGCCACTTGGCGTCAACAATTCCAGCCCCTAGGGGATCTGCTACTGCGGTGAAGAACAACTGCGGAGGAGTGGGTTTGACCAGGTGGAAGGTGACCGTGTTGGTTTGGTTGTTGTAGGTCACGGCGTTCATTATCTCATGGAAGGTCTGGTTCATGTTGGTCGAGTTAACTATGGGCACACCTATGGTGGCACCGGGGATCAGGTACTGGGCTAGGATCCAGTCGGGCGTGCCTGGAGAACCTCCCACGAAGAGTAACGCCCTAACCACGGAGTACCAAACGTCGTACGCAGTCAGGTTGTCCCCGTTAGAGAAATGGAGCCCACTCCTGATGTGGAAGACGTACACTGTGTAGTTGTCCTGGATACCTCCGTTCTGTACAGTGGGTATCTCGGTCGCGGCGAACGGGATGAAGGAAGTCGTACTGGATCCGTTGTACACGAGCAGGGTCATGAATATGTTAGAGACCACCTCGAATCCCACGCTCTCGTAGTCTACTTGGGGATCGAACGAGAAAGGCCCTCCAGGCACGTTCTCGGCCACGGTTATCACTCCAGGGTTGGGGACGGTTCCGTTGAACAACTTGAGGGCGAAGGGCATCCCTGGACCGGTAACGGCTACCGTCTGATAGGTGGTTATCTGATAGGTGGAGTTGGAGGACACGTTCTCCGTCACAAGGGTTAAGCTCACCACGTAAATGCCTGGGGAGGAATAGGTGGTGTTGACCGGGTTCACCTCTGGGGACAGGGTGGAGGAGTTGGCCGGAACCGTCATGGTCTGACCGTTACCGAAGTTCCACATATACTTCTCTATGGTCATGTTCTGTCCTGAGGGAGGCTGGAGGAAACCTCCGTAGAAGTACACTGGACTACCTGCAGTGAATATGGGAGCGTTGGGGTTCTTGGCTGTATCGAAGGCTATCACGGGGATTGAAAGTAGCTGGCTCTCGGTTTCGTTTAGGACTGCATTGACCTGGATGGTCAACAGGGAGGTTGAGGTGTTCTGAACGGGCTTCCCGTTAAGGTATTCTACCGCGTAAACCAGGTACTGTCCAGGTTGATTGTAGGTGTAGGTGAACGAGACGGCACTCGTCGCAGCGGTCTCGTTGAGGGTCTGTCCGTTCCCCAGGTAGAGCACAACCTGAGAGTTGGGAACTACGTCGTAAACCGTGAACGTTATGGGAAGACCCTGCTGTATTATGGGTGTTGTGGGAGCTAGGGAGATTGCCTGAGCCGTGACGGCCTTGTGCGAGGAGGTGAGGAGATAGATCCCGGCGATCGCCGCAATGATTATGACAACTGCGATTATAATTCCAATAGTCTTAGATAGTGCTTTAGAATGTCTATTACTTTTACCTTTATACATAGCTATCGATAAAAAATCTCGATAAACCCTTTTAAGGTTATCGCGGTTAATAGGTTTATATTATATAATTTAAGTCGGAGATCGGCTCACTTAAATTCAATTTGTATGGTTGAATTACCTAAAAGAAATAAACTCATCCGTTGGACACTTTATGAACGGGTAATATTCTGTGCGAGTACCAGACTCCTTTCTCCAGCTCTTGGTTATTTTATTTAACAATGATCTTTGATTCTATCGATAA
>Ga0209012_1003938_pt1 | contig 10564 bp, 8 predicted proteins | sample RS3BMetagenome_FD_184735 | JGI IMG/M metagenome (GOLD analysis project Ga0209012, IMG submission 184735) | Ferric oxide microbial mat and aquatic microbial communities from Rainbow Spring, Yellowstone National Park, USA - RS3B (SPAdes) (version 3) ...
TGACGCACTGAAGAGAGCGATCCCGACCAGCGCGAGAATGGGCCAAAGGGCATACCCGCGTGCGAAGGGCAGCACGATCAGGAGCAGGGTGCCTACGATCGAGGCCCCCCAGAGAATGGTGGCACTGCCGAAGCGGTCGCGCATGAGTCCGCCGGCCAGGTTGCCGATGATGCCGATGCCGATCATGGTCGTGACGAGCGATGCGCCGAGGACGATCGAGCCGCCATGGTGACGCCAGAGCAGCGGTACCAGGGTTGTGACGGTGGAGATGGCACCGGCCCTGAGTCCGTTGAAGGCGACGAGTGCCGCGGCTGGGCGCAGGTGCTGCCGGAAGTGGACGGGAGCCTGCTTGGCGGTGCGTTTGGCGAGCGGCGGCACGACGCGCAGGAGCCAGGGCCAGGTCATCACGACGACGATGCCTGCGAACCAGAGGTGATCCAGGCCGGCGGCGGTAGCGAGCAGCGTCGCCACGAGCGGGCCAATCGCCCGGCCGAACTCCCCGCCGACCATGAAGGCGGACATCGTCAGGCCAGGCCTCTTGCCTGCGAGGCTCCTTGTCAGGGCCATGGCCTGGGGGTGGAAGAGCGTCGTGCCGATTCCCGAGAGGAACAGGCCGCCTGCCATGCCGGCATAGGCAGGCGACAGCGCGACGAGCGTCACGCCGACAGCCGAAAGGAGCGGTCCGCCCAGGATGAACCAGCGGCCGCCGATGCGATCGGCGAGGAGTCCGGAAAGCGGCTGCAGGGCCTGGCCGAACATCAGGATGGTCATCAGGGAGGTCAGCAGGAAGAGGGGCACATGCCGTTCGATGGCGATGAGCGGCAGCAGGCCGGGAAGGTAGTTCGCCAAGGCATCATTGGCCAGGTGGCCCCAAATCAGCGCGGCGAATCCGGTCGAGTGGGTTGCGGTACGCGACTGTCCTTGCATTGGAATGGATGTGTTTGCCATGGGATCCTCCTTGCACGGGCAGGAGCCAGAAGCATCGTGTCGGGAGCACTGCAGCCGCGCCACAGCGGTTGCGGCTCAAAGAGCGCCTGGTTCGGCCGATGCGGACAAGGCTGGGGCTCCGCCGGCGCGTGCTTTGAGCATGGGTGCGCCTGGTACGGCCTCGTTGAACGGCTCGCACGAACGCGCCTCGGCCCCATGGGGTCCGAGCCTTCCAGGGCAAACCGCCAACACGCCTTAGACTAGTCCATCCCATGGCTAGAAGCACCAGCCTCCCGCATCGCTAACCGCGGGCATGGGTACCGGAGCCACCTTAGGAACGTCGCGAGACTGTCCAGATCCCCTCTCGCCTTATTCATGGCTATGGCTAGGCCGGCGGCGCGAGGACACATGGCTCGGCTGGGCTGCGCGCGGACGATTCCTCCGCATGCGTCACGACCGACGCCGACGCAACATGGACCTCTTGACCGCGGTCAAGAGGTCCATGTTGACAGCTTCGCCAGAGCCCTGGCGAGTTCTTAGGCGCTGCGGAAAAGCTTGACGGGTACGAACTCGTTGTGGTTAAGCACTTCGCTGGCCGTCACGCGACCGCCGGCTACCCGAAGCAGCATATCCATCAACATGTTTCCGGCCTGATCGATCGGCATCTCCTGTCTTAAAGCAGCGGAAACGTCGAGATCGAAGTGTTCGGCCATGGTCTTGGCCGTCTGGGGATTGGCGGTGAGCTTTATCACCGGCATCAGGGGATTGCCGATTATGTTGCCTTGCCCGGTGGGTACCATACACAGCACCGATCCGGCCGCAGCGAAAAGGCTAAGTGCCTCAGCAGCCGCACCAGAGGTGTTCATGAACCACAGGCCTTTGCCGGGAGGGGCATCGGCGCTCTCCAGAACTCCATCGATTAACGCCTGACCGATCTTTGCGATGTTACCGAAAGCCTTTTCCTCGATGGTGGTGATGCCGCCGTGAATGTTCGACTGGTTGGGCTGGGAACCCAAGAGGTCGGCCCTCTGGTCGGCGATGAACCCTACATATTCGTTGTAAATCCGCCAAAACTTCTCTTGCTGGTCTTGGCTTTTGATGCGGCCCGCGATCAGGTGTTCGGCTCCGGTTAACTCCGAGGTTTCACCGAAGAGAACGGTGGATCCGGTTGCCAGAGCACGCTCTACCACCTTCCCCACGATGGGGTTGGCGGCCAAGCCGTTGGTGGTGTCCGACCCGGTGCACTTGGTTGCAAGGATAATGTCGCTCAGGCTGGCCTCCTGGGTCTTTATTTCGCTGGCGAAGTATACGAACTCCTGGGCCTTGCGGGCTACATGCTCAATGGTGGCAAGGTCACCGACGTGTCGGATGGTGAAACGGGCCACCGGTTTGCCGGTCGCCTCTATGCCGGAGGCTATCCTGTCCACCCAGACGGGTTCCATGCCGATGACGATCACGGCGGCTACATTGGGATTGGAACCCGCACCGATCATGATGCGGAAGAAGAGATCCAGATCCCGACCGAATTGGAGGTCGCCGTAGGGGTGCTTCAGGTCCAGGGTTCCTTTGATCATGTGGGAGACGTTTTCGGCAACCCGGTTGGATATGCCCTCAACGGGCAAAAGCAAAACGTGGTTGCGCACACCGACGGTGCCGTCGGGCCGACGGTAACCGTTGAACGTGTATCCGCTCATCACGACCACCTCAAGCTTTTCATATTGTGCGTGTGCACATGTTCCCCGGGTTGGATGGTCTGGGTGGCCGCGCCGACCGGTTGGCCGTAGAGGACGATGTTTTCCCCAGCGGAAACGGTCTTGACGGCTATCTTGTGGCCCAGCGGTATATCCTCCGAGGCGTCCAGTTCGATGGGGGAACGGTCGGCCAGGACGAGGCCGATGACCTTTTCGCCGGCCTTGATGTCAGCGATGGCAACCCCAGCGTGATCCTCCCTCGTGTGAAGGAGCAGGTTGGGTTCCAGATCGTTCACTCCCGTCCTCAAAGGTATAAGGATATTGTGACCTTTCGCCGGGCAATCATGCCGTGCCAAGGAATGGTATCGCAAGGGGCTTCGGACAGACGTTTCGCATGTCTCCGGCGAGTTTGCGGAGGATTTCTTGACAACCTCCGCAGACGGGTGAGGGTAGGGGGGTACCTGAGCGCACGGTCCCGACGCCAGCCATACGTAGCCAGGGTCGACAACACCATACTGAGCCGCAGGCTGCGCTGCAGAGTTGGTCGGGCTGCCGTTGGCCAACATGAGCGCTTCAATCGATCGTTACGGGAGCTTGCAGGTCCTTGAGGGCTGTGCTGGACGCCAACGTTGCAAGACGAAGTTGGGGGGGGAAGCTCTGATAGAGCCCTGCGTCGTTTGAAGCCTCACGGTCGATGGTTGAACCCCTTGATTACAAGCCACGGGGTACGGGGTGACCCGCGGGGGCTTCGCGACCCCCCGCGGGTCACCCTGTATCTTCATAGGACGCTTGCTGCGGCACGCCATCTTGCCGGCGTGGTGCCGAATCGCGGTCGGGGACGATGGCCGGTCTTCCTTCCGGCGAACTGCTGCGCACCCAGAGGGTCATGCGCATCTGACTGCGCGCCTCCGGGAGGGTTCTTGACTCGAAACGCATACGGCTCTTATCATGTGACTAGACAGACTGGTTCGAAGGGGCTGAAGTCATGCAGTCCGGCGAATGGCAGCTGCAGGCTGCGAAGGCTCGGTTCAGTGAGCTGTTCGAACTCGCGAGGACGGTTGGTCCGCAGCGCATTACCCGCCGCGGCAGAGACGCCGTTGTAGTCATATCAACCGAAGAGTACGAACGTCTCGCCAATCGCCGTCAGCCCGCCCGGACTCTCTACGAGCTGATCGCTTCCTCCCCGATGAAAGGTGAGGACCTTGACTTGGAGCGCTTTCAAGATCTTGGACGCGACATCTCATTATGACGGATGGCTACTTGGTGGATACCAACGTGATCTCCGAGCTGGCAAGGCGCACCCCCCAGCCTGAGGTGCGCCAGTGGGCTGACGCCATTGATCCTGGTGCGCTCTTCATCAGCGTGATTACTATGGGGGAACTGAGGAAAGGATTCGTCTTACATCCGGATCCGATCAGGCGTGCGCGCTTAGAACAATGGAAACGAGATGTACTTGCCGTCTGGTTCGGAAATCGCATACTGGGCGTGACCGAAGCCATTGCAGAACGCTGGGGTGAGTTGTCTGCGCGTGCCCAAAGGGAGGGCCGTTCGTTGCCAGTTCTCGACGGAATCATGGCGGCAACAGCGTATGAACATGGCCTTACCGTCGTCACCCGCAACGTCGAGCACTTTCAGGTAACCGGCGTAGACGTCCTGAACCCTTGGCCGTCCTAGATTGCACCGCCTCTGCCTCCGGACCGCTGCGTGCGCAAGGCCAAGAGCTTTCTGTCACCTTGAAGGAACAGGGCCACCTCCGGCCGCGGCTTTGGCCGCCGGAAACGGAGTGCCCTACCGGAATCACGTGGTCGCCAGCAGCAGTTCAGGTCTCTGGAAGGGTCTCGAAGACCATGAAGGCGTTCCTTTTAGCACTTTGTTAGAGAGCAGTAGCTCTCTACCCAACTCTTGACGGATGATCAAGAAGTCGGCCCTAGATGCGCTCTTTGCGGTCTCCATCATCCCCGTCATCTGGACGGGAACTATGTGTTGCCATCTGTGGGCGACCGATACTTACGCTGCGCTGGCGGATCATGACGTCCATGTTCTGAGCCTCTAGAGACTTTAGTATGGTGTTCAACATTGCGTCGTACTTCTGCCTTGGAGAAACTTGCACCCCCATCTGATGGGACAACAATCGCAGGTCCTCAATGCTCCAGCACTTGTCCTTGATCTGCTGCCGAGCTTCGAGCAGAGGACGGCGGCACAAGGAGTCCACCCACTCTCGATCCCAACGGTCATTGCTCACATGTGTGTTCCGTGATGTGCGCTGAGTGGCCGACTCCACGAGCTGCACAGCCTCACTGACGCGATCCACGACAGCACTAAGATCATCGTCTGGGAAGGTTTCAAGAATGGAAGCCACCTGCCGTAAGAGGCTGGCCAGTTGCGCTCCGGTGACTCGTGATGTCGCTCTTCTAGGCATCCTTGTGCCCCCTCTGGACTTTGTCAAGAAATTCGTCGACCACGCGGTTGAGGTATTCTGCCTGCTTTGCACCGTTAGCTTGCGCACGTGGTAGGTGCTTGAATGCAAACACGGGCATGTTAGCTTGCGATGCGGCAGTTATGCCGTCGCCGTCGGTGACGTAAGATCGGAAGACCTTATCGTTGCCCTGAGATGAAGAGACCTGAGTAATAATCTGTTGATGGCCCGCTTTCGGTCCGCCGTTGTACTCATCAACCATGTTGAAGACTACGCCGAGAAACACGGTGTCCCTGTAGTCGTCTCTTCCGATATATTGATGCATGCCTTGGAACTGATGGTTAAAATCGTCCATGTAACGCTTAATCAGTGAAATACCGACGGTAGAGAGGAAGTCCGGGATAGCCGGAGCGAGATACCAGTCGCTGGCTAGAAAGGCGTTTTGCGTCACGTGGTTAATGTTCGGGGGGCAGTCTATCAAGATGAAGTCGTAGTCGTTAGAAACCTGTTGAATGAGATTGCTGATTACCGACACCTTGCCCAACTCATACTCAGTTTCCTGCCGGTGGTTCTTACCAGGGCGATGCTCGCGTGCGAGTTGCAAATCGAGAAGAGTCAGTTCCTGATGCGACATGATCATATCGACACGCGTATAAATTTGTCCTGGATCGCAGGAAACTTGCTCCTTGAGAATAACGTCCTTCGCATCAATCTCGCGACCTTCGAAGTGAGCATCGAATGCATTCTTGAGTGTTGGCGTCTTTTGGTCGTAGGCCAGCCGAATATACTCAGCGATGCCGACCGCTAGAAACGACAGATTACACTGCGGGTCGAGATCGATGAGTAGGATACGGTAATCACGCTCTGCGAGCCCCGCAGCCAGGTGGAGTGCTAACGTCGTCTTGCCCACTCCGCCCTTCCAATTAATGAGACTGGTGACTACTGCACTCATGCCAGCACCTCCCATGGCGACATCTAAGAAGTTCAAGGGAAACGGTTTGAACCCTTCCTCAAGATGGCACTTCTGCAGTCTCAGGTTTCATTTCTTGCGTAACTCCCCCGTGGGGCGACTGCCCATCCATGGGGACTGGACGGGGGCCGAAGATGGCCATCATCCTTTTCATGTCGGCGTTGCCGACATCTAAGCGCCTCCGACGTTCACCACCCCTGGTCGCAGTTAGGCTGAATTCATCTCGGGCATGGCGAGGAAAGCGTCGGCGGGGATCTGCAGGAGCTCCATGATGCGGCGGATTAACGGGGCGAGGAAGATGCGGTGCATGTGCTTTCCCGGGACGAGTACGTGCAAGACCTTGGCGTGCGCGATGACGTCGAGCACCGTCTGGGCGGTAGGCCGGTCGACCTTACGGGCCCTCCACCTCCAACTTCTCGCCCTCTGGTAGAGCCCGACGGATCGCGCGCTGGACGAGGGCGTAGACGAGGTAGGCCATCAGCATCACGTAGCCGAGACCTCCACCCGCTCGGGCTTCTTGGACCGGGCCCTTGAGCCGGCGGAAGGCGGCCTCGACATTGGCTTGACCGCAATAGGACGGGACCAGTTCTTTGGGTGCGGCGCTCGTCGTTGGTAATGAGGATGAACGTCGAGTGCTAGCGGATCTGGCGCTCGATCTCCTCGTCGCGCCTGCGGCCAGCGCGAGATGCGCCCGGTAGACCAGCGTGCTCGGTGGCGGTGCCGGCGTCTTCTTCGGCCGGCCGCGTCCGCGCGACGGCTCGATGAGTTCCGCCTCCACCCGCTGCTCCGTCTCCCGAAACAGCAGGTTCAGGTCGGCGAGCGCCGCTGCAAATGCGGCGTCTGCATCCTCCCGGCAATGGAAGGTCTGCTGCAGGAGATTGCGGCCGGCGTGCAGCGCCTCCTGCTTCTTCTCCGCCACGCGGGCAAAGCTGTGTTCCTTGCGCTCCACGAGGCTGGCGGAGTGGATCACGATCATGCGGTAGTCGCGCCCGTCGATCTCGCCCCGGGTCTCGCGCAAACGGTAGTGGACCTTGTCCTTGCCAGGAGAGAGCTGCCCTAAACTATCCCAGCGGTCCTCAGGGCCGTCAGTCGCTGCAGGGTGCCCTCCCTGGCGGGGGGTCAGGAAAGTGGTGGATTAGAAGCGCTTGCACAGAAGTTGCGAGAGACCTGAAGGAGTGGAACGCAAGACATTGAAATGTGCTTTAGAGCGCGCCATACTGGTGTTCGAAGATTCGCAGAAGAACAGGGGAGTCGAACATGCCAACCACCGAGGCTGAACTGCTGGCGGTGCTGCCCAAGCTGGTACGTGCCGCCTTGAATGGCGACTACCGTCGAGTGGAGAATCTGGCGACCACGCTCGTGCGAAAGCTGCGCAACGATCACCCCGACGTAGCACAGGCCATAGGATCCAGCTTGAGCCAGTACCTTGCAGGAGCAACGCCTTACCGCTCGGTAGGACTGTTGCAGCCGCCCGTGGACGATGACAGTAGACTCGCCTTGGTTGAGATTAGGGAACCCGCGGAGCTGCAGCCACCAATCTTGCACGAGGAAGAAAACGTTGTTCTGCAGCGGTTTATGGGTCAGTGGCAGGCTCGAGATGAGCTCATAAGATCAGGCATCAGACCGGCCACGACACTACTACTTCAAGGCCTGCCGGGCGTCGGCAAGACGTATACTGCGAATTATATGGCAAGTGTTCTAGCTCTGCCTATGATTATCCTTGATTTATCAACTGCACTTTCGAGTTATCTTGGAAAGAGTGGCCAGAATCTCAGATCAGTTCTCGATTACGCTCGTAGCAGTCCGTCGTTACTACTCTTAGATGAGTTTGATGCAATAGCGAAAAAGAGAGATGATCCGACAGATTTAGGCGAACTTAAGCGGATTGTGAGTGTGTTATTGCAGGAATTAGAGGAGTGGCCGTCTCATGGCGTCGTGATAGCGGCGACGAACCATCCAGAACTTGTCGACAGGGCTATGTTCCGACGCTTCGACTACGTGCTTGAGGTGCGGCTACCAGGAGCAATGCAGCGGAAAGTGCTCCTGGAACAGCGGCTGACTCAACTGGAGGAGGGCCAAGTGAGCAAGGTGATCGCAGCTGTAGCGGAGGTCTCTGAAGGATTTAGCGCCGCGGATATCTGCAAACTGAGCGACCGGGCGCTAAGAAGATCAGTCTTGGAGTCCGGTGATCTAGCTCGCACATTATTCGAGGAGCTTCTCTCTATGCTGGGGGACCAAACATCAAAAATGAGGGGCAGGTTTGTTAGATCGATTAGAGAAATACTGGGAGATAGCGTTTCGATCCGGGAAATTGCCGGGTGGCTCAAGGTCAGTCCCTCTACCGTGCATTATCACCTAACGAGTGCAAAGGAGTGATATAGCTGATGCCTGATCAGGGAAATCGTTACTTGCCGCTGTTGGGCAACGGCGAAGTGTACATCGAGGGCGTCGAAAGACACCGCAATGGACGCGAACCGCAGTATACAGAGGGATTTGAATCTGCGCGGAGACGCCTAAGTACCGACCTCGATGTAGTACGCGCGCAATACAGCAGGGAGCCAGCGGACCGCAAGTTACCTGTATTGGTTATGTGTCTGAGGATATTCCCGAGATTTATAGCGAAGAGTTATTATCCTGGATCTGTGTTTATAGACGAAGAATTGAGGGACGTTGGGTCCAGGAGATGGCAGCCTTATGAGGGGAGCGAAGATGCGCGCATATCGAGGTTAATTTTCGTGCGGGCAACACAAGCGGGACTGAACATGCTTGACAGACGACTCGCTGGTGACTTCGGGACCCCTACTGAGGCTTTCCGGAAGGACGTCCAGAAGATCCAGAAGATCTCGACCCTGAGTGCAGACGAACGCATCCTTGGCTTTGAGGATGAATGGAGTTCAGGTGCAGTCGAGATGGTGCTTCATCCTCTTGGAGAGTATTCACGGGATGGCTATGAGCGCATGACAGACGTTATGAGCAAAGTTGGTGTTGATCGCGACGCGTTTAGAGCGGCTTCCTATCCTGGTGGCCCCACGTTTGTTGGTGCCGAGGTCACTAGGGACCAGTTAAATGCAATAGCCGACTTCAATCCGTTGAGGACTATTCATCCACTTCGGGTTTCTGAACTTCCTGATTTGCGGGGCGTTGCATCTGCCGCAGGCCCTCGCCCACCGCGGAGTGGAGAGCGTTCCTCGATAGTTGTGGGTATATTTGACGGCGGACTTCAAACCACTAACCCCCTTCTGGCCAACTTTGCAAGGTTATCGCCAGAGGGAGTCCCCTCGGCGGAGTCAGACCAAGGTGTGGCGCATGGGACCGCCGTCGCTGGAGCGGCTTTGTACGGACCGCTCAACAGGTTTGGACCGCACGATCAGTTGGAGACACCTCCTGTCTCGGCGGAATGCTTCAGAGTGTTGCCACCGAGTAGCCCCAAGGACAAGCAACTGTACGAGGCAATTGACTTCATTGAGCGCATTGTTCCCCAACGACCTGACATCTCTGTTTACAATCTCTCGTTTGGCCCGGTTGGACCGATTCTCGACGATGAAATCACCCGGTTCACTTACGCACTCGATGCTCTTGCAGCAGAGCACAAGGTCCTCTTCGTGGTCGCCGTGGGCAATGATGGACACCGCCCTGCGCCTGGAAACCGAGTGCAAGCCCCGGCCGATCTTGTGAACGGTTTAGGAGTTGGGGCTCATACGTACGACGGTGACAATCAGGTAGTTCGTGCGCCATACAGTTGCATAGGGTGGGGTAGGGAAGGGGCGAAGTTGAAACCGGAAGTAGTAGCGTTTGGTGGGTGTGATCAAAGGCCTATCCATGTTGTTGGGGTACCAACGGGGAACAAGGTACTAACACGAGGCACGAGCTTCAGTACGCCGGTTGTTGCTGGCCGCATCGCCGAGATCCTAGGTAGGAGCGAACGCGTAAGCCCTCTGCTGGCGCGTGCCCTAGTGGTGCACACAGCCGAACATCCCCGGGGTCGCGTAGACGTTGAGCTGGGTTACGGCGTTATGCAGAGTGTGGATAATGTTCTCCACTGCAGTGAAAAAGCTGTGACCGTAATGTACCAAAGCACACTTCGGGCAACAGCGCAGGCCAGACTTCCTATTCCAATCCCGCAGCTACAAGGATTCAATGGACTTGTACATATAGACTGGACGATTGCGGCTCTTACTAAGGTGGATTTCGAGCGACCCGACGAGTATACAGGAATGTGCATTGAGGATACGCTTTACTTGCATGACTCGGTATATCTGTTTCGAAATGACGCTCGACAGGAGCGACGTATAGACGTGACTGCTAATGCGGGTGAAGCAGATCGACTAATCGCTGCTGGCTGGGCCAGAAGTGAGTTTCCTGTGTCTAAGGCCGGACACGCTTATGCCACTGAGCAGCAGCGTCGTGAAGGAATGAAGTGGGACACGCTAGTTAGGAAGAGCATTTCAGCAAGATACTCGTCTATCCGGAATCCGTTCTTAGTGCTCCATGCCATTTCAAGAAATGGCTTGGTTGCTGATCAACTAAGTTACGCGGTGGTAATAACAGTGAGCGCGCCGA
>Ga0209012_1003941_pt1 | contig 10551 bp, 13 predicted proteins | sample RS3BMetagenome_FD_184735 | JGI IMG/M metagenome (GOLD analysis project Ga0209012, IMG submission 184735) | Ferric oxide microbial mat and aquatic microbial communities from Rainbow Spring, Yellowstone National Park, USA - RS3B (SPAdes) (version 3) ...
AGCTCGACGGCGAGTTGCGCGTGACGGTGGAGACGGCCGTTTCGCGGGCTGCCTGCTCCGAGTGCGGGGTGTTCGCCCGCTCGAAGGGCCGCAAGACTGTCTAGGTGCGTGACATGCACGGCGGTGGCCGGCCGGTCAGGTTGTGGTGGAGCGAGCGCCGCTGGTGCTGCCCCGATCCCGACTGGGAGAACAAGACCTGGAGCGAACAGGTCGAAGTTGTCCGCCCGAGGGCGCTGCTGGGCGAACGGGCGGCCCGGGACTTTTGTGTGCGGGTGGGCCGGGACGCGGCGTCGGTGGCGGAGATGGCCCGGGAGTACCTGATCGCCTGGTTCATGGCCGTGGCGGCGGTCCGATCGCATGGCCAGCCGCTGGTCGATGATCCCGACCGGATCGGCACCCTCGGCGAGTTGGGAGTCGACGAGACGGCGTTCGCCCGCTCCGGGCCTGCTCGGCGTCGGGGGTTCGTGACTGGGATGGTGGACTTGGAAGCCCACCGTCTTTTCGATGTGGTGCGGGGTCGTTCGAGAAGCGATCCGCGAACCCGGCTGGAGGGACGTCCCCCGGGCTGGTGCGAGGCGGTGCGAGTGGCGGCCATCGACCCCCACGAGGGTTACCGCCAAGGACTCAAGCCTGATGTCGAGCATGTGACCTTGGTCGTGGATCCGTTTCGCGTCGTGGGACTGGCCAATCGGGCGATCGACAACACCAGACGGAGAGTCAACCAGGACCTGCCCGGCCATCGGGGCCGCAAGACCGACCCGCTGTGTAAGATCCGCCGGGCGCTGCTCACCGGCCAGGAACGACTGTCGCAGAAAGCGTGGGCCCGACTGATCGAAGGACTGCGCCTGGGCGACCCCGACGACGAGGCCCTCGACGCCTGACTGGCCAAGGAGAAAACCCGCGACGTGTATCTCAGCGACGACGCCGAACAAGCGGCCGTGCCGGCCGACGCGGCCATCGCCTTCTGCGAAGCCAGCCACGTCGGCGAAGTCCCCACCCTGGCCAAGACGCTGGCCGCGTGAAGACCACAGATCCTGGCCCATCACGCCACCGGCGCCTCGGCCCGTCCCACCGAAGCCATGAACCTGATCATCGAGAACGTCCGCCGAGTCGGCCACGACTTCAAAAGCTTCCACAACTACCAGCTGCGACTGATCTTGCACCGCGGCGTCGACTGGCCCGCCCAGCCCAGCCACGGCTCGGGTCCCCACCCGCGCCGTCGTCACCCCGACCAGCTCGTGGCATAAACCCGGCGGGCTGGAACTTCTCCTTGACCTGCGAACCTCCACCCCCCGCACCCCCAACCGCACCGACCCCAGCCAGGCCACCCCGGAGCCGACCCCGGCCCGGCCGGCGCCGGCACACTCTGCACAGGCGGTCACTCCCACCTCAAGGACAACCCCCAGCCCGCCCCTATCCGCAACAAATAACAGCCAAGTAAGACCATCAACTCAACCACAAGTGGCGAAGCCCAGTCCCCACTTCATCGCGTAGAGCGCGTTTAGACGGTGGAGCTGCTTCAAGAGTTCAGCCTGCAGCGCCGAGCGAAGCGCGCCATCGCGGGGGCCTTTGCAAGATTCACCAGCTTTGCAGGATCGCTTTGAATACTTGGAAGCTCGTCCAGTCGTCGGCAAGCCAGATGTAGCTCCGATCCCGTGATCAATCTAATGGGTGCGGCTCTCCTGGAGTGACGGTCCAGACGGAGTTTCTGCTGGTCAACGGCACAGTCGGCGCTGGCAGCAGCGTGAGTGTCCCGAGGTCCCCTACCTTTCGCTTGGCGTGAGGGAGAATCTGCGTGTTAATAACTCGCGGATTGGAGGTTTATGCTATGTCTCGTGCCGGTCAAGGCCAAGCGGGCAGTGCCCGAGACGATCAGGGGGACGGTGGTCACTCAGCGCCGTCGGTGTGGGAAGGCGAACTGCCGGTGCGCGAACGACGGGCCGCTGCACGAGTCGGTGGTGCTCAGCTACTCCGAGCACAGCCGGACGCGTGTGGTGATGCTTCCCCCAGACGAGGTGGAGGCGGTGAGAGCGGCGACGGAGCGCTATCGGGCGGCGAGAAAGCGCCTCGAGGAGGAGGCGAACACCGGGCTGGCACAGCTGGTGTCCCGGCTTCGCCGGGCTCGCTGAGCGGGGGATCACCCGACGCTTTGAGTCGCGCGGATGCGATCTACGGCTCCCTCGTCGGTTTCCTCGTTGGCGAGGAGGCCGGGGCGCTCACCCGTGACTAGCTCGAGACCCGGCTCGCCACGTGCGGGCGGGACCTGCTCCGCCAGCTGTTCGGGGACCACCTGGACCTGCGCGCACAGCGAGAGCGTCGCGCCGGCGCGGTCATCGATGCCCAAGGCGTCGCTCACGAGGCGGTCGAGGCAGGTCACCGTCGTGGCCTTGCGAGCATCGTCGGGGCCGTGAGCGTCTCCCGCCTCGCGTATCGGGCTAAGGGGACGGAGAACCTGCACCTCGCCGATGCTGCGTTGAACCTGCCGGTCGGCCGGCACAGCCATGGGCTCAGGGAACTGGCGGCGGTGGAGGCGACCCGGGGCAGCTACGAGGAGGCGCAGGCGGCGATCGCACGCTCGACCGTCGTCGACCTCGCCAAGCGCCAGGTGGAAGACCTCGCCCGGCGTGCAGCAGCCGACGTCGAGGGCTTCTACGACAACAAGTGCCGCCAGCCTGGCAGCGCCGGCGCTGACGTGCTCGTCATCTCGGCTGACGGCAAGGGGATCGTGATGCGCCCCGACGCCCTACGTCCTGCCACCATGGCCGCCGCCCGGAAGGACAAGCACAAGCTGACCACGAGGCTCTCCAAAGGCGAGCAGCGCAACTCCAAGCGCATGGCCGAGCTCGCCGTCGTCTACGACGCCGCCCCGGTGCCACGCACCCCGGGCGACGTCTTTTCCCGAAGCGACGACAAGAAGAAGGCACCGGCACCGGTAACAACAAGGAAATGGCTCACCGCCAGCGTCGTCGAGGCTGCCAGGGAGGTCATCGCTGCCGCCTTAGACGAGGCAGAGCGCCGTGACCCCCGCCATGAACGCCCATGGGTTGTCCTCGTCGACGGCGCCAAACACCAGATCGACGTGATCCGCGCCGAGGCACGCCGCCGCAACGTCGAGATCACGATCGTCTGTGACTTCATCGGCGTCCTCGAGTACCTGTGGAGTGCCGCCTGGTGCTTCTTCGACGAAGGCGACCCTGCTGTGCAAGCCTGGGTCGCCGAAAAGGCCCTCGCCGTGCTCGAAGGCAAGGCCGGCCTGACCGCTGGCGCGATCGCCCGCAAGGCCACGGCCCTCGGTCTCGACGGCCCGAAGCGCAAAAAGGCCGACGAGTGCGCGCGGTACTTGAAGAACAAGCGGCCCTACCTCGACTACCCGAAAGCCCTGGCCGAAGGTTGGCCCATCGCCACCGGAGTGATCGAGACGACGGTCCCATACTGCGGAGGCGAACAGCACCGCTTGTAATTCGCTGGTCGTTACCCACCCGTTCCACCCGTTGGCCGGCCAGAGGCTGACCGTGCTGTACGAGCGGCGCCTGGCTGGACTCGGGCAGGTGTTCATCTGTGACGCCGGCGATCGGGGCACGCTGGCCCTGCCACCGGACTTCACTGATCGTGGCAACGACAGGGTCGGATGCCATCCACTGGATCTGCGCGTGCTGGCCGAACTGGCGCGGATGTTACGAGCTGTCGAGGGTCGTTGACACGAAGTCGGCGTTCGAACATGATCTTGTGTGATGCCTACACACAAGCCACCCGAGGACATGGCCGGGCTCAGCTTGCGCCAGCTACGGGAACGCCGGCGCCGCATCGTCCGCCAGATCCCCGATCTGCAAGCGGTGATCGGCGGTTCGCTGCAGGAACAACGCCGCCGCTGCGGGAAGGAGAGCTGTCGATGCACCAGAGGGGAGCTACACGGTCCCTACCTGTACTTGTCACTGCGGGTCGGTCGTCGGACCCGGATGATCTACGTTCCAGCCGAGTTGGCCGAACAGGTACGGGGGGCGGTGAGGACCAACGCGGCGATCGAGTCCGCGTTGGCCGACATCTCGGCGATCAACCTCGAGCTGCTCAGGCGCGGGCGTCTCAGCTGAGCGGTGATGCTCGCCGACTGCCACGAGCTGGTGATGCCGGTGGCCAACATGTTGGCCGCCGCGGTCGCCGCCGGAGCGTGTGGCGGTGAACGGGGCGCACAAGATCAGCCAACGTCACCGGGACCGCCTGGCGTTGATCTACCTTCGCCAATCGTCAATGGCACAGGTGCGCGAGAACACCGAATCGACCTTGCGCCAGTACGCGCTGGCCGATGCCGCGGTCGATCTCGGCTGGGACCGCTCCCAGGTGGTCGTGCTCGACGGCGACCTCGGCCAGTCCGGGCGCAGCACCCGGGGCCGGCGCGACTTCGCCGAAGTCATGGCCAAGGTCTGCCAGTGCGAGGCTGGCCTGGTCTTCGTGCTGGAGGCGTCCCGGCTGTCGCGCAACTCAGCCGACTTCCAGCGTCTGCTGGAGTTCTGCCAGGTGACCGACACGCTCATCGCGGATGGCGACGGCGTCTACGACCTGCGGGACTTCAACGACCAGCTGCTCCTCGGCTTCAAGGGCACGATGTCCGCAGTGGAGCTGCACATCCTGGCCCAGCGTATGCACGAGGCGAAGAAGGCAGCCGCCCGCCGAGGCGACCTACGCCTGTCGCTACCGATCGGCTACGTGTACGACCCCGACGGCCAGGTGGTCCTCGATCCCGACCAAGAGGTGCAGGGCGCGGTCGCGGACGTGTTCCGTGCCTTCGAGGAGACCGGCACCTGCGGCGGCGTGGTCAAGGCGTTCCGAGACCGGCGGTTCCCCACCCACGGCCAGGCCTGGAACGGGGAAGTCACCTGGATGCGGCTCCGCCAGAGCCAGGCCCGGGCCATCCTGCGCAACCCGACCTACGCCGGCGCCTACGTCTCGGGCCGCTACAAATCCGAACGCAGCATCGACACTGACGGCAACATCTCCACCCGCACCGTCGAGCTCTCCTCAGACCAGTGGGAGGTGGTCATCCAGGATCACCATCCCAGCTACATCAGCTGGGACACCTACACCGCCAACCAACGCCAGCTGGCCGCCAACCGACCCCAGTGCGGCTGCCGGCCACCGCGCGAGGGCGCCGCACTGCTGCAAGGCGTGGTGGCCTGCGGGCACTGCGGGACAGCCATGGGCGTCTACTACTCGAGCGCCGGCAGCGCCCACTACCGGTGCCGATCCCGCCTCGACCAGACCCACACCAAAGGCTGCCGGTCGGTCAGCGCGGCGCTGGTCGACCCGCTCGTCGAGCGACGGTTGCTCGAGATCGTGACTCCCGACCAGATCGCCCTAGCCATGGCCGCCGCCGAGGAGCTCCACGATCGCGAGACCCGCGCCCTGCGGGCCTTCGAGCTACGACTTGAGCGGGCCCGCTACGAGGCCACCCGCGCGGAGCGTGCCTTCAACCTGTGCGAACCGGAGAACCGCCTCGTCGCCCGCAGTCTTGAGCAGCGATGGGAGACCAAGCTGGCCGTCGTCGCCGAGGCCGAAGCCGCTCTCGGGGCCCAGACCGCGCAACGGCCCCCGCTGGCGAACACCGCGGACCTGGAGGCTCTCGCCGCCGACCTCCGGCGGCTCTGGAGCGAGCCGACCACCTCGCCCCGAGACCGCAAACGCATCCTGCGAACCCTCATCAACGATGTGACCCTCACCTGCGACCCCAGCGGGGACGAGATCCGCGTCGGCATCCGCTGGCGCGCCGGCGCTCACGAGGAACAACTCGCCACGCGCACCCGCATGCTCACCCACCAAGACGCCGTCGAGCTCATCTGGCGGCGGAAGAACGAAGCCATGCGCGACGCCGACATCGCGGCTGAGCTTCGTGAACTTGGCCTACACACAGCGCGCGGCCACGAGTTCGGGACACGAGACGTGCGCAACGTCCGACACTCGATCGGTCTCTCACGCCCGTCGCCCCTCGAACCCGGCGAGCTCACCGTGCGCGAAGTCGCCGCCCGCCTCGGCGTCAAACCCGGCACCGTCTACTACTGGCTCCGCACCGGTGAGATCCCCCACCGCAAGCCGGCCACCGGCGCAGTCTGCATCCCCTTCACCGCCGACATCGAAGCCGCCTTCCGCGCCCGGCCAGCGGTGGCCCGCCTCATCACCCGAAATCGTCCAACTGCTACTACTGGAGGTGCAGTTCAATGACATCATCGAAGGGGCATGCCGGCACCTCGTCCGTGACCGGTTCGACATCACGGGTGCTCGCTGGTCCCTCGATGGAGCAGAAGCGATCCTCAAGCTCCGAGCAGTCCGCGCCAACGGTGACTGGCCGCAGTACTGGCAACACCACCTCGCCGCCGAGCGCGAACGCGTCCACGCCTCCCGCTACGCCGGCGGGGTCATTCCGGCAGCTGCCTGACCTCGGTCCCTCCAGGAGAACCACACCCCAATCTAATCGTGAGCCTATAAAACGGGTTGCGCTTCCTTGTAGATGGCAACTATCGGGTCCTTCGCTGGCATAGTGTCGATCTCACCGAGCCAACTGGCGGGGAACTTTCCAGAGCGAAGGTGATCCTGTCGCCACTGGCAGTTGGCTTCGAGGCTCACGTAACCCTTGAAGCGCAGGCCTCTCGGAGGGTACGCAATCGGTGAACCCGTAGGTCTCTCCTGTCCTCTCGGGCTCGGAACGTGACGGTGAAGTGGAGGGTGCTGGACGCACGGGCTGGTGTGGTGTATTCCTGGTGCTCGTGGCGGTGCGACAGTCAAGGGGGGAGGAGCACTGGAAGGCGGTGGCCGAGCGTTTGGCCTCCGAGATCGAGCGGTTGACAGCGCAGGAGGCGCTCGATCGGGCTGAGATCGCCGATCTCAAAGGGATGGTCGCCGCTTTGAGTGAGAGGGTGGCCACGTTGGCGAAGCTGCTTTTCGCCAAGAAGACCGAGAAGCAGAAGAAGGAGAAGGGGCCCGATTCCGGTGACGGCGATGAGGGTCCGGGTAGTTCGTTGCGCAGCGATGACACCAAGCGTCGGCGTGGCCAGAAGCCTGGCAGGAAGGGGCACGGGCGGCGGGACTACTCCGATCTCGAAACCGAGGATCACGCCCACGACGTCCCTCCAGACGAGCGGGTCTGCCCTAAGTGCGGGACTTACTACGAGCGCTTCGGGGAAGAGCCCTCCGAGCAGATCGACTGGCGAGTACGGATCGTGCGGATCGTTCACCGCCGCCCCACCTACAGGCGCAAATGTCACTGCCCGGTTCCTGGCGTGCTCGTCGCTACCGTCCCCCCGAAGCCAATCCCGAAGGGTCTGTTCACCGCCTTGTTCCTGGCGCGGCTGCTGGTGGAGAACTACGTGCTCGGCCGGCCACTCGAGCGCATCGTCACCGCGCTTGGAGCAGATGGGCTCGATGTCGCAAAGGGCAGCCTGGTCGGGAGGCTGAAGGCTCTCTGTGGACTCCTCGCCCCGCTCGATCAAGCGATCCGTGCCCGCAACGCCTCTGGGTGACACCTCCACGTCGATGAGACGAGCTGGAGAGTGTTCGAGGCGGTTGCAGGCAAGGCGAACAACCGATGGTGGTTGTGGATCTTCGTCGGGCCAGACACCGTCGTGTTCCTTTTTCGATCCGACGCGCTCGACCAAGGTCGTCGCTGACCACCTCGGTATCGATGTCAAGGCGAGCTCGCTTGCAGAAGAGCGCCACCTGCTCATCCACTCGGACTTCTACACCGTCTACCAGTCCCTCGCGGGCATCGACGGTGTCGACGCGTTGTGGTGCTGGGCGCACATCCGCCGCTACTTCATTCGAGCTTCTGACGCCCACAAAGACCTGAAGGCTTGGACGAACGCACGGCTGGAGCGCATCAGTGCGCTCTATGTCGCGCACCGGGCGCTTCGCGTCTTAGAGGCGGGAAGCGCGCAACACGTCCAAGCCGAGGACGACTTTGCCGCCGCGCTCGTCACCATCGATACTGCCCGTCATGTCGAGATGGCCGATGCGGGCTTGCATCCTGCGCCAACCAAGGTGCTCGCGACGCTTGACCACGAGTGGGAGGGCCTCGCTCGCCACGAGAGCTTCCCCGAGCTGGACCTCGATAACAACGCTGCACAGCGAGCGCTTCGGCGCCCGGTCGTGGTGCGCAAGAACTGTTACGGATCTGGCTCGGCGCGGGCCGCCGCCTTGGCCGCGAGGGTCTGGACCATCACTGCTACTGCCGAGCGGGCGGGGTGGAAGCCGCTCAGCTACCTGTGCGCCTATCTCGACGCCTGCGCAAGCAGCGGCGGCCGGCCACTTGCAGGCAAGGCGCTCGACCGGTTCCTGCCTTGGACGGCTAAAGGAGCCGACCACGAGCGCTTCAAAGCGCCCCCCGCCGGACCGGCACCGTGACCGGGACGCTGCGGTACTGCGGTCGGGACTTCTCCGCATCGCAGATGGAGGTCGTGCGCGCCCTGGCGGCCAGCCTGCCCACGCGCCGGGCGATCGCCGACGCTATCTGCGACGAGTTCGGGTGGCGGCGGGTGGACGGACGCAGAAAGGACATGTCGGCCCGGGTCGCGCTGGCGCGCATGGCCGACGACGGCCTCGTGACCCTGCCGGCTCCCCGCAACGCCAACAATCGCAACGGCCGCATTCCCCGTCACGAGGAGGCCCCCGCCGAGCTTTCCTTGGCGATGCCCGGTCCACTGCATGATCTCGGTCAGCTCGAGCTCGTCGCGGTCGCGACCGCCGCCCACAAGCGCAGGTGGCGGTCATTCGTCGCCACCCACCACTACCTCGGCTACGTCCCCTTCGCCGGCGCGCAGATGCGCCACCTAGTCGAGACCGAAGCCGGGACCGTCGGCGCACTCGGGTTCGCCTCCTCAGCGTGGAAGTGCGCACCCCGTGACGCCCACATCGGTTGGGACGCAGCCACACGCCAAGCCCGGCTGCACCTCGTGGTCGGCAACGCCCGCTTCTTGATCCTGGCGCACGTGAAGGTAGCCAACCTCGCCTCCGCGATCCTCGGGAGCGCGGCACGCCGGCTGCAGTCGGACTGGATAGCGGCCTACGGCTATCGGCCGGTGCTGTTAGAGACCTTCGCGGAAACCGACCGCTTTGCCGGGACGAGCTACCGGGCAGCGAACTGGCTCCACGTCGGGCGCACACAGAGACGAGGAAAGCTCGACACCAATCACGAGCGAGCGCTGCCAGTAAAAGACGTCTACCTCTACCCCCTCCAGCGCAACTACCGCCGGGTCCTCACCGCACCGCTCTGACAGTCATACGGCTTCCGTGGCCGACCAGAAATTCGTGCGGAGTGACGGGTTCACCGATTGCTTACCATCGGAGGAAAGTCCCGGTTTACAATGCACTCTCCAACGTGCTGCGCTCAATAAGTGGCGGTCCAGACCACATAGCAGGTTTCACCTATTCCTACTTTTCCGGCAACCTCGCTGCTGATCATGGGGATCCCGGATCACGAGATACCTCCGTCGCACGACACCTCGGTGACAAACGAACATACGGAGGTAGCGCGGTTAGCCCAGCGCACTTCGGGCCATTGGGCTTGGTGTTGACTCGGGGGCGCCGGCGCTGACTTAGGGGCTGTGCATCTACCTCATCCTGCGAACCTCCTTTGGTTGGGAGAAGCTGTGACCTGTGACCTGGCGGCGATCGTCGAGTCAGCACATTGCGGTCGGCGATCGAACACCTCTGGCAGCTGCTCGATGTCCAAGTCGGCCGAGCGGCGTCTCTTCACACCGTCCACTCCTGCAAGTTCTGCGTACGACGTCTGACTCCAACCGAGCGGTCCAGGGTCGCGTCGCACAGCCAGACGACCGTGCACACCGACCCACGGAACAAGCCCTCGGATTTGGAGTCAGAGATTTTGAGAAGCTGTGCAGGTGGCGGGGCTCATGTGCACGTTGCGGATGACGCCAGTCAGGCTCCCCATCCAGCTTGCTGGCCTCCAGCGCGTTGCGCCACGATCTGCTCAGCCCAACCTGATCGGGCATACGCCGACATGGGGTCAGGGTCGAGGCCCATCTCGATTCGCAAGTCCGCTAGCAGAGGTCGTACATCAGTGTTGAACGCGTCCATCATCACTGCGTGGGCGCCGAGAACATCTCCGCTTTGCTGCGCGGTGCTAAGAGCAGCCTGGTCGACGAGCAGCGCCTTCGCTGTCGCCTCTTGTACGTTCATCACAGACCGGATCTCAGCGGGGATCTTCGGTTCGATGTTGTGGCACTGGTCGAGCATGAAAACCACTCCCGAGGACACGTCGAGCGCTCCCCCAAACACGACTTCGGTCATGATCCGAAACAGCTGGAACGGGTCTGCAGCGCCGACCATCAGATCGTCATCGGCATAAAATCGACTGTTGAAATCGAACGCGCCGAGACGACCGGCGCGCAACAAGACTGCGACGATGAACTCGATGTTCGTCCCCGGAGCGTGATGGCCGGTGTCTACCACGACCTTCGCCTGCTCGCCGATCTCGACACAGTGCACCAGAGAAGTTCCCCAGTCAGGTACATCGCTGTGATAGAAAGCCGGTTCGAACAGCTTGTACTC
>Ga0209012_1003945_pt1 | contig 10542 bp, 10 predicted proteins | sample RS3BMetagenome_FD_184735 | JGI IMG/M metagenome (GOLD analysis project Ga0209012, IMG submission 184735) | Ferric oxide microbial mat and aquatic microbial communities from Rainbow Spring, Yellowstone National Park, USA - RS3B (SPAdes) (version 3) ...
CACGGCGGGCCCTCTCGTCACCTTTTGTCAGGCCGGCAACGCGCCGATGCTCGCCTCCGGCGTCGCCCCCTACGACAGTCCCGACGACATGGCCCAATCCACGTCCGTGATGGGCTACGGCGGCGAGCTCAGCCCCGTCCCTCAAAGAGCCGGATCGGAAAGGAGCCCGCAGCCCTCATCCTGCGTGCGCGGCAACACACAAGCCCGACGAAGTGCGTGGACAGCTCCACGCGCTCGGCCAGGGCCTCCTGCGACAGACCGCGAAGCTGGCGATGGTGGCGGACGGCTTCACCAATCCGCCGCGCAAGGTGCGCCTCACGCTCGTCCATGGCCGGGAGCGAACCCGGTCGGCGCACACGTTTCGAGAAAGGTTACCTACGTCTACAATGGCCAGGTAATGTTACTGTCTGCGCGCCCGGTGCTTCGTGCGGGCGCGGGGGTGCCACCGTGGATTCCGCGATCGATTCTGACGCTGAGGCCCCGACCGAGTTCCTCGACCCGCTCGTCGTGCGGGCACGGACTCTCGTCGGCCAGGTGCTTCGCGGCAAGTGGCGCCTCGACGTCCTTCTCGGCGTGGGCGGCATGGCGTCCGTCTACGCGGCGACCCACCGCAACGGCACCCGGGCGGCGCTGAAGCTCTTGCACCCCGAGCTGTCGGTCAACGCGCAGGTGCGGACGCGCTTCCTCCGCGAAGGCTACGTCGCCAATGCAGTCGGCCACGACGGCGCCGTGAAGGTGATCGACGACGACACCGCCGAGGACGGCGCGCTGTTCCTCGTCACGGAGCTACTCGACGGGGAAACTCTGGAGGACCGGCGCGTCCGGTTCGGCGGGCGGCTGTCCGAGGACGAGGTGCTCGCCGCGACCGATCAACTCCTCGACGTGCTCACTGCTGCGCACGCCAAGGGGATCGTCCACCGCGACCTGAAGCCGGAGAACGTGTTTCTCACTCGCACCGGCCAGGTGAAGGTTCTCGACTTCGGGATCGCGCGGCTGCGCGAGCTGTCGACCGCCAGCACGGCGACCAAGAGCGGCGCAAGCATGGGCACGCCCGCATACATGCCGCCCGAGCAGGCGCGCGGCCTCTGGGACGAGGTCGACGCGCGCAGCGATCTCTGGGCCGTCGGCGCGACCATGTTTCACCTCTTGAGCGGCAATCTCGTGCACGACGGCCGCACGGCCAACGAGATGCTGCTCAGCGCGATGACGAAGCCGGCGCAGCCGCTCGCGTCGGCGGCGTCGAACATCACACCGGCGGTCACGCACGTCGTTGATCGCGCCCTCGCCTTCGAGCGCGAGAAGCGGTGGGCCGATGCTCACCGGATGCAAGAGGCGGTGCGCCACGCATACCACGATCGCTTCGGAACCCCGCTGTCGACCGCACCGCGCCTGACGGTGCCCGAGACCGTTCCGAACCGGACCCTCGCATCCGCATCGAGCTCCGGGCCCGTCGCTCCGAAACTGCCGACGACGGGGCAGCCCGTCTTGGCCACGGGGGGAAGCGCGCCACAAGCATCGAGGCTGTCGCGAGGTGCAGTCGCCGCCCTGGTGTTCGGCGGCGCGGGCACGATCGGCATCGTCATCGCCGCCCTCGCTTTCGTTGCGCTGGTAGCTCGCAGGGGCGCACCCGCACCGGCCGCCGCCGGCCAAGCGCATCGCGCGTCGGCGCTGTTGCCGACCACGGCGACAGGGGCTCCGACGCCTCGGCCGTCGGCGGTGCCCTCGACCCAGCCGGCGCTGCCCGAGGTCTCGGCGACCGATCTGCCCAGCGCGACGGCCGCAGCGCCAACTCCAAAGCCGGCACCGGCAAGGCCGGGCGCGACGGCAGAGCGACCGACCACACAAGCGGGGACGGCCACGGCTGCCGGGAAGAGGAACTGCAACCCACCCTTCACGATCGATCCGGCGACCGGGAAGAAGAACTGGAAGCTTGAGTGCCTATGATCCGCCAAAGCCTCGCCGCCTCGATTGCTCTCGGCGCACTGCTGATCCCGTCGGCGGCTGCGGCCGCCAATCCCAGCAAGCAAGAGTGCGTCGCCGCTAACGAAGCAGCCCAGGATCTCCGGCGCGCCGGCAAGCTCCGCGAAGCTCGGGAGAAGTTCGCGCTGTGCGTCGCGCAGAGTTGTCCAGGGCCCGTCCGTGACGACTGCGCGCAGCGCCTCGATGAAGTGACCAGGGCAATGCCCACGCTCGTGTTCGAGGCCAAGGACGGATCTGGGAACGACCTATCGGCCGTGCAGGTGCGGATGGACGGCCAGCCGCTTGCGGACAGGCTCGAGGGAACGGCGGTCCAAGTCGATCCCGGCGAACATCACTTCACGTTCACCGATGCCGACGGACTCACGCGCGTCGACAAGACTGTCGTCGTGCGCGAGGGCGACAAGGATCGCCACGTGCGCGTCGTGCTCGGTGCCGCCGCCCCGTCGATGTCGCAGGGCGAGCCCAGCGAACACCACGAGACAGCGGCGAACGGGCCGAGCGCCGACGGCAGCTCGCAAAGGACGATCGGGCTGGCACTTGGCGGCGCCGGCGTCGTTGGGCTGGTCGTAGGGGGCATCTTCGGGCTCGTGTCCAAGTCGACGTACGACCACGCCCTGCAAAGCGAATGTGGCAACAACCCCAGCAACTGCTCGACGCAGGGCGCTCAGGACGGGCAGACGGCGCACTCGCAGGCGACGATCTCCACCGTGGGATTCGTGGCCGGCACCGTTCTGTTGGGTGGCGGCCTGGCCCTCTATCTCACGGCACCGAAGGCGGGGGCGGTCGCTGTTTCCCCCACGATCGGCACGAGCACGGCGGGGCTCAGCGTCCGGGGGGCGTGGTGATTCGTATGGTGGCCGCCGTGTCGGTGTTCGCGTGCGCGGCTTGCGCCAACGTTTGGGGGTTTCACGATCTCAGCACCGGTGATGCGAGCGTCGACGGCGGCACCGTAGCCGTCTGCTGCACCGCCGATGCGTCCACGTCGTGCAAGACGGGGACGTGCGTGGACTACGGGCCGCTCTGTGCATGCCAAGCCCCGGACGCGGCATGCAGCGTCGACATCGAAGCAGGAGGGTGCAGCATCGAGTGCTCCTACGGACCGCCCGACCCGGTCGACGTCAGTGCGATCGGTACGCCCGTCACGTCATGCCCGAACGGTGGCCAGCAGTGACGATTCGAACGGCCCTCTCACGGCTCGCGCGTGGGCTGATTCTCCCGGTCAGCATGGCCGCTGTCGCGTGCGCCAACGTGTGGGGGTTCCACGATCTGACTTCCTCGGATGGCGGGACGAACCCCGGCCGAGACGGCGGCGAGGAAGGCGGCTCGGGCGGCAGTTCGGGGAGCGCATCGGGGGGAGGATCGGGAAGCAACGGTGGCTCAAGTTCGAGCAGCTCCGGTGGCGGGAGCGGGAGCGGCTCCTCGAGTGGCGGCTCCGGGACCAGCAGCAGCAGCGGCGGGAGTAGCTCCGGTGCGGACAGCGGTTCCGGGTGTGGCCTCGCGCCGTCCTTCGCGTCATGCCAGGCCTGCGCCGATAGCCACTGCTGTACCCAGCAGAGCACCTGCGCGGCCGACGGGACGTGCAACACGTTCATCAACTGCGTCGACCAGTGCGAGAAGACGAGCGGCTGCGATCCGAACAGCGCGGTGAACTGCATCAACCAGTGCGCTCCCGAACCGCAGGGGGCCAGCGATCTCGGCACGTGCGTGATGAACAACTGCTCGAGTTGCTCGATCTGCCCGCCGTGATCACCCTGCGTTGCCTGCTCGCCATCGCGCTCAGCGCCGGTATCGGCGGCTGCGCCGACGTGTGGGGCTTCCATGACCTCTCGGGAGCGGAGACCGACGGTGCCGTGGATGAGGCAATGCCGCATAAGGAAGGGGGCGAGGGCGCGCGCGATGCCGGGCCACTCGCCGACGTGGGCGGTGCCCGGGACGCCGTCGAAAGCGATGGCTCACCATCCGGGGCTGGCAGCGACGCGAGCCCGCCCGACGCGTGCTCCCCCGTCGAGCACACGGACGGCGTCGGCCAGTGCTGGGCCTATCACGCGTCCCAGGCAGGCTGGGTGATGGTGACGGGCTGCCCCATGACGCAGGTCGGTTCCTGGGACTGACGCTTGTCGGGAGGGGGTGCGCGATGGAGGCGCACACGCTGGCCGATGCGATCGAGGCGGTGCTCGCGGCGCTCGACGAGGGGGGAGCTTGCACGCCCTGCCGAGTGAGTCATCCTCCAGGTACCCAAACGCCCCGGCGGGGGGTACCCGCCGAGGCGTCTCGCCGAACCCTTGCAGAGATCGACTAATGCTGAATGTGACCCAGCGTGCGGAAGCGCGCAAGCTAGATGACGACGCCGAGGTCCACACGGACGGTGTGGCATCATGGCTCGATTACGCGGACGATGCGCCGCGCGCCATCCCGTCAGCGCCACCGCCGTCGGTCGAGGCGCCGGAGAACGATGGCGGGGGCTGGGCCTACTTGCTGCCGGTGCTGCCGCTCACGCCCGAGCCGGCCGGCGACGTCGAGATCCACATCGCCGACGGAGATCCGCGCGACGCAGCGTGCGGGATCGTGACGCCGCCGAGGCCCAGCGCGGAGGAACTGGCGGGGTACTCGCGGTGGCTCGCCCGCCGCATCCTGCGCCGCGCTGCGAGGCAGGCCCGCGCCATCCGACGCGCTCCCCGCCGCGCCCGTGCACAGCGTCGCCGTACGCGCGTTGCACGACCGCCTGCACGGGCGACAGAGAGCCCACCAGCACCATACCCATCGGCGCACCCGTCCGCGCGTGAGCACGCCGCGCAGAGAGGGGACGCGCGATGAGCGACGCTCAATTCCGCCGAACCAGCGGCGCCGAGTTCGTGGCCAAGGTCCGCGAACTCCAAAGCCAACCGCTCATCCCCGTGCTCGCGTGGAAGATGGCGACGGCGTGGCCCAAGCCCGAGAACAAAGTCCCCGTCGAGCTTCGAAGGGTTACGCAAGCCTTCGAGACCGCATACAACACGGACGCGCACTTCCAAGCCCTGACCACGGACATCCCGCGGCGGCTCGGTAATGACGCGATCGGCCAGGTTCCGATCGCTATGGTGTTGCTCGTCGCCGACGTCGACGATCCCATCGCGCACCGCGACGGGACGCCAGCTCGCCCGGAATGGCGTGAGACCGAGCGCGGGAAGATGGCCATGCTCGCCGAGCGACACCCCAAAGTCTTCGCGTACCAGACGCGCGGCGGCTACCGCATCGTGTTTCGCCTCGCCGAGCCCTTCTCCATCACGCACGTGAGCGACAAGCACAAGTGGTGGAGCGTCTACGAAGCCTTCGGGCGCTACCTGCGCGGCTTTGGGATCGTCGCGGATCCAAGGTGCAAGAACGTCGACCGGCTGTACCGGCTGCCGCGCGTTGTTCGCGACGGCAAGCGAGAGAGTCTGGGTGAGTGGGGAAGCCCCGGCGACATCGAGACAATCGAATTGTCGGTCCTCGGGTCGCTAGCCAACACTCATCCTTTCGTACGCGCGGCACTCCGCAAAGCCGTCCAGGCCGTACGAACCGCCGTGAACGGCACGCGCAACGACGTGCTGAACAAGGAGGCCTTCTCGCTCGCTCGCTTCGTTCCGGGCGGCCACCTCGACGAGCGAGAGCTGCACGACACGCTCCTGGAAGCTATCTTGGCCAACGGCGGCGACGAGGCGAAGGACAGCCAGAAGATCCTGGCGGCCATCGAGGCAGGCAAGGCTTCGCCGCAGGAGCCGCCTTCACCTGCCGAGGGCACGCACGGCGCGCGCGCCGCGCCGCGGTCGCCAGCGCCGGAAGGCGAGGACGACCGCCCCGTCATCCGTCAGGGCGTCGAGCTGTACAAGGACGTCACCGCTGCGTCGGATGCTCTGGCCCGTGCGCCGAACGTCTTCCATCGCGACGCGGAACTCGTCATGGTCGCGCGCATCACGGCGGAAGAGGAGGCGCGCTCGAAGCTCGTACAGACCGAGATCGGCCCTCGAAGGGCGCTCGTGCAGGGGACCCCCATCATTCACAAGATGACAATCGCCAACGTCACCGAACAGTTGACGCGCGTCGCGCGCTTCCAGAAGTGGAGCGAGAGGGAGAAGGATTGGATACCGACGCAACCGTCCGATCGGCTCGTGTCCTGCGTTCATGACCGTCGGTACTGGCCGTCAGTCCGGCCGATCGTAGGCATCGTCGAGACGCCCACGCTTCGCCCCGATGGCTCACTGATACAGAGACCCGGGTACGACGAGCAGACTCACTATCTGTACGTCCCCAGCGCCGACTTTCCCGATATCAAGGAGCACCCCACGCAGAATGAGGCTCAAGAGGCCTTCGCCGAATTCGTCGATCTGCTCGGTGACTTCCCCCACCGAGACGACGACCGGGACGGTGAGAAGTTGGTCCGCGCCGGCAGTCACAAGGCCGTCCCGATCGCGCACGCCATGACCGTCATCGCCCGGCCTGGCATTGTCGGATCAATCCCAGGGTTCCTGTATGGGGCGAACACGCGGGGGTCGGGCAAGAGCCTACAGACGGACTTCGTCTCGCTCCTCGCGACGGGGCGATTCATGCCGAGGGCGAGCTACCCGGAGAAGGAAGAGGAACTGGAGAAGGCCATCGGCGGTTACGCGTTGCAGGGCGCTTCCTGCTTCAGCCTTGACAACATCTCTCGCCCCTTCGGGGGCGCTCCGATCGATCGAGCCCTGACGGCAACCGACACGATTCAAATTCGGTTGCTAGGTTTCAGCCGCATCGTGACCGCCACGTGGGTATCGGTCTTGTGCGGTACGGGCCAGAACCTCGTCTTCACCGGGGACACGGCCAGACGTGTACTCGTCTGCGAGCTGGAATCGCTGGACGAAAAGCCCGAGGAGCGAACCGGTTTCAAGTACGACCTGCTGTCGTACGGACGGGAGCACCGCCCGCGTCTTGTCGCCTCTCTCCTAACGATCCTACGCGCTTACATCGCCGCGGGAATGCCCGACATGGGGTGCAAACGCTGGGGGAGCTTCGAAGCGTGGAGTCGCCTCATTCCGCACGCCATCGTGTTCGCTGGCGGTGCTGATCCGATGCTCGCGCGACCGGCCGATGAAAGTCAGATCAATCCCGAGGTCGGGGCCATCGTCACCTTGATCGACAAGGTGTACAAGCTCTGGAACGACTCGACCTGGCAAGCTTCGAGTCTGATCGATCGTGTGTTTCCTAGCTTCGGAGAGCCCGACTACACGAAGACCAACGCGCGGATGGCCGCTCTGCGGGAGGCGATCGAAACGCTCTGCGGTCGGAATGTGGGGGCAGTATCGCTCGGCAAAAAGCTCGGCAAGTACAAGCGCCGAGTCTTCAGCTTGGAGGACGGCCAGAAGGTGCGTCTGGTCGACAAGGTCGTCCACAAGACGTTGAAGTGGCAGATCGAAGCCATCTCGCCAGGGGGGGATGGGGGGATCGGGGGGGATCCCAATACTCCAGAGGTGAAAGATGGGGCCTAAAGGAGAGGAGTTGGAGAGAGGCAGTCCCTTAGGGGCGGACGAGACCTATTCCTGGGTCTGCGCGGCCGCAGAAAGCCCCCCAATCCCCCCATCCCCCCACCGTGGCGCGATCCGTGGTCGACGCCGGCGCGCGCTGAGAGTCGAACGCGCTGGTTAGGAGGTACCGATGAATGACACTCATGGCCTGCTTGCGAGCAACGAGCCTGTCGCCACCGCAGGCGAACTGGCTTCGGCACTGAACCTCTCGAAGTCGCTATTGCGTCGGTTTCTATGGGAGCACCGCGCTCGCGTGCGGTGCGTCGATCGACGGCCCGAGGCGCCGATCGCCTACGCCGTGGCGGACGTCGAGGCGCTCGTTGCCGAGCAGCGTGGTGCCCTCGATGAGCGCCGGCGCCGCACCGAAGCGACGCGGGCCCGCGATCGTGCTGCGGCGGAAGCGCGAGCCGCACGCAAAGCTGCCGCGTCCAAACCCGCTCCGCCGGTACCGCCAGCGATCGCGCCCCCGAAGGGACCCTCCGTCGCCGCGACTCGAACGAGGGGCGGCCCCGAGGTGTACATCGTCCGTCGCCGGAGGGCACCGTGATGGCATCCGCGCCGTGCGCCGGAGCGGCCGTTGGCCCCTCCTGGCTTGGCGTGGTACTTTGTACCCACATGCCTAAGCCGCCGACCATGGACCGCGTTTTCCGGCTGCGCCTGTCGCGTGAAGATCAGAAGCGGATCGAGTTTCTAGCTGCCCGTCTGGAAGCAAGCGAGAGCCACGTCGTTCGTCGTGCCATACGCGAGATGGTCGAGCGCATGAGCGTGAACCGTGGAAGGCGAGCGAAGGGAGGAAAGGCATGAACACCATCGGCCAAGAGATGATTGACGAAGTCGGCCAGCGAGCCCCCTCCGCGTCAGACGCCGCTGACCGCTTGCTCGACGGCCGCGCCGGTGCCGCGGACATTCGTGTCCTCGCCGAGGCGCTGCCCGACAATGGCGGGTGGCTCGAGTTCTTCGACCGTGCAGGCAGAACGCTGCGTCTGATTGGCGACGTGCGAGCTGAGCTGCGTCGGCGCGCACTTCGGCTGGCCCAGACGTCCGTCAGTGAACGCGGCCCTGCTGCGCTGCATGCCGCACGAGAGATGGTCCGACTACTCGCTGACCACGATCTGCTCGGCGACGACGCTGACGCGATCCGTTTCCGGGCCTGTTTCGTGGGCGACGCCCTCGCCCTCGATAGCGACGATGAGGCAATCGTTGCGCACGCCGTCGTCTGGGCAGCCAATCAGCGGATGCTCGCCGCATTGACCGCTCCTGAGCGGATTGTGCCCGCGCCGAACGACGGCGATGCAGAGATCCAGGCTCGAGCCGAGCGGCTCGCCGATGCCATTATTGCGGAGGTGCAGCGATGATCCGAGCGGCCATCCTCGTCCGACTGAGCAAGGAAGACGCGCAGGGTAAGCGCGCCGGCATTGAATCAACTGCCGTGCAGCTTGCGAACGCACGCGCCGCTATCGCGGCCCAAGGCTGGGTCGTTGCCGAGGGATGCGAATTCGTCTTTGATGGTGTGAGCGGTGCGGACATGGGCCCGCGCCTCGACGCGGTGATCGCCACGGCGAGGGCGGGCCGCTTTGATGTGCTCGTCGCGCGTGACCTCGACCGGCTCGTGCGCGAGGCCGCACGACAAGCGGCGGTGCTCGTGCAGCTCAGTGACGCAGGCGCACGCGTGTGGACGTACACCGATGGGAGCTTCGCGAAGCTCGGTGGCTTCGACTACCTGCTGACGGCCGTGCGCGGCGTCGTCGCCGAAGAGGAGAGGCGCAAGACTGGAGCGCGGGTGCGCGAGGCACTCCGCGCACGCGCAGCGGCTGGGCGCGCATCGGGTCGCGTGCCGTTTGGCTATCGCAACGTTCGCGACGAAGCGACGGGCGCGAGCTTTCCGCGGATCGTGGAGGACGAGGCCAAGATCGTCCGACGCATCGCCGTCGAGTATCTCAATCGCGGATCGCTGCACGCGGCGGCCGTTGCGCTCAACGAAGCAGGCGTCTCCGCGCCGAGCGGCGGCACGTCGTGGAGCCCGCAGGCCATCAAGAACGTAGTGACCAACCCGATCTATCGGGGCCTCGTCGTGCGTGGCCGCACCATCAAAGTCGTGGAGCGGGGCACGCGCGTGCGCACCGTCGCCGAGGAGGCCAACGTGCAGCGCATCGAGCGCCCCGAGCTGGCAATCCTCGACGCCGAGCTTGCAGCACGCCTCGACGCAGCGCTCGCCAAGCCACGGCGTAGGAGCTGGGGCGCCGCCGAACCGCGGCACCTTCTATCGAGCTTCGCCCGCTGCGCCATCTGCGGCGCGAGCCTGACGGTCGCGGGCTCCAAGGGCCCGAGCTACTTGTGCGTGCGCCACCTGACGCATGGGCGGGCCGCCTGCCCCGGCATCGGGTACAGAAGCGAGGGCGCGGTGGACGCGGCGGTTCTGGCAAAGCTGGCGCCCATGCTCGACGGCGACCTCGCCAAGCGGACGCTTGTGGCCATCGCCAAGCGCCTGGACGAGCGCGCCCGCCCGGACACTCGGGCCGATGAGCGTCGCCGGGTCGAGCGCGCCATCGCCGACTCGGAGCGCAAGCAACGCAACCTTGCTGCCGCCGTCGCTGAGGGCAACCCGCCCGCGGCGGTCCTCGGGATGCTCCGCGACGAGGAGGGCCGGGTGCGGACACTGCGCGCCGAGCTGGCCCGGCTCGATCAGGCGCCGCCCGCCTCGCTGGAGCGCCGACGGCTGCTTGTTCGGGCTCAGGACAGACTGGCCGAGTTGGCGCAGCTAGGCGAGCGCGGGGGCGTTGCCGCCCGGCCGGTGCTCGCAGCGGTGCTCGGCGACCAGCGCTTCTCCGTCGTGCCCGTGATGGTCCGGGGCGAGCGCAGGTGGCAGCTCACAGCCCGCGTTTCCGGCGGTTGGCTCTGGGCCAACGTCGTCAAGGATTCCGTCCAAGCCCAGCAAGGTGGTGACCTTGGCGCGTCTGCAGGCGCTCATCGGCGGACTGCAGAAGCGATTCCCGAACGGGCAGTTCACGCTCGGGAAGGTCGCGTACACGACGGCGACGCTCGTTCA
>Ga0209012_1003955_pt1 | contig 10522 bp, 25 predicted proteins | sample RS3BMetagenome_FD_184735 | JGI IMG/M metagenome (GOLD analysis project Ga0209012, IMG submission 184735) | Ferric oxide microbial mat and aquatic microbial communities from Rainbow Spring, Yellowstone National Park, USA - RS3B (SPAdes) (version 3) ...
GGATCACACTTCCTTAACCCTTCTTTTCTTATCTCTTCATTTATCTTCCATAGTTTGTTTACTAGATCCTCTACCACTTCTGCCTTCTCACTGAAGAATGTTATTTCATGGTCGTCGAATTGGTCTTCTATCGTGTTTGAACACTTTTCCATGCACTCTTCCATACAACCTTCGTCTTCGCCACACTCGTCCTCACATATTTTTTCGCAAGTGTCTTCTATCATTTCTTCAATTTTTTTATTCAACATTTTTATCGCCCTCTTTATAATAATTTTCTTTCCATTTTAGCCAGTTGTTTTTAAAAACATCATAAGTGTATTTTTTAGCATTTTCTTTGCCCTTTTCTGCATATTCATCTTTCAGATTATATCCGCCCATTATTGTATAATACCATTGCCTCCAATAACCCTCAGCTTGGTCTAAGTTATTAAAACCCTCATATACATCTGTGATATTATTCCAGTCTTCAAATTTAATGTATGTATTTCCCATAGTTTCTTCAAATACCTTCAACTTTCTTGCTATTACTGGTACGCCTAAATATTGTGCTTCGATGGGAGGTAATCCAAACCCTTCATCATAAGATGTAGAAAGGTATATGTCACTAGCCTGATAATATAATGATAGTAAGTTGTCGTCTATATTTTGTAAATTTATTATCTTTTCTCCCTTTATTTCAGGACCTATATGAACTAAAATGAAATCGTCCGGAAGTATTTTTATAATGATCGGTAGTTCGTTGTTACCTTTGTTTGGCGTTCCGCCTGCTACATTTATAATTATTTTTTTATTTAAAGGTAAGTTTAGTTCCTTCCTTAACTCTTCTTTACTTTTTGTTGTAATTGTTAAGTTTGGTGAAATGTATGATGGTATTACATCTATTTTATTTGCATTATAATTAAATTCTTTTATTAACTTTTCTTTTGTGTAGTTCGATGGAGTTATGATTCTTTTTGCATCCCTGAACTTTTCTATTTGTTTTTTAATATATTTCCTTACACCTTTCTTAGGATTATATTTTAATGGGAGTATATCATGGATGATTATAAATTGATTATTTATGTTGTTTATAATCGGTGTTGCTTGTGAAGAATATATAAATATATAATTTTCTAAACCTTTTATATCAAATGCGATTTTCGGCTTATTGACTTTTATAGACCATGATAGATATTTAAATTTAGGCTTTATTACCTTTCCAGGGTATTCGCTGTTTAGGATTTGTAAGGAATATATCTCATTATTGGGAATGCCCTCTACATATCTTGCTATACCCGTGTTTTTTGCGGATGAATTTAAAATTTTTATTGCAGTCATTTCCACCACCTCTTAATTTTTATAATTATAAAAGAAAAAAACAAAATTTCAACCTCTGATAAAATATAAATAAACAATAAAAAAGAAAAAGAGAGATGAGTAATATTTATAGCTGCGGTATCAAAAATGAACATAACTGATATTAATGCAATAAGTAATTCCGTTAATGTCATTTCCACCACCCTGGAGCTTCTGTTTTATGTCCGTTATCACATTCAAAATACATTTGTCCGATGAAAGTGGAAGAATATCCATGTCTTGTACCTTTGTACCATCTATGACAATGCGAACAATAGAAGATCCACAAATCTTTCTTTTTGTCGATACACTTGGGTTGCTTTGTTATTTTTTGCCAGATACTTATTTCTTTGTTTGTTTTTCCTTTTGTTTCTTCATTCATTTTTCATCACTTCCTCCTATTAACCTTTTATCGTAATAAAATAAATAATCTGTAATCATATACAATTTATAAGTACCCTTTTCTAACTTTTTATTAGAGATTATATAAATATCATGATTGTCGTTTTTAAAATTAACTTGATAAACTCTATATCCTATAAAATATAAAATTGGGTTGTAAAATATTGTACCTATTTCTTCATTCGGTGGTAATAATATACCTATTACAATACCTATTATTACATATATACCAGATGCTGTATATATACTAAAGAAATAGAAAAGAACTACAATAATTGACCATAGTATTAGATAGTATGTTAAATCTAGTTTTGTGTGGTCTCTAATTATGTATACATCTCTTTTTTCATACCCTAGTTTTGTGCTTTGGTTTATAAGATATAACAAATAACCAAAACCTACTAATGTTATCGATATAATGGCTAGTAAGATTATTGAGGTGATAATAAAGGACGAAGTTGTATTGAAAATATTAAATTCTATTACCATTATTATAATAAATGGTATTAGGAAGTTGCCAAAATATATTAACCTTCTTCCAAATCCCGATATCATTTTTCATCCCCCTCATTGATATGATAAAAGTAGTCTGATACCTCTAATGGGTCTGCTAGGAGTGTAAGTTTTCCATCTTTGTTTACTACCATCTCCACATCTTCTATGGGTATTTTTTTATTATCTATTATAACATATTCGCCCTCTATACTAAAACCTAAATCTTCAAGTATTTCTTTTTTAGATATACCTTCGATCTCAAATATTATTACATCTTTCATATAAAATCCTCCCATCCAAAATAACCTTCTATTAATACATATATCTCATAAATATTTTTATCTATATTATCCAATAATGTTACTATGTTTTTCTTGTAGTCTTCATGGATTTCTTCGTTCTTTGTAACCCATTCTATTTCGTCTAATTTTGATTTAATGTATTCTATATATTGGGGTAGGTTCATTTTATCAATATTCATTTTCCAACCCTCTTTTATAATATTGATAATATTTTTTATATGTTGTGTATCACGTCCTGGTGATATGCTTAATTTGTCTTTTGTTATTACAAATTCAGTAAGGTAGTCTTTATAAAAACCTCTGACATCAAAAACTAATTTTACAACATTTGCTATATCTTTTTCAGTTGCTTTTGGGTTTAGCCTACTAAATTCTACCTCGTCATATATACCTTCTTCCAATTCTATTCTTACTATTATATATCTTAGGATGAATGTGTAATCACCTATACTTATCTCTTTTTGGTTCGGCTTTAAGTTTTTGATTTTGTCGATTAAATATTCAAATAAAGATTTTATATCTTCTTGTGATATGTCTTTAATATTCATTTTTCATCACCTTCTAAGTCACTATCTTCCGTTAACTTTATGTCTTTTACATCCCCATATTCGGCTCTTGCTATAAGTATGTCATCCATATATAAGTATAAATGTTTACCAGCAACATATTCATCAGTAAATATATTAGACCCATTACCAACTATAATAGTAACCCATACTGGTTCCTCCATGCTATTGGATTTACTAAATATTTTGTGTGCTTTTTTTATAAACTCTTCTTTATTCATTTTTATCACCTTCTTTAAAAAATTTCTTTAAAAAATTCATCGTATCTATTCGTTACTATAAGCCCCTTAATCTTATCCGTTAAATTATCAACCTTATCTGATATTTCATTAATCTCTTTGCTATATTTATCACTTGGGTTATAAAATTGTATATAAAATAATATGGAAGACACTGCACCCAACTCGTGGACTATGTAATTTAATATTACTTTTTTACAATCATCATTCATTTTTCGTCACCCCCTACCGACCATTAAACTAAAATCTATAACCTCCATACTATATTTTTCAATGAGCTCTTTCACTAATTTATAGTCGTCGTTTGTCATACAATATACACTTGCACCAATCCAAAGACCTTCTGTATTACGTACAAATTCTTTATCTTTATTGTGAAATACTTCAGCCAAACTACTTTCAATGTAAAGCATGTAACTATTTTCCTTTTTACGTATGATTATTTCGTCGTATTCCATGTCTATGCTTCCAATCACAAGTAGTATCTCTTCGATGCTACCACGTATTAAGAATAGTGTAGAACCTGTTCCAAAACCTTTACTCGATAGTTCTTTAATAAACTCAATTACCTTACTTAACTCCTTGTGTGTTACTATAACCTCAACTATACTCTTGCCTTCCGTAACCGATAAATCAGTTAATTCTTCACTCATTTCCATCCCTCCATATTATCTATATTTATACTATAATTTGGATAATTTCTATAAACATACCTGAGTATGCCATTGGTATCCCATTCATCCCAACTGATTTTCTGATCCTTCAATTTTCCAATTATATCATTTGGTAATAATTTGGATATTTCCTCTGCTTTCCTTTTACCTTCAACGGTCAGAATATATGTTTGGTGACCTTCTCCTCTGTTAATTACTTTTATTAAATTTAAAGATTTGAGATACTTTAAAGAATCATCTACAACTTTACTATATGGTCCGGTTTTGTCTGGGTAATAAAGGGGGTCTTCTGAATACTCATTAAGCACTTCTTTATACGCTAAAAAAACTTGTTTTTGCATCATTGTTCTGCCCACTGTCTTGCCATTAGCAAGGAGGAGTAAAATTATATCGATAACATTTAATTTTTTATTCATTTTTCACCCTCCTCATAACTAAAAATAGCAAATGTACTAACGCCATTAAATTCTTTCGTCATTTTGGAATCTATTACTAAATTTTCAAATTCAAAACTATACTCCTTAAGTAAATCAACAATATCCACATCTATTCTTAAAGAACCATCAAATGGTGATTTTTTGGGTATTACGTCAATATATACTATTTCATTATAAATACTTCCATGTTCAAATAAAAGTTCATAACCCATTTGTCTCGCTCTTTCTTTTAATTCCTTTTCAATTTTATTCATTTTTTATCACCTTCATCACTTTTTAATATATATTTATCCTTTATATCAATAATTAAATCATTTAGCTCAGTTAAATGTTTCATTAAGTCACCCTCATCATATCCAAGATCAAATATGGTTTGTGATAAATCAATATAAGATAATAGTAATGCTTTCCATTTTATATAAAGTTCTTTGCGGTCTTCATCCTTAAGCTTCGTCTTTGTCACCCCCTTCAACTATTTCATTTAAATCTCTGTTGTATATATCGTGTAATGTATCTTTTATGTCGTCTAGTTCTTTATGATAATATACTACATTGTCAAATAACTCTAGTATGTTGGATAAAAATATAATTTCGCTTATCATTAGACGCTTTTCTTCCCTTTTTACTTCTTTTAGCCAGTTATGAAAGCTGCTTAGTAAATCTTCAATCCATCCCTCTTCATTTATGTTACCAATACAATAGTAGAAATTTCCATCGATATCCTTCTCATAATGATTTACACTACCACAGCAAGGTTCTCCTTGACAGTCCGGTTTTATTTGTATATAGCCGTCTCTATTTATTTTTATTTTCGACATCTTGTATTTTGTTGCTAGTCTTATTACTTCATTAATACTTGTCCTGGTAAACTTCTCGAATTCCTCTATCTTTTCGTTTTCGTTTTTTCCATCCATTTTTTTATCGCCTCCTATATGTGTAATATGCCATCAAAATATAACAAATACTTCCAAGTATTAAAATATTTTTCAACAATAGGCTTCCATTGATCGTTATTGCAATATATAGGATGTATAAGGATAATAATATAGCAGCAGTTATGATAATTTCGTTTGCATGTTTATTCCACCATTCTTTGTATGTGTTATCTTTTACCACCTCTTTATCGCCCCCTTTTACTTTTAAATACGAAGTGGAAGTCGTTTGTATCTTTGAAAATGTAGTTGTAGGTAAAAAGTACGTTGATGAGTTTAAACCAGTCTACCTTTCCATTACCTTCTATATGTATTTCATCACCCTTTTCTATATACTTTACATGATAATAATCTAATAAAATTTTTAATGTTGGGTTCATTTTTTATCACCTTCTTTATTTTCTTTACTTAGTAAATCTTTGTTCAGTGAATCTATGTTTATTTGTTCTTTTTTCTCTCTGTACCTCACCCTTCTCCTTTCTAAGATCTTTTGATGTTTTATTGGGTCTTGTTTTATCCTCTCATAGTATTTTTTATTATATTCCTTGCTTTTATTAATGTATTTTTGGTATTTTTCAGGGTTTGTTTTTATTTTTTCATGATAGTATTTCCTTTGTTTCTCCCTATGTTTCGCAAGCCATTCAGGATCTTGCTTCATTCTTTCATACTTTCTTCTTGACCTCCTTCTGTTCCTCTCCAAGTATTTTTGATATTTTATAGGGTCGTTCTTTACCCTCATCATGTACATTTTATAATATATTTTGTTTCTTGCTTTATATCTTTGGTATTTTATAGGATCACTTTTTATCTTTTCATATACCCTCCTTCTTATTTCTCTAGCCTTCTCAGGATGTTCTTTGTAGTATCTTTTTAGATAGTTTCTCAGACGTTCCCTTTCCTTTAATGCACTATTAAGTTCTTTCTCGTTTTGTGCTGAAAAAAACCATTCTAGGAAGTCTTTGTCGAAACTGGTAGTTTTTGATAACTCATCTATCTTTCCCATATTTAAAACCACCGTTATATTCTTCAATGCCTTCTTTGTTGTATTCTCCAATACCTTTTTTATTGTTCGTTTTCTCCTTTAACATTCTTGTAAGTATGTATTCTAGTATTAATAAACCCTCTTCAGCCTTGTCTCCTGCTGTAATTAAATCTTCTTGTTCGTATATTGTTGCATCCAATTCCCTTATCTTTGCATATAAGTTGAGAAAGTTGTTTGTAATCTTTCCTAAATCCTCTAGTATTTCTTTAATGTTATTTGTTTTTTCATCCATCTTACCTCACTCCTATATTTTTCATAAATATTAGTTTTACTTCTCCGTTGCTATCTTCTACCTTATTGTATACTATTTCTATGACTATATAATTGTAAAGTGATAGAAAACCTAGTAGTTCTGGAGGTAATATGTCTTCTTTGTCTTCCTTTATCTCTTTTATAATTGTTATCCTCCAGGCATCTTCTATGTTACCACGTATAGTTGTCTCTACACCTATTGAAGTTATATTGAACTTATTTTTAAACCATTCTAGTTCGCTAATGAATTTTTCTACCTCCCTGTGGTTTTTTATTTCCCTTAAATAATAGTTTGCATCACTCATTACTATCACCTCTATAGTTGTCTAGATATGTTTTTATTACATCAATTATATTTTCTAGTACATCTATATATCCGCTAAAATATATTATATCCCTGTCGTCTCTAAAGTTGGTATTTTTAATTATTAGGTTTACTTGTAAAAGTTTGTTGATATTATTTTCTATTTGTGTTAAAACACTTGCCTTCTCACTTTCAATTAACTTTAAGTTTTCACTCATCCTCATCATCTCCGACATCCATATCTTCCTCCGTATTACGGAAGATAGCAATTGTACCAGTATTGTCTATCCCCTCATTTATTGGTGAGTCTATTATTAGGTTGTCAAATTCGAAACCATGATCCTTCAAAAAATATACTAAGTCTTGGTCGATTCTTTTAGAGTTATCATATGTAGTTGTGGGTATAATATCTATATATTCTATTTTGTCGCTAAAGAAGCCACGTTCTATCCTACAATCATAACCCATTTCCCTGATTTTCTTAATTAACTCCTCTTCATTCATCTTTCATTACCTCTAGAAAAATTATTTTATTAAAGTATTTAAATTTTTTCTTCTTTTGTCGATTGTATTCCTTTATGTTATATGGTAAAGTTTTAAGTTTAAATAAAAAGGTTTAAATATGTGAAATTATTTTTAGTTTTATAGTGAGGATTTATGGTGAAAGTAATTGATGAAAATTTGGTAAGGTTGAAAGGGCAGGTAATAGTTGAAAGTCTTACACATCCATTTATTGTTGATTATTATGATGGTTATTATAGGTTTATAGAAGAAGATAAGATTTATAAAACCAAAGAGGTATTATATTCTTCGCCTAATATTAATGATGTTGTGTCGTATGTGAATAGTTATTTTAATAGATTTACAAAAGTTTTGTAACTTGTTAATTTTATTGATTGTTGTTGTAATATTCTATTGATTGTTGAAAGTTGTTTAAAATAAATTTTTATCTAGCGATTTAATAAAAATTGTTTAATGGGTTTTTAAACTATGATATGTATTTTTACATTGTTTGATATGAAAAAATGTTTTTAAGGTTGGTTATACATCTATGGAAAATGCTTATGGTCGGATTATTTTTTTATGATTTGTAAAATTTCGTAAAACTTTGCCCATCTAATCTTCTCTTCCCTCTTTTTTACTATCTTTTCCCTTAGTTTTTTGTTCATATTAATACCTCATTTTAATTTGCTACAGTTCTTTATCCATATATTACCAAAATTACCAAGTTTAGGATTTATCCAAGTATTAATATAGTAGTCATGAATAGAAGATGCATCGGGGTATATAGATTTTATAATAGCAAGTTGGGTTTTGTATGATAAATAAGTATGCTTGTTTTTTTCTTTTTCAAATACTTTGTATAACCTCTGTCTTTCCCTTTGGTTGGTAGAACTGTTGTGTTTTATTTGTATTTCTATCATTTTATCTAATGATTTTTTTAGTGGCGGAAAGTATTTAGCCCTAAATTCATCAGAGGTCCTGTAACAAGTTATTGTATTTGTCTCAACACTATATACACAATTTGCTATAATAGGTTGGGTGTAAAGTTCTACATTAAAATCTAAGATACTCGGATAGGGTATTCCGCGTACATGTGAATGAATACCCAACTTTATTTTATTACATTCTTTATTGATTCCGGCAATGTTTGTTCTTTTCTTACTTCCGCCTATAATTCTAGTGATCTTACCATCATTGCAGACATTGAATGCATGTTCTTTTTTTGTTTTTATTGTTTTTTCCTTTAACTCAATGAGTTTTTGGTGGATATCTTTTTCATTTAGTATTTTACATACATCACTCATGATATCAACTCCGTTGGTTTTCTTTTGTATAGTTTGTAAGGTTTGAACTTGTTTAAAACACTTGATTTTATTTCATCGATTGGTATAGGTTTTTGATTATGTTCGAACTTGACTAACAATGGTATTTTCCTAACACCTGCTATGTAGTATGCGTAACATCTATGCCTTCCCTCGTGCCATACATTTTTGTTCTCAAAAGGGTCATATCTTATTACGGGAGTGTATAATGTTTTGCCACTTTTTAATCTATCCAAATTGTGTATCAGTGAATTGAAGTCTAGCCAGTATCTTATATCCTTGCCATTTGTTGTTTTGTATTTGAAAAAGTCAAGTGGATGTATGTATGTGACTATAACCGCTTTCATTTTAACTGCATATGCTGTCTTTTCTTGGTCTGGGTCAAATCTTACCTTTTTTATAGATTTGGGTATATTGAATTTGCCATATTCTTTTCTTAAAGCCCTCGCTAAGCCTTCAAAGTCGTTTTTGTCTATTAGTTTTTTATATTCATATTTTAGTTCCACCATTTCATCCACCTTTTTATTTTTTGGTCTTCTTGACTTTGTGTGGTCTGCCTGCTATGTATACTTTTCTATTAGGATGTTTTGTTTTTATGTGGTGTATATGTCTGTACGCTTGCCACCTTCTATACGCTTCTTCACTTTCAAAATGTAGTGGTTTTACTCTTTTTTTCTTTACCATATTTATGTCACCTCCTTAACTTTTTTATTCAATTTTATCTTGTATCCGGTAATCATTGATACTGCGTTATTACCAATGACTAAAAATAAAACCCTTTTATTTATTATAGGATCTCTTGCAATAATATATTTTTTATTTGATGGCTTATCTTTTAATAATTTTATTTTATAAGCATTTATCTCGAATTTATTCGCAATTTGATGCGCTCTTTTATATGGTACTCCTCTTCTCATTAGATTTAGTTCTACCTTTTCATGTGTTTTTATTCTTGTCCTTTCTATTTCATCCTCCCACCAGTCCTTTCTTACCCATACCTCATTGCCCTTTATTTTTTTAAATTTTTTAGGCAGATGTGTGGCTTTTTTGTGTAATGCAATATAATCCCCCATTATTTTTTCTGATTTTGGTATAAATTTTATGTGTAGTTTTTTATTATTTATTCTCTTATTTTTACTGTTTGTTTTATTCATCTTACCCACCTGCAGTATTCTTCCATGCATAATAGGATGGTTTTAAATTACCGTTTGCATCAACTAACCCCCATGTACCTGTAGTTGGAGTCCATATTAATGTGGATGAATCCTGCCAATCATACCAAAAAACATTTGTAATATTGAATGATTTTAATAAATTCATTGTCGTATAAATGTATTGCGATTGATTGCCTAAGTTTTGTGCGTAGTTAGTTATATTACTTGACATTAACCCTGTTTCAGTGATCCATATCGGTTTGTTTTTTATCACTTGCATATAAGAATTAATAGTATAGGAATACATATTTGTATATAGCCCACCAAAATCTTTTAATGTTACCGATGCAGGATATAAATGTAATGATACTGCATCGCAGTATTTTAACCCGCCATAACTTATTACTTGCTTTACCCAGTTTATATCCGGTAAATACACCCCTCCTAATCCTATCACTATCGCATTTGGATTGATTGATTTTATAATAGTATATGCTGATTTTAATAATAAATAATAGTTATATGCAGAACCATTGTAAAATCCGAAATAAAAGTCTGTAGG
>Ga0209012_1003956_pt1 | contig 10520 bp, 15 predicted proteins | sample RS3BMetagenome_FD_184735 | JGI IMG/M metagenome (GOLD analysis project Ga0209012, IMG submission 184735) | Ferric oxide microbial mat and aquatic microbial communities from Rainbow Spring, Yellowstone National Park, USA - RS3B (SPAdes) (version 3) ...
ATTCGCAAGACCTCGTTCGGATCGCAGTCCGAACACGGCTGCCGCTTCCTCGAGCGCGTGCTCACGGTTCACGCGACGCTGCGCCAGCGCCGCGGCTCCGTCCACGACTTCATCGTCGACTCTTGCCACGCGTACATGTCGGGAGCTCCGGCGCCCTCATTGCTGGCCGCGTGATCAAGCGGCCGCGCGCCGTGAACGGTTACAGATCCGCACGGCCTTCTCGTTCGCATCTTCCAAGTCGAGTGACTTCGTGATCGGGATCTTCCCGGCAGAAGGCAACCTGAGCGTCAGCCCGCGCCTTTCGTTACGCGCCGTGCTGCTTCGCAAGGGGTTTCCCGAAAACGTGCTTGGCGAGCCGGCAGGAAGGGGCATGGTCCACATGATCATCAGCACCGGACCCGGCAACGAGGGCAGGACGGTCCTGTTCCAGTATTCCCTGTCGAACGGTGATGTCGCGATCACCGCTTCGGGCTCGTTCGGCATCGGTAGGTTCGGCCACGGCGCGCCGTCGTAGTGGGAGCGGCGAACACAATGAGCCGAGATCACCACGGCGCCGACCTCATCGCGCATCTCACCTCCCGCGCAGAGGAAGCCGTCCAGCGCGGGCACCCCGATCTCGTCGTGCGCTACGTCTTGGCGCACGGCCGGCTCTTCGACCGCCTCGCCATCGAGCAACCGCCACGAATGTCTCCAAACGCCTGCTTCCAGAACTCGGCGGCGTTCTCCAGCAGGCCGGGCATGACCTACGTCGAGGGGTTCGCGCTCGTCGCCGTGCCGGGCCTGTTCGGGTTTCACCACGCGTGGTGTGTGGACACTGCCGGCGCCATCCACGAAGTGACCTGGGGTGATCCCGGCCTTTCGTACTTCGGCGTGACCTTCGGCGCTGAGCACGTCGGTCACCTGCTCAGCGCACGCTATCCCGAGCACGGACTGATCCGAACGTGCGAGGCGCACCTGATTTGATCGAGACCATCGCGGTGCGTACGTCCTCCGTGAGCGTCACGTTCTACGGCCGGCGCGGCGACGGAAGCTCGGTCGTCATCGACATCGAGGACCACGCGCACCTCAACCTCGCCTCGGCCAACGGCCGTGCTTTCTTGAGCTTCCTCGGGCTCGATCCCGGCGACGGTCACGACGGCGAGGCCACTCTCCCCGAGGTCCGTCGCGCCGTCATCCGAGCCCGCGCGAGCTTCGAGCGCCGCGCGCCGAAGTTCACTCGCGCGTGGAGCGACACCCAGTCCGTCGGCGCTTGTCGCGTAGTCGTCGCCGGGACCGACGAGGCGTACTTCGAGCGCCGGCTCGGCGACTTCGAGAGGTTCGTGGACGCCGTCGTCGGGATGGGCGCGGCGAGCATCTATTGGGGGTGATCGTCGGTGCTCACTCGCAGGAGCAACATCCCGGCGGTGAGCTTGAGCCGCTCGCCGAACCTGCGGCCGGTGTGAGCCCGAGCGCGGCGCGGATCCACTCCTCGGGAGGCGAGCCTTGCAGCCGCCCCTCGTGCTCATAGACCCGGCACTGCAAGCCGAAGCTCGTCGCGCCGACCGCTGACGGATCCACGTCAGTACCCTCGACGCGCACGGTCGGAGAGCCGAGGAACCGGAGATGCTGGGCATCGTCGGCGGTCTTCACCTCAACGAGTCGCACCGAGGTCCGCTCTTCGAGACCGGCGTCGGCGACGACGCGCCGCACGTCCTCCTCGGTCCGACGCCAACCAGGGCACCCGTCGAAGTACAGGATCTCGATCGTCGTCACGGTGACGATCTTCGCGCAGTTCCGCGCCGTGTTGGAGCTTCGTCGTCGGCGGCGGCGTCGCCGTCGTCCTCGTCATGCTCGCGCACGGTCACGAGCCCCTCGGAGCGCCGCTGGACCTCGCGCGCGATCCGGTCCGCCCGGACCTGGGCGACGTAGCGGCGGACGACGCGGACGGCGAGAGGATCGGCGGGCATGATCGAGGGGCTCCACCAGGTGCACCAGTATCGGGAGATCATCGACCGCGCGCCTTTGATCGAGCGCCGTCGTTCACGTATGTCGAGCATGACCGTTTCTCGAACTCCGAGGGTGCTCATCTACGCGAGGATCTCAACGGCGACGAAAGACGCTGGCGGCAAGGGACAAGACCCTCAGCTCCAGCTCGACGAGCTACGTGCCGTCGCCGCCCAGCGGGGCTGGCAGATCGTTGGCGAGTTCGTGGACATCGGGATCTCCGGCGCGAAGGAACGGCGCCCGCAACTCGACGCGCTCATGAAGGAGGTCCACCGAGGCCGCGCTGATGTCGTCGCGTGCTGGAAGTTCGACCGCTTCGCCCGGAGCGTCGGGCACCTCGTCCGGGCGCTCGACGACTTCCGCGCTCGGGGCGTTGACTTCTTCTCCGCCCGCGACTCGATCGATACGAGCACTCCCGCAGGCCGCTTCACGTTCGCGGTGATCGCGGCCGTTGCCGAACTCGAACGTGAGTTGATCCGCGAACGCACCGTCGCCGGTCTTGCCGCTGCCAAGCGCCGTGGCGTTCGCCTCGGGCGCAAGCCGGTCCGTGTAGACGTGGCCCGCGCACGCGAGCTGAGGAGCCGTGGCCTCTCGTACCGTCAGCTCGCGACCGAGTTGGGGGTCTCTGTGGGGGTCGTCCATCGGCTGCTGAACGAGGACGTTCATTTGTCGTCCACGGCGGAGGCGTCGGAGTCGGCCTGAATTTGGGGGTCCGGCGGACGGCGTCGAGCGTTCATTCGACGGTCGATTCTCGAATCAGTCGTCCGCCGACGTACCCCGCGCTGCGTGCACCCCAAGACGCGCTCGAAACCCCTCGTAGCGCGTCCATTCCTGCTTCACGGCCTCGTAGCCGAGCGCCCGCTGTTCATCGGCTCGACGCAGCGCCGTCTCTGCGGACGACACCACGGCTTGAAGATGATCGCGCAGCTCCGCCTGGACGAGCCGTCGGCTTTCGAGAACCTGGCCCGAGAAGTCGTTCGCGACGCGCGAGCTGTTCGTGGCGAGGAGCCTGACGAGATACTCGGTCGCGTTCATCTTCACGGCGGCTACGCGCATCGCCTTGGTGATCCCCGCTAGCCGGGTCCCCAGTTTGGGGGATGCGAGCGTGAGCATGTCCGTGAAGTAGAAGTGGGGCCGCGTGCGGAACCTGAGCTTAGGCTCGAACGACTCCGGCAACGCTGCGAGCGCGGGGTCTTTGGGATCAGCCACGCGCCTCAAGAAGTCGTTCGCGATCTCGGCGAAGCGCGCCACCGCCTCCGAGTAGAGCTTCTCGGCCACGGGTTCCATCGTCGCCCGCCAGCTCTCGACGGCCTGCCGCGCGAGTGCTTGCGCACCTTCCATCGCAAGGGTCGGCAGATGCTTTGCGTCGGCGTCGGCGTCGGCGTCGATCCGATGTTCGAGATCACGCGTGACGGTGGGGGTTACTTCTCGGAGGAATTTCTCAGCCTCGCGGTCGTACGCCCGCCCAAGGTTGTCCTGCACCGCCTTGAACAAGTAGTCCAGCTCGCCGAGAGTGCGCTCCGCGTGCCCGATGCTCTGACGCAGAGCCTCGATGCGTCGGGCCGATTGCTCTTGCGGACGGCGAAGGGCACCCTCCCGCTCGTCGATCTCACGGAGCAGGGCGCCCCGCAGGCGAGGAACGGCACGCGCCTCCGCTTGCCGGACCACATCGGTACGTTCGTCCGCAAGGGCGCGTAGCGTTGTTTCGAGCCGCCCCCAATCCCGCCTGACCCCGATCGACGTGCGCTCCTTCGCGCTCACCTCCAGCACCGCGGGCACATCGCGCCTGAGTCGTTCGCGCAGAACCTTCTCGGCGAACGCGCGCCCTTCCGCGCGCTCGTCGTCGGTGAGCCGATCGGCCTTGTTCATGACGAGCACGAGGCGATCGATCTGTTTGACGGTCTCCTCGATCAGCTCCAGCTCTGCCCCCGAGAGCGGCGGGTCCGCTCCGAGCACGACCAGCGCGGCGTCGATCTGGGGGACGAACTCGCGCGTCGCGGCGGTGTTCCCGGCGAACACGGAGCCGAGGCCGGGCGTGTCCACGAGGCACATGCCGTGACGAAGCAGCTCGCTCGGAACGAAGACCTCGACGGCCGTGACCCCCTTCGCGTTCTCCGGGTTCTCCGTCTCCGAGACGAACTCGCCAAGAGTATTCGGCTCGATCTCGCGCCAGTCACCCGTGGCAAAGCGAACCCGTGCCTGAAGGTGGTCGCCGAAGCGGAGGACGGTGATCACAGCGGTCACCGGGATCACGCCCACGGGAAGCACGGCACGACCGACGAGCGCGTTGAGGAGGCTCGACTTGCCGCGCTTGAACTGCCCAACGCACGCGACGAAGAAGCGACCCTCGCTCAAGCGCTCGCGAAGATCCTTGGCCTCCTGCGCGACGCGCTCGACCCCGAGCTGGTCCGCGATCCCGATGATCGTGTCGAGCTTCTCCGCGCCGCTCATCGGGCTTGGTAGGCCGCGAGACTCTCGCGCACCACACGCACGGCGTGCTCCGGTCCTTGGAACGCGCCCACCGAGGTTGCGACGTGCTCCAGCGCTCGGTAGTCCTCGAAGAAGCGGTGCATCTCGCTGAGCAGGTGTTCGGGAAGGTCGTTGATGTGGTGGTAGTCGGCGACCACAGGATCGTCGATGTGGACGGCGACGACCTTGTGGTCGCGGCATCCGGCCTCGGACATCTCCATGAACCCGATGGCGCGTGCGCGGACGATCGACAGGGGCGCGAGCGGATGCTGACCGAGGACGAGCACGTCGAGCCCTTCGCCGTCGTCCGCGAGAGAGCGCGGGATGAAGCCGTAGTTCGCCGGGTAGTGCATCGCGCTCGACAGGATGCGCTTTATGCGGAGAAACCCCGTGCGCTTGTCGATGACGTACTTCACGGCCGAGTCAGCGGGCGTCTCGACGACGACGGGGAACCACTCGTCGATGTCCGTGGGGATCGGGATGTCGTGCCAGGGGTGCATCGTTCAGGGCTGCGGAGCACGCGACGACTTCGGCGCACCGGCGGCGTACTTGAGCACGCGGACCTTCTCGATCGTGACGAGCGCGCCCTTGGTGATCATCTCGTCGAGGATCGGAACGAGCTTGTCGATGTGCTCCTGGTCATCGACGACCTCGATGAGCACGGGGAGGTCGGCGGAAAGATCGACGATGCTCGATGTGTGGATGACGCTGGCGGCACCGAACCCAGCCACCCCGTGGATGACCGTCGCCCCGGCGAAGCCCTCCCTGCGCAGGCGCTCAAGGAGCGCTCGATGGAGCGGCTGGTGGTGCCACTTGTCCGAGTCGCCGATGAAGATGCGGACCAAAAGCTGCTCGCCGTCGAGAACTCTCATGATGACTCCTTGGACCTACGCGCCGAAGACCCGCCGTGCCACAGCAAACCCGAGCAAGCCAGCCGCGAAGCAGGCGAACGTGGTGATGCTGAAGTTGACGAGGCCCGAGTACCAAGCGCGGTTCTGGAAGAACTGCATCGTCTCCAGGTTGAAACTCGAATAGGTCGTGAGCCCGCCCATGAAGCCCGTCGTCAACGTCAGGCGCACGGTCGGCGAAATCAGCTCCGTCGAGATCGCGACGTGAGTGATCGCGGCGATGAGGAAACAGCCGACGACGTTCACGATCAGCGTGCCGTACGGGAAGTTCGTCCCGAGGGTTCGGCCCGCCCATACGCCGATGCCATAACGGCTGAGCGTGCCGAGCGCACCTGCCAGAGCGATGAGCAAAATGCGTGTCATGTCCTCCGCCTCGATGTTGCCCGGAGGACCCGCTCGGCGGACTCCTACAGGGCGTGATCACCCGTAGGAGTCATTGGCCGCCTCGCCTTGCGTCGAGGACGACGGTTGAGGTGGACTCCACCACCGCCGAGAACTCCTACCGCAAGCCCGCGACCTCGACAAGCAGCGCCTCGGGAAAAACGCGCCATTCCCGTGGCCTGGGTCGCGCTCATCGCCTGCGATAGCTCTCCGTCGCCGCGATGAGGGCCTCGGTTCGCAGCCAGTCGGCTCTGGGGCGGCCGTTTCTCCACGCGGTGGGAGCGAGGAGCGCTTCTACGATCCACACGGCGCGCCCAGGAAGCCCGGCGGTGGCGGCGACTACGGCTGACGTGTCGTCGGGGGACAAGGGAAGGGGAAGGTGAACCCTTGCGACGAGGTCACGGACAAGGCCGCGCATGGTTTGTCCGTGCAGCGGCGGAAGCTCCACTTCTCGATGCGTCAGGCGCAGCCGCCGGACGCGCTCGTGGTCACGGGGATGATCGATGTCGGCGACGACGAGCACCCCCATGCCCAAACCCCGAAAAGATCGCACGACGCCCTTGAAGGCCGAGCCAGCCACGTCGAGGTGATCAAGAAGGAGAAGCCCCGGTTGGGCCTCGGCTGCGATCCGAAGGCGAGCGCGAAGCGCACGCTGGGTCCGGGCACACTGAGCGTCAACCGACGGGTATGCGGAAGAGAGTGCGCGCGTCAGATCCGAGACTGCCGTCGTGCGTTCGGAGATGCCGCACGGAACGCCCTGCGCTCGCGCGCGTGCGGCGATGGCTTCGAGCACGGCCGTCTTGCCGACCCCGACGGGGCCGAAGAGGAGTACCGTGTGCCCGGCGCGAAGCGTACCTTCGAGTGAGGCGATGATCTCGGCGCGTCCCCATACCGCCGGGGTCATGGCGTTGCTGGACGCGTCGATGCGATCACGATCGAGCCGATGAGCGTGGTCGCGATCACGAACCCCATCGCCGCCACCGGGTGAAGAGCCCAGAGTCCCCCAACGATGATGCTCGACGCGAGATCGCCCGCGCCATTGACGGTGGCGAGGACGCCGAATCCGGTGCCTCTCACGTGGTCGGGAAGGTAGGACGCAGCCGTTGTGCTCTCGACCGTCTCCCAGAAGCCCATGTAGAGCCCCGAGACACCGAACACCACGACGAACTTGATGAACGAATCCCCCGGCACGAGGAGTGCGGTCGCAGGGACCACCGCCAGCGCGTAGCCGAACGCAAGGACGTGGTGCTTCGGGAACCGATCCGCGAGCGCTCCCGCAACGGAGCACGAGATCGTGTAGACGACGTTGTAACCGACGTAGAAGGCCATCGCGAGCGTTGCCGCGCGAGTGACTCCAAGCCGTGGTGTCCACGCCTGCGTCGCGAAGAGGATGAGCAGCGTGTTCGAGAAGTCGCCGAGCCCCGCGACCCCGACCCCCACCAGGAAGCGTCGAAACGTCGCGGGCAGCTCGCGTGCGCCATCGAAGAGATAGCGACGTGGCTTCGGTTCGTGCGGCTTCTCGTTGACCAGGATCGTGATGAGGAACGCCGCGATGAGGCCGGGGATGAGTGTGAGGCCGAACGTGACGCGGGGGCCGAGCGACGCGACGAAGGCGACGGACAGGAGCGGGCCGACGATCGCCCCCGCGCTGTCCATCGATCGCTCCAGACCGAACGCACGCCCATAGGTCTCCTTGGTAGTCGCCTCCGTGAGGAGCACGTTGCGCACTGGCCCACGCGCACCTCGACCAAGCCACCCGAAGACTCGACCGAGCAAGACGTGCCACGTCTGCGTCGCGACGGCGAAGCTCGCCATGCCCGCTGCCGTCATGAAGTACCCAGCGGCGGCGAGGGGTTTCCGGCGGTGGAGTCGGTCGCTGTATGCCCCGGAGAGGAGCTTCGCGAAGCTCGCCACGCCGTCGGAGAGACCCTCGATGACGCCGAGCGCGGCCGAACTTGCGCCCAACGACGCGAGGAACGCAGGCATCGCCGCCGTCGCCATCTCGTGACCGACATCCGAGAAGAGGCTCGCGAAGCCGATGGCGAAGACGGTCCTATTGAGCCACTTCGCGCGGGGCGGAGCGTTCACCCTACCCCTAGCGACGCCTGCTTGAACACCAAGCGTCCGCGTAGCGTGCCGCTTGCCCAAGCTCGTCTTCGATCCGAGCGAGCTGGTTGTACTTCGCGACGCGCTCACCCCGGCAGGGCGCGCCCGTCTTGATCTGCCCGGCGGCTGTCGCTACGGCGAAGTCCGCGATGAAATCGTCGGTCGTCTCGCCGGAGCGGTGACTGATGACGGTCGTGTACCCAGCCTTGCGCGCGAGCTGCATCGTCTCGCGCGTCTCGGTGATGGTGCCTACTTGGTTCAACTTGATCAGGACCGAGTTCGCGATCTTTCGATCAATGCCGCGTTGGAGGATCGAGGCATTGGTCACGAAGATGTCGTCGCCCACGAGCTGAACACGATCCCCAAGTTGCCGGGTGATCGCTTCCCACCCGTTCCAGTCGTCCTCGGCGAGGCCGTCCTCGATCGAGACGATGGGAAACTGGCGCACCCAGTCGGCGTAGAGCGCGATGATTTCGTCGGACGAGAGCCGACGACCGCCCGACTTGCCGAGCACGTAGGCGCCGTCCTCGTAGAACTCGCTCGCTGCCGGATCGAGCGCGAGCACGATGTCCTTGCCAGGGGCGAGCCCGGCGCGCTCGATCGCGTTGAGGATCACTTCGACCGCTTCGACGTTCTCACGGAGATCCGGCGCGAAGCCGCCCTCGTCACCGACGCCGGTGCGGAAGCCCTTCTCTTTGAGGGTCGCCTTGAGTGCGTGGTACGTCTCCGCGCCCATGCGAAGCGCTTCTCGGAACGTGGGCGCTCCGACGGGGGCGATCATGAACTCCTGGAAATCGACGTTGTTGTCGGCGTGGACGCCTCCGTTTAGAACGTTGAACATGGGCACGGGTAGCAGTTGCGGTGCAGCTTCCGTCGCGAGCGAGCGATACAGCGGGACCCGCGCGGCCAGGGCAGTCGCACGAGCGGCTGCTAGGGACACAGCGAGGATCGCATTGGCGCCGAGGCGGGCTTTCTGTTCGGTCCCGTCGAGCTGACGAAGAGTGGCGTCGAGGGCCGCCTGGTTCGAGGCGTCGTGCCCGACGATCGCTGGGGCGATCACCGTGTTGACCTGGGAGACCGCCTTCGTCACCCCCTTCCCCAAGAAGCGCTGCTTGTCACCGTCTCGAAGCTCGTGGGCCTCTCGCGTTCCCGTGGATGCGCCCGACGGCACGGCTGCCCGTCCAACGAAACCGCCTTCGACGCGCAGGTCCACTTCGACCGTCGGCCAGCCCCGTGAGTCGAGGATGTCGCGCCCCACAACTTGTTCGATTCGCATCTTCGTTCTCCTTCGGACGCCGAAGGAGAGCTGAGCGCGAACTCCTGCGGCAGTGAGCAACGCAGGAGTCATTGGTGGCGCCGGTGCGACACGGTTACGGCGGACTCCACCGCCGACCACTGAAGGTGCTTCGTGGATACAGCAGGGGGCGAGGTTGGGCAAGGGCGGCGGCCGAGGCTTTCACCAAGACCGGAACTACGGCTGCGCACGCCCGCAAATCGAGCGAGTCTACGGCTTTCGACCGGCAACGCACACGAACGCCGCGCCCTCGGTCGTGATCTCTCCGAGGACGGGATCGAGCCAGGCCATCCAGCGCGCGAGCGTACCGGAGGGCGGGTAGTAGATGCTGCCCCGCGCGCGCTCGACGGAGAGCCCCGCCTTCTCGACGAGGCGACGCGTCTCACGAGCCGTTCGGAAGCGTGCAGCACGCCAGCTCGACGAGCCGAGCCAACCGCGTGCGCGTCGCTCGGCAGCCCAGAGGCTTCGCTTCCCCAGGTCAGCGAGAACGAGACGCCCGCCAGGCACGAGGACGCGAGCCATCTCCCGAACGGCGAGGTCGGCGTCGGAGACGAAGCAGAGGACCGTCACCGCAAGCACGAGGTCGAAGGTATTGTCGGCGAACGGGACCCTCCTGGCGTCTCCTTCGACGACCGCGATCTGCACACCCGCCTCCTCGGCGCGGCGTCGGGCGGCAGCGAGCATCTCGGCCGACGTGTCGAGTGCGTGACCGACGCACCGCGCTTCGCGGCCTCGATGGAGTACCCGCCGTCGCCGCATCCTACGTCGAGCACGCGCTTGCTGGCGAGCGGCCCGGCAAGATCGAAGACCACTGCCTGCTCCAGCCGCTCGGTGATCGCGCCGAGCTGAGTAGCTCGCCAGCGCGCGTACACGGAAGGGGCGATCGTCATGGATGGGAGACGTGGCACGGCACGAGTTGCCAAGTCGAGCCGGTGCGTTCCATCGACGGCTCATGCCCGTCGAACGCAAGGTCTCGCGCAAACGCTCCGTGGTCAAGGCGCTGACCTACCGGCTCTTCATCGTGTGCCTCGATTTCACGGCCATCTACATCTTCACCGGGAAGGTCGAGGTGGCGCTCGGGTTCATGGTCGTGAGCAACATCTACACGACGGTCGGCTACTTCCTGCACGAGCGGCTTTGGGCGCGCATCCGGTGGGGAGCGGAGCCGAAAGCGGCGTAGCGTGCTCGTACCGCGAGCCCCCGCCGTCGCCGCCCGTCACAACGCGAGGCATTCCTTCGGGCAGCTCGCTCGGATGCACTCGGCCCGCTTCTTCGCGAGGGTGCGCGTCGGCCCGAACGCGTCGTAGCACTTGGGCAGCCCGTGGCCGGCCTTCTCGGCCTTGCCCTCGCAGGCGTCGAGCGTGTCGTCGGCTGACTTG
>Ga0209012_1003962_pt1 | contig 10504 bp, 8 predicted proteins | sample RS3BMetagenome_FD_184735 | JGI IMG/M metagenome (GOLD analysis project Ga0209012, IMG submission 184735) | Ferric oxide microbial mat and aquatic microbial communities from Rainbow Spring, Yellowstone National Park, USA - RS3B (SPAdes) (version 3) ...
CCGACTCCAACACCCTCTTCCATGCAATCAGAAGAGACAGGGGCATCTGCGAGTATATCCAGTGATCGGCGTCATACTGTCATCGAAAGCACTTTCGTCGACAGTCACGAATAGAATGGGGTATGTCTTTTCTACGGAATGGACCATTCTGCATGACGCGTTCCTTGAATTTGCGGTTTGAGCTTGAGAAGACATCGTCCAGGAACAAGGGCGAATATTTCTCCTCATTGATGCATCCGCGCGCCTTGCTGCGACCTCGATTTGCCTTGAAACGAAAAGATCGACAACTTGAAGAATGCGTGATTTGGACACGCTACACCTAACCAGAAGGAGAATATTGGAGGCTTCTTCGTATGCATCCGCGAATGATAAGGGTTATTTAGTGTGCACGTGTTCGAGAGCTTCGCGTATTATCTTGATTCCGGTGCGAAAACAAATTCCAGCGGCAAAACGTCGAAGGGCCCGCTTCGAGTAGGCGACTGAGAATCCTCGAACGACGTGTGGAAACCCAATGCCTTATTGCTGCACATGGAATGCCCACGTCGCACATCGGAAAAAAAGTTCAGAAAAAAAGCACAATGCAGGAATGGCACAAGCAGCTTAGTGTTCCATTTTTTATCCCATACGTGTGCAGACAGATCCACAACGGGTGTTTCGGTGGCTGCTTCGGTACTTTGAACGAACGAAGCGGTGAAAACGACCTGCTGCAGACCACCTAGATGCATACGGAGAACGCTCCGGAGGCACGAAAGCATCGCATATGTATATGTATATAGTGCATCAACGAGTCAGGCGTGGTCATTGCGTAAACTTGGTTGCATGGATTCCTCGTTGCTGGATGCGCTTCCCGGACGGGTCCGCACAGCGCGTTGCATCTGTACTTGCATAGGGTCGCGTTGCGTCCTGACGACCGTCTGGTGCTTGTAGTTGCAGCTTGCTACCGGTTCCGCAATAGGTCTGCAACACCTGGAAAGCCCATATCGCTAACCTGAGGGTCTGGAAGGTGTAACCGTTGTCCACCAAGCTCTGTTGCTCCGTCTGCGAGCATCAGCTTCACGGAACCGGTGAGAATTCAAAGAAAATGAGACTTGATTTCCGACGCTTTCATGCTCTCCCTTATAAGGAACTCTTGTAGCGAGGAGCGCTTTCGAACCACTGGTCCGAGAATCGCACGAGTTGCGAAAGTGTTCATCATTAAGAGAAACAAACTGCAGCGTCGTCGCGAAAACGAGCTGCATATCGGAAGAAATGCCATGACAGGATTGACCAAGGATTGTTGCTAGCTGGACGCCGGGAAGACGGTACGGGCGAGTGGAAATTCTTCTCCTCGAACAAAACGATGCGCACCTTCGAGTTCGTTCATTTTGAGACTTGTGCCCTGCATCCCAGGACTGTTCCTGCGAACACATTAGGTCAGTGATGGATGTTTAATAGCGCCAGTGGATATTCTGACCGCGCATGGAAACAAGTATGTATAGAATGCTGCGAGTAATCACCTGTGCGTCAAGGAAAATAATGATGGTGCCGTGATTTCTCGTGTTCGAATCATCATCATCATCAGCAGCAGCAGCAGCAGCACTACTTATTGATGCACGCTCATGAACGATTACCTGAGCATCATGGAAAACAGCATTGGTCCACGTTGCCCTGCATTGGAAGCATCATCAGTCGATGCGCTGCGAATAGACGCACGATCACCAGCAGCGTAATCAAAGCAGGCTGCTCCATCACCGAAAAGAAAGTGCGCTCGCTTCAGCGGTCGCGAGGCGAATCGCAGCTGCGTGACGATATCCGCGTTGCCCGACTTGCTAACCATTATGGATTTGAACATTTGCACCTCACACTGCAGAAACGCTCGGCGCTCCATTTGAACCTTTTTTGGCAACGAGATAATCGCCATGGAGTGCGAGCTTCTGTCGACCTAGTTCATGGTGAAGCGCCTGCAATCTGTGCGAGATTCGCATGACAGTCACGCTCAGAAGGGAGTGCATCACGCTCAGAGGCAGCTGTTGCTACCTTTGACGTCAACGCATCAATCTGCCGAAACTGCCACGGCCAGCGAATATTATATAGAAAAGGCCGCAGGTCAAAGCGATTGTCTTCGGGGCTGTAATTCTCACAGTGTACACTTGGCGTAAGCACTGTCATCTTATGGCGATTCACTGAATACATTCGAAAGAAGAACTTCACCTTCTCCGCAACTTGCGACGGCGATAAATGCGTCTTCCACAAACGACTTAGCCTTTCGTACATGGAGACGGGTCCACAGCGCCCAATTTTCCGCAAACGCCCGTATACGGTGAGTTCCGCATAGGTCATGCCCATATCGGCCTCATCCGTCTGGACATATTCGCCAGTGATGGGTTCGAGTTCGGCGGTTGGCGGCGCCTCCACGACCTGCTGGAGGGTCTCGAAACCCAGCTCGTGCACCGCCCAGAGGAGGAAACGACGTAGGTCGTGCTTGGAGATGCCTCCAATAGGATTGATATCCGCAGAACTGGCATCGTACTTGGTGAGATATCCACGCAGGGCCTCGTCGACGTTGGCGGATCCGAGCACCAGCAGCGTTCGCTGGCCATGGCCGCGAGCCCACGGCAGCAGCTGAGCAAAGAGATAGCTTAGCACCATTCGTATCCGCGCCTGAATATTCTGGAGTGCAGCATTTTCTACCGCGCTCCCGCCTTGGACTCGAAAACGCGGTCTCTCACCCGCAACCAGCGTAAAGACGCTGAGCACTGCAGCAACGACCGCATCGATCGGCAAATCCAGATGATATGCTCCAATTTCTTTCGCCAGTTGAGCTGCGCGTTCCCGTGTGGCTCGGCTCGAGTTCTCGCTCCGCATGTAAGCTGTATGGAGAATTCGAGACGCAAACTCATGAGCGTCCCGAGGAATGTACGCATCTGCTGCGCTCTCCGTCAATTCAGCATCCGTACCTAATCCGAGAATGCGACGCGCCTCCCTGATGACGTGATCATTCCGCTGTTGGGCCTCGACTGCTACCAGGCGACACATGGACGCCACAATCGTTGCCGTCGCTGAGCTATCTGCACCGCCACTCAACGGGAGAAAAAAACCGCTCGCGCCACTTCTCCGCAAATAGTCCCAAAGCCAACACGCCGGTCCATACGCGATCTCCTCCTCGGCAGAGAGCAACCGTACCGGCACTGGTTGACTCGGCATGTACTGCAGCTGCTCACCGTCAGAGAGAACAAGCCGGAACGACCTCTCCGATGGGTCAACAGAAGCCGCAACAGCTCGTTGCGAAGCGTCGCCAATGAATGCTGGACTGAATGCGCATCCCGTTGGCATCCCATCGATCCGTCCAGCGATATCCTCATGCCGCAACGATACGCTACGGCCTGCAGCATCGATGCGCGGCACGGGCGCCGTCGACGCTGCCTGAACGCCACGGCTGGCGATCGCGATGCGGTATGCAGTGATCTCGTCGAGATCGATGGTTGCGGTAATCACTTCAACTTCATCAGCGATTGAGAACTGTGACGCTTGGGCAACAATCTCACCGTTGATACATATAAGTGCACATCCATCGTAGTAGAGCCGTCCACCATCGCAACCCTGCTGGTTGGCGTAGAGGTAGGCACCGCCACCTTTAGCCGTTGCACTTCGCAACAGATCGATACGTTGGTTTAGTTTCCGCAGGTTGTGATGCGACCCACTCCCATTACCGATGATATCACAGCCATTGAGGCTGTAGCGTATATGAGGAGCGTCCGGGGTGAAGAGCTCTTCACAGGTCTCGCTGGCGAGAACCACGCCGCCGATATCGAGCAACGCTTCGCCGAAGAGCGTTTCCGCTTGCGCACCAGCTGCGACTTGACGAACACAGTCTGGGAGCGGGTACTTTTCAAGTGCTCGTCTACCATTGGCCGGCCATGCTGTAAACCAGCGAGACTCTCGATAGTTCCCGTCGTCTGCTAGAGCGAGCTTGGGTCGAATCAGAAGGATCCTGCGGTTCAGGAGCAGCACACGACAGTTGTAGGCTACGTGTCGGTGGAGAACAGGTGCACCCAGGTCGACCAGGATGTCATCTGTGTAGCCTCTCGCGATGATCTCCGCAATAACCTCCCAGCTATGGACGAAAGTGTCCGGCTCCAGAAAGTGATCCTCGCACCCGTAGCCACTGACTTCTAGTTCTGGACCGAGACGGTAGCGTGCTCCAGCCTCTCTGGCCCGAGCAATCGAGCAGCATATTCGCTCCAGGTTACCAGCAAAATCCAGTGACCACTGGTTCAGGTTACAAGTTGCCACCCGAACAAGTCGCATCTTCCGTGCAGCGCTCGCTCTGGAGCACCGGACGTCCAGTAGCGAGGGTCGTCGCCTTGAACTGCACGCCGTTCCGCTCCTCTGCCGGACGGGCGAGCGTCACCGAGCACACCAGAGCAGACCTAGAATGCTGGACTACACGAATAGAACAAGAGATTTCTGGCGATATCGTCGGTTTGCAGCACAACAGCAGTATTGGCAACTGCGCAGCAAGTCAGTATGGTGTACGCGCACGAAAACGAGCGAGCGTCCCCGGGAACGTAAAGTTGTCGTCCATCACCAGGGTAGAGACGAGCTGTGTTTACTTGGTATATGTTTATGTGACGCCGTCAATCATGTCCATAAAATGCTTATCTGGGGCGTAGCTTCGGGTCTGTATGTCTAGAGGCATGCGGTCACGGGAGCGAAAACGTTTCGCGACCATGTAGGGTAAATGAATAGCTATCCGCAGACGCTTTTCAGCGTTTTTTGACCGGCCCGCAGCTACCCGCTTCAGCTTCTACTTGTGTTCTTTGAACCTGAGAGGCTACCCCACGAAGTGAGATTGCGTCAGCTCCACGGGTCTCGTCTTCAGCATCGCGTATCCTATGATATTGATGGCGGTGTTGAAGCCTCTGTTCACGAACTCAATGCGTTTATTGCCTCTCGTCACAGCTTGTATTGTGTCGAATATTCAATTCGAAAGACGAATGAGCCTCTCTTTGTGGTCATCAACGAAACTGCATTCCGTAGCAGCATGATACCGCTGACGGGATTTGCCACAGTACGCTCCCGTCTTTTCTGTTTCCAGCGATAAGAGCCTGGAACTTGAGTCATCGCAGCGATCGCTTTTGCCGGGGCATGCGTCACCGCTTGGAACAAGGCGAGCGTAGACGGATCGATATTTTTCGATCTCTTCTCCAATCTGGATTTCCTTTCCGCACTTGTTTCATCACGCACAACATCGCGTTCCATAACACCCCTATCGAATGGAACAGCGTGGGCTTGCCCAGCGCGAACAGGCAAGCGTTCACGCGCCACAGAGCAACCGTCTGAGGAGCCATGGTGAACACGTACCAAGACCTGACCTCACTCAAGTAGCAATGATGCGAATGGTGCACCGATGCTGTATAGCAAGAAGATGAAAATGACGAGCAGAGCGTAGATCGCAACCTCTCGCCCGTGGTTGAAATGCATTGACAACAGTTGGACGCGTCGAAATCGGGTCTTGAACGCGGCCATCAACATCAAGCGTCTGCTGAACATGGAGTTGGATAGAAACGAGCGACTGGCGTATTTAAAGCTGGGTGTAAGAGAGAGGAAAAGGAAACGATTGCAGTAAGAACCCGCAGAGTCTGCTGTTGATGACCATGGAAAGAGACCAAAAGTCTAAAGTGTCCGCCCGTGTTGGAAAGCCCGTTCCATTTTATTCTGACGTGCGTATAGCGTTATATCCTGCGCGCATGCAGGTCTCGTGCGACGCTCCACAACAAGTTATGGAAACCCGTCGGCATATGGTATGCAGAGCCAAGTTCCATGCCGTGCCTCAACATCATTCGAAAACTTGATCCCGGTGTCTTCGCGTCTGCACGCTGGTGGCGAGTCGCTTGTCGCTGACGACCTCTTCAGATCGTGTATGCCATCCAATGCTGCTGCTGCTGCTGCTTGCCTGAGCGCAGCTCAATAACCTTGCGGACAGGTCGCTACGAGTTCCCCAGTAAGACTGTAAGCTCGTGCTTGTGTAATGCGAACATTGGCCATGCGACCTCGCCAGCGCTGGATTCCTCCAGGAGCCTCGAAGAATACTTTCTTATTCGTTCGCGTGCGTCCACAGACGCCTAATTCTGGGGATTTGGGGTTCACCTCCTCAACCAGTACCTCTTCAATCCGGCCTAAATAACGCTGACTACGAGCATCGACAATACGCATGTTCAGCTCATTGATCCGGTGCAGACGTTCCATTTTCACCGCTTCCGGCACCTGATTTTCCCAGGAGGCAGCAGGAGTAAAAGGCCGCGGTGAGTACGCTGCCGTGTTGACATTATCTAACTGTAATGCTTCCATGAGTTCAAGCGTGCGTTGAAATTGCTCCTCAGTTTCTCCGGGAAAGCCAACAATCGCATCGGCGGTGATCGCTGCATCGGGGAGGTATTCGCGGATCATTTCGATGATCCGCCGATACCGTTTCGCAGTGTAGCCCCGTCCCATAGCCTTGAGGACCTCATCATCACCAGCCTGGAACGGAATATGGAAGTAGGGCATGATATTTGGGAGCTCTGCAGTCGCTTGGATGACGCGCGGTGACCAGTACCGCGGATGTGCAGTAATTGCACGAATGCGATCGATGCCTGTTGCAGAGACATGACGTAAGAGCTGCGCGAAGGTGACTCGTGGGCGCATGTCCCGGCCGTAGGCATCTATATTTTGACCGAGAAGCGTCACTTCGCGATAGCCTTCATTTTTCAGCTGGACGACTTCGTTGACGATGGATTCGACGCTGCGTGATTGCTCCAGACCCCGTGTGTACGGCACGACGCAGTACGTGCAGCGTTCATTGCAACCATAGGAGATATTTACCCAGGCACAAACCTCGGACTGCCGTCTCGGCTTGGAAATATCCTCCATGATGTGAATCGGTTCCGTTGCGACCACTTGATTACCATTTTCAACGTCTTCGAGGAGATCAGCCAGACGGTTGGCATACTGGGGCCCCATCACCAAGTCCAGAGCGGGAATGCGGCGCAGCATCTTCACGCCTTCCTGCTGTGCAACGCAACCTGCGACGATCAATTTGAGACCTGGATTACTCTTCTCCTTCATTCGAACAAACGGTCCAAGAAAGCTGTAGACTTTTTGTTCCGCGTGATCGCGGATGGAGCAAGTATTCAGGAGTATGAGATCTGCTTCGTACGGATCTGGTGTGTGCCGGTAACCGCATCTTTCGAGCTCGCCAGCCATTCGCTCCGAGTCCGCCAAGTTCATCTGGCAACCAAAAGTCTGCACGTTGTAGAGGCGACGCCTCGTCCTACTGTTGGGGTTCTCTCGAGCGTACAGCTGCGGCACCAGTTCCCCGCTTCGAATATACCGGGACTTGGTCGCCGTCGGCACGAGTTTGTATTCTGCGTCTTCCACTCGTACAATGTGGAAGCCGCGTTGCGTCTGCAATTTGAACACCACCCGCGGAGCACTATTGAAGCAGTAGAACTCAAGTTCGGCATCCAGCGAGCCACGAGCGTGCCAGCCGAGGTCACCTCCGTTGGCTCGCGAGCTCTCGTCCAATGAAAGCGTCCGAGCGAGTGCGTCCATGCTTGCTGCATCGGCGCTGAGTTGCTGCAGCACCAGGTCGGCCATCTGCTCCGTTGCAAGTAGAATGTGGCGGACCCGAACACGATCTACAACCTCTTCCCCTACCGGAAATGCGACATTTGGATTCGGATTAATCAATGTGGAGCTTGCAAGTGTCTCGGGTGTCGCGTCCAACGCGGTGGTCGCAGGGCCAGTACCGCTGGCGTGCGGTGCCGCTGACATCCCCCAAGTACGAAACGCGCAACCTTGAGAGCGTCGCTCACAGCGCGCCCTGCGTGCGAGCACTTTTCGCGTTTCGACTGTTGCGCCGCACCAGCCGCTAGACTGGTTCAAGTGGAGCCCGCACGTGGCGCCGAACCGCGGGTTCACCGGAGAGGTAACCACCGACCACGCAATACAACGCGTCTTGTGCGGTAAGCGCATCGTTTCTGAGGGAAACCGGTGCGCTCTCCGTTGTGTCCTCTGTGCTGGGTTGTCCGTTGCGCTTCTGACGAGCATCCGTGCGACTGCAGCGCTCTTATCGGTTCGTCCGGCAAGTGCGAAACAGTTATGTATCTGCACTGACGCTGAATAGGTGCAGCCAGGTATCGCTCCGAGAATGATAACGATCATCTTGGGATAATCATGGCTAAAATGGTCGACACTGTGGATCGCGCGCTGGGCAGCCACTGCGAAGCGTCAGCGCATCCCAGGTTCTCGGGATGCGAATGCGAATCCGACGAGTTGCTGGGGCAGGGCTCGTCTACCGGAGGCAAGCACTGCACGCTCGAAGGCGAAACTTGGAGACAACCTCGGGAGAGATGACTCTGCGGGAAAAATATGGGTCGTGGCAGGTGGTCTCTCCAGGCATCGTGCGGTATGATGGGCACTCTCCCGTCCACGAATCAAATCGAGTGACTAGAGACACCGGCTCGAGGTAAACGACCCCTCCAGAAAGAATCCGCAGAAAAGATGAGATTTGAGCATCTGAAACAGGGAGGAAGAGCTTTTGCGAGATATCCGGTCAGCGCGGTCGCTTTAGAATCGCAGAAAACCCCGAGTGGTGCCTACAATAGTCGCCGCACAACTCGATCTGTATCGAGGACGTTTGTTTATCCCGGGTTCGCCGTCTCAATTCCCTGAGCAAGCGAACAGGCCACCAGATTCTCCGATGCCCAGCCGTGAAACACAGAAGCCAATTTGTGTGTCTGTCGTCTTGGAATTCGGCAGGAGCTTTCGGTCATCTGGACAGAGGTAAGGAATCGAGCGCTGTGGTCAACCGACGGCGAAGCGTCTTGTTTGTGGGAGCACCTCTGACGCTGACCAAGACAGAAACCCGCAATGATCCGAGAATTTCCGCGACCTGGATTCGAATGCATCTTGTGACCTTCCAATGTTTCAAAGTGTCTCTCAGCACCACTTCGTCATAACCTCTCTCGAAAGAGAAGATGTTCGATCCGGAATCCGGTGATATGCGCGGGATTCCATAGCGCTGACGTTGAACAGGGACGGTTCGCGATCGACCCAACAGGAGAGGTCGCTGCTGAACACGATCCTACGGGGCAGGTCGCCAGTGTCTATTTGCGAGGCTAGGACCCGCGTAACGGTGGCGGTCCGAACGGTATCGACACAATAGATCTTCGCTCCTGCAGCTTGTTTCTCGACTTTTCAAGACCAGTTGAATGCGTTTACCCGCCCTGAGACCAAATATGATGCAACAGATGTAGTCGCCGGCGCTTGGATGCGAATCGGAGACACCTCTTTCAGTGACGGTACCTGGGGTTTCCGCACCACAGAACTTCGTTCACACATAGCTTGTTTGGAGACGTTTCAAGACTGATTAAATGCGTTTACCCGCATTCAAATGCAACCGGTGACGTGTGCACTCACGTTGCCGAGACACGTTTGTTCATGAGATAGGTAAAAGTGCCGACAATTCACCGACGGATTTCACGAACAGGAGAGCTCTCCACGTACATCTCAAGGCATGCGCAACATTCTATCCCCAACGCAAAAAAACCCGTTGCGACTATGGACAAATCCGGCCGATCTGAGTGCTCATCTGGCTCCGCCCTGGAACTATATCACCTATGGAGATGCAGACTCACACGGCATCTTTGCCCGAGGTGTGCCTAGGAGCGCTTCGAGTCCGTTGTAGCTGCTGTCGGATCGGCGGACTTGAGGCTCTTGAGCTTCATTTCTTCCTTTTGTTTCTCCTCCTTCTCTGCATCTGCTAGGCTCGTCTCAAGGCCTTCTTTGAACTCCGAGGAGGCTCGCTTCAGGTTGCCTGCGAGCGTTCCCAAGTTCCGCCCAAGCTCGCCAATTCGTGAAGGCCCCCAAATCAGCAGCCCAACACCCGCAATAACAGCTATCTCCGGCCATCCGAGCCCAAACAAGCCCATTTGCAAAGCGCTAGCTGCACTAGGTCTCGTGCAGTGGCCGGCTCGTTCGGGGAGCGCGCGCGTCTCCTGAAGCTGCCGTCGCTGCGCCGCCCTGCCACGACGTGACTCGCGAACTAGACTTGCCGCATTTTTCAAGCAAAAAGAAGAGCAAGAAACACTTTCGTGCAAGTGTTGGTTTGTCTTTGATAGCGACAGCACGAACATTGCCAGTGTGTATGTCCGAGGCACCTCGAACACCAGAGCGAAATCCGAAGCACGCTGCGCAACGCGTTTCCAGATAATCGATGGACGGGTCCAGCGCAGGCGAGGCACGTCCGCCAGCACGGAGCACGTGTTCGGAATATACAATTAAGTTAGTAAATGTCCATGCATGCATGCTGTGCAGGCTTGGCATGCCCCGTTCCGTCAACTGCTTCAGCGTTCTCCATAGCCTTCGAACGTGCACTGTAAACAGCCTTGCTTCCATGCGCGTGCACCATGGGGCCTTGATATCGGTTTCAGCTCCGCGCTGGTGGACGCAGACGCTTCCACCTATCTGATAACCGCGCTTG
>Ga0209012_1003965_pt1 | contig 10499 bp, 13 predicted proteins | sample RS3BMetagenome_FD_184735 | JGI IMG/M metagenome (GOLD analysis project Ga0209012, IMG submission 184735) | Ferric oxide microbial mat and aquatic microbial communities from Rainbow Spring, Yellowstone National Park, USA - RS3B (SPAdes) (version 3) ...
GTCGATCGCGGCGACACGTTCCACGACCTCGCGCTCCTCGTCCACCTCGAGCTCCTGGGGGCGGTCCATCGTTACTTCCTCCTCACATGGGGTAGGTTCGCTGTGTGGGCCTGCCCGGGGGTCCGGTTGGGAACTCGAAAGTCTGACCGGCGTGCTCGTAGCGACAATGCGCGACCCTTCAAGAGGGGCCCCGGCGCCAGGCTGACACTGCGGTCTCAAAGGCCAAGGAACAAACAGCGTCGGCGGGCAGGCCCGCACTATTTTCTCGCCTACGCGACGACCCCGCTAGGGGTCACCTGGGCTGATAGGAACATCCCTGCCCAGAGGGGGCGCGCGCTGCGTGGGGTTTCGAGTCGGTGCTGGCGAGGTGTGAACGGGGACCGCCTCCGCTTGGCTTTCCGGGCAGTGTCCCGAGTGAACGCCGGTGCTGGGCTCAACCGAGTGCGGGTGATGAAGACGAAGAGGTGGAGCGCCACGGTCGGGAGGGCTCCAGATAACCGTCGTTCGGCGCTCGGCATCCCGGCGGCAGGCTTCGGACCGATGGGTGCAGATGAGGCGTTCTGGCCCACGCCCAGGCCGCCCTTCGGGTTGAGGGGGCTTCAGGTCGCTGCCCACCTTGATCCAGGTGGGCACTTCTCGAGACTTCTCTTGGTCAGCGTGGCGGACACGGCCCGGTCGTACGATTGCAAGCTGTGAGGCCTTCCTCTCCTGGCGCACGGGCCACGCAGGCGGGGAGTATCGCTCGTGGTGCGGCGGACTGGCTGGTCGAGCAGGCCGACGTCGAGGGTGAAGGCCCTTCCCTGTACCACGGCCAAGCCGGTGTGCTGGTGGCGTTGGCAGAAGCTGCCCACGTCCTGGGCGACGACCGCTACGCCCGCGCTGTCGACGATGGCCCGGCCAAGCTCAGTGCGGCGGTCGAGGACCTTCAGGACAGTTCCCTGTACTTCGGGTTGGCGGGTCTTGCGTTCACGCTTGGAGCGCTGGGGAGACCCGACGATGCCAGCCGAGCTCTTGGTCATGTCCGGAGCCGGTTCGACGGTAAGCGATGGAGCCCGATGTTCGAGCTGCTCTCGGGGAACGCCGGCGTTGGGCTCGCGGCGTTGCACACCGGGGACTTGGAGCTGGCAGTGCTGGCCGTCACCCCCTATGGGACGATGGCGGACCGCACCGCCCACGGCGTGAACTGGCCCGTCCGACCGCCCCCGCCACGGTCGCATCACATCGCGCACGGCACGTTGGGCATCGTCTACGCACTGGCCGCAATCGGCGACGCCGCCGACAGAGACGATCTCATCGAGGTTGCGCTCGCGGGAGCGGCCGATGTTGTCAGCCGCAACGAGGGGGGACCCGATGGCTTCCTCGTTGCGCACAGCGACCCGCCGCACCGTCCCGACCTGATCGAGTGATACAGCTTCGGGTGGTGCAACGGTCCCACCGGAGACGCCCAGGTCTTTCGACTGCTTGCAAGGGTCACCGAGGACTCGGCGTGGAGCGCACTTGTTGACCGCTGTTGGCACACCGTGACCGGATCGGGGATCCCGCGTCGACTGCGGCCCGGATTCTGGGACAACAGCGGCCGGTGCTGCGGGACCGCTGGGGTGCTCGCGCTCGCGTGCGACCGCATCGTGGAGCAAGGTGACGACTGGACGTTCGCCGCCGTCTTGGTCGATGACCTCATCGCCCGAGCGACCGTCGATGGGATGGGCGTGCGGTGGTCGAACTACGAGCACCGAGCGACGCCTCCCGTGCTACCGCCGCGACCCGGATGGGCCATGGGTAACGCCGGCATCGTCCGCGAGCTACTCCGCTACGCACGTCTCAGGGAGGGCGCCGGCGGCGACTACGCCATCCAGTGGCCCGACCACCCCGCCGTCAGAGTCCGTCGATCGCCCTGAAGAAGCCGCACCCGAAACGACGATCTGCGTCTGTCCCCGACAGGCTGCCACTGCCCCGTCCGAGGCACCGATTCGGCGATCTCGCGCCTCCGACCGATCACCGAATGCCGCGCCAGAACGACGGTCGTCGCGATCCCGGGCACAGCGCAGAACGGCACCTCCGGGGTGCTCGTGGGTGGGAGCACATTCGCGATTGGCGGCATTGCCCATGCCGCGAACTGGCGGGTTTGCACCCCCTCAACTCTCGGTATTCGGTGTGCACTTTCTGACACCCCCGATCGATCTGGCGCATCGGAGACGAGTCGTGCGGTCACCGTGATCTTTCGCTAGTTGGCTGGACGAGGAGTTCTACACTGCACCGGATGCAAGGGTCGCCGCCGCTCGACGAACTCATGGCCAACGCTTGGCGTCCCGTACTAGAGGAGGCGCGCGGCGGCTGGCGCTACCGCTGGGCCGACGGCGTGACCCGCCGAGCGAATTCCGTCCCCGCCCTTGGGGCCGACGGAAACGTGGAAGAGCTGGTGGACTACGCCGAGGCCTTCTACGGCCAACGAGGTGCACCCACGCTCATCCAGGTGAGCACCGCGTCGGCTCCACAAGGTCTTGCGGCTTACCTCCAGGTGCGCGGCTATCGGTCGACGGCTCGGACGGTGGTCGAGGAGGCGGCGACCCAACACGTGGTCGATCAGGCCCGGTCAAGTGTCGAGATCGAGATCACCGAGGCCCCTACCGACGAGTGGTTGCGGGCGTACTGGTCCGTCGTCGAAGCCATCCGCGGCGGGAAAGGCCCAGACATCGCCGTGTACCGGGACTTTCTTCTCGCTCCGGGCCTCCCGACGGCGTTCGCTGCAGTGCGTCGCGGATCCCAGGTGATCGGCGTGGGGCAGCTCGTGATCGAGCGGGGCTGGGGTGGGGTTCAATGCATGGCCACCGACGCGAGCAACCGTCGGCAAGGCGTCGCCAGCGCAGTCCTCAACGGCTTGGCCAAGGAAGCCCTCCGGCGCGGGGTCGGACAGATGTACCTCGCCGTCATGGCGGACAACGACGCTGCGACTGCGCTATACGACAGCGCTGGTTTCAGAACTTCGCATGAGTACAGCTACTTCACGGAACAACTGGACTGACTGATGCTGCCCTGAAATACCGGGTTGGCGGGCATACAGGATGTCGGCCTCGACTGACTGGCTCGGGCACGCATACTCGGCGATCTTGCGTCTCCGACCGAGTCCAGAATGACGCTTCAGAACGACGGCCGACGCCGACGCCGTCGCAGTAGGAGCGCAGATCGGCACCTATGGAGTGACGCCTCACCCTGGGCTGGCACCGCGTCGCCGTCGTTGGCTGTACCCACTGTAGTTGGTTGGTATACAGTGACAGATGTGGCTCAGCGATTCAACCTGGACCTTCTCGACGGTGAGGACGTCTTCGAGGTCGACGCGCAGGCTGCACACCTGTTCAAGCATCCCCACCTTGGCGTGGACGACATCTATGACGTGTGGGCCAGCGATCCGCTGTTCTACCCGGCGATTCCGCCAGCGCACTGGCTCATGAGCGCCGAGGTGGCCGGTCGGGTCCTGGTGGTTCCACTGGCACCTGCCCGAGATGGCGATCCCCGCCGGTGCCGACCCATTGGCTGCTACGAGGCGAGCGCTGAGTTGGCAGCCCAGTACCGGAGAGACCGATGATGAAGCCACCGATGACCCCAGACGAGGAATACGATTTCTACGGCCAGCCTGAGAATCAGGTACCACAGGGTCCTCCACGGCAGCGCAGGGCGCGGCTGAGCGACGCGATTCCCGTTCGGTTCCCTCCCGAGCTGGTCGAGGAGATCCGTCGCCGAGCGACCGAGGATGACCGTTCGGTCTCCTCGTGGATCCGTCGTGCCGTGGAACACGAGCTGCAGCGCCCGGCCTGACGCTTCCACATTGTTGCTGGCCAGCTCGAGAGGCCGGTGGCGCAGAACGCCGTGACAGAACGACGGCCGTCGCCATCCTGGCCGCAGCGCAGAACGGCACGTCGGGTGTGTCGAGGTGACATGTCGCCGCTCTCCGACTGGCCCGGTGTGACTAGGGAAGCCAGTACACCCAATCGACATCACCGCTGGGAGGGTCTGCCATCAACTTCCCGAGCGCGGTAACCAGGTTGGCCGGGTAGGAGCTACTACCCCGGTGGTAGCGGCGTGGCGAAGTGAACACGACGCCGGCGTGGTGTTCACCGGTGACCGACCAGCTTCGTACGATGCGATCGAAGTCCCGGGCGTTCTCGGTGACCACGGCACGACCGGACCTGCTCGCCGCCCGTAGCAGTTCTTCGTCCGGTAAGGCCGCAAGGACCGGATCGTCTGCTGCGGCCGCCACATCGTGCCCATCAGAGCGAAGCCGCTCAGCTGCCAGGCGGGAGTGATGAGCATCGAGCAGAAGCTTCATCCCGCCAGCAGATCCTGCTGGCGTCGCCACTGCTCTTCTGCTTCTTCGGCCACCCTGCGGTTGGCGTCGACTTGGGTGTCGATCTCTTCGGTGAACTCGGCGTAATACGCGAGAGCCGCCTCGACCAGTTCGCGACGTAGTCCGAACACCTCGACCGCTCGCGCGATTCGGTTGGCAGGAGGAACGTCCCCGCCAACCAGTCCTTCGATGACCTCCCACACGTCGGGACCGCCATGCACATGGGCACGGCGGCCGGCCGGTCCGTCACGGAAGCTCACCAGTGGATGGCGACGAACTCGCAGTCCCTCGTCGATCAATTCCTCGGCCAACGAGGAGGTCGATGCGCTACGGGCGACCGCCTCTGCCTTGAGCTGGTCGGCCACCCGGGGGTCGTGGAAACGAACGGACACGGGATGCGGCATGACTACAGTGTAGTCGCCCAAGGCTCAGAGCCCACCGAACACAGAATGTCGCGCCAGAACGACGGCCGCCGCCCGCCCGGCCCAGCGCCGAACGGCACTTCTGGCGCTTGGTCGCCGATCCGGTCGTAGCTCGACAGGCGCAGATACTCGGCGTTCTGCCCAGACGAGGTAGGCGGTCGTCAGCTGGCGTTGACCACCAGCTCCGGGTCCGTTGATCGGCAGCACTCTTGGCGGTGAGAGACAAGGTCGACGGCTCAACTCTCTTCGTCCGTTCCCAGCTGGTCGACCACGCGCTCCAGGGTGGACAACAACACGGGGGTCGTATGCACACTCGTCTCCCAGGCCAGCTCGGAATCCGCCTTGGCAAGGCGCTGGCGGGCGGGGCACCTACGACACCAGATGGGCGTCGACAGGGGAGCTGCGGCGTCGAGCTGGACTGTGAGCTCCTCCGGGGGCTCACCCCGCCGGAACAGGCGCGAGCACCTCGAGTGGATGGGAACCCGGAGCGTCGGTAGACGTGACATGCACCCGGACAGGGAGCAAGACCTCTCCCTCGGTTTCGAATGCAGGGACCTCGAAGTAGGTGCAGGGACCTCGAAGTAGGTACTACCTTCTTCTGTGGTGACGACGAGCTCGGTGGCATCCCTACCTGTTGGATCGAGCTGATCCCGTGCCGGGCCGCCAGCCCGGTCAGGAGGCCGGCGATCTCTGTGAACAGGCAATCGCAGGCGGTAGGTAACACCAGAACCAACACGTGGACGCGAGCGGCGGGGGAGGGAGGTCCACGCAGTGGGGTGAGGCGTGGAGTTGCATCACTTCGGTGGGAAGGCCAGCCCAGCTCTGGGACCGTGTGGTCGCGTCTGGATGATGATCGGCTCCTTGAAGGACCACGCCGTTCCTATCGGCTCCGACAGCGGGATCGCTGCCGGCCACCAAAGGCCCAGCTCAGGCCGCTGGAATAGTCCGCTCGCCGGTCAACTCCAGGTGTGGGGTTAGCGCGCGTGTCCCCCCTCCGACACGATTTGCGACACGCGCCAGGTTCGAGGTGGCCCGAACCTGATGCGAGCGGTCGTCGTATTCGAGCCGGATGTCGAGTGAGGCGTAGATAGCCGCTCGTTCCTCGGTGGTGGCGTGCTGTAGGGCTTCGGCGATTCCGCCCAGCTCGGCGGCGATGGCTTCGATCTGGGTCCCGGAGAGGGTGGAGGGTAGGGCAGCGGTGGCCATCCGCACGGCCAGGGCGTCACGCTCGGCGCGTCTCTGGGAGAGCTGGCGCATGATCGGGCCGGGGTCGGCGCCGGTTTCGACAGCGTCGACCAGGTTGGCGATCCGCCGGTCGAGGTCGGCCAGCTGCGCCTGCATCCCCGACAGCCGGGCAGCCGAGGCCGGGTCGGCGGTCTGGCTCTCGGCCAGCCAGGCCGGGTCGGAGAAGGATTCGATCCAGGCGTCGAGGGGTTCGAGGATGGCGGCCTCGTTGACGTAGAGGGTGGACGGGTGCTTGGCCAGCTCGGCGGGTAGGGCCCCGCTGCGCCGGATCTCGCAGCGGTAGAGGACCCTTCCCGGTCGGTCGCTACGGGATGGGCGGTAGGAGCCTTGCAGCCGTGAACCGCAGCGGGAGCAGTAGATGATGCCTCTCAGCGCGTAGGGCCGGTTGGATGATTGGGCTCTGGGTGTGCCGGGCGAGTGTGACCCGAACCGGCCGGCGACCAGCGCGGCAAGGTCGTTCGACACCAGGGCAGTGTGGGTCTGTGTGTCGGGGCGGATCCAGGTGTCCTGGTCGCGCCATCTCATCCTGGTCTGGTTCCCGGCGGCCACGTCGTCGGGATCGACGAGGGACTCGAAGCGTTCTTGCTTGCCCCAGATCCGGGTGCCCCGGTAGGTGGGGTTGGCCAGGATGGCCCGCACGGCAGACTGGGACCAGCCGGACGGGTTGCGGTGACGGTTACGGGCCCGATCGTAGGCCGACGGCGAAGGGATGCCCTCGGCGGTCAGCGTCTCGGCGATGGCTCGCAGACCCTGCTCGTCGATCAGGGCCTTTTCATAGTCGGGGGTGCAGGGCTGTGACCTGGGGTGTTGGGAGTCGATTGGCGCGACCTGTGTTGGTGATGCTAGGTGTGGTGGGTGAGAGATGCGTGGTTCGCGGGGCTGAGAGTCGCCCCGATCGGTGCTGGGGACGGGGCTCGGTTTGACGCTGAGCTCGACGAGCACCATTGGCTTGGCCATCGGATGGTCGGCGAGACGTTGCGCTATGTAGCTGTGGACGCCTCTGGTGGGTGGGTCGCGTTGGTCGGTTTCGCGTCGCCTGCGCTGTCGTGTGGGCCTCGGGACCGCTTCATCGGCTGGTCCCAGGAGATCCAGATGCGCAGGCTTCGTTTCGTCGCGTCGAACCAGCGCTTGTGCATCCTGCCTGCAGGGCGGAGGAAGAACACCGCGTCCGCGGTGATGTCCAAGACATTAAAGAGGTTGAGCGCTGACTGGGTGGAGGCGTGGGGCCATCCGGTCTTGATGGTCGAGACGTTCGGAGCCTGTAACGTATTCTGTGTAAGAGGCTTTTAGGTTTGTTGTGTTGTGGCCTCTTGTTTGTATTATATCACAGGTCGAGTCTTCCCGGGAAGTACATTTCGAATGCGTTTAAAGCTTGTTTCCATCCTGGGGTTGCTGTTCCGGCTTCACCGCCTCTCGTTGTTGTAATGTTCATAGCTATCAGACGTAACAATTTCAGTGCCGGATCATCGTTTAGGGAAATGGCCTCTGGTTTTGGATGCTTTACGCATCTGATAATTCACTGATTCGATCATGTTCGACGTGTACACGATCTTTCTTATGATCGGCGACCAGGCGAGGAACGGGATGAACCGTTCCCACGCGTCGCGCCACACTCTTACGATGCCGGGGTAACGGTCCCCGTATTCGAGTTCGAAGCGCTCCAGGGCGTCGGCTGGCGCTTCGACGCTGGGAGCGGTGTAGATCTCCCGTAGCGCGGCTGCGACGGTCTTGCGGTCCTTCCACGAGACCTAACGCAGGCTCGCGCGAACCAGATGAACCACGCAGGTTTGGGTTATAGCTGTCGGCCAGGTCGCTTCTATAGCGTCGGGTAGGCCTTTAAGCCCGTCGGCCCACACGAAGATCACGTCGGCCACACCCCTGTTTTTGATGTCGGAGAGGACTGTCATCGGAAAATGTTGGCTCCTTCCCCGCCGTCTGTTTGCCACACCCCGAGAATGTGTTTGCGTCCCTCCACGTCGACGCCTATGGCCAACCAGGCGGGCCTGTTGATCACGGTCGCTGTTCGTGGGTACCTTTACCACCAAGGCGTCGATGTACACGATCGGATACACCCGCACCCTGCGGGGCTGACTGGCCAGCCGTTGAGTTCGTCGACGATACCGTCGGTGACCCTCGAGACGAGCTCGGCTGAAATGTCAGCAACCTACATCCGGCGGATCTGCCGGCGGATGTCGCAGGTGGACATGCCCGTTCGTGTACCAAGCAACGATCATCTCGGAGAGCCCTGCCAGGCGGGTCGCCCCGGTAGGGACGATCCTCGGCTCGAACGTGCCGGCGCGGTCTCGGGGAACATCCAAGTCGACCGGGCCTGCATCGGAGGCCACCCGCTTGGGGGTAGACGCTGTTACGGCTGTTACCGCTCCCACGCCCGGCGGGATCCCCACGCTCATAGCCGGCGTGCACGGTTGGTTCCTCCTCCAACGCCCGTTCGAGGATCTTCTTCGACAAGAAACTCAGCACGCCGCCCTCGCCGACCAGACGCAAGTTCTGTTCGCGGACACGCCCCATAATCCGGTCCAACTCTCCTGGCGATAACAACTCACTGCCCGGCGAGCAGACATCACCCAAATCCGGGCTTGAACTCTCCCCAGATATCTCATCATCGGACATGACAGCAACCCCAGTATCAACAGTTAAAGACATTAGATCTCCTTTCCTCCCGGAAAATACTTATAGATTCCCCGGATCAAGTGGTGGACCCTCTTAGAAGCTGTCGTCGAAAATTCTCCTGGCTAGGACCTGTTTTGGCCGGTTCGACCGGGCAAAACGTATATGATGTAAAGATCGACACAGCATCGGATGGATACGACAGTACTTGGCGTAGCACGCACCGCGATGTAACGGACGCTGAGTGGGAGCTTATAGCTGATCTCGTACCCGACTTTTCGGGTAACGGGAAGATAGGCCGGCCTCCCGTGCATTCTAAACGTGACATCGTCAACGCGATCTTGTACGTGGTAGCAACAGGATGCCAGTGGCGGGCATTACCTGCGTGTTACCCGCATTGGAACACGGTGCACCGCTACCACGTGCGCTGGAGTCGGGACGGCACATGGGAGAAGATCGCTGACCGGCTCCGAGAGCTTGTCCGTGTCGGCCAGGGACATGACCCAGAGCCGTCGGTGGGGATCATCGACGCGCGCAGCGTTCGCGGAGCACCCACCGTCACTAGCTCTACCAGGGGTTATGACGCTGGGAAGAAGATCTCAGGCCGTAAGTGTTTCGGGATCGTCGACACTTTGGGACTGCTCGTCTCCGTGGCGGTCCTCGCAGCCTCTACCAGTGACAACACGGGCGGTCTAGCGTGTTTCGCTGACGCTGTTGCCAAGTCGAGGCGCTGGTCCAAAGTGTTTTGCGACGGCGGGTTCAAGAAAGTGTTCAAGGCCGGTGTCGGCGCCCACCACGTCTCCGCTGAGGTAGTGAATAAGATCCATTCCGACCGCTTCGAAGTATTGCCTAAAAGATGGATCGTCGAGAGAACCTGGTCATGGCTGATGAACAACCGGCGCCTACAAATCGACTATGAACGCGATCCAGCCGTCACCGAAGGATTCGTATGGGCCGCCCACACCCGCCTACTCCTCCGACGACTAACCGAACAGGTGTACGACTAACGCGCAGGCAACAATTTCGCGACAGCCTCTTACACAGACCTCCCCACAGGCCCGACGTTCGTCGACCCGTCCCGCCATATCGGGACCTGTTGGGGCGCCTCGTCGTTTGTTCGCCTGGGTGAGACACAAGGCTACGGACGTCGGTCGGGCCGCTATGTCGCTCACGGCCAGATCAAGCACGTCTACGTCCGCGCACTGCACCGGCTAAGTGTCGAGGTGCTCGCCGGCATGTTCGATCATCCGCTGTTGTCCGCTGACCCGAGGAGCGCTGTGGCACAGATCGATTTCAACACCGCGGACCTCTCCAGCCTGATCAGCCGCATCGAGACGATCACCGATCCCCGGGATCCGAGAGGGGTCCGCCACGACTTCGCGTCGACGCTGGTGCTCATCGCGTGCGCGACGTTGGCTGGTCACAAGAGCCTCGTCGCGATCAGCGAATACTGCGACAGCTCATCCCAGGAGGTCCTCGCCCGGCTCGGAGCAAGGATCTCCCCATCCTCGGGTGTTCGGATCCCGCCTTCCTATGCGACGATACGCAGAGCTGGGATGGCAGTCGATGCCGACGAGTTCGACCTCATCATCAACACCTGGGCAGCAGAACAGGCAGATCGCAGGCGACCGACCCCTGCGCGTCCCGACACTGCAGGCTCCGAGATCGACCACGGACCTGACGAAGCCGACGGCGACTCGGGAGCGGAGAACAACGACAGTGTCTCCAACCCAGGAGCGGACCTCGTCGGGGTAGCTGTTGACGGCAAGGCAGTCCGAGGAGCGAAACGAGCTGACGGCACCCAGGTCCAGCTACTCGCAGCGCTTCGCCACGACACCGGGATAGTGATCGGCCAGCGCAACGTC
>Ga0209012_1003966_pt1 | contig 10498 bp, 9 predicted proteins | sample RS3BMetagenome_FD_184735 | JGI IMG/M metagenome (GOLD analysis project Ga0209012, IMG submission 184735) | Ferric oxide microbial mat and aquatic microbial communities from Rainbow Spring, Yellowstone National Park, USA - RS3B (SPAdes) (version 3) ...
AAGAGCGCGGCGCTCAACGCGGCGGAGGGCGCGGGGCGCGTGACGCGGGCCGACAAGGCGCAGGCCTTCAAGGTGGCGCGCAGCGAGGCGGGCGAAGCGGCGGCGAGCACCGAGATCGCGGTGCGCGCGGGCGATGCGGAGGCGGCGGCGCTCGGGCCCGTGCTCGACTACGCCAACCAGTTCATCGCGATGATGACGGCGCTGATGCGGTAGCGCGCCTCGCCGGCTGCGCGCGAGCGACATCGCGCGCAGCCGCTTCGAGGCTCACCGCGGCAGCTTGCGGATCATCGCCTTGACGCGCACCGCGAGCGCGAAGATGGCGCGCGCCCTGTCGGCGTCGATGGCCCCGATGGTGTCGGCGAGATCGACGGCGCCGACCACCTCGTGCAGCGAGGTGTTCGCGATGTCGAAGTGGCGCCGGCGGATGCCGGAGCTGTCGCTCGGCAGCCCCTCGCAGATTCCGAGGAACGTGCTCTTGGCGCCGCGCGTGGCCTGGTCTCTCAGCTCCGCATCGCGGATCTGCGCCTCGTGCACGCATCGCGCGAGCTCCTTGGCGAGCTTGTAGATGTCGAGTCGTTGGAAGGAGAGGATGTCGTTCATGTGTTCGGCCCTCGCCCGCCGGGGGCCGAACACATGAACGACGCCTCCAACTCACTCGCCATCGCGCCGACGCAGCAGGCGCTGCGGCCGCAGTGCCAGGCGCAGCCTGGCACGAGGACGCGAGGGTCGAGGTCGAGGTCGAGGTCGAGGTCCACCCCGGAAATGGCACGAGCCCGCGGGCGCCTGGGGAGGCAGCCGCGGGCTCGTGGTGCTTTTCTAGGCTGGGCCGTTGCTCACATGCAGTAGCCGAGGTCGACACCGAGCGCCTTGAAGACCTGGCAGGTCTTGCCGCTGCCGCATTCCGCGTTCGTCGAGCAGACCTGGAATTGCCCGGACGGGCAAGTGGTGCCGCTAACGCAGGTCGTTGCCTTGAAGCCCGGCGACTCCTTGGCGTAGCTGCAGCCCGGGACCTGAGCCGGAAGGCCGCCGGTGGCGCAGCAGATCATCGCGCCGGCGTCGCCGCCCTGGCAGTCTGCCGCCTCCTCGCACTGCACCGGGCGGCCGCCATGCCCCGCGTCTGCGGGCGGGTTGTCACACGCCTGGCCGATCGTCTGGCACGCCGACGTGTAGTAGTTGGGCGAGGTACCGCCGCCGATGCAGCAGTACGTCGTCGCGGTCGGGCAGTCGAGGTGGCAGAACCCGCTGCTCGAGCAGGTCACGTACTGGCCCGCGTCGGCCGCGAACGGGCAGTAGATGGTACCACCGTCGCCGGGCCGCAGCTCCGGCGTCTTGCCGCAGTCCACCCCGGTGCCGCCATCGTCGCCCATCATCCCGCTGTCGTTGCCGGTGTTGCCGCTGTCGTTGCCGGTGCTCGAGTCGCGAACGGTGCCCGAGTCGTAGCCGCCGCCGGTCACCGCGGGGCTGTTGCTGCTGCACGCCGTGGCGGCGAAGCCGCCGGCCGCGACCGTGAACGCAGCACCCAAGACCAAAGCCAGATTACGGATCTTCATCGCTCGTACACCTTTCGTGCTCCGCCCCGGAAAAGTCCTCCGCGGGGCCCGTTGGAATAGGTCCTCGTGGAACGCGCCGCCTCATACCAGAGCCGCGGTGCGATTGCCTGCGACTTCGACCACTCGATTTTTTCATCCCGGGCGGACGGGTCGGGCGAGTTCACCCGCCTGTCACGTGGGGGCGGGGCGGACCCTCACGCGCCCGGGGCCAGGGCGAACGCGCGTCTGGCAGGCGAGGCGGCGGCGGGCCGGATCGTCGCCGAACATGTCGAGGATATCGAGCTCCTCGTCGCGCGGCTCCTCGAGCAGCTCGACGCCCTCCAGGACGTCGATGCGGCAGGTGCCGCAGCTGGCGCTCCGGCAGGAGAAGGGGACCGGGGCGCTGCGCTCGTCGCAGACGTCGACGAGGCGCGCCCCCTGGGGGGCGTCGACCTCGACCGTGGGCGCGTCCGTCGACTCGAAGACGAGGAGGGGCATCGGGGGCAGGCCGGTCTAGCGCGCCGGCTATCTCTTTTCGAGCGCGATGGCGTGCTCGGCGCGGGGCGCGCGCTCGAAGGCGGGCGCGGTGGGGGCGTGGAAGTGCGGGCGGCGCTGCGAGGCGCGCGCGAGCGGGGCGAAGCCGGCGTCGGGGGCGACGGCGGCGACGAGGGCGTCGGCGCGAAGGGCCTCGCCGCCGACGGCCGAATCGGCCACGAGCAGGGCGACGCGCGCCCCCTTGCGGCAGACGCGCGCCATCGACCGCAGCGCCGCCGCGAGCTCGCGCGTCCACGCCTCGCGCGCCTCGCGGGCGTCGAGGCGGGCGTAGCGGCGGCGGGCGCCCATCTCGGCGGCGGCGAAGGCCCTGGTGTCCAGGCCCAGCCAGCGCATGCGCAGGGCGTGGTGCGCGAGGTAGTCGTACGTGGCGACGTACGGCGGGGAGGTGACGACGGCGTCGACTGTGCTCGCCGCGACGGTGCGCAGGCGGGTGGCGTCGTCGACCTCGACGCGCGCGGGCGCGGCGCCGGGCGGCAGGCGCGCCTCGAAATCGGCCAGGCGGCGCGCGAGCTCCTCGGCCTTGCGCGCGAACAGGCGCGCCGGGTACCCGGCGGCGATGCGCCGCGGGGCGACGCCGGCCGACGTGTCGGACGCCTTGCGGCTCACCTTCACGAGGATGGCGCTGAGCACGAGCTCGAGGGCGTCGCGGACGTCGTCGCGGTCGCGCCCGACCTGCGCGATGCCGGCGCGCAGCGAGTCGAGCTCGAGAAGGACGTGCGGGTCGAAGGTCGCCACGTCCTCGGGCGGGTAGCGGTGCGTGGCGCCGGCGCGGCGGGCGCGGCGCTCGTCGGCGAAGGCGGCGGCGCCGCGGGCGGCGGACACGATCGCGTCGCGGGCGGCGGCGTCGCGCGGCGCCGTCTTGAGGCGGGCGAGGCGCACGGCGAGCGGGTTCAGATCGGTGCCCACCGCGCGCCGTCCGGCGATCATCGCCTCGACCAGCACGGTGCCCGATCCGCAGAAGGGGTCGAGCACGGTCGCCCCCGCGGGCGACAGCGCGGTCACCAGGCGCGCGGCGGTCGCCGGGTGCATGCGCGCCGGGTAGGTGTGGAAGCCGTGGACGTGGGCGCGGTCCGGATCGTCGACCGCCGCCTCGCCTCGCTCGCCGCGCGGCTCGGCGGCGGGCGCCACGTCGAGCGCCGATCGAAGCGCGGCGGCGATCTCGCGGTTGCCCGCGGTCTCGACCTCGCCGCCCACGTGCGTGAGCGATCGGCGCCGCCTCGTGGGGGCGCTCACCGGGGCGCCTCGCGCTCGGCGCCGCGCGAAGGCTCGGCCTCGGGGGCCGCGCCCGCCTCGTCGCCCTCCTCGCGGTACGCGAGCTCCGCGTCGTCGCGCACCGCCACGCGCACGCGCCCCGCGGCCGACAGCCTCGAGAGCAGGCCCGCGGCGTGGGTCTCGTCGGTGTGCATCGTGCGCGCGAGCTCGGGCGCGGTGAGCTCGCCGCCGCGCGCCTGGAGCACCTCCTCGGCCACGCGCTCCCACGCCTCGTCGAGCTTGGCGCGCGCCTCGGCGTCGCGCCGGCCCGCGCGCCGCCACGCCACGAGCGCCAGCGCCGCCGCGACGGCGGCGAGCGCGCCGAAGAGGATCCCCACCGTGCGCGACGCCAGCGCCACGAGCAGCGCCAGCCCGAGCGTCATCAGCGCCATCGCGCCCAGCACGCCCGCGGCCGCCGTCCAGCCGAACCCCATCGCGCGCAGCCGCTGCGCCGCCACGAGGCTCGGCAGCTCCGCGTCCGAGCGCGGGGCGACGCCCTCCGCCGGCACGACCGGCGCTCCGCACACGGCGCACCGCCAGCGCAGCCGGGCGCTCGGCTCGACGCGCGCGACGGCGCGGCAGTGCGGGCAGGGCGTCACGGGTGGATGACGGACGTCCCGGGCGGCGGCGTGAACGTGAACTGGCTCGAGGACACCGGCCCGTTGATCTTCGGGTTCACGAAGTCGAAGCGGTTGCGGTTGCCCTGCCCGTCGATGATCATCACGCGCCGCACCTGCGAGGTCGCCGCGTCGACGTAGAAGAGGACCTTCGAGTACGCGGGCGTCGGCTGCTTGGGCGTGCCGACCAGCACGTAGCCGCCCGGGAAGTGCAGCTGCGTCCCGTCGAAGATCTGGAAGTCGAACGCGTCGGTGAGCTTGCCCGTGCCGGTCAGGAACGACAGCGCCGCCGGGTACTGCGACTTGTCGATGGGCTGCTCGTACATCTGCTTGTTGGACTGCTCGTAGATCTTGATGACCTGCCCGTCGGACACGACGCGGTTGCCGATGGGGTCCTCGTAGACCCAGTCCATCTTGCCGGGCTTGGAGAAGGTGACGCGGCCGTGCGACTGCTTGGTCTGGTTGTACGCCTTGACCCAGAACTCCTGCTGGAAGTCGCTCTGGAACGTGGACGACTGGTTGTAGAAGCTCTGCACGTTCTGCACGGCCTGCTGGACGTTGGGCGTCGCGGCCGAGCCGGCCGGCGCCGTCTGCGCGGCGACGTCGCCCGCGTACGAGGGGGCGGTCGCGGCGGCGGCCAGCACGAGGAGGAGAGGGGCGAGGCGCTTCATGGCTCCGGGATCTCTATGTCCTTTGGACGAGCGAGGCACGTCCGTTATTGCATGCGCTCGGGCCCGGGCTCAACCGCGCGGGAGGCCGCCTCGCCCGGCCGCAGCGGCGGCGGCGGCGGCCAGCGGCGCGTGCTGCAGGTGGGTCACCGCGAGCGCGAGCGCGTCGGCGGCGTCGGCCGGGGGGGCCGCCGGGAGGCCGAGCACGATGCGGATCATCTGGGCCACCTGGCTCTTCTCGGCGCGGCCGTGGCCGGCCACGGCCCGCTTGACGAGCGCGGGCGGGTACTCGTGCACCTCGAGGCCGGCGCGCGCGCACACGAGCAGCGCGACGCCGCGCGCGTGACCGAGCTTCGCCGCGGCCTGCGCGTCCTTCGCGAAAAAGAGCGCCTCCACGCTGGCCACCGCCGGGGCGTGGGCGCGCACGACCTCGACCAGCGCCGCCTCGATCGTCACGAGGCGCGTGGCGATGGGCGCCGACTCGTCGGTGTGCACGATGCCGTGCGCGTGGTGCACGAGGCGCGTGCCGCGCCGCTCGACGACGCCCCACCCGAAGTGGCGCGTGCCGGGGTCGAGGCCCAGCACCAGCATCGGCTCAGCCGACGTTCTCGAGCGCCGCGAGCTCTTCGTCGGAGATGTCGAAGTCGGCGAAGACGTTCTGCACGTCGTCGTGGTCGTCGAGCGCCTCGACGAGGTTGAGCGCCACCTGCGCGTCGCGGCCCGTCAGCGGTTTCTTGACCTTGGCCACCGACGCCAGGCCGCTCGACTTGACCTTGATGCCCGCCTTCTCGAGGGCGTCGACCACGGTCCCGAGCGCGTCGGCCGGCGTGGTCAGCTGCCACTCCTCGCCGACGTCCTGGTAGTCCTCGGCGCCGGCGCCGACGGCGACCTCCATCAGCTGATCCTCGGTGACCTCCTTGCCGAGCGAGAGGGTCCCCTTGCGATCGAAGGCCCACGCGGCGGTGCCGGCGCTCCCGAGCACGCCGTTGTGCTTCTCGAAGACCTTGCGGATCTCGGCGACGGTGCGGTTGCGGTTGTCGGTCAACGACTCGACGAGAAACAGCGTGCCGGCGGGCCCCGTCCCCTCGTAGGTGATCTCCTCGTACGCCGCGCCCTCGATCTCGCCGGTGCCGCGCTTGATGGCGCGGGTGATCGTGTCGTTGGGCATCGACTGCCCCTTGGCGTCGGCGACGGCCTTGCGAAGGCGCGGGTTGCCGTTGGGGTCACCGCCGCCCATGCGGGCCGCGACGGTGATCTCCTTGATGAGCTTCGTGAAGAGCTTGCCGCGCTTGGCGTCGAGCGCGCCCTTCTTGTGCTTGATCGTCGCCCACTTGGAATGGCCGCTCATGGGGGGCGGCAAACGTAGTGAAAAGAAGGTGATCTCGCAAGCTCCAGCCCGGTGGTCCCCCAGGTTTGGTTCGATGGGGCCCCGGCCCCATGGGGGGCCTCGGGTTGCGCGGCGGCGGGCCGACCTGTACCGTTTCTACCGTGGGGCTTGGTGCGCGTCGGCGGGCTTGGGCTGCCCTGGCGGTGATCACCGCCGTGGGCCTGGCCGCGGGGTGCGGCGGCAACGGGGTGGTGGTCGTCGTCGCGCCGGGGGACGACGGGTCGGCGGACGGGCCGGCGGGGGATGGGACGACGGGCGACGACGGTCCGACCGCGGACGACGGGCCGACCGGCAAGGACGGGTCGACCGAGGCGACGGCCGATGCGACGGGCGACGACGGCTCGGGCGGGGACGGCGGGTCGACGGGGGACGGCGGCGGCGCGGACGCCTCGGACGCGGGCGCGACGAGCGACGGAGGCTCGACCGGCGACGCGGGGTCGACGGGCGACGCCGGGTCGACCAGCGACGGCGGATCGACGAGCGACGCGGGGACGGGGAGCGACTCGGGGACGACCGTCGACGCGGGATCGGGCGCGGTGTGCGGCAACGGCGTGCGCGAGGCCGGCGAGCAGTGCGACGACGGCAACACGACGAACCTCGACGGGTGCAGCTCGACCTGCCGGTTCGAGCAGGACACGCGCGCCATCAAGCTCGCGCTGCAGTTCGGCACCGACGCCAATTGCCTGAAGAACGCCATCGGCGGCGCGATCGGCACCTTCGCGCAGAAGACACTCCAGACCAACATCGACAGCGCCGTCGCGGCGGGCTCGATCAACGTGCTCTTCGCGTATCTCGGCATCACGGATCTGTCGGGCAAGAGCGGCACGACCAGCGTCGGCAGCGTCACTGGCTCGCCGGCCCTGCCGCCCGCGGGAACGACGTACCTCGGCACGAACGATCTCGACTGGTGGTACCCGGTCGACGCGACGTCGATCGACCCTTCGCGCAACCCCGTCGCGATGCTGCTGCCCGGCACCTTCTCGAACAGCGTGCTCACGGCCGGTCCCGGCACGATCTGGGTCGCGTTCGCCGCCGCGCAGAACCTCGAGATGGTCTCGACGCACGTCAGCCTGCCCGTCGGGGCGAGCAACGCGCCGACGATCTCGACGACGGGGCAGACCCCCGGCCACCTGACGAGCGAGCACCTCGACCCGACGCTGACGAGCTTCGCCACCGGCGGCGGGACGACCGCCGCGCCCACCGGCTGGGCGTGCGGCGACGTCACCGCGGCCTCGCTGGCGACGACGTCGGTTCCGGCGGCACTCCAGGCGGGCGGCGCAGACCAGTGCAACCAGGGCTACACGGCGTCCAACTCGATGCTGGACGTCTTCGTCGGCGGCTGCACGAGCGGGATTTTCACGATCATCAAGGGGGCGACGCAGCCCGACACGACCAACCCCTACGTGCCGCCGGCCGGTGCCGGCGCGCCCTACGCGCTGAGCGCGTCGAACGCGAAGACGCACATCATCGATACGTGCAAGGACAAGTCGGGCATGTCCGTCACGCTCTCGCAGTGCCTTCAGGCCGCAACGTACTCGATGTACACGAAGATGGCCGTCGACCGCGTCATCCTGAAGTGACCTACGGCATCGTCACGCGCGTGCTCGCGAGGAAGCCGTCGTCGGCGGCGTGGGCGACGGACACGAACGCGTCGTAGGCCCTGGGCGCCACCGTGCCGGTGGCGACGTCGAGCACGAAGTCGTCCTCGAGCACGCTGCCGTCGACGGCGATCTTGCGCGACGCCGCCACGAGCCCCGAGCGCAGGTCGAGCGGGCCCGGCATGCGAGCGACCACCGCGCCCTTGGGGAGGTCGACGCGCCGGTGCACGTGGTACTGCACGGCGGCGTTCAGCGCGAGGGCGCTCTCGCGTCCGGCGCGCGTCGCGAACGTCGCGGCCAGGCTCGAGACGCGGGCGCGCGGCCAGGACCAGTGGAGCGTGTCGAGGCCCGGCAGCAGCCAAGTCCTGGCCCCCTCGCGCTGCGCGTAGCCGCTCACCGTGACGTCGGCGCGCAGGCTGACCTGCCAGCTGCCCTCGCCCGACGACAGCTGCACGTCGTCGACGTTGGCCCACGGCATCCACGCGAGCACCACGTCGCGCAGCGCGCGCTGCCGGTCGGCGCCCACGATGCGGAAGAGCGCCTCGGAGAGCTGCTGCGCGTCGCGGCCGCGCATCACGATGGCGAAGGTGCCGCGCGCGCCGCCCGCGTCGTCGAGCGCCAGGCGCTCGTCCACCTCGTCGCGCTCGTCTTCGTGGTCGGTCGCGGGCAGCGGGGCGATGGTCCCGTCGGTGTGCAGCGCGAGGCGGCCGCGCAGCTCGGGCGACATGCGTCCGGCGGGCAGGGGCGGGCCCTGCACGTCGGCGTCGATCCAGACGTCTTCGCCTTGCACGTGGGCGACCACCAGCGGGTGCAGGAAGCGCCCGAAGTGCGGCGGGAACTGCGGGTCGGCGCTGTACGGATCGTTCTCTGAGACGACGAGTTCGCAGGGGATGCCGAGCTCGCGCAGCGACCGCAGGATGAGCCACGAGCGGCTGCCGTCGTGCGACGTGAGGAAGGTGCGCGCCGTGCGCGACTGCACGGCGGTGATGCCGCCGCCGTAGTCGCTGAGCGTGGCCGGATCGGACTCGCGCAGCGCCTTGCCCGCCGCCACCACCACCGCGTCGACGGTGGCGCGCGTCGGTGCGCCGCTCGCGCCGGGCTTCTCCCCCGCAGCGTCGCGCGCCCAGGCGGCGATCTCCGGATCGTGCTCGTCGAGCGCCGCCTCCGTCTCGCGCAGCGCGCGCGCGACGATGTCCCAGCGCGTCGTCGAGAAGCTCACGGCGGCGTTGCGGTCCATCGGCGGCACGCCGTCCTCGATCGTCCGCACCGGGTGGTCGACCACGTGCCAGGTGAGCACGCGCTGGTCGCGGTCGTCGCGCTCGGCCGCGCGGCCGAGCTCGGGGTGGCTCCAGAGCGATCCCTTCAGATCGCGCGGCAGCCGCAGCTCGATCGTCGCGTCGTGCACGGCCGTGCGCTCGGGCAGCAGGTCGGGCGTGTCGACGCCGACGTCGCCCGTGTCGCCCGGCAGCGCCCAGCCCTCGTAGATGGCCTCGACGATGTCGCCCTGCTCGAGCTCCGACAGGTCGGCGTGCGCCTGCTCGGCGCGCGGCGGGCGGTCCGGCTCGAGGATGCGCCCGTCGCGCTTGAGGATGCGGCGCCGCAGCGCGCGCATCGACTCGCGCCCCCAGATCTCGGGAGCGGCCGCCTGCGCGTCCTCGTCGACCGCCGTCGTGCTGCTGACGCGGCGGACGTCGAACAGCACCCAGCGCACCAGCCCCGTCGGCTGCACGTCGTAGCGCTCGACGTGGGCGAGCACCGCGGTCGGGGCGGTCGGCAGGATGGGGGAGGCGCGATCCTGAGCGGCGAGGCGCTCGGCGACGCCGTCGAACTCGCGCGTGGGATCGTCGCCGGCGGCGCGCAGGAGCGGCGCGATGGCGCCCGGCGCGTCGTGCGACGCGGGAGCGGCGGCGAGCAGGTGCGCGAGCGCGTCGCGGGAGCGGTCGAGCAGCGACAGCGAGGCGAGCGTGCGCTCGGCCGGGAGCATGGCGCCGAACGCGCGGTTGGCGGCGGCGTCGTCTCCCGCGGCGAGGGCGTCGCGCAGCTCGGGAGCCAGCAGGATGCCCGGCGCGCCGAGCAGGGACCGGAGGCGGGCGAGCTCGCGGGCGGCGCCGGCGTGGTCGCCTCGCGTCCGCAGCGCGCCGTAGCAGTCGAGCGTGTCGTGGGCGCCGAGCCGCGCCGGATCGCACGCGGCGGCGACGAGCTCCGCGCCCGCGCGCGGCGTCGCCACGTCCTGCGCGTCGGCCAGCAGCGTGGTCCCGTCGAGCGACTTGCGAGCGCCGTCGAGCGCCGTGCGCGCGCGGTCGAACAGGTGCTCGCGCCCGCTCACCAGCGCGTCGAACGCGTCGAGCAGCGGCGCGTCGCCCGACTTCGCGCGCGTGGCGTCCAGATCGCGCAGCGTCTCGATGCCGGCCTCGCCGCGTCCGCGCCGCACGCCCGCGAGCACCGCGTGCGCGACGATCGCCTCCCAGCTCTTCGGCCAGGCCTCGAGCACGCGCTCGTAGGCGCTGCGCGCGCGCTCGGCGCGCGTGGCCGCGGAAAGGTCGCGCGCCGTCTCGATCGCTCGTCCGTAGACGAGCGCGAGCTCCGCGGGCGCGTCCGCGTGGGTCGCCGTGGGCCAGAGCATCCGCTCGGCCTCGGGCGTGTCGCCCGCCGCCATGGCGGCGGTCGCGGCGAGCAGCGCTCGCTCGGTCCCCTTGCACACCGTGGGCGTGACCGTCTCGACGCCGAGCACGCGCGCGGTCGCGGTGGAGCCCACCGCCGGGGCCCGGGTGGGCAGCGGCGCGCCGTCCTCGCCGAGCACGTCGATCTCGACCGAGTCGTCGTCCTTGGCCGTGCCCACGCGCGCGACGACGCGCAGCGTGCCCGCCGCGACGGTGACGCGCGCGAATCGCGC
>Ga0209012_1003968_pt1 | contig 10494 bp, 8 predicted proteins | sample RS3BMetagenome_FD_184735 | JGI IMG/M metagenome (GOLD analysis project Ga0209012, IMG submission 184735) | Ferric oxide microbial mat and aquatic microbial communities from Rainbow Spring, Yellowstone National Park, USA - RS3B (SPAdes) (version 3) ...
CTCAAACACCAAGTGTTTATTTGACTCTAACGCATCAATCTAATTGGGAAACAAAAACATGAGCGACTCCAAAACACCAAGCCAGGACAAGGGTGACAGGCACAGGTGGACCAAGGTGGTTGCAAGGGTACTCGAAGCATTAAAGCAGAGCGGCGTGGAACCAAAGGACTACCTCTTAAGCATGCCCTACATCATAGCCTACATGATGGAGGACCAAAGCGATGAAGAGATAAGGAAGTTCTACGAGGAGCTAATAGAGATAACAATCGACATAAAACACATATTCAACGAGCTACCCCAACCAGAAAAACACGGGTAACCCCAACACCATTTATTCATCAATCACAGACACAGCCATAGTTCCCTTGTGGGACCACGCCCCCAGCATCGAAGGCCAGCCGTGATGGGCTACTCTTTGTCCGGATACGCGCGGGCTTGCCCCTAGACCCACTGCCCACCCTCCTCGAAGAAAGGCGTATCCTCCTTAGAATCAACCATGCGGCGACGCCCAGAATGATGAGAACAGCCGGATACACGTATAGGGGTATGCCTAGCGTTGAGGGAAACACAAAGTTGGATGACTCGAGCTCCAAGAATCCACCTGGGAGCTCCATGTACACCGCCACGCCCGTTCTCGGGGAAATGTAAGCCTCGAAGCCCACACTCCTATTCGCGTATGCAATCGTATCAAAGCTTCCCGCTGGGGTGTTAACGGTGGCGTTGCCGAGCGCGTCAAGGCCGACAACCAACGGCTCACCCTGTGATACCCCGAAGTCGACCGTGGAGCCCAAGCGGGGCGAGGCTGGATAGAATGATGGTGCAGTATAGTTATCCAAAAAGAACTCTGGACTCTGCTGCACCCCACCTTCAACGACGCTGCGCTCAAACATGAACTCACCGTCGGGCTCGGAGAAAACGGTTCGGTAGCTTATGGTTGCGTTATAATAGCCCCGGGAAACGTAGCTCACATAGTTTCCGGGCTCCGCGTAGAGCGGTGCGCTGAAGTTCAACGAGTCCGCAGGCACGTCGGGCGAACTGTAGTTGACGAGAAGACTTGTACTCAAGGCGTGAAGCGATGGGTTGGCGAGTGTGAAGTTGAGTATCACTCCGTTTGATGCGTCAACCCAAAAATACTTTACTACGGGGGAAACCCCCTGACCACCATAAACATTCTCCAAAACAGTGTACCTGTAAGCGGCAACATCCACCCCACCCAAGTCATACGTAGCGTTACCGTCATAGTGGAAGAAGAGCGCGTAGCCCTCGGAGAGTACACTATAGTTGTTGGGGATAACGAGGAAGCTTGGCAGAATCGGTAGGAGTGAGGGGAAGAAAGGGTCATCATACGCGATTCCTTTAGGGGGGAGCTCTGGTGCACTCACATTCTCCGTGGTGTTGAGTTCAAGTGACCAGTTGGGCGCCACACTCAACACCTTAACTTCACCCACGCCGTTATAGGTGACGTTCTGTAACCCAAACGGATACACCCCGGTCACCCTGTAGCCCAGCGTGAGCCCAGGGGAGGCGAACCACGGCAGCCTCTCCTCTACGCTTGCGCTGAAAACACCCACCACGCCGGTAGCCCCCCACACCAAGACGCTGGATGACGCCGTGATCACGAGTAGTGTGACCGCTATCAGGAGGCGAAGTGGCAAGCCACAAACCTCCCCGGCCTCACCTCTCTCAACTCTGGCTCCCGCGCCGAGCATATCTCCTGAGCAAGCGGGCACCTCGGATGAAACCTGCAGCCAGAGGGGGGTGCTACCGCGCTTGGTATCTCACCTTTAGCCAAGCTGCGCACACTAACAGATGGGTCGGGTACTGGCACAGCGGCTATCAGAGCCTGGGTGTATGGATGCAAGGGCTCTGAAACAACTTCACCCGAGGGACCTGACTCCACAATCTTACCAAGATACATCACCGCCAGCTCATCTGTGAAGAAACGCACTGTTGCGATATCGTGTGAAATCATAATGAATGATTTTCCGTTGGGCTTCAGGTTATCCATGAGCTTGATTATCTCTCCTTTAACCGAAGCATCAAGCATGGAGACCGGCTCATCGAGAATGAACACTTCGGGATCCATCGCTAAGGTGCGGGCTACCGCTACACGCTGCCTCTGGCCACCTGAAAGCGCAGTGATCCGCCTATATGCATACTCACTCCACGGGGTGAGCTTGACAGCTTCGAGAGCCCTTGCCACCCGCTCATCCAACTCCTCTTTAGAGGAGTACAGCCGGAGTATCCTGAGGCCCTCAGCCACAGCGTCATACACGCTGTAAAGGGGATCGATGGCGTCGAATGGGTCCTGGTAGACCATCTGCACACGTCTCCTAAAATCCCTAAGCGCATCGCCCTTCAAAGCGTTGATATCCCTACCTTCAAACAGCACCTTACCCGACGTGGGCTTAACAACTCCTAGAAGCGCCTTGGCGAGCGTGGTCTTACCGCTACCCGACTCACCCACTATGCCTGTGGATCTCCTTGGCTTCGCGGTAAAGTCGACACCATCCACAGCGTGGACGAAGAGCTTCGAGCCACCCCTGACCTTAAAGTAGACAACGAGGTTTTCAGTCCTGAAGAGCTCGGTCTCAGAGCGTTTCTGGGAAACCAATTCCTCCATGGTTCACACACCTACCTACCGCTGGAATAGGCAACCGTTGCTGGCACCATCCAGCATGCCGCATAGTGCTCGCCCCCGTAGTCTTCGAACTTGGGCATCTCCCGCCTACATATGTCCTGTGCGAGCGGGCAGCGCGGGTTAAAGGGGCAACCGCTGGGGGGGTTCACGAGGTCTGGGGGTGTTCCGGGTATGAACTCATTCGGGGTGTTTTTGCGCATATCGGGCACTGAGCGAAGCAATCCCAAGGTATAGGGGTGAAGAGGCCTGTGAAAGATCTCGGATGAGGTTCCTAACTCCATGAGCCTACCAGCGTACATGACACCAACCTTGTTGGACACATTCGCGATCACCGAGACATCGTGAGAGATAAATATTGTGGAAAGTCTTTCATACTCCTTGAGCTTCCTGAATAGCTCTATTATCTGCGCCTGCACGATCGTGTCCAGCGCGGTCGTGGGTTCGTCCAAGATGATGATCTTGGGCTTCAAGATGAGCGCCAACGCAATCATGATACGTTGCTTCTGGCCACCGGAGAGCTGCCAGGGATAGGAGTTGAGCTTTGAGCGCTCCACGTTCACCTGCTCGAGCAGCTCCCCAGCCCTCTCAAGTATCTCGGCTACACCCATATTGGTGTGTGCCCTAACCGTCTCAACGAACTGGTCGCCAACCTTATACAGTGGGTCCAGCGCATTCTGCGATGCCTGAGGTACATAAGAGATCACCCTCCAGCGAAGCTTCGAGTTGAGCTCGGCCTCAGACATCCTGAGCACATCCATCCCGTCGACGATCACCTCACCTGATACCACACGCGCATTGGGCGCGAGAAGCCTGAGAATCGAGGTTGCAAGAGTGGTCTTACCGCTACCCGACTCACCTACGAGGCCGAGCGACTCACCGTCCCCGAGCCAAAAGCTCACGTTATTAACCGCCCTCAACGGCCCCCTAGCAGTCTCAAACTCAACCGTGAGGCCCCTAACCTCAAGCACCCTACTCGAAGACAAACCAAACACCCACCAAACCGGCTAACCCAGCCTAGAATACTCCTCCTGTATAGCCGTTCCAATAAGATAAAAGGCTATGGAAATAAGGATTATGGAGAGGCCTATGGGCATAGTTATCCACCAGAGGTAGCCATTCGAGGGTGTCACTTCGTTGATTAGTTTTGCGAGAATATTACCCCAAGTTGGGTACCTGTCAATACCGAGACCTAAGAAGTCAAGACCAGTATCAGCCACCACTAAGCCGGGAACCAGATATGTTATTAAGGCAACAATTGTACCCGTTGTGTGCTTCAGCACGTGGTTTCTAAGAATATAGAAGTTCCCTCCACCCATGGTCTTAGCGGCCTCAACGTAGGTGCGCCTCCGAAGGCTCAGAACCTGGGAGCGAACAGTCCTACCCGGTACAGCCCACCCCAAGAAGCCGAGGAGAAGTATTATGAGCAGAGCCTTGCTGGTCACAACATGAGCCACCGTAAACACAGTATCCAAATCTATGAGGAGTATGAGTCCGGGTAACAGAAGCAGGAAGTCGAAGGCAAACACGAGCACACTGTCCACTAGCCCCGCGAAGAAGCCGGCTATCAGCCCGAGGATTACACCCACACCCAAAGCTATAGCCGCTGAGCCAAACCCTATGGCGAGGGCTGTGCGCGTCCCCGAAACAAATTCCGACCACACGTCGCCTCCATCAGCGTCCGTGCCAAGCACCCCGTACACACGCCCGAATATCTGGAACTTAAAGTCGGATTGATACAAACTGGCGTGGAAATCACCGTTGGGGAAAAACACGAGCAGCTCGCCCACACTGTAGTAACCCTTCTGGCTGAAAATCGTCTGGGGCACAGTGGTTATGGGCACACTCCTGTTGAAGAAGGCTAGCGGCATGTCGTTAGCGGAGTTAGTCACACCCGAAACCAGGTTCCACGAGTCGTTAACCAGCGGCTGCGAAAAGGTTGACGCAAAATACGCGGCGTACGACGATCCGGCGGAGGGAAGGGATTCAAGCGCCGTCTCCCCGGCGGCGTTGGCCGCGAGCGAAGTGTAATACACGCCCTTACTTGTGTTCACGAAGAGCATCACAGCGAATCCAACACCGGGGGGCAGCACAGGCTTCACTGCCACCTGAGAGTAAAACAGTGGGGGAGGAGAGTAGCCATAGTAAAAGGTGTGCGTCAAATACACGTACACAGGATTAGTTGAGTTGCCGCTCACACTAAGCACTTCGCTACCATTACCTGTATTCGTAAGGAGGTAGGCACCCGTGGCTTCAGCCGCAACGTCCGCTGGGCCCACGCCACGAGCGTAGCCGACACTCAACGAAACACGTGAAGACGGATCCACACCCACCTTCCAGTATCCCAGAGCCTCGGGCGTCTTGAAGGTCTGAAACACTTGAGAGGAGGGTAGAATAATATTGGGGTTCAGATGAGAGTAGCCCGGAAAAACGCTCATCCATGAGGGGAGAGCGTCGGGACCGGCCGCGTAGAACTGCGAAGGCGAGTAGGGGTTCGAGTAGGCAGATATGTAAGGTCCGAGTGCACCTATGAGCACGAAAACCATCACAATGGCCAGACCTATCTGTGCATTCCTGCGCCTTAACACCCTTAGGATCAATCTCTCCACAACTACCCCCCCAGCTACTCGCCGAGCCTTATCCTGGGGTCAAGCTTAGCGAGCACGAAGTCGAGGATAAACAGCACAATCAGCGTGTACACACCGAATATGAATGTAGTAGCTATGAGGAATGGCATGTCCAAGTTCTGCGCCGCCAGAGTGGAGGCATAACCTATGCCCTGAAACTGGAAAACGTACTCAACAAAGAATATCCCGTAGATTAGGAATGCAACGTCGAGTCCCACGACGGTGATCCAAGGGAGAATAGCGTTACGGAAAGCGTGCTTATAGAATATTGTGCGGTCATCGAGCCCCCGCGCCCTGGCGTACTCCACATGGCTGGAGGATGTGTACTCCTCGATAATATTGTTCCTGAGGAGCTGCTGCCTGTGACCGAAGCCGGTGATAGTTAGCACGGCCACGGGGAGAACGGCCGCCCACGCGTACCTCAAATAGTACATTATACCAGTATAGTTATGTGAGCCAAGACCAGTGAGCGCCTGAGCCAAGTTTATGGGGAACAATCCAAGCTGGTCAGCGAAGTAGATATAAAATATGATGGATATCCACAGAGCGGGCACAAAGTATAGCCCAATGGAGGCGATAGACACGGACTTGTCACCCAACTTCCTCCTGCTTCGCAGAAAGGATTTTGCGGCGACAACCCCAGTTATAATGCTCAGAACACTCGTGAGCGCCAAAGAGGAGGTTGCAAGTATTAGTGTGTTGGGGAGATATTGGAGCACAACCTGCAGCACAGGCTTCTGGAAGAACACACTCACGCCATAATTACCTGTGAACATGTTAACTATGAACTTCAAAAGCCTCGCAGGTATTGGCCCGTTCAAATCATATGTTCTGGTGGCCGCCGCTATGAGCGCGCTAGCCGAGCCAGCACTCCTCGTACTACCCGGAGCCACACCCGCGAAGATGTACGCCACTTTCATACCTATCGCTTGGGGGATGACCTCGAAGACGAAGAACGAGAAAATCGTTAACACAAGGAGGGTTACAAACCTGTTAACCACGCGGTCAATTATGAATCTCCAAGGAGGCATCAAAGAAAAAGGGGGAAAAACTGGTTTATTAGGCTTGCGTCAGACAGCTTAGGCACTGGGCCTTCTAGATCCACGCAACACTCCCACAACCACGGCTATCACGGCCACAACCACGATCACTGCCACAACAACGAGCGCGGCGTTGAAGGAGGAGGTAACAGTGGTCGTAGACGGGGGTGTAGTTGGTGTAGTTGGTGTAGTTGGTGTAGTTGGTGTAGTTGGTGTAGTTGGTGTAGTAGCCTGGGGGAGCACGTTCAGCACAGCGTATTCATGGTAGCTGTAGGTGTCATGCATCGTTGGACCGCTACCAGTATAGTAGTAGTAGGATGGACCCGTCCAGTTAACTTGGCCTACGAGCAGGTAGGTTCCCGGTGACAGGCTTGAGGTGGGTATACTCGCAGTGTAGAGACCGGGTCCAGTCTGACTCATGGTGTACGTGGATATAACCTGCTCGGTCTGCATGTTCATCAGGTAGGCTACACCCGTACCCCCACTCACGGGCTCAAAGGAGTCAAAGTACCCACTCGAGGTCGAGGAAAGCTGAGATGGGTTAGCCACCGTGACGTTCACGGTGAACATGGCGGTTGAACCCTGGGTCGCGTTGACTTGGTTGACATATGGGTTCGCGAGGAAGTATGATGGGAAGTAGTATGACTCAGCGTAGTTGGAAGTCGGGCTCCAGGCGCCAAACATGTAGGGTCCGCTCCAAACCTCCTGCTTCAGATATGCTGAGGGCGGCTCAGTGGCGAACTCGGTTTGGGACACGTTCCATAGCGTGTGCTCGGGTAGTATGGGTATGCCATACACATTGTTAAGGTTGAATATAGATGTGGTGTTAAAGTAGATGGTGATCTGATATGGGTCGTTGGGGGGAACATAGGTGCCAACAAGCCCAGGTGCCTCTCCGAAGAAGTCGAACGAGGGATTACTCGCCACAGCGGTGTAGTTGAACACGATGCCAGGCGCGTAGGTGACTGTTCCCTGCGACGGGTTGTATGGGTTAGATGAGAAGCCGCCTAGGTCATAGTACCAAATACTGAAGTTGAGGTCTATTGCTGTGAACGGTGCGCCGTCCTGCCAAACCATTCCAGGCAGGAAGTTAAAGGTTATAACGGTTCCATTATACGGGTAGCCGTTGGGCATCACACCCGCCGACGCGCTAACAGTGTAGTTCATCGCCGCGAATGGGGCGTAGCCGTAGGGGTTGTTGTAGGCGATCTGGAGGGGCGTGGCGTACATTGTCCCCAAGAACTCGAAGCTGTAGAGGTCCTCCGCTGTGTAGGGGTTCACATCCTTGACGGGGTCGGGCTGGCCATACCTATATATTGAGCCGAAGTTTTTGCCAACCGGATGAATGTTTGCTGGATATAGGTTGCCGTACACGGTTTCAAAGATGTTCCCATGCCAGCCGGCGATGTTTACAGGTGTAAGCGCCGTCCCCCAATCAAGGATCACGTAGGGCGCCCAATAGTGCAGGTAGGCGCCTAACTGATCGACTATCTGGACAGCCGCCTGCTGAGTTGGCGCGTCATAGATCAGTTTGTTGAGGAGAGCCCAACCATGCGGGTCACTTATGTTGCCATTAAAGTACTCATTCAGGGCGGCTGGGCCAAGAATACCCCAGTAAACCGAGGGGTTGGGGGGAGAGCCCAGAGCCCAACCCAAGGTGAGCATTTCGAAGTCGTCGGCTGGAAGCAGGGTGTAGGCGAGAGTGTCGAAGGATACACCTGAAAGCGTTATTGTAAAGTTGATCTGCGCAGCGGCTGAGGTGAGCACCGAGAGCATCTTAATCTCGAGGGACTGGCCTGTGCCCGTCGAGTAGTATATTGAGAGAGGATCGGATGCTTCGCTTGTCCCATTGGGGTAACTCCAGTAGCCCTGGGCTGGGTGGTCAACGAAGCCAGCGAGCTCCAAGTCCTGAATAGCGGCGCTCAGATTATAGGCGCCGTATTCCTGGTAGGCCTGCTGCTCTGCCGTAGTAAAGTACTGTGACTGGAACGCTCCGGGCTGGAACCAGTAGGGTGATGCAACCCCCAGGATACCGTTATCCAGAACGGAGGACAGAGCCTGATAGTTCAGCATGTGTTGGATGGCCCACCTGAAATATATGTTGTCACCCGGGTACGCGTGAACGTTGAACCCAATATATCCGAAACCATCGGTAATAGTCGAGTTCAACGAGATCTCGTGCTGTTGTGCGTAGGGTAGAAGCTGGTTATATTCTTGGGCACTAGACACGCCGGCCGCATCATACTGTATATAGCCGTTAACAAGCGCTTCAATAACAGCCTCACTAGAAGTGAACCAAGTCATGTATGTCACCCCCTCATAGGGACCCCAAAGCTGACCGGTGTTGTTGAGCAGAGGCACATTACTCGGAGGCTGAGGAACACCATAAATAGAGAACGGCGGAATCGGCGGCGACTGCGCGGAAACATAGGCAACAGGGGACACCGCGAGACCCACTAAGAGCAACAGAACAGCTAAACTCTTCACAACCAGACCAAAACTATACGACATTTACCTCCCATTTTTATTCCAAACGACTTATATATGGGTTTCGATTAGCCTAAGAGATACGCGAAATAGCCTTTGAACGAACAACACAAGGAAATATACCGAAAACTAATACATATGATAAAAATACCAACATGTTAGAGAAAAGACATTGAGAAGGTTGACCGCCGCGGTTTTTAGCCTCAACCCACCCAAAAAAGGCGAGGCTTATCCACTCAGTATCCAAACACAAACAAAAGGCATGAATTCAACCGACAGGTGATGAGCACTTCGCCGTAGTCAGCAGTTCCAGAATAGATAGGTTTATATGGATTTCCGGATTTGAATGATCCGGTTGTGCATGGGCAGTAGGGTAAGTGGTAGCAGATAGAGACCCAAGACCTCCGCTGGCTGAGGGAGGGGTACATGCACACATAGGGGGGAGGAGGGTGAGGCTGACTGAGGATGGAGGGCGCTCCCCACCGGGAGTGGTGGGTGGGTGCGTCCTGACAGGGGCGAAGCGGAGTGGGGCCAATGAACCCGTGAGGTCCCTAAATGATGCACTGAAGCCCAAGCTCCACTATGCATATGTAGGTACAATGATATGTACCTACATATGCCTACGTAGAGTGAAACCCAAACCGTATGACTCATACGGTCAACAAAAACCGGAGATTAAATGGGCACACCAAAGAGGGCGGGGCGGAGCGTGGATTAGCACCTCCCCCCACAAACGTCACTGGATATCTGAGCGAATACTGTCAGGACAGGGCTTAGCCCAGTGGGGGCCACGAGGCGAATCTATAATGATCCATAAAATCCGCCATCCAAGTGATACACCCAGCTTCTTCAAGAATCTAAACGTTTTGCGGGGACAAGGAGATGCTCTCCTAGCTCAAGGTTGTGTCTGTTTTACTCAAAGCCTTTGGCCTGAGCCTACGCAAAGAAAGACCTCGCAGCTCCTCAAGCTACCCTCTGACCAGAGAGCCAGCCCCAGTATAGCGTATCCGAAGGAGTGGGGGTCGAAGGGTTTTTTGGAGCAAAACTAGAATTTGGGGGAGCCAACTGGGTACACCGTACATCGCGGTCGACTAGAGGGTCTCCAAGTATAGCGGTCGACCCACCTATATCTGGGTTGCTAAGAGCGCGCGGGGAGACGAGGCAGTGTGTATGGTTCGAGGCCTAACTCGTCGACTAGGAAGGTGAGAAGTGCCCCTAGGTTCCGAGGAGGATGAGAAGAAGGTGTCTCCGATGGCAGCCACCCGACCCTTACCCGCCAAGTACCTGGGTATCACGACTAGGTTAAGGAGTGGGGGCCGCTTCCAAACCATGTGCACCACACCTTCGGTCTACTCTCACCTGTTGGCTGAGCGCTTCCTCGGGTACCTCAAGAATGGGACCAGGGTGTACTACTACAACAACATAAATCCCAGAGAAAACACTCTTCGCATTCATCCCAGACTTCCTAGAAGTATTCATGCACTGGTACACCAGTTTGAGCGACCCGTATCAACCCTTATCCGGATAGGTACGAAGCGACTGGGGAATTCACTCACCCAGAATATCTTAGGGCTGTCGACGAGTTTTACAGGAAGCATCTGCTTCTTATCCAGACAGGCGTGTTATAGGGTTTGCACGCGGTTTCTAGCTGGGTTTTCAACACCCTCGTAGTGGTCTTTGAAGCATACCTTATCCAGACAGG
>Ga0209012_1003969_pt1 | contig 10491 bp, 9 predicted proteins | sample RS3BMetagenome_FD_184735 | JGI IMG/M metagenome (GOLD analysis project Ga0209012, IMG submission 184735) | Ferric oxide microbial mat and aquatic microbial communities from Rainbow Spring, Yellowstone National Park, USA - RS3B (SPAdes) (version 3) ...
ATTTTTGTGCTGGCGAGGATACTCGGAGATAGGCATAGATATGACGTTCTGGTGGTTCTCGTCTAAGCACACGCAGATAGTCGTCGTAGGTGTAATAGCGCTGGTTGGTGGTGGTTCGTTTCGCAGGGAATCTGCCTTCCCTATCCCAGCGACGAAGCGTGTTAACGGATCGGCCAACCATCTTGGCGAATTCGCGCGGTGGGTAGGTCATATACATACTATAGAGACAGGAATAGACAAATAGTCAAGCATCTAGTCGAAACTCTCTTTTATAACCTCAACAACATATTTATAACCGTTTAAATCACTAGCTTTTTCTAAAACGTCCATGGCAAAACCACTAGCTATTAAACCTATTGCTTTGTCAATTGGAACTCTTCTACCTTGGAGATATTCCAATTGCATTGGGTCAATTGGGCCAACTGCAGAGGCATGGTCACAACGTACGTCATTTTCTTCAATATCTAAGTTTGGAACTGAATCTGCATGAGCTTGCTTACTTAAAAGTAGCGACTTATTAGCTTGTATCGCAGATGATTTTTTACATCCCTTGTGCATCTTAATCAATCCAACATAAACAGATTCTGCCGAGTCCGACAAAACATTTGCGGACTTCATTTCTGAAATGGTTTTATATCCAATATGCTCTTGTCTGGTTCTAAGATCATAATGAGCTGAATTACCTTTAACACTGACAGAGTAAAAATTAGACTGTGCTTTTTGACCTTCAAGCAATGAATTAAAGTTAAATCTTGAGATTGAATCACCTAAAGAGGTATTTAATACAGTTACTAAAGATAAGTCTTTTTGCAAGACAAAGAAATTAGTTAAAGAACTACCCAAGGAGTTATCTACTCGTACATATTGCAGTGTTGAATCAGCTAAAGCAGTGACTTCATATGTTAAACCATAAAAGCTTAACTGTTGTTCCCCTGAAATAATCTCAATTATTTTAGCACTAACGTTATCCTTAATTTCCAAAAGTACCCTTAGTCCAGCTTTTGTACTTTTAACATCATGGCGATTGTCTATAACAATTGTCTTATTTTTAACTGGAGTAATAATCCATATAAACTCACTGGCTGCTAGGCTTTCTAAATCAGGCCTGCTTGTGGGCTCAAATAACTTTAATCTCATTAAATCCTCTTGGGTTGCCTGACGTATTATTTCTTGATTACCTTTAGCTAGACCTGATGAAAATTGCACCAATTCAACATCTTTTAAATTAAAAACACTCAAAAGATCTTGGTTAGAAAATTTAACTAAGTCTCTTGGCACCTGCTCTAAATCATAAAATTGTGGATTTTTAAGCTGGGAATAACGCCAATTTTCATCAGAATCATCAGGGTAGGCCATAGCCGAGGCAGTCTCTTTATAACCTTTAGCTACTTCTTTAAAAAACTCTTCAGTGGATAAACCTTTTTTTATCACTGCATTCATTTACTTATTTAAGCCTAGTAGCTTAAAATCGTTTTTGACCAAACTAGTAAGGTTAAACTTGTTGAAAAACAATTAAAATTTTAAACTTCTGATATGTCCAATGACCTCATAATTACAGAAAAAATTGAACATGTCGGCATAGTTAAACTTAACAGAGCACAAAAGAAAAATGCTTTAAACAATGAAATGTTTTTTGAGCTAAAGCAAGCTATTGAAAAAATTAAAAATGATGATGAAATTTACTGCCTTATCTTAACTACCACAAGCAAAGATTTCAGCGTAGGGCTTGATTTAACCTCTTTAGCAACAAGTCAATCAACAACTGGCAAAACCTCTAAAGCCTCAGCTGCTAAAAACCTTTATAATTTCATTAAAGAACTTCAAGACTGTGTAGGTATCCTAGCATCAATTAAAATCCCAGTTATTGCTTGTGTCAGTGGATACTGTATCGGCGGTGGATTAGATTTAATATCAGCTTGTGATTTAAGAATCGCTAGCCAAGATACGGTATTTTCAATAAGAGAAACTAAAATGGCAATTGTAGCAGATTTAGGTTCGCTACAGCGCCTACCTTATATAATGAACTTTTCTAAATTTTTAGAGCTCGCCTATACGGGGAGAGACTTTTCTGCCCATGAAGCATTTGAAGCTGGATTGGTTAACCAAGTCGCTCAAAATTATGAACACGCTTATCAGTTAGCACTGTCACTAGCTAAAGAAATTGCTAGCAATTCACCTATGGCGGTTCAGGGTACTAAACAGGTGATATTCCATCAGCTAAGTTCCTTAATCAATCAAGAACTTGACTATGTCGCATTATATAATGCTGCTTTTTTACAATCAAATGACTTAATTGAAGCAATTACAGCTTTTTTTGAAAAACGTAAACCAAAATTTACTGGTTCTTAAAGCGTTTTAAGAACTTAAATAATCCTTTAGAGCCATCTTGGTCATCTTTAATTAAATCAGCCACATTAATTTCATTAACAATGCTTTCAGCATTTGCTAAAACCTCAAAGGCAACTTTTTTATCTTTAATCTCAGGCTCACTTTCAACTGGTGGTTCAATTAAACTTCCATGCTGCCAACCAACATCAGCTAACCTTGGAGCAAATTGTTCGCAAGTTGGCGGGCATGCCCATGGCGCTTCAGGGGCTAAGTCTAATAGGCAAAACCGAGCAACCTCCCCATTAGGGTAAGTTCGGCTTTGAAAATGCTTACAGTTTTCTCTCATTGGCATAATTTAAATTTACCACTAGCTAAAAAATCTTTTATTTCAGGGAATTTTAAACCCATTTTCAACATTACTAGGATAATCTTAGGTGTTTAACTTAAATCGTATTCTTGCTACTTTGTTTGTCTTTATTAGCACCACTTTAGTATTAACAAAAAAATTAAAGAATTACCCAAAAGAGCCTTTTGTAAAGCATGGCCGCCTATGGCGCCTGTTACAACCACTTAAGGCAATACGTAAGGTTTTCTTTAAAAGAATCATCTATAGGCTTAAGTATTTTTTTTATAGAGATAAAGAAAACCTACAGCATGAATTTGCCTTCAGATCTGCCCAAGAAGTTAGCCAAACGTTAGGGCAAATGAAGGGGGCTTTAATGAAGCTTGGACAATTAGCGTCATTTATTGACAATACCTTACCAGATAATGCAAAAGAGGCACTTGCCACACTTCAGAAAAGTGCTCCGCCTATGGTCAAAGAATTAACCTTTGAGGTCTTTAAAGACAGTTTTGGTCGCTATCCCGATGAAGTTTTTAAAGTTTTTAAATCAGATCCACTAGCTGCAGCTTCAATAGGGCAAGTGCATTTTGCATTAACAAAAAAAGGCGACCCAGTTGCTGTTAAGATTCAGTATCCTAATATTAAAGAAAGCATCATAGCTGATTTAAATAATTTAAATCTTATTAGCATAATTAAGCCCTTTTTATGGAAGGGCCTTGACTTAGAGGCCCTAATAGCGGAGTTAAAAGAAAGGCTTTTAGAAGAGGTTGACTACTTAATAGAGGCAAAAAATCAAATGACCTTTTATGAGTTTTACAAGCATCACCCTTTTATAAAAATACCACTAGTTTATTCTGATTATTCAACGGATAAAATACTCACCACTGAATTCATCAGCGGAAAGTCATTTTATGAAATAAAAGCAGCTTCCCAAAATGAAAGAAATTTAGCAGCAGAAGCAATTTATAGATTCGCATTTAGAAGTATTTATCATATGTTAGCCTTTAACGGAGATCCCCACCCCGGCAATTACTTATTTCACTCAAAAGGTGTCGTTACGTTTTTAGACTTTGGCCTGGTAAAGCATTTTACTGTTGATGACATTGCGCAAACTTTTGAAATAATACGTTATGGCGCATTAACTCCTGATAAAGCAAAGCTTCGCCAAGCAATAGAAAACTGTGGCTTTATAAAAAAACAAGCACCTGTAACTGATGAAGAACTATATGACTTTAGTGAGATTTTTTTAGCCTTAGTCAAACAAGACTGTGACTTTACAATAGATCCAAGATGGGCCTCTGAGGTTTCCAGACGCGTTTTATTTGGATATACGAGCCACAAAAATGTAATTAATTATGCTAACTTGCCTGCTAATTACGCAATACTGCAGCGAATTAACTTAGGACTACTCGCTGTTATGGGTCAGCTCAATGCAACAGCAAACTGGCGTAAAATTTCTGAAGAAATTTGGCCAGAAATTCAAGGACCACCTTCTAGTTACCTCGGGCATCTTGAAAAAAAGTGGCTTGAAGACAAAGCCAAACGAGAACCGCTGCATTTATAAAAACTTAACCAAATTACTTAATTTGAAAGATAACTAAGACTTAGCCAATTGAGCCTTCCATTTGAAGCTCAATTAAACGTGACCATTCAACTGCATATTCCATTGGTAAAGTTTTCGTAACTGGTTCTATGAAGCCATTTACAATCATGCTAATTGCTTGTGATTCACTTAGTCCTCGACTCATTAGATAATAAAGGGCCTCATCACTTATCTTTGCTACAGTAGCTTCATGACCAATTGATGCATCACGCTCCTTAATTTCCATGGTAGGCTTAGTCTCTGAAATTGAGTCTTCATCTAAAATCAAAGCGTCGCATCTAACATAGCTTTTTGCCCCCTTAGCACCTTCTTGAACCTCAACTTTGCCTCTATAAGTTGTTTTGCCTCCATCTTTTGATATGGATTTTGAGATGATTGTAGAGCTAGTTTCTGGTGCAACATGGTGCATCTTTGCCCCGGCATCTTGATGTTGAGCTTTTCCTGCATATGCCACTGAAAGCACTTCACCAGATGCTTTGGGTCCCATTAAGAAAACCGAGGGATACTTCATAGTCAAACGCGAACCAATATTGCCATCAATCCATTCAACTCTGGCATAAGCATCAGCTCGAGCACGTTTTGTGACTAAGTTGTAAACATTTGTCGACCAGTTCTGTATTGTCGTATAAGTGATCCTTGCACCTTCATGGGCTATTAACTCAACAACTGCTGAGTGCAAAGAATCACTTGAGTAAATAGGGGCTGAACAACCTTCAACATAGTGAACAGATGAACCTTCATCAGCAATAATTAAGGTTCTTTCAAACTGGCCCATATTTTCAGCATTAATCCTGAAATAAGCTTGTAAAGGCATTTCCACTTTTACACCAGGAGGCACGTAAATAAATGAACCCCCAGACCAAACTGCAGAGTTTAAAGCAGCAAATTTATTATCTCCTGGTGGAATAACCGTACCAAAGTAGCGCTGCACCAAATCTGGATGTTTTTTCACAGCGCTATCCATGTCTAAAAAAATCACGCCCATTTTTTCTAGATCTTCTCTATTTTTGTGATAAACAACCTCAGAATTATGAACTATAAAACCAGCAGCAACAAAATTGTGATAAGTGTCTACCTCTATATCAAATACTTCTTCTTTATTTGATTTTATTATTTCGTTGATCTGGACAAATTTAAGGTCGTTATAAGTAATTCCTGAATCAGCTTCCTTAAAGGAAACCAAATTAGTTTTGATAAATTCCACTATGGCATTTGTTTTATCTACACTATTTGACAAATAACCTTCTAAATATGCAAACCAATAAGATTTAGCCAAAGACACAAGGGTTTCTTTCAAATGAACTTTCTGTATTTGATGCTTAGCCATTAGATCATTAAATTGCGCTTCGGTTAATTCTATGAACTTAGACCCTTGGTTGAGCAATCTAATCCCAAAAGATGTTGCTTGTTTTTCCAGTTGGGCCTTTTTTGAATCTAAAAGTCCTAAATAATAATAAAATTTAGCCTCTTGAGCACTGTGGCTTTCTCCAAATTGCTTTAACAAATTTGCAACATTATTTATAGTTGCAATGTAGTCGCCAACTTTAAGCTCTTCAGCTGGTACCCATTTGTATGAAATCAAATCATCTTTTCTTATTAGCTTTAAAAATGGATGGTTATAAGACGCCCTAATTTTAAGACCTGAAGCCTCAATAGCTAACAACGGTTTTATACCTGAGAACTTAACACCTTTTACCTTGCTTAATTTTGCTCGCCCATCATTAGTAAAACAAACTACATTATCGCCAGCTTTTAAATCCTTTAAAGCAATCTCGCCACGATCAGTTAAAATAGGGCTATCTGCCGGAAGGCACTCATATTGAGCTGTCACACCAGCTAAATATTTGCGTTCTGCCTCGGGAATCCCAAGCTTTTCATAAGTGACCTTCACAGACTCAGGCAGTTGATCCCATGAATTTACCTGCTTTTCAACAGGCTTTATATAATAATAAATTTCATCAAAATTAAGATCTGGCATATTAGAGGCAAACCACGCGGCCATTGGCTTTGCCATAAATCTTTTAAGCGCCTTTAACCTAAAATTTCTCATCCATTCTGGTTCGCCTTTAATTGCCGACATTTCTAATACGATTTCTTCACTTAAGCCTTTCTTTGGCTTAAATACGTAGTTTTCTTCATCATGCCACCCTAACTTATAAGGTCCGATTACGACATCCTGACTACTCATCGCTAGCTCCTTTTTAACCTAATTTCCACTATCTATATAGTAACAATTAAGCAACTAAAAACCTAGCGTTTCAAACAGAGTTTTTTTAAGTTCTTGGCCAACCTCAAAAGCATCTAGCATAATTGGCTGAGCCATTTCAGTAATTTCAAACTCAACTATTTTAGAAACTATAGGCTCTTTAGATAAAAACTTATATAAATCAACGTGAAACTCAGGGTCATATACATTCATAAACCCTGATTGAATCTTTATAAATTCCCTGGTGCGGCGCTGACTCAAGCCGAGAATCTTTTTTTCATTAGAACTTTCAACGACTTCTCCTTTTGCTCTGGAGGCAAAACATAAAACCTTAGCAATCCCATTAAATATCTCTTGTTTATGGTAAATACTTATGTTCTTAAGACCAAGGTTGCCAAAAGCATTTTTAAAAGCAGTTCCAACTTTTAAAAATGTTTCCTTTGGTTTAAGACCAGCAGCTAAGGCAAAGGGGATGTAAAGCTCCACCCAGCCAAACTGAGCTTTTTTAATAAAAACTGCTGAACCGCCAGTATTTCTTTTCACTATAGGAATGCCGCTAAAAGACCAAGCGTCACTAAACTGGGTCGAGCCAAGTACTATTGCTGAAAATTCAGGCTTTATTACTACAATTGTGGGCTTTTCTACAGGAGCTTTAATCGGGTTTACACCATCTTCAAATGTTTTAAGTTGAAGAACTTTAAGATCCCAAATATTAAAACCTTTCTTCAGACAGCGCTTTCTATATAAGGCTCCCAAGCTGGATCAACTTCCTCTAATGAACGCAAAAGCCAGAAGCTTCCACGAGGTGGCCCAGGGGTAAATCTTAAGGTCCACCCAAGCTCAGAAAGCAACCTATCCCCTTTTACTATGTTATGTTTTTTACAAGAGGCAACTACGTTAGACCAATCATGACTACCACCCCTAGATCGCGGTATTACATGATCTATTGTGTCAGCTGGAGCACTACAATAAGCGCACTTCCAGCCATCGCGCTTTAACACAGCCCGGCGCGTTAAAGGAGGGATCATCGCGCGATATGGCACCTTCACATAGTAAGTAAGCTTTAGCACAGAGGGAACCTCAATAATTAACCTTTCTGAATGATAAGCTTGAGCACTAGAGCGTTTTTCAACTATTTCTGCCTTATTTGAAATTAATAGCACAATGGCACGTCGTGGACTAACTAGGGTAAGTGGCTCAAAAGTGACATTTAGCAACAAGACCCTAGATGTCAAGATCGCGCTCCTTTACTTAACATTTATAATTAGCCTAGTCAATTTTGTGCAATTTTTGGTTTTATCGACGAAATTTACACAAAATTTCCCTTTTAACCAACCAAGCTTTACAGGCTTCTTATTACCTACCGTTGTCAATTTAAAAACTAAAGCACGATCTCTAACTTTTTCAGACAAGCTAAATTTTGGAATTGTAAGCAAACCTTTTCCTTAAAAACAATATTTTTACTACTAAATTCATTCTTGCTTTAGGCTCAACTGCACTGTCAAAGTTACTAGCTTTCATACCAAGACTTTGACCAAAAGGCAGTTAATAATTTACCGGCTAATTTTGAAATGTCAGATGTAATTACTTTTTAAATTTATAAAATAACTCAAATTTATTTTGTAGCTTTGTATAACTTACTTAAACTTTTTTAAATAAGACAATATTTTTACTCAATTTCGAGCTCACCAACTATTGGAATTTCAGTTTCAGAACTCTTTTTAACACTAAAGAGCTTTCTGTCATCTGAAGTGAGGCATCTACCTGAATCTATTTCAAATTGCCATCCGTGCATTTTGCAAGTCAAAACATTATTTTTTATTTCTGCAAATTTCAGCAGGTCTGCTCTCATGTGAGGACAATGCCTTTGAATTAAATACTCTTTGCAACCAATAAGTTCTTTTATTGGAGGCTTGTTAGCATAAAAACTTTCAACATATTTAATCTTTTCATCGTCTAATGATTTAAAAAAAGAATAAACATATTCATTGTATAAATCATCTCTTTGAGCACAAAAACGCAAGGACAAAAATAACTCATTTACCCAGTCAGTCAGATGCTGTGTTACACAATAAGCTAACATGCCGTCTTGAAAATAAAATCGATACTTACACGGTCTTTGCTCATCTTGAACTACTTCTTTAGTTAAAAAATCTAAAATTATTTTGTTATCTTTGTCTTCTAAAAGGATCCTACCGTTGATACCTTGACAGATAAAGTTAGCTTGTTGCATTAAGGGTTCAAACCATTGCTTTATTTCTTGAAATAAATTTCGTCGTAATTTAACAGCTTCAGTGTTAAATTGTTCAATAATAGGCAATTTTTCTTGCTGATATCTCTTTAAATAACTCGCTTTATCGCTGTAAGCCAGAAAACCATCGTCAATATTTTGATGGCTTAATTCACAACCGTGCTTTGAAAGCTTAATCTCTGATCCTGGATAAATTAAGTGAATGAACTGATCGTTGGATTTATTTTTAGCTTTAAAAAAGTCAATAAAAACCGTTGCATCATAAAATATATTAAAAGGATCCCCAAAATCGTTAAGATCAAATAGCTTTGGATCTAAAAAACAAGGAGGTCCAGCACTTGGAAAAATGTGTTTAGATCCTAAATTTACTGCATAGTTATAAGCTCTTTCTAGTTGATTTCGCCTTTTATTTAATAGTGATCTTTGTTTTTCTTTTTGCCTCATCTCATAAACAACTGGATACCAGATTGCACCAGAATACTGTAAAAAGTGTGCATCAAAAGGACCAAAAGCTTTCAAAGAATCTAGTTCGATAGGATGGGCATCGTTTTGGTTAATAACTACGTTTTCATCATCAGATACAATTAAAACACAGTCACCTAAAGGTCCATCCGTGGGATTAGTTAATGCATTTAAGACAATATTTACATTTTTTTCAAGCTCTATTGGTTTAAAATTCTCAGCATGAATAAAATTTTTAAATCCTAATTCATCAAAAGCTTGCTTATACTGAGTAGTTGGGTAATCAGGTACAATTACCTGCGACTTTTTATTTACAACACTAGCTAAAAACTTATTATCAAAATGATCTTTATGAAGGTGTGAAACAAATAAATAATCAGGATTGGCAATTAACTCCTTATCTATATGATCATTAGAGGGAAATGGAAACCAAGAGTAGAGATAAGCAGGATTAAACCATGGATCACAAAGTATTGATACACCCTTTGTCCGGATCAATAACCCTGCATGACCTAAGTATGTGATTTCCATAAAACAAATAATAAAGCCCTCAAAAACAACTCCGCCAAATATTAATTGAAACCCCTTTAAAATACACTATTTTTAAAAGAATTGCTCATGGCTAATTACTAATTATAATCAGTAAGCCCATAGTAACTTTGTATTTTAGTTATTTTTAGCATAAATTTTTTTAACCAAAGAAATGAAAATTGCAAATATTAATGCTAGCAACAAGGTTCTAAACCTCTAGTTAGAGCCGTAATTTATAAAAGGTTACCATAAAAGTAACTCATCAAGAGATTTCAACGTTTAGCAATATATTTTCTACTTTGCTTTTAAATACCTTCTTACCCAATCTAAATAGCTTATAAGATCTTTAAAAGTTAACATGCCCTGTGCACCATACATAGTTGTTAACCTAAAACGTATCCATTTTTTTGATATTAAAGGCAACCAAGGTGGTTTTAAATACCAATTGTTAGGGACAGCGTTAATATACTGACACAAAAGCGTTTTAAGACAAGACAGAATTTTAAAAAGCTTTAAAAGCACTCTTTAAGACTCCATTTTATCTTTTAGTTCTGAAAAGGCAATTGCAGCTGCTCCAATTAAGGAAGTTGATTTACTAGAAATTGGCATTACATAAAAACTCCTTGAAAATTCAAGCCTGCATAACCGTTTTAGTTCCTTATTTGCTTCATCAAAAAATACTTTACCAAAGCCTAGTGCAACAGATCCCCCAATAACTGCTAACTCTAAATCAAGCAAATTTGCCACGCTAGCTAAAGCTCGGCCAA
>Ga0209012_1003972_pt1 | contig 10485 bp, 12 predicted proteins | sample RS3BMetagenome_FD_184735 | JGI IMG/M metagenome (GOLD analysis project Ga0209012, IMG submission 184735) | Ferric oxide microbial mat and aquatic microbial communities from Rainbow Spring, Yellowstone National Park, USA - RS3B (SPAdes) (version 3) ...
TCGACCTCGCCCAGGGTGGCGTAGCGCCTGAACTTTGGCCGGCGAAGCACAGAGTCAAGCTCGGCCAGCAGGTGCGGACACACCACCAGTTCGAACTCCCCGGTCACCCACCGCTCGTACAGCTGAGCCGGGCTGCCTGCCGGCGCCAGCAGCGCTGACACGAGCACCCCCGGATCGATCACGGCTCGGAGCACCTACTGCGTGCTCACCCTCTCGCGCCGCATCGCCTGCAGCTCCTCGTAGGCGAGCTGCGTTGCCTCCTCCTCCGTCAGTGTGCTGCGCTGCCACACGGCTTCGACTGCGCTCAGCCCCAAGTAGCCGCGCAGCGCCGCATCCACGATCTCGTACTCCCGCCGGCCGGTGCGCGCGGCGAAGACCTTCGTCGCCCGCAGCACGCTCTCGTCCAGGTACACCGTGGTCTTCTTCTTCGCCATGGCCCCACATCTTCCCATATTGACGGCAACACGGCAACTGGCTTGCCGCCGCTCTTGAGCTGGACGCACACCTGACGGCCACCCCTGGCCTCCTCCGATGTCCTTGCGGAGCGCTTCCCCCTCAGCACAGAATGTGCGTATAGTATGCTGGAGTCGTGGAGATGGAGGGCTTGCGGCTGTGATGACCGTCCACAAGATCGCTGCCAGCGATACCGCGGGCTACGTCGCCTACCTTGCCAGCCAGGGGCCGGAGCGCCGTCGCGGCGACTACTACCTAGGCCATGAAGGTCAGCCGGCCGAGGGGCCCGGGGAGTGGCTCGGCCAGGGAGCCGTCGCCCTCGGCCTCACAGGAGAGGTCCAGCGCGAGGATCTCCTCGCCCTCTGGCAGGGCCGCGACCCCCGCTCCGGCGAGCAGCTGGTCCGCCACGCCCACGGTGTTCACACCGCCGCCGTCGACTGCACCTTCTCCGCCCCCAAATCAGTCGCCATCGTCTGGGCCCTCGGCGATCAGAAGACCAGGGACAGGGTCGAGCAGGCCCACCAGCAGGCCGTCGAGCAGGCCCTCTCCCACCTCGAGGCCCATGCCCCCCTCGTCCGCCGTCGCATCGCCGGCCAGGTCCGCCACGAGCGCCCCCAGGGCCTGGTCATCGCCCGCTTCCGCCACCACACCTCCCGCCAGAGCCAGGCCCAGCAGCAGGCTGGCTCCGCCCCCGACCCCCAGCTCCACGACCACTGCGTCATCGCCAACTGCGCCCTCAGATCCTCCGAGAGGGAGGCCCGCACCGGAAGATGGGCCGCCATCGACTCCCGCCCCCTCTACCGCATCGCCGCCGAGGCCGGCGCCGTCTACCGAGCCCAGCTCGCCCACAACTTGATGCAACTCGGCTATGAGACCGAGCGAAGGGCCAAGTGGTTCGAGATAAAGGGCGTCCCCCCCAAGCTCCGCTCCGCCTTCAGCGCCAGATCCGCCGAGGTCGAGAAGGCCACAGCCGCCTTCCGCGCCCGCCACGGCAGAGCCCCCACCGACGAGGAGGCGCGCAACCTCGTCGTCCGCTCCCGCTCCCCCAAGACCCAGGTCCCCGAGGACGCCTTCCAGGCCTGGCGGCAGAGAGCTGAGCAGGCCGGAGCCAGGCCCAGGGACTGGGCCCCCCGCCGCCGGCCCGTCCGCCCCGACCCCTGGGAGACCGCCGTCCGGGAGGTGGTGCATGAGCTCGCCCACCCCCAGAGCCCCCTCCGCCTCACCCAGGCTCACGCCGCCTTCGACACCCGCTCTCTCCGCGCCGCCGTCGCCGAGGCCGCCCAGGGCAGGGTCCCCGGCTCAGCCGTCGACTCCCTGCTCGAGGCCGTCACAGCCTCCCAGAGCCTCGTCCCCCTCCCCCACGGCCTCTGGACTACCAGAGCCACCCTGCAAGCCGAGCAGGCCGCCCTCAGCCGCGTCCATGCCCACTCCCGCGCCCGGGGCCGCTCCCTCCCCCCGGAGGTGGTCGCCCGCGCCATCCGGTCCGCCCCCGTCCCCCTCGACCCCGAGCAGGTGGCCGCCGTCCGGCTCGCCTGCGGCAAGGGCGGGTTCGTCGCCGTCGCCTCCCCCGCCGGCGCCGGCAAGGGCGCCGTCCTCCAGGCCGTGATCAAGGCCCACCAGCAGGCCGGTGGCAGGGCCGTGGCCGTGGCCGTCGCCGGCGCCACCGCCCAGCGCCTGGGCGAGCAGACCGGAGCCGACATCTCCTGCACCCTGGAAGCCTTCGTCCTCCGGGTCGAGAAGGGCCGGATCACGCTCGGGCCCCAGGACCTGGTCGCCCTCGACGAGGCCGGCGTGGTCGAGACCACCAGGTGGGCCGCCTTCCTCGAGGCCGCGGGCGAGGCCCGGGTCGTCGCCGCCGGCGACGCCGCCCAGCTCTCCCCCATCGGCCCCGGAGGCCTCTGGCCGGTCCTCACAGACAGAGCCCCCACCGCTCTCCTCACCACCGTGTACCGCGCCGACTCCCCCTGGGCCAGGGACGCCTGGGCCGCGCTCCGGGCCGGGGCTTCGGCCGAGGCCCTCGCTGCCTACCAGGAGCGGGGGCTCGTCCTGCTCGCCCAGGACCGGGAGCAGGCGAGAGCTGCCGCCATAGCCCGCTGGGACCAGAACCGGCACGAGCTGGCGGCAAGAGGCATGGGGGTGGACCAGCTGCTGCTCACCACCGACGGCACCAGGACTGAGGTCGCAGACCTCAACCGAAGGGCCCAGCAGGCCCGCCTCGTAAAGGGAGAGCTCACCGGCAGGCCCGTCGCCATTGGGCAGGCGGCGAAGAAGGAGCAGAAGGAGGCTGAGCCCGGCGCAGAGGCCAAGAGCCTGGTGGCCTACCGAGGGGACCGGGTCGTCACCACCCGCCCTGTCTACGGCGTCAAGGCTCAGGGCAGACCCACCAGGAGGGTCGAGAACGGCGAGACCGGCCTGGTCGTCGCCACCGACCCCCGGGCCCACACCGTCACCGTCAGGCTCCGGGACCGGGACTGGGTCGTGGACCAGGAACACCTCGATGCCCTCGACCTCGCGTACGCCCAGCACCTCTACCGCGCCCAGGGCAGGACCGTCGCCGAGGTCCTGGTCTGCGGCGGCGGCTGGCAGACCGACCGGGCCTCCGGCTACGTCGGGGTGAGCCGGGCCAGGGAGACCTCGGTGGTGATCACCGACTCCGACAGCCTCGGCACTCCCCCCGGCGACGTGCCCGCCGCCATGCGGGCGCTCGCCGCTCGCTGGGCCGAGGCCCACCCCTCCATCGCCGCCTCCACCCTGCTCGAGCAGGCGGAGCTGGCCGCACAGTCTCCAGAGGCCGCCGCGCTCGAGGAGGAGCCGGAGGCCCAGCTGCCCGCTGAGCTGGAGCAGGCCCCCTCTGAGCCTCTCGTGGAGCTGGAGCCCGGCTGGACCCTGGTGGATGACCCCGAGCGGGAGGCTGACCGGGAGTGAGAGGTGCCGGGCCGATGCGCCGTGGGATCACGGCTCCCGTCGCTTGACCCCAAGCCCCCGGAGCTTGGCATCGAGCCGGTCGAAACTGAGCAGTCCGGCCAGCTTGCGAGTCTCCACCATCGCCACCAGGTAGGCGTCCGGCCAATCCATCCCCCGGCGCGCGTAGTGCTCCAGGGTCCGCCGGATCACAGCCTCGTCGTCCAGCCTCACCGAGGCCAGGGAGATGGTGGCTTCCGCCAGCCGGGCCACCTCCTCTCGAGGCCGCCTGTACACCCCCTCCAGTACGTACACGATCTCGGCTAGGGTGAGGTCTGCCAGGAGCAGGCTCCTCGGTGGCGCCCCCACCAGAGCGGCGGTGGCCCTGACCGCCAGCTCCGGGGGCTGGCCCGTGAAGTGGCGCAGGACCACGTTGGCGTCGAGAGCCTCGGTCACCCCTCAGGCTTGTGGCCGGCCGCGTGAGCTGCCCATGCCGCCTCGCGGATGGCCCCCCAGTCAGCCCCGGACCACTCCTCCGGCACCGGGACCGACCCGGCCAGCTCCAGGAAGTCGGCCGCCTTGCGCACCTGGGCGAGACGGTGCCGGGGATCCACCTCGAAGACCAGCTTGTCCCCCGAGTCCAAACCCAGGGCATGGCGGACTGCCACCGGGATGGTCACCTGCCCCTTGGATGTGATCCGGGCAGTCTTCTCCATGCCCTTACTCTAGCTCGAAGTAAGGACGTGGGCCCACGGTTCCTCCCCGTCGTCGGCGGTTCTGCCAGGCCTGGAAAGGGGCTGGGGCAGGTCCGGCGGGACTGGTCCGTCAGAGGGGTTTTCCACAAGGGAGTCTCGCGGCAGCGAGTCTCGACGGTATAGATACGACGGTAGATACGACGGTACCCCCCCTTTTTGATCTCGATCACCTACCGGAAACTCCCTACCTACCTACCGGAAACTCCCTACCTACCTACCGGAAACTCCCTACCTACCTACCGGAAACTCCCTACCCGGCATGGCTGCGTCGAGAGCCACGCTGGGTACGAAGCCCAGAGCTCACTCAGGGTGGGCGAGGCGCCGGAGTATCGCTCCGATGGGTTCCAACGTCGTCGCCTCCGCGGCCTTCTCTTCCGCCCAGGCTGCCTCGGCCACTGCAGCCGACTCCAGCCGGGTGCGGCTCAGAGAGGTGTCTGCCGCCAGCAACCGCCTCAGGGCGTCCCCGTCACCGTTGGAGAGCTGGGCGGCCACCCACTCGAGTGGGCGCCGCGTCAGGACCTCCTGGATGGCCTCGGTCTGGCGAGGTGATGGCAGTTGTCCTTGATATGTGCGCCGCCAGGCTGCCAGGACCGCCTGCGGGAGCCCAGATGTGGGCATGGTGACACGAGGGTTGCGAGCTACCTCCAGCCGCCACATCCCCTGTGTCCTGCTCTTCACCAGGTCTGCTTGGTAGCGGAGGTCGTGCCTGGTGAGCACCAAGCAGGCCTGGCGGACCCGTTGCGCGACCCGCCACCGCTCCGACCAGTGATCCAGGCGGAGGAGTTCGGCTACGGCCGGTAGGTTCCGCTCTTCAGAGAGGCCCTTGGGGGGACCCGCGAAGAGGCTGTACCGTCGCGGCTCCCGAAGGGATTCCGCCTCGAGGAAGGTCCAAAGCCGGCCGGCCACCGAGTCGGCGGCGGTGATTGCGTCCCAGGTCGGAGCGTGCAGGAAGGTCACACTGCCCGCTTGCAGTAGCTGGGCGATCTCCTCGGAAAGGGTCACCCACCCCTGGCCGCCGCCCCGGGTCGTGATGAAGGCCCGGTCCAGCAGACCCCAGAGCAGCGTCTCTTCATGGCCGTCAGGCGCCCGGAGAGCGGACTCAACCGTCACGCTGCGGAGCCGGCCGAGGGAACCGCGGACGAGGCGGCGGGTCTCGCCGCCAAGCGACTCGTGGCCGATGAGCCTGGCGGCGGCTCCGAGGCTGAACTTCACCCGCCGGCCAGGGGGGCGGCCCTCGCGGAGGTACTGGGTTGTCAACTCGGCGAGCAGCCGTTGGTCGGCGACGGTGCGCGGTTGCCATGCCACCTGCCGGAACTGGCGGCCGTAGAGGACCGAGGGCGCGATGAGTTCCAGCTGGACCGGCCTGGCCCGCACGTCCCAGAGAGGCGCCCGGGCCAGGTTCGTCTCGTGTCCCAGGGTCTGCGAGCCCCTGCCACCGAGTGCGGCCACCACCCGGCTATTGGTCAGTTGCGCCACCTGGGGAACCGCTGGCGCTCGGTCGGGGCTGGGAGGGAGTGGGGAACGAAGGCAATCAGCCATCGAGCGGGTCTGACCGGGGGAGCCGTGCCCGAACCGTGGAAGCAAGGCTGGGGTCGGCCTCAAGCAGGTGGAGTAACGCTCGCATCACCTCGCTCGCGCCAGCCTCAGCATCGAGGGCGAACTGCTTCAGGGAGCGGTGCTGCTCCCGCGCTAGGTCGAGGGTGTAGCGGATGCGCCGGGCAGTCGGGGTAGGCGGGCGCTGCGCTTCCGTTACATCGATATGGCGTACTGCAGCGGGCATCTCCGGCGCCGCGGTCGCGGCCTCCTGGTCTGGCGCTTGTTTGGTTGCCACCTGGCGCATCCGGGTCACCAGGTCGGCGGCTCGCGCTTCACCGCTCATGCTGCGGCGGCCCGGGCTAGGAGTTCGTCCACGACAGGCTGGTAGTGACCCAGGTCTGCAGGACCTAAGCCGAAGCCTGACGTGTATGCCTCGCACAGGGGAATCTCGTGCTTTAGGACCGGGTGCTCCAGGTCTGCGAGAAGTTCCCGGGCCGCCTGTGCGCTCCGGGTCCCGGTGCCCACCCTGGTCAGCAGGATCCGGATCCGGATCGGGTTGGATGCCTCCACCTCGGCCAGCAGTTCCAAGGTGGGGCTCAGCCGATCGATGTCGATCAGGCCCGTCGGTAGCGTGACGATGACCAGGTCCGCAGCCAGGGCTGCGGAGCGCACCAGCGCGGCATCGCCCGGGGGGTGTCGATGACGATGTGAGCGTATCCCTCTCCCAGGCTGCCGACCCGGGTGGCCAGGTCCCGGACGAGCAGGCTGATAACTGGGAACGCGAAGCCCCCTGCCGCTTCGGACCAGGAGAGAGCCGAACGCTGGGGGTCGGCGTCGATGAGCAGCGTGCGCCCATGGCGGGCGAGGCCACCTGCCAGGTAGACGGCGGTGATGGTCTTGCCGGTGCCGCCCTTCAGGTTGAGGACCGTGACGCGCATTGCCTACTGCATCCCTCTGATGCTTGTGACGCTTGGGGGCGGGGTGTTGCGAGCCGTAATGCAGTAAGAGCTGCACGCAGCACATCAGCCATCACTGCGATCGTCGCATGGGGCATTCCTTTAGGCCAGGTGGACGCTATGACCCCGATGTCCGGCGCCTTGACAACTTGACGAAAGGCGATAATGGTCTGGTGCTTCACCAATTTGTTGCCCAGGCCCGCGAGTCCTTCGGCGCCACCCTGGAGCGTCTCGGCCTTGGTGACGAATTCGGAGGCGCCTCGGCCGAGGACCTGGGCCGACGGGCGGCGATCCTGGTCGGGGCTGGGCGGGTCTGGGACCATCACCTCGGCCCCATGCTCGGGGCTGACCAGGTGGCCGGCCTGCTGGGGGTCGGCACCCGCCAAGCGGTGCACGACCGGGTGCGAAGAGGCGGTCTGCTGGCTCTGCGTCGCGGTAGCCGGCAGGTGCGCTTCCCGGCCTTCCAACTGATCGACCGGCCCGGGACGACCAGTACGGCCATGGCGGCATCGCCCAATATCATCGTGGGTAGTGGGGGTACGTGCTCCGGCAACTTGAACAATATCCACAACTCTACTACGGAGCCTGGCTATGTTAGCGTCCATTCCCAAGCCAGCTGCTCAGCCGGTCCCGTGGCGCAAATCTCTGATACAACTGAGCTCTATTGGAAGACAGCCCAGGGATACTCGCTGATGGGTGTGGACTCGCTGACGGATAATAACAAACAGAAAATCAGTGTCGCGGTTCATGCTGCCTGTCCGAGCCCTGGCTCCGACCTGTCGTTCATGGCCACCGAAGTCGCAACATTCACTGATAGCGGGCAAACCGCGACGTACAGCTACCACAAGTACGCAACCTTCGTGTGTTACTGATGGAGGCGCTGCTGCTTGACGGTCTGCCCCAAGCGAGGCCATGAGGGCGAGCGGGGTTCAATGTTAGGAGCAGCCGAGTTGCTTAGCATCGCTGCGGGCGTCACTGTACCGCGGCCTGAGCTGGGTTTGGCGGCCGCTCGGGACGCACAGGGAATTGTGCCGGCTGATCCGGCGCGGGGCTAGAGTGGGGCGAACGGCTCACCCGGAAGGCAGGTGGCCCTGGGGTGACGAGTATGTCTAGTTCATTCTTCGTAGTAGACCGTCACCACCGGTACTACTCCGCACCGGTGGGTGCGGAGTCAGACCCACCGGGGGATCTACTCGGCGGCTGGGCGGGAATCTGCGAGGTGCTCGGAGAGAGCGCGACGGCCACTGTCAGCATCATCATCACCAGAGCCTATCCAACGGGAGTGGAATTCATGGTAGAGGGTCGGGTGACGCCAGGCTCTGGATACGATGCGGCCGCGTACCTCGATTTCTACAAGGATGATGCTGCAGATATTCCTGATGAGCGGCCGCCAGATGAGCTGCTGCGAATCGGCTTGGAGTATCCTTCCGGAGGCCGGATGTCGACTCTGCCGTGGAGTGTCCAGCAGGTGAGTCCTGACGCCCTAGTGCCGCTGCTGTGGTTCACCTCGGGGTCTGCATCGTCAAAAGTCTTCACGGCTGACTTCTGGGTGAGTCCCTTGCCAACGCCGGGCCACCTGGAGTTTGTCATTGAGTGGCCACTGATGGACATTCCCGAGCAGGTACGACTCATCCCTTGTGCATCCATCCTTGAGGCTGCCGGCCGTGCTCGTCCTCTGGGCCAACCACCAGACGCCCGGTAGGCCGATCGCTGAAGGTGAAGGGTCCCAGTACGCTTGACGCAACGACGAACGCCTGCGAGGGGCCGTCGACCTCAGCCCATCGATCTGGCGGTGCTTGTCACACTGGTCAACAAAAGAGGGTCGGGTTGGCCTCCCCGTATGGCGGGCCTCGATCCGGGGTACAGGGGGTGTGCAAGTAAGGAAGGTGTCACGAAGAGCCCTCTACGGGCGACTGGGCAGAGCTACTCGGCCCGTGACGAGGATCAGGGCAGGAACTTGAACGCAGTCGGAGTAGTTGACCAGTTTGCTAGGCGCGAGGGCGATTGTGGGGATGTACACGGGTGAAGTCCAACAAAGGGCGTTTATGCGACGGGCGTGATGACCGGCCACAACGGTCCCGGGAGCGTTCACACCGTGCCCACAATCAGCGTCTCACAGCACCCGGTCCAACGATCCTGAGCGGCGGCGGTCAGCGACCCGAGCGCTGGAGGTGACGGTAGATGGTGGGGCGCGAAACGCCGAACTCCGCGGCGATCTCAGCCACGGTGTGGGCCCGCCGCCCATCTGGCCCCAGCGCTTCGTACATCTCCTGGGCGATCTTGGCCTGGCGGGGCTGAGCTTGGGCCGCTGCGCACCGGTACGGCCGCGGGCTCTGGCGGCGGCCAGGCCGTCGCGGGTGCGCTCGGCCATCAAGGTGTGCTCGAACTCGGCTATGGCGCCGAGGATCTGGAAGAACATCCGGCCCACCGCGGTGGAGGTGTCGATCCCCTGGTCGATCACCACCAGGTCGACGCCCCGGGCCTGCAGGTCGTTGGAGAGGGCGATCAGGTGCTCGAGGGACCGTCCCAGCCGGTCGAGCTTGGTGACCACGAGCTGGTCGCCTTCCCGGGCGACCAGGAGTGCCTTGTCCAGCTCGGGGCGGCGAGCCAGCTTCCCGCTGGCCCTGTCGACGAGGACCCGGTCGCAGCCGGCGGCCTGGAGTGCGTCACGCTGAGCGTCCAAGTTCTGGTCGGTGGTGGACACCCGCCCGTAGCCGATGCGCATGGCTCAAGGGTATCGCAAACGGGTGAGGCCGTTACATAGCTGCGGACACGGCCTGCGTTACAGGTACGGCCTAGTGGAGTGCCGTGCCGGACGAGAGTGTCCGGAAACGATCGTTTACGAGACATAGCCCTTGGCCACCTCTGCCGGTTCGCTTGCGCGGGCTCTGCCGGGGCATGCAGAATACCCTTTCATGCTGAATGGTGAACTCGTAACCCTTCGGCCCATCGAGTCTGACGACTACCCGATCCTGGCGGGGTTCGCCAACGACATCGAGGTGGAGCTACTCGGAGGCGGTGATCCACCCACGCCCACGCCCCAGGCATCAGTTGTCGCAGCCTACGAACAGCTACGCGAGAACCCCGACTCGATCAACTTCGCCATCACCGCCAACGAAGCGGCGGGAAAGCTGATCGGCCATTGCGGACTGTGGCGTCACGACCAGCTCGGTCGGACCGTCGAACTGGGCATCACCATCGGCGTCAGGGAGTACTGGGCGCGGGGCTATGGCCGCGAGGCGGTAGCTCTCCTCGTCGGTTACGCCTTCCGGATGCGCAACATGCGCAAGGTCCACTTGTCCGTCCATGCCAACAACACCAGAGCCATTCGCTCCTACGCCGCTGCTGGCTTCATCGAGGAGGGCCGCCTGCGGGAGCATGTGTGGAGCGACGGCGCTTACGTCGACCTGGTGCTGATGGGCCGCCTGCGCCATCCCGACGACGATCTCCGCCCCTCCTGATCAGCCAGAGAACGCAGCGCGGTCCCTGATCTTGCAGAGAGGCGGAAACGGACTCAACGCAACAGCGGCTGCGGGGGCCGTCTGCTGCTTGAGTCACATCAGGCACCTCCGGAACGCTTGACGTCCCGCCCCTGATCGGCGTACACAGCTGCCCACCGGTAGCGGTCGCCGGCCACGTTCCACCAGGCCGCTGGGTAGCCTCAATGCCCCGATCTACGGATCCCGCCGCTCCTGCTCCACCCCCCTGGGATCTGGACCGCTGCCCAGCTGGCCAGGTCGCCCAGCGGTGCGCCGACCTTCAGTCCTTCGTCACCTGGCTGAAGGACCAGGACGTCCTGGCGCCCGCCTGCTGGTACACCCATGGCTGGCTGGTTCATCGCTTGGCCGCTCTACAAGCGTGGCGGGCCCGCGCCTACGCGCCCG
>Ga0209012_1003976_pt1 | contig 10478 bp, 13 predicted proteins | sample RS3BMetagenome_FD_184735 | JGI IMG/M metagenome (GOLD analysis project Ga0209012, IMG submission 184735) | Ferric oxide microbial mat and aquatic microbial communities from Rainbow Spring, Yellowstone National Park, USA - RS3B (SPAdes) (version 3) ...
TCTTCACGTTGGCTCCTCTCCTGGTGTTGTCGCCTCCTCGTCGACCTCCGGGCCCCATGCCTGTCTGCCCGGTCATCGCTGGGCGGCGGCAAGAATCACCAGCAGCGGGATGATCCGAGTGGGAGGCTGAAGGGTCCAAGAACTCGATGCCGAAGGTGCGTGGGAGCTTTGCCGGGACCGAGATCTCGTCGGAGAAGCCGAGCCCATGGCACGAGCGCTTTGCGGGTCACGTCGAGCAGGACATGATGGAGGCTGGTGGCCCATCGTCCAAGCTGTGGATCGTCATCGACTTCCAACACGTTGAAGGCGCTAGCCGGGGACTGGCTGGTGACCTTCAGGCAGCCCGGTCGTATTCGTGGATGATGCCGCCGAGTATGTCGCGCCGGCAGATCTCGCCGGTGCGTGGTTGGTCGTGGCGAGGCAGCGGGGTCGCGAGCCGACGTCCGCGGTGCGGGCGGGACTCGTTGTAGTGGCGGACGTAGGTGCCGAGCACCGTTTCGAGGTGACGTCTCGAGTAGATGAGCAGGTGGTCGAGGCACTCTTCCCGCACTGTCCTCACCCAGCGTTCGGCGAACGCGTTGGCCTTGGGTGATCGCACCGGAGTGCGGATTGCCTCGATCCCGCTAGCCCTGTACACCTCGTCGAACGACGCTGTGAACTTCGTGTCCCGGTCGCGGATGAGGAAGCGGAACCTTCGTCCGGCATCTTCGAGATCCGAGGTGAAGTTGCGCGCCACCTGGACGATCCAGGCCATGGCCGGGTTGGTCGTCACTCCGAGCAGGTGCACGACGCGGCTGTCCACCTCGATGACGAATAAGACGTAGTAGCGCCGGAGCGTCACCGAGTCGACACCGAAGAAGTCGGTCGCCAAGATGACCTTGGCCTGGGTGGAGAGGAACTGCGACCAGGTCGGTCCGTCACGCCGTGGTGCTGGGGGAAGGCCGTGCCTGCCGAGCACGGTGGCGACGCTTGCCTTGGACACGGTGATGCCGAGCTTGCGCAGTTCTCCGACGATGCGTAGGTATCCCCACCGAGGGTTCTCCCGGGCGAAGCGCACGATGAGCTCGACGGTCTCTTGTTCAAGTGATGGTCGCCCGGGGCGCCGGTGCGGGTAGGTCCAGCGTCGAGCCACGAGACGGCGGTGCCAGTCGAGGATCGTCTTCGGCGTGACCACGAATGCCGTCCACCGCTCTGGTGGGATGAGGCCGGCAAGCAGGGCGATCAGTGCCCGGTCCGACCAGGTGAAGCGGGCGCGGCTGACTTGGCGTCGAAGGACTGCCACCTGGTGGCGCAGCACGAGGATCTCGGCGTCCTTGGCGATGGTGTCCCTCCTCGCCAACCCGAGGAGTCCGAAGGTGCGATGGACCAGGCGGTAGAGGAAGGAGAGCACCACGACGAGCAGCGTCCCCCCACTCCATCCTGGCTGGTCAAGGCGGTGGCGGGCAGTTTCTGGACCCTTCAGGCCGCTGTTGCCGGGCTCCGAGCAGGCTTGAAATCCTGCCTCCAGGTAGACGCGAGTGGCGATGTACGTACTCGGTAAGTACAATGTTGCTATGAGTCCCGTGGAGCACAAGCGCGAAGGCCGGATCAACCTGCGAGTCGATCCCGACCAGGAGGCTCGGCTGCGCGCGGCTGCCGAAGCGAACGGTGAGAGCCTCACCGGTTTTCTTCTCGCTGCCGGAGCTGAGCGGGCGCAGGCGGTCCTCGAGCGTACGAGCCGAATCGCCCTGAGCGCAACGGCCTTCGAGCAGTTCATCGCCGCGCTGGACGCCAAGCCCGAGCTGATGCCAACCCTCAGGCGGTACGCCTCGGAGCCAGGTCCGATCCCCTCCCGGTGACCGCTGGGTCCCTGCGGCGAGTTGAGCTGCTCTCGGGCACTCACGACTTCAGCCAGTTCGACTCCGGGGTGGCCGAGCTCGATCGCTGGCTGAGGAACTCTGCCGAGGTCGCTCACGCCGCTGGCACGGCGGCAACCTACGTGCTGTGTCGGGATGACGACGTCATCGGTTACTACGCCGTGGCGATGAGCTCGGTGATCCACGCCACAGCGCCTTCTCGCCTTCGACGGGGGATGCCCGACCCCGTGCCCATAGTCCTCTTGGCACGGCTGGCGATCGATCGAAGCGAGCAGGGTCACCATATTGGGGGGCACTTGCTGGTCGATGCCCTCCGACGCTGCGTGAGAGGCGGCCGGGAGTTCGGCGCCAGGGCCGTGGTGGTCGATGCCATCGACGAGCGAGCCGCAGAGTTCTACCGGCACTTCGACTTCCACGACTTCGGTGCCCGCCGCCTGTGGCGCCGGCTCAGCGATATCGCAGTCGCGCTCGGGGAGTGAGGTAACGGCCACTGGGATTCTCGGGAGGGCTGAGTTGATGGCGCGCAGAGGTTCCGCTGTTTCTCGGGCCCGATCATTGGCCGGGACGCGGTTGAGGAGGGCAGCCGCCTATGCAGTGCGTGATGCACGAGGCCGTGACCTGCAGCTTCGTCGGGCCTGGAGCCCGATAGTCGTGCGTTGCCGCGTAACCCCCGCCACCAAGTACGGGCGTTTCTCGCGCCTCTATGCGTACGCACAGGCCGCTGACCAGCATGTTTGGGTCGGCGGCCTGTTGTTTATGGGGCGAGTTTGTGGGGTCCTACTCAATTCCTGCGTAGGGCAATAAGGCGGCGTGCCAGGGCACCGGCTGGCCGACACGCTGCGGTTTCGCACATCGAGGTGGGCACCGTGTGAGCGCTGCATAGGGCATGCCCTATGCAGCGCCATGCAGCTGCCCTGCTCAACGGCGCGGCAGTTCGGCGTTGATGGCGGCGACGGCGTCGCTGACCTGTGCGTGCTGGGCATCCATCCGGTCCATCAGTTCCGCGTCGAGCGCGGCTCGCTGGCGGAGCAGGGGGAAGAGCAGGTCGTCCTGGCCGGTGTGGTGGGCGTGGAGGAAGTGCAACATCTCCTTGGCGTGCGCGCCGATGATCTTCGATCGCGCCCGGTTATCGGCCGCGGAGCGGAACAGTCGGGGGAGCTGAGCGAACTCGCGCCGGATGACGCGGTGGATCAGAACCATTTCGTGGGTATCGACGCTCCGTCTGGTTCGACCAGGCTCTCCATCGAGATGGTACTTAGATGGGACAGTCTTGATGTAGTATCGAGTTGTGGTCGATAGCGAGGAGGTCAAGTTGCCGCTGGCGGCCGTGCTGCGGATGGCCCGGATCACCATGGGGCGGGTGATTCGCCGAGCGCTGGAGGACGCCGGCTATGACGATCTGCCGGCGAATGGGCCCTATGTGATCAGCGCCACCTCGGCCGGGGGGGTCCCTTTGGCGGTGATCATCGATCGCCTGGGCCTGTCGAAGCAGGCGGCCGGTCACCTGGTGGACCTTCTGGTTCTTCGGGGCTATCTGGACCGGCACGTCGACCCCGTGGACCGCCGGCGCCTGGTGGTGGTTCCCACCGAGCGGGGCGCGGCCGCTGCCGTGGTCGTCCGCCGGGCCGCCGACCGTCTCGAAGACCGCCTGGTGGCGGGCGTGGGGGCCGCCGATCTCGAGGCGACCCGGCGGACCCTCATGTGCCTCGGGACCCTGGGCGATGCCGATGCCTGACGCTCCTGGTGTGTCGGTGACTGCCCGGCGGGTTGCTGCCTACCGGCTCGGCATGCAGCGTCTGGCCCCCCCGACTGACGCCGGCGATCCGGCCGCCGACGAGGGGCTCGCCGCCGACGTGGCGGCCGGCCTGTCGGTCGATACGTCCACCCCGATGGGCCGGTACCTGCGTGCGCGCACCGCCTTCTTCGACCGGGTGACCGTCAACGCCCTCGGCCGTGGCGTGACCCAGATCGTCGTGATCGGCGCTGGCTACGACGGTCGCGCCCTGCGCTACCGGTCGCCTGGGGTGCGCTGGTGGGAGGTCGACCGTCTCGCAACCCAGGCGGACAAGCGGGCCCGGCTGTCCCGGCTCGGCATGCAGCCAGACGCCGCTACCTATGTGGCGCTCGACCTAGCCGACGGGGAGCTGGCAGCGAGCCTCGCTGGGAGCGGCTTCGAGCCTGACACCCCAGCTTTGTACCTGGCCGAGGGCGTCGTCCCTTACCTCGACACGGCGACGCTGCACCGGGTCCTCGACCAGCTGCGGTCGTTGGCGACGCCCGGGACGCGCCTCGCCCTGTCGCTTCGTCGCAGTGACTCCGACCCCGCAGCGCGGGCCCGCTTCGATGCCGGCGTGGCTGCACTCGGGGAGCCTGCCGTCGGATCCGCTTCAGTCGAGGACGCAGGCGAGTGGCTCACCGAGCGGCGTTGGCGGCCGGTGGACCTCTCAGAGCGTTCCAGGTCGGCGGGCTTCGTCGTGGCGGCGCCGATCTTCGCACCACCCGCCCTGGGCGCACCCCCGACGATCGGGCGGATCGGCACGTTCCTCGAACAGATGCTGCATCGCTCGGGTTGGGAGCGCCTCGGCGCCCACCTCGAGCAGGTCTACGGCGTGGCGGTGACGGCCACCCGGGAGCTCGACGTCGGGGTGCACCGGGTGGAGCGAGCCGACGGCACGACGTGGGTGGCGCGGCTGTTCCCTCCGGCCCGTCCGCTCGGGGCGGTCCGAGGGGACGCGGCGTTGCTCGACTGGCTCGTCGAAGCGGGAATACCTGCGGAGCGCACCGCCGCCGCCGACCCGGTCACGGAGCACGATGGACAAGCCGTGCTCGTCACCGAGTTCGTTCCGGGTCGCCACCCGGCGGGGAGCCCAGCACTGTTCGAGCAGCTGGGTGTCACCCTTGGCCAGATCCAAGGGCTTCCCGCAGACAACTCTCCTGCTGACCGGGCTGGAGGCGCCTGGCACCATCTGGTGTTGGACGCCACTCCGGCCGAGGAGCTGGTAGCGGTCAGGCGCCTGCTGGATGACGCCCGCCACCGTGTCAGGCGAGGCACCGAAGCTTCCTATGAGCTGCTCTGTGAGGCTGTCGACGCTCTTAGGTTCCCCTCCGATCTCCCCCTCGCCGTCGTCCACCCCGACCTCGTTCCTCGCAACGTCCTAAAAGATGGCGACAACCTCACCGTCACCGACTGGTCCGGCGCAGGCCGAGGTCCCCGGGTGATATCGCTCGGCTGCCTGCTGTGGTCGACCGCCGGTCACGGCCCGTCGGTCGACGCGGTCATGCGCGGCTACCGCCGGACCGTCTCGCTGCACAGCGTCGAGATCGACCATCTCGCCGACGCGATCGCGCTCCGACCGTTGATACTTGCCTGCTGGACCTTCGCCACTGGCCGCTCGCCTGTCGATGACTCGGCGACGTGGTGGGCCGACCAGCGACGCCTCCTGTCGAAGACGTCCATCCGAGCGACGGCGACGGCGTCTTCGTCTTCCCCACCGCCGAAGCGGTCGCCACCGCGCCGACCGAGGAGTCCGCGGGCGACGTCGACGATTGGGGGAGAGCTCGTCACCGAGACGTTCGACTACGACGGCGGCCGCCAGGTCACCGCCTACATCCCCCAGGCACTACCCCAAGCGGTCCTCTTCGCCGGCGACGGTCAACTCGTCTCGCCGTGGGGGGCATTCCTCAACGAGGCCGCCGACCTACCTCCGACGATGGTCGTGGCCGCACACAGGCTGGCTGACGAGACGGACCGGCTGCGGGAGTACTCGCCGGTCTTCGACGCACAACGCTTCGCCGCCCACGAAAGGTTCTTCGTCCATGACCTCCGCCGGTGGGCGTCGTCGCTTGGTGGCGTCTCATTTCCCGTCGAACGCACCGCGGTGTTCGGAGCATCGGCAGGTGGCGAGCTGGCGCTCGCCGTCGGGCTTCGCCACCCGGACATCTACGGCACGATCCTCTGCGCCTCTCCCGGTGGTGGCTACAAGCCCCCTGGCGATATGCAGGACTCTGTGCCGCGCACGTACCTCGTCGCCGGCACGCGTGAGCCTTTCTTCCATCAAAACGCCGTCCGCTGGGCTGCAGCGCTTCGGGGGGCGGGCGCGGATGTCGTCATGACCGAACGCGTGGGAGCCCACGGTGGCGCATTCTGGCGAGACGAACTCCCGTTGATGGTCGCCTGGGCGTTCGGACGATAGAGCCACCGGATCGCACAACCGGTACGCCACCTCGCGAGGCGAACGGGAACGGGCACACCGGCGGGTCGCGGACCAACAACCGCCAACGGCGCGAGGTGGCGAATGCCGGCCAACCGACCGCGCCAACAGCATCCCGACCCCGATGACTCAGACCAGCAACGACGACGGCCGGGAGGCCCGGTCAGGTCAGGGGTCCCCTTGCGGGGGTCGGTGAATGAACCTGTGGGTGCCGAGAACCCATCCGCCCTACTCACACGTTGCGCGGTACGCCTGGAGCAACCTGGCAACGGCGTCGGTCACTTTGATCAAAGATGACGATGTGGAGTCTCTTCTGCCTGGGCGAGGAAGCCCGTCATGGAGCGGCTGAGCGGCCAATAGCGATCCGCATTGTCGTAGTACACTTATTCCGTGTGGAGATCCATCGAGCGGCGCGCCGACACCGCGTCGCCGACGAGGACATCGAACACTCCTTCGAGCACGCTCTCGCCTGGGCCGAGCTCGGCGACGACCCGCCGCGGTACCTCGTCGTCGGCCCGGACCACGCCGGGAACCTCCTCGAGCTCGTCGTCATGGAAGCAGAAGGTGAGGAGCTGGTGATCCACGCGATGGCACTTCGGCGCAGCACCAGCCAAGAGCTATTCGGAGAGGACGAGTGATGCCAGAGCGCGTCTACGGTCACACCAAGAGCGGAGAGCTGATCACCGATCAGATGATCGAGGAGCTGGCGGAGGAAGCCGAACGTGGCTACGAGTCCGGCCAGCTCCGTAGTCGTCGTCGGGGACCGGGCCGACCACCGATGGGCGAGGCGGCAAAGGCGGTCGACTCGGTCCGCCTGGAGCCCACCCTTCGGGCAGCGGCCGCCCAACGTGCAGAAGAGGAGGGAACCACGGTGTCCGAGGTGATCCGCCGGGCGCTTCGCGAGTACCTTCGCAGCGCGTAGCTCGGGCGAGTTTCTCGGGACTGATCACCGACTGCTCGCCCCTTGATCAGGCGCGTGCGTATGCAGCTGCATATGCACGACGCCGTGACCAGCGCCTTCATCGGGTCGTGAACCCGATGGTCGGGCGTTGGTCGATGACCCCCGCCACCAAGTATTGGCGCTTTTCGCGCCTCTTTGCATACGCACAGGCCGCTGACCAGGATGTTTGGGTCGGCGGTCGGTCGTTTGTGGGGCGAGTTTGTGGGGTCCTGCTCAACTCCTGCGTAGGGCAAGCAGGCGGTGCGCCAGGGCACGGGCGAGGCGACACGCTGCGGGTTCGCGTCGCGGGGTGGGTGGCGTCCGAGTGCTACACAGGGCGTGCCCTGTGTAGCGCCATGCAGTTGCCCTACTCAACTACGCTCGGAGTCGCCGGCACCTCGTAGGCGCTGATCGTGCTGCTCACCGGCGGTTGGGCGTCCGTCGCCGCCCGCCGCTGCTGGTCGCTGTTGGCGCCGCCGGCTGGAGTTGAGAGCTGCGCACCGCCACGGCGTGGCGGGATGGACACCGAGGTGCCGATCCTCGGAGTCGCCCGTGTCCACCAGGGGCGCCCCGTATGGGGTAGGCGAGCGGGAAACGTCACCGGGCGGGTGCTACGGGAAACGGCCGCGAAAGCAAGTATGGATTCTGGACGGTGGCCATCGAGGGTTGGGCGACTGCGACGGCCAAGCCGTCTTCGGACCGATCGGAGTAGGCTCGCACCTGTGCGCGTGTCCAAATCCAGCGTCCGTATCGAGGCGCCTCGGGAGACGGTGTGGTCGGTCGTCACCGAGCCCGCCTACGTCAAGCAGTGGCAGTACGGCAGCGACCTTCAGACCGACTGGAGCGTCGGGTCGGAGATCCGCTTCATCAGCGAGTGGGAGGGCCAGACTTTCGAGCAGTGGGGCACCGTCGTTCACGTCGACGCCCCGAGCCGACTCGCCTATTCGCTGTTCGCTCCCCGGCCCGACCTGGAGGACAAGCCCGAAAACTACTTCACGATGACCTACATACTCGATGGCGACGAAGTTGCCACCACCTTGACGATCCTCCAAGAAGACCCACGGCCCGGAGCAGAGGAGCTCATCGAGGATGAGGAAGACAACCCGGTGTTGGCGGCGCTGAAGATCCTCGCCGAGTCAGTCGCGAGGTAGGGGAGGCGTCCCGGCCTGCTCTGGGCAACGCCCGCGAGCCGATCGCCGAGTGAAGCAGCATGGGAAGGTGGCAGGTGGCAGGTGGTCACGGTGTGCGCGATACACTGCCCTTATGGGTGTGACGCCATGGATCGCCCGAGCATCGCTGCCGTATCTACTCATCGGCATCCTCTGGGTGGTCTTCGGTGCGGTGGTGCTCGGCGACCCGCAAGGGGTAGGCGCGATCTTCATCGGGGTTGCCTGCGTCGGCCTTGGTTCGTGCGGATTGTTGTGGCGCCTCCGACATGGATGCGGGTTGCTGCGCCAACTCCCAGGCCAGAGTCGGACGTGCCGTTGACCCCTGCGAACCAGTCGCTCACGAGAATCCCGTAGCGGGATCCGCCGATCGGCGTGCGCGACATCGGAATGGTCGGAGTGACCGGACGACTCAGGGAGTCCAGACCGCGTGGTCGTGGGCGAGGCCGACGCGACGCGGATCTAGGCGTTGCAGGCGGTCGATCCATCCGGGCGTGAGCGCCAACGTAGCGTCGTGTGACGCCTGCGCTGCTCGCCAGGCGAGAGCGTCCCCGCTGTAGGCGGTGGCGGTGTCGTGGCTTTGGCCGGCGACCACGACGGTGCCGTCGTCGGCGCTCACGACGAGGGACTGGTGTCCGGCCGTGTGCCCCGGGGTGGGAACGACCAGCACCCCGGGGAGAATCTCGGCTTCGCCGTCGAGCTCCTCGTAACGCAGACCTGGAGCGTCGACCAGTTCCCTCAGCGTGTAGCCGTCACGTCGAGCAGCCTGCAGCTCGACGCGCTGGGTTAAGATCGGCCGTCCCGTCAGTTGGGTGTTCCCGCCGCAGTGGTCGAAGTGGAGATGGCAGTTGACCACTACCGTGACATCGTCGGTGGTGACGCCGGCGTCGGCTAGAGCAGCCGCGAAGGGACGTCGAGCGGGGCGATAGCGAGCGTCGACGTCGGGGTCGGTTCCCATCCCGCTGTCCATGAGGATCAGCCCGTCGGGATGTTCTACGAGGTAGCCGAGGCACGCCTCCACCCTGGCGGCACCAGTACCGGTCTCTTCGGGCGGGCGCACGAAGTACCCAAAATCGAGCCGGCTCACCGTCACCTTCGCCATCACCCCAAGTGTGTCACTCAGCGATCGCTCTGCGGACTCGGCCTCCTTCGCTGGATGCCGCCGTCGAATCGCGGGCGTTCCTGTGCGAGGCGCAGACTGGGTCAGGTCGTGGGGGTGAAGCGCCGGTGCTGGTCGATGGGGCTCATGAGTCCGACGTCGTTGCCGGCCGGGTCGCACACGACGGCGTAGCGGGCGCCGAAGAACGCGTCGTAGGGTTCTTGGCGGCCGGTGTAGCCCGCTGCGGTCAGCTCCTGGTAGCGCTCGTTGACCGCTTCCCGGGACGGCAGTGAGAAGCCGAGGACCACCGGGCGGCCGCCGGCATCGGGTGAGCGCCACCCGCCGTGCCAGATTCTCGCCATGGCCAGGTTGTCGAGCTCGAAGATCGCACCATCGCCGTTGTCGAGCGCGACATGGCGGGCGCCGCTACCGGGCGGCCACTCGCCGCCGTCGAAGCGCACCGTCATGCCGAGACCCTGGTAGAAGGCCACGGCTGCGTCCATGTCCTCGACCACGAGGTTGAGTTGATTGAACCGGACGTTCGCCTCGCTCATCTTGGTCCTGCCTTTGGTTCTGGGCTCACCGAGCAGTGCTCGGCGGATGGGCCAGGGGTGAGGTGGACAAGCCGCGCCGGTCGAGCGACCTCGATGCGGTGCCAGAGCCCCCGGGCCACGATGAGGGCTTCACCGGGCCCGAGGGCGTGGCGCCAGTCGCCGCCTGGTCCTTCGATCACGACCGTCACCTTCCCAGACAGCAGGTAGATCAGTTCGTCGCCGTCGGGATGGCGCTCGCCCAGGTGCGGCGGTGGACGCTCGAGGCTGGTGAGTGCCAGCAGGTGACCGTCGACGCGCGGTGGCGGACCGGGCCGGCAGGGAGCGAAACGCAGGGCGCCGTCTTTTGCGACCTCGGCCACGACGGTGTCGAGGGTCACCGCCTTGGCGCTGTCGTGCTCGGACACCGGGGCAGCGGTTCGCTCGTTCACCCGGCCGAGGCTATGGAGGAGTGCCGGGGCTGTCTTGGACGAATGTCACGGGTCTGGAGGCCCATCCGAGGCGAGTTCGCTGGCCAGCTCCGCGGGGGTGCAGCCGGTCAGGGCAGAGATGTCGCGGCTCAGGTGCGCCTGGTCGTAGTAGCCGGCCCGTGTAGCGATCTCGGCGAGCGAGGACGATCCGTCGGCGAGATGCCTGCGAGCCCCTTCGAAGCGGA
>Ga0209012_1003983_pt1 | contig 10459 bp, 20 predicted proteins | sample RS3BMetagenome_FD_184735 | JGI IMG/M metagenome (GOLD analysis project Ga0209012, IMG submission 184735) | Ferric oxide microbial mat and aquatic microbial communities from Rainbow Spring, Yellowstone National Park, USA - RS3B (SPAdes) (version 3) ...
CCCCCCCCATTACTGAATACATCCCCTAATAACTAATATTGTTTACTAATAATAACTAGTAGACCTCAAACCATTGACCAAACAAAGAGAGAAGAGGGGTTGACACACAATGTATAGTAGTCAAAAGACAAACCCACTTCATCGGAATCACAAAAATACACGAGCTCTTCACAACCCACACTTTACAAAATAAAGTCATAACATATGCTATAGGAAAGTAAAAGAGGGAACACCGAAAAGGAAAAAACAAGGGGGGAAAAGGGTCCAGGGGGATGAAAAAGGGGGAACACGCGGTGGAAAAAAGGAGAACGGTGTTTATTCGCCTGCTAAATCCTTGCTTAACTCAATACCAACGCTTGCAACTATTGAGAAGCCTAGGACCAGTAGTAAAAACGCCAATGGGCTTAGCACTGTTACATTACTTAAAGCGTTCACGGCTATTGCTAGTAAGTAAACGCCGAAGCCACCCGCGAACCCCACGCTCAAACCAACAAAGAAGGCTCTCACAATTCTTGCTCCTAACCTCTTTTTCGGTGTTTGTGTGCTCATACTTCACACAAACACGTTTATGTGGCATAAAAATATTGCGATTATGCGGGTGCGATGGCTGACTAATAAGGCGGGCAACCCAAGACCTTCCTACGAGCTAACCCCTTTCAATTCCTCATCGAGGGATACATAGGGGGATGCATCCCTTGGGCTGCCCATACACCCGTACATTGAACACGCTAATATATTTTGCGATTATACGAGTGCAATAGCGTAGCCGTACAGTGTTGTGCCCTGAAAAGTGAATTGCAAATCGAATGTAAAGTCTTGGGCGCTATATTTATAGCCGTAGTACAACGCGTCTGACAGTGTTGCCACCGCGGGGGAGCACACACTGTAACACGTATCACCCCACAGCAACGCCTGCTTGAAGCCCTGCGCTTGCAAACTCGGCAGAGCGTTATAGCATGGGTTGTTGCTCACGTATGCTACTAGAAGCGCGTAGTGATATGTCGTCTTCGCTAAACCACTCGTCGTTAGACTTGCGCTGCCGGATGAAGCCGTTATGTTACGGTTGTAGGACAAGTATATGTTACCGTTAAACATCTGCCCGTGAAACACATACACGACGTAGCCCGGTACGTCATCGGGTGGGTAAACCCAGTTAAACATCACGCTTAGGGTGCCGCTTCCCGCAGCAACTGCATAGTACGCTCCACCTAACCCAAGGGCGAGACCGGTGCCACCGCAGATGTAGTTGCCACCGAGGTATATGTCTCCGGCTGGGAGCTCAGTGTACGATGAGCCAAGGTTATCGTGGGGCGCAATAGTGTTCCCCAAATTGTCGTTTGTAGCCAGCCACTGGAAAGTGACTATTACATCTCCAGCATGCACATTTATATCCGTATTAATTGTGAAGGGTGCGCTCTGCGTTGGGTCAGTTGTCGCAGCGTAACCCGTCAATCCACCAGCTTTGTAGCTTCTGTAGCTGCTCGGCGTATACTTTTCTAGTAGTGTTGGCGGGTAGTAGCTACTGCGTATACGAGAGAAGCGTGGGTTAAGCAAAGCCCAGCGCCCCCAAGTTTTGCAGCGCTTCTTGCAGCAGCTGCGCCCTCGTGGATTTGGGTGGTGGTGGTGCGGCTGTTACGGCGCGAATATTCGCAAGTAACCGCGCCCTTGACTCCCTATACCCTATCTTCACCAAGCTGTTAATCGCTTGGTCAACCGTGATTTCAGCCTTCGCTAGTAAGTCAAGCGTGAGGTTACCTAACAGCGTTTTCTGCTCATTCAGGAAATCCAAAGACGCGGTTTTAAGAATCCATTCTTGCTGCGCTTTCGGTATCTGGAATACATTCATAATTTGTGTTGCCTGAGCATCATCAATTAGCCCCGTCTTGTAGTACGTGTATATCACTTGTTTAACCTGCGACTGGAAGGGTACAAGTTCAAGCGCGTCAAATATTTGAGCGATATAGGGCACATCAGAGGGGTCGAAGCCCTCCATCGCAAGCTGTCGTGTTAAAAAGTCGTGGCTAGCAAGCCCCGTCTCAACTAAATACCTTAGGATGAAGGGCGGCATGGGTCTGTATATTGTTTTAACGTATTTATCGGCTAAATCGGGTGTGAAGCCTTCGAGCGCAAGCGCCTGTCTCAATTCTGATTCAGTCTCGTAGCCATACCAAACCGCACGCGTTTCTGTGCTTAACTCTGTGAGACGGGGGCGCAGCTCAAAGTTAAGAGCATATTCAAGTTGCTTAAACAACCCAAAAGCGAAGAAGCCTTCCACCACCTTCTCCGGAATCTTGTCGACCGAAAACAACTCGACGATGCGGTCGAAGAGTTCTTGCAAGTGCAAACTATGGAGTGGGTGGAGGTTTTCGACTATTTTGGTGCCGACTGCCCCCGCCACATACGTAGCACCCACGATGCCTGTGAGTTCGAGCGCCCTGTCGAGAACACTACTAATTTCCGCTCTACCCCTAGGGGTAATCACGTCGAAAAAGTGTTGCACGAGCCCCTGCAGACCCTGCGAAAATGCGTTAACTAAATCATGCAGACCAGCCAGGATATCCTGCGCCACAGTCTTCAACGCATCGTAGAGCTCTGCGCCAAACTCTTCTATGCCTTTTTGCACAGTGGAGAGAAGCGATGTACCGAACGACTCGAAGCCGCTGATAAACGCGTTCACACTCTGTAAAATTGGTTGAAACAGCTGTGCGAACCCCTGCACCACAACCTCGCCGATGTGTTCGAGCCCCGAAATAATGTTGTTAAAACCCTGTGAAACATATTGTGATAGGGAAGCGAACACACCATCCAAATAGTGCGATAGATTCTCCACATCGTTCTCTAACAGAGAGCCAACACTGCTAATACCTTGCAGTATCTGCGTGCCTACCCCACCCACGAAGTCACGTATACTGTTAAAACCACTTTCCACGCTGCTACTAACGGTGTTAAACACGTTTAACAGTGTAGTGTATACCGCGTGAAGGGCGGGCATAACAACATTATTTATAAAATCAGAGAGAGCGTTAAACACAGTTTCGCCTAGCTGTGTGAGCGCGTTAGTTACAGTGTTTAATGCACTGTTAACAGCCGTGGAAAGCTGTGTGTAAACACTATTTAAAGCTGTGAGTATATCGTTTTCAATATTTTGTAGTAGCGAAGAAAAGAAGTTCTCGATTGGGTTTACTACATCATTTACGAGTGGTACAAAAATAGGGTCGAAGCAGACAGTGAAGCCGTCGATTGTGACGCCGTACTCACACGCCACGCGCCGCTCACACTTCTACCTGCATTCCTACGATGCCTTTTCTCTTCGCATAATCCTTTTTCACGTAATCGGCTATTTGTTGCGCGGTGAGATTTGTGGCTGGTACACGAAAAGTGAAAACGTGTAGCGGGTCAACGCGATAAGTGATTTGCGTGTCGAACTGTCCTAGCCGTGAAGGTTCAATAGCTGGTACTTCTGCCACCCCGAGCACCTCAACCGTTTTTTTCTCCTTTGGAACACTCACCATTCTTCACCTCTTTTTATTTTTATTACGTTACAGTGTTATATCTCTACCGCTACTTCCACAGTATCCGTTGAAGCAGTGCCTATCACGTAGAGGTTTGTCAGATTCACGTATTTGTCTGTCAGCGTGGGCGAACCAAAGTCCTTCGCTGAACCCGCTATCAACGGGAACCCCTGCCCCGCAGGTGTGTTAACCGCGGTTGATATCCAGATGACACCCGTGTTGTTACTATCAGCAAGTATAGTAACGCGTCGTGCCTGCGAAATCGTGGTGGAGACGGGTGTGCTATTCGTGCCCACTGTTAACTTGTATGTCTGTATTTGTAGCTGAGTTTTCTGCGGTTGCGTAGGTTGTTGCGTGGGCTGTGTTTGCCCTAGCTGCGCTACTGGCACACCTTCACCTTGTACCAACGTTGGAGTGGAGACAGTGAATGTTGGCGGTGTTTGCTGAAGAGCTGCAAAAGCTGTGAGGTACACAACTGCGCCTGATAAATTAGCGGGTAAAGTCACGCGTTCACGTGTACGCGTACGCTGAAAACGTGTGACAACATTAGCTTGGCTTGGCGGCAGCGCTACAACAGTTGTTTTTTTAACTTCGCCCGCTTCATACTGTGCGTACGACACTACGCATCACTAGTGCACTCAGAACTCTACAACTAAGCCGTATATGATGGAAATAGTGGCTGTACCACCCGTCACAGCAGAATACGCTGCGTCAAGCCAATATGTAGTACCCACGGTGAGACCTGTAACTACGGCTGCTAACGCTACTTCACTCGACGCGCTGGCTGCGGCGCTTGTCTCCTTCGCTGTGCCACCCACCTGCGTACCAGCTAGCGCACTGTTAGCAGCTGGCGCAGCGCCGGTGCCGTACGAGAGCACAGCCTGCACCGCGTCACCCGCAGTATTGTTGTTTACGTTCGCTAAGAGTATTATTAGCACTCTACCGGTTTTGCTCGGAGTAAAGGTTTGCCCATAGCCTGCCATCACAAGCGTTGTACTAGTGGTGCCCGCTGGGGTGTACGCTGTGCTATCACTCAGCTGTACAAGTACATTGTTTAATAGTAGTGTCTGCGCGTTTTCAGCCATTGTTTGTAGCAGTGAGTCATCGCGAAGAAACGTGTACTTTGTGCTCACTGTTTAACGCCCTACGCTCCACCCGCTGCGGGTGCGGCTGCTCCACCCGTTGCAAGCGCGCTCTCTTCAACCACCACGTCCACACCAAAAGTACCCGTCGCAGAACCGTTGTTAAAAATAACTATTGAATATTGGTGTGTACCATTAACGTCGAGCGCCACGTAGTGTGGTCGATGATACGTGTTAATATCGTTCGAGTCGATATCGTGATACAACTCAGTATCATAGTTCCCTTGGTATTCAAAACTCTGCGTGCCCCATGGGCGTATCTCGACTATGCGTCGATTGATGCCCGACGGCGCTGTTATCGTGAAGGGTGCAGGGTTACCCTGCGCACCATTATTCGCTTGTCCTGTGTTGAGTGTTATATAAAAACGAAATATTCGTGTAGCCATGGCGCTCACCCAAGCCTTTCCCTAATTCCTATTAACGCTACACGTAGGGTTGAGCCTGAACCTGTGACCGCTGGAACATCAGCTTTTACTGAAATTTGGTGGTTTGGCTTAAACACGTAGGGCTGGTCTGGTTTCCAATACCGGCGCAAGGTCCAGTCCATAAATAGGTCGCCCCCCGTGACCGTGTAATCGATGAACAAACCTTCATGGTTGAGCGGTGTGAACAATTCTTCATCTTCATCAAAAATGTGAAGCCGTGAATATTCAGTGAAGTTTGTGCCACTGTTAATATAGTCAGCAAAAGCTGTTAATAGCGTGAACTGCGTTGTTGCCTTCACACGCCCATTATTGTCTAAGAGACCCAAACCAGTGGGCATATTCTCGTTTAACACGTTTATGCCGTTGCCCGTAGTTGTGACTAGTGTGTCAAGCACTTCGATAAAAGGCTTCACCTTCGCGTCCGAACCACCCGGCACACTGTGACTTGAGATGTCTTCCGGCTTTATCTCAGCATAGTACGCATCTATACGTGTAGCCGCAGCGTTTAACGTAATGTTGATGTCCTCGTCTTCGGCTGCGTTGGGCAGGTTTTCGGCGCCGAAGAGGTCAGAGAGACCCCACAGGAAACCTTTGCCAGTAATTTTGGCCCCGGGCCCAGAAACACTGACAATGTTTGCAACTCCGAACGGTAGCCGTATAAATATACGCGTGCCCACTGACACGTCAGCGTAGCCGAGCGATGGCGGAGTAGTCACGAACACATCGTAGAGCACGTGCCTGTGCCCAATCCGTGCGGGTATGGTTAGCTGTGTCGTCGAGCTACCTGTAACTCTCCGTAGGGTGGTGGAAGAAACGAAGGGTGCTTGTGCTGCTTCAGCTGCCAATAGCTGTCACCTAGCGTGGGATACCGCGCGCCTTGTACTTGCCCTTGTTCGCGTGCAGGCTCGTTATGAACTGTGTTACCCTCTGTATATTCGCCTGACTACCCGCTACTCCACGAGCCGGCAGTGTCTTGCGTATATTGTCGATGTCTGGTATCAACTTTGACATAACGCTAGCCATCTTGGGCTGCGAAGCCTGTACACCCTGTGGGTACCGCTGGGAGCCAAGTGTGGCTACACCCTGCTTCCAAGCCTCGTCGCTCGACGCATTAACGCCCGCCTGCCGTGTCTTGTTGGCGATTACTGCCTGCATCGCTGTAGCGTAGTTAGCCTCGCTAGTGTTACTTGCCGCGTACACTTTCCACGCTGCACTCTGAACCTGCTGGGTATAAAAACCGGCGGCTGCGCCCGCTCTGTTTACCCAGTTTGTAGTAGCCGTTTCCGGGCTACGTATGGTTTTAGCCATACATTTACACCTTTCCTCTATTATTAGTTTGAAGTATATATATGTTTCTATTCGTTTTTTAAAAAAATCCCCTTGATGTTATGATATGGGTGGTACCCCCCCACGGGTCGACGACGGCGTACCGCCGCCGGGGGTACATTTAAAAGCAAGTGTGAAATAGTATAAGTATGTCACAGCAAACGAATAGATTAGCCGAACTCTTACAACAAGCCGTGTTGGCTTTCGGCGCCGAACGGGTTCAGGTACTGCAAAAGATAAGGCAATACATAGCGGCAACTGATTGCACCGTGCTTAACGTGCAGCTACAGCAAATAACAAACATAAACATGCTAAGAATGTTGCAGGCGGCAGGCGTACCGCAGTGCATCCAAGCAACATTTTATCTCCAGATTAACAAGGCGTTAAAGGGTGTTACACCGTGAGTACGCGCGTAGAGGTACCACTCGAAAACGACCTTGACCTCATACATGTTAACTGCATGAGCCACTTCGTGTTTCAGACTAAAGACGTGAAGAATAATATACTTTTCTACGTGTGTCCACGCTGTTTATTGGTGATTATGGTGGGTGAGATTCACCCCGAAGAGCAAGAACAAGCGCCGGAACAACCGCAGGAAGAAGCGCCGGAACAACCGCAGGAAGAAGCGCCGGAACAACCGCAGGAAGAAGCGCCAATAGAAAAACATAAAAGGCGCAAGCAAAAAGTAAGCAAGGATGGCGATGAGTGAAGACATAGTAGCGCGAACAAAAATAAGCGGTATAGAACAACGGATACATAGCCTTGAGGAGCAAATTAGTGAGATGCGGACAACACAACTTAGACAGCTAGAACGGCAAAACTACGTGTTGGCGCTTCTTGCTATTAGTTTAATAACCACAATTGTTAACCTCGTGGTTTTACTCATGAAGTAAATAGAAAGGCTTATAGGGAACGTATCATATACGTATATGACCATAATGGCGGAAGACTTTAGGTCAAATACCGGCACCGGTGGGTCAACTTCAGGTAGTGAGACCCAAACCCGTAGAGTTTTTAGAAGCAAATACGGGTACACTGTGGAGTATGTGGGTCACGGGCTCTATGCGTTGCGGGGTAGAGGCGAGGGGGTGGTGCGACCGCTGTGGATGATAATTGACTTAATCAGCGTTGTCTTCGGGGACGACGAGGTAAAAGCGATGGAGGAGGGGTTGGGCGTCGATGAGTGAACACGAAGCTATAAGCATACAACAAGTCGACCCGGTGTTTTCATACACGGTGGACAGGGCTTTTGGAATATACATATACGTGGTGAAGACAGAGGTGTCAACAATCGCAATAGCAACATTTGACGACTCAAGCTTAGAGTTCGCCTACGCAGTGCAGACTTTGGCAACTGGTTCAAAATATGAGGTCTACAAACTAATAAAAGATGCCGAGGAGCGGTTCAACGACAACGAGAACAATCCCTTCACACAACTTTTATCGGATGCCCAAGCGTTGAGCGAACTGTACAAAGTCGTGAAAACTGTGGTTAAAGGTGAGTAAAATGAAGTGGATAGTTGAGGATGGGATGGTGTTCCCATACTGCGTGGAGTGTGGGGCGTACCCCATGCGTTTAGCAGGTGTGACTGAGGACGGTTACTACATTATGAAGTGTTTCGGCTGCGGGAAGGTCGAAGTGAAGAAGACTAACCCAAGTATACTTACGAAGAAGGCTATGGATAGGTGGTGGCGGCGATGATGAGTTTGAAGACAAGGCGCAGACGCGACAGGTTCACAATAGTGAGAGACATACTATCAGCTATCGCTGAGAAGGGCGTGATACGCACGACGCACCTGATGTTTCATACCGGTATCAATCACTACGTTCTTGGCAAATACATTAATGTGTTGCAGAGGCGGGGCTTCATCGCCGTGAAGCCGGGGGATGGTATTAACAGGAAAAACGTTGAAATCACAGAGAAGGGCTACGACATGCTTGACGCACTACAACGGTACATCCAGTTAAGAGACAAATTCATAGAATCCCACTATGAGATAATGAATTCACTGTTTGTGTGGGGTGGAGTAGATGACGGGTGTACGAATCCATAAGCTCGTTAAATGCCCCTACTGCCATAAGCAGTATAGTATAACGTATATTCAGAGGCATTTATACCGTGAGCACAGGGTGGTGGATAATAAATGAGTATAACGAAGAGGACACCGAGTGAAGAGGCGTTACGCCTAGCTAAGCAACTCATCGATGAAGTAAACAACCCAGATGACCTTATCGACATAACCATCATTCTCACACTCTACCTACACGAATTCGTCTTAAACACCGAAGGAATTGAAGAAACAAGGCGGTTCTTGGATAACTGGATACAAGTGATCAGGCACGACGTTCAGTACGTTATACTAGAAGAAGAGAAGTGATTACACATGTATTTAACCGATGAGATTAAGAAGCTACTAGCAACCAAACATAAAAACATGCAAATAGTATGGGTGCCGTTACCGGTTTTGGATGAAATAGCGCAGATAGCCGAACAACTACATTTAGCCCTGAACCAAACCATCATAGTGCTAGCAATACACGCCCTGCGTGGGGCACAACCGCAGCCAAACAATGGCACGGCGCATTTTTTATGCCCTATCTGCCTACAATCATTCACTTCACCCGAAAACTTTCTTACGCATTTAAAGGGTGATGAGGATGTTAAAATCAAACCACATGTTTAACCTAGACAAAATTCGCAGCGTGTTAAAACGCAACAAGCGTATCGAGCTGCCGTGTGTTGCCTACGGCACAGGTAACCTCTCCCGTCGAATCGGTAGAGGCTACTTTTTCTATGACTACGACACAAGTGATGAGAAAGAAGTTGAGCGTTTTCGTAAGTATGTGCAGCATACGTTTTATGTTGCCTACGTATTGTACAGAACAAAGCACGGGGTCATGGTGATGAGCACGCTCACCTTCTCCTTCGAGCAGCTCAGAAAGTACTACGACCAATTCCAAGCAGAGTTTCCTAGCGATTACCTGTGGGATATACCGCTATTTCTCCGTTTAAGCGAAAAGTGGAATTGGCAGACGGGTCAGGTGGTTAGCGCTATGCCCGCCATCATCGACAACCCCAGGCAGGTGGACATTTACAAGCTAATCAGGGAAGACATGTACCCTAAGAAGTGGTATCGTACGAGTGATTAGTATGAGTACACTACGTTTATCAGTTGTGCTTATCACAACCGCGTCTTTACTCGTACTAATGTACTACACAGTGCTCGAACTCTTAACTGTGTGGCGTGAGCTTACTACTCTATCATACGAACCCTTCACAGTGTATAACGAACAAAGCGCGTACATGTTGCTTATTGACAGTATAGCGTTCAGCATTCTAATTATTCTACTACTCGTCGTCATCGTGGCAATATTACATTTTATAGGGAGGCTGTTATAGTTGCCACACCAAGCAGGCGAAGGCTACGAAGCGATTGAAACATGGGTCGAGGAAAACTTCGACCTCATTGTATCGGGTGAGTTACCGTTCGACTTTGGGAACCCTGAGGCGCAGGCGGTAGCCGATAAGCGCCTTGCCGAACGACTCGAAGAGGCGGGCGCCCCACAGTATGTTATACCCCTAGTGCAGAACCTGCCGCCTGTGCCATTCCCCGAGCACGTGGAACCAGCGTTCACAGCGCAGGAAAGTAAAAGCGTTTTCGGGCAGGTGTATGACGCCTTGAAGAGTTTTGGGCAGAGGATTGTTAGCGGGCTGCGTTCCCTGTTCGGCGGGGGCTGAGCGTGTCACCCTGGTAACCACCGCGTGTTCCCCCTTTTTCATCCCCCTGGACCCTTTTCCCCCCTTGTTTTTTCCTTTTCGGTGTTCCCTCTTTTACTTTCCTATAGCATATGTTATGACTTTATTTTGTAAAGTGTGGGTTGTGAAGAGCTCGTGTATTTTTGTGATTCCGATGAAGTGGGTTTGTCTTTTGACTACTATACATTGTGTGTCAACCCCTCTTCTCTCTTTGTTTGGTCAATGGTTTGAGGTCTACTAGTTATTATTAGTAAACAATATTAGTTATTAGGGGATGTATTCAGTAATGGGGGGGG
>Ga0209012_1003998_pt1 | contig 10414 bp, 11 predicted proteins | sample RS3BMetagenome_FD_184735 | JGI IMG/M metagenome (GOLD analysis project Ga0209012, IMG submission 184735) | Ferric oxide microbial mat and aquatic microbial communities from Rainbow Spring, Yellowstone National Park, USA - RS3B (SPAdes) (version 3) ...
CCATGAGCGAGTCATCGTGAGCCTGGAACGGCATCTTCGACGCCTCACGAACAACACCCCTGGTCAATGAGCAGTGTTGGTCCGGCGGCGAGGGCCGGTTAATTGGCCAGCCACGCCCCGAGCAGTTCGTCGTGTGGGTCACCGATGCGAAGCCCGAGCAGCAACCGGTCCTGTCCTCGTTCGTCGAGTCGTTCGGTGCCCTTCAAGAGCAGCTTCCTGATCTTGAACAGTGGGTCGTGCTTGCGGCCGCGATGGCCGAGCGTCTCGTTCTGGACCCGCCGACGGACCTGGTCGACGCACCGGTTGGCGACCCGCACGACGTGGAAGGGGTCCGCCACCCTCGTGGCATGGCTGAGATGGGGGGAGATCCCGGCCCGGTAGCTCTCGGCCAGGTCTGTAGCCACAACGCGTACATCACTCAACCAGGCCGGATCCTGGCGGGCGCACCATCCCCGCAGGTCAGCGGCGCTGTTGCCCTCCACCATGTCGATCATCTGGCGACGACGGAGGTCCACCAGGCCAGTGGCGTAGATCGTCGAGTGCTCCCGATTGGCGGCCAGGAACGACGTCTCGTCGATGCCCAGGGATCGCACCTTCCCCACTCGCTTCGGGTCGTCCACCAAGGGTGTGCCATGGAGCACCACCGCGTTCATGACCGTCCACCAACAGACCCCGAGTTCACGTGCGACGACGGCGACGGGCATGGCCAGCTCGCCGACGTGACGGGTGGCTTCGGCGCCTGCTCGCAGCGTGATCACGGATCGAGGGGCTACGTGTTCGCACTCCTCGGTCCACGTCTTGGCCGGGCAGTCCAGGTCCCTGCACCGCCACCGGCGCTTCAACAGAACCAGGCGCACGGGGCGTCCGCCGAAGGGGAGATCACGGACGTCGACACGGAGCCGATCCTGGGCCTCGGCCCGCACGCCGCAGGTCGGACACCCGGCGACCTCCGCGGTCGTCTCGACTGTCACCACCACTTCGGACGGGCTCTCCACCACGTCGAGCACCTGCAAGCCGTCCAGTCCCAGCATCGCCTCGGCGAGGCCGATAGCGTCATTCATCGTCAGAGGTCCTCCTCGTTGGGTCGTAGAGCAACCACAACGATGGCGGGGCCTCTGGCCGCGCTGGTGGACCTCTTCCTACCTCACGCTCCCCAGTTCAACGCGAAGAGCCAGAAATTCCTATTTCTTTGTGAATTTCCGCCTCAGGACACTAGTGAGCAACCTGCGGCCCCGATAGAGGGGATCGGACTTGCGACCGCGATGCCCGAGGGTCTCGTTCTGGACCCGCCTTCGGCACTCGTCGAGCTTGGTGTTGGCGTGGCGCGGCACGTGGAACGGGTCGGCGACGAGCGCGGCCCGAGGAGTCATGCCATCCGCAGCTACGTGTCGACGCTCCGCAAGCAGGACCAGAACGTCCTCGCCGGACTACGCCAGCTGTTCGAGGGTCACAACTGGCTCCCCGCCGGGGCCCGAACAGTTACGACTATTTCTCGGGGGCAAGCCCGAATCAAGCTGATGGGCCAGCTGCGAATGCTGCCGTGAACCTTCAGGGCTTGTCCGGAACCACTGCGGCAGCGCACACGAACCACAACAGGAGCACGGCACTCGAAGCCGAGGCAAACCAACTTCCCGATCCATCTGCAATGTCGGGGACGTAGTTGCGTGCTTCGACCGGTAACATCCAAAGGGGTAGGTCCCTAAGAGCATATTGGATGGTGGTTGCCAAAAGTACGAGGAGCATAGTTGTGACAGCTGTGCACACGAACCCTACTAAGAACACTCTCCGGTCTTTCGTGAGCCATCCCAGTCCTGCGAGAACAACGAGAACCGCTGTCCAGACCATCCCTATCGCTGGAGCAACAGGAAGGCTTAGCACTCCATAGGAGAAGCTTGTCTTGGCTCGGTTCACCGTGATCCATGCCATCGAAAATCCCCCTAGCGCAAGCACGGCGAAGAGAATGAAACCGGCACCAAGAAGAAATGTCTCCGACAACAAGTGTTTGAGGGCGTCCGATCTGGTCGGGGCCACTGACTGGGATGGCTCCGGCAGACGATCTGATATCGGCACTTCGAGGCTGGGGGTGTTCAACACTGAAAACGATGCTTCGTTTTCCAGCGCAATAGAGTGGGCCGAGAGAATCTGGGATTGCGATTTGTTCTCGCTCGCGCGTCCAATCCCATTGAGCTCGGTCAATCGGGTCAGGTGCTCCCCGAGTGATTCACGGTCTATTTCCGGACCAACGAACTCCTCTTTCGAGGTCGGCGACAGCTTCTGCACCGACGACGATTCACCATCCCCGACCACCTCATCATCCTCTCGCCGTGGAACAGACATCATCGAAAGTCCTTAGTCCTCGCTTTAAAAATTCTGTGCCTTCGACTATCGAGATTTACGAAGGACAACCCGGCTCCTTTTCGTAAACCATGCTCAATCATGATCACGCGTGGTGAGGAGTTCGCGGGGCGATGCGGTAGTTCTCGGGCCAGGAGTCCGTGTCGCAGTCCGGATCGGAGCAGCACCACCGCCGCCCGTGCCACATGAGGCGGAGGGGCCGGTCGGACATGGGACGAGGTGATCAACCCCAGGCCGGTCCTTGATCCGAGCGACCACGCCGCTCCTCGGGCAGCCAGCCGATCGGGCCATCGTTTCCAAATGGAGTTTCCCCACATAACCGGGACCATCCTCTACGCCTAGGAACCCAAGCTCGGGAAGTCCGAACATCCAAGGAATCGAGCGGAGTGCCTATCTCCACCTCGATGTGGGTCCTCGCACAATCTCAACTGGAGGACCCCCGGCATGCGCTCGCAGATCCGACCAGTCCACCCCACTTATTTTCGAAGACCCGTCGAAATCGTGCCGCCCTAGCCATCAAATCTACATCGACGACAGACGTCTAGGGCAGCTGGGGCGAGCCAGACTGGGGGGGTACTGGGTTGGGAGAATGCACTTGTCCGAAAGAGGATCCCAAAGACAGAGTTTGTATCGCCTGACGGGCGGCGCCCTCGTTGTAATCACGTCGTATTGACGGCATTCGGAAGAAATCAACCACCCACCACACGAATCCAAGTGCGATGAAATAGCTAGCCCACAAAGCGATATTCCACCCCGGCTTCTTGAAGTAGAAGTAATGGACACTAAAGAAAAACCAACAAACGTAGGCAACGACAAGACTCTTCTTATTTTTCTGGTACTCATGGAAAAACGCAGCCTGAGTGTTAGTGTCCATCTGGGCAACTACGTGCCCCACCGACGCCGGAAGCTTACTTATTGAGTTCAGCTCAGCGTTTTCTTCAGCCCTTGCTTGAACAATTTTCCATACAGCAGCACCTGCCGCCAATACAATTACGAGAATTAGTAGGAACTTAATCATTCGACCCCTTTTAGCTGACTAACCCAACAAAGGCAAGTGACACAGGTCTATCCGCCTTTTTTCCTATCATTTCTCACGATACTCGTGACGTTGCCTTCCGTCAAGTGTTTGCAGAGCGATTCTCCCGGCCAACAGCTTCAAAAGAAGCGCAAACAAGGTGGCGTCCTCTCCGCTGTGTAAGAGTGAAACGGGCGTAGGTTCCTTCCAAGCCTGACAAGCACAGAAAGGAAACCCACACCCGTGTCGAAACGAGTATCCCCCATCGAGCGCGTCCGTGCCGACATCGACCAGCTGTTCGCCTCCGACCGTGAGCTCGGCGAGGTCCTGGAGGAGGTGGCCCACCTCGGCGTCCGCCTGTTGATGCAGGCGGCCCTCGAGGCCGAGGTCACCGAGTTCCTGGGCTGGGAGCGCTACGTCCGTGGCGAGCGTGCCCGGCCAGGCAGAACCGTCAACGACGCCGTCATCGCCTATGGCGGTGCCCTGGTCGATCACCCCGGCCGGTTCGGTGCCGTCGAAGCGCTGGGCCTCGACGAAATGCTGATGGTGAAGCGCTGACCCTGGCACCGCCAGGAGTTCTCCACCCAGTTGGTCGACGTGGGCCGTGGCCAGCTCCTCGACATCGTGCCCGGTCGATCCAGCACGGAGCCCATGGTGTGGCTGGCCAACAAGGGCAAGCCGTGGTGTGACCAGGTGCGCTTCGCCTCCCTCGATCTGTCGGGTCCCTATCGGAAGGTCTTCAAGCTCATGACGCCCGGCGCCGTCCAGGTGGCCGATCCCTTCCACCTCGTGAAGGTGCGCCACGAGGCGCCATGTATCCGGAGGCGGGTGAGAGACCCGCCTCTCCGGGCTGTCGCAGCAGTCCGGTGAAGCTGAGGGCAGCCTGACCGAGGAGGTGCTCGGGAGGGCGGGAAGCAGCCCTGACAAAGCCGGGGCGGATCAGTACTGCCAGATGATCTGGTGCCCGGCAAGCAAGGCAGAAAGGCGTAACGAGAGTGAATCAGTGGTTGAACCCGCTCAAGAGTGGAACCAGCCCCAACCTGGTGGATGTGGGCTGGGCAGCGGTGTGCGTCGACTTTCTTGATGAGGAGACGACTCCGAAGTCGGCTATTCGCGCCGACCAGGAGGCCACGATGAATGCCTGCGGCGTAGTCGTGGCAAGACCGCAGCGGAAGAGCTGGACGCCGACCCTGCCGACCGGGACATGGTGAACGTGGGAACCATCTCGGGGCCGTCCTTCCCCTCGTGCAGCCCGCATGAGGACGGACAGGTCCACCGTCGACTGATGACCCCGGGATGGGGCGGAGGGTCCGTAGTAGTCCGAGGACGGGAAAGCCGTCTACATGGCGAAGGGACCCAGCGAGTCCGCAGCAGAAGTTCTGGCATGCCAGGAGGTCGCCGGTGAACACCGACGCACCGTGACCGACGCTTGAAGAAGCTGAGGCCCGGGTACTGGGGATCCAGACCAAGCTGCACCAATGGGCGACCGACAGCCCTCAACGTCGGTTCAGTGACCTGTTCAACCTCGTCGCCGATCCCGCCTTCCTCACGGTTGCGTGGGCTCGGGTGCGGGGCAATCGGGGAGCACGGTCAGCTGGAGTGGATGGCGTGAAACCTCGCGACATCCTCTTCGGCAGCGACACGGTCCTGCCCCTGCTGCGAGATGACCTCAAGGCAGGAAGGTTCGTGCCGTTGCCCGTGCGGGAACGGATGATCCCAAAGGCGTCGGGAAAGCTCCGCCGCCTCGGCATCCCCACCGCTCGGGACCGCTGCGTGCAAGCCAGCATGAAGCTGGTCCTCGAGCCGATCTTCGAGGCGGACTTCAAGCCGTGTAGCTACGGCTTCCGTCCTCGTCGCCGAGCGCATGACGCCATCGCCGAGATTCACATGTTCGCCACCCAGGGTTACACCTGGGTGTTGGAAGGTGACATCACGGCGTGCTTCGACGAGATCGACCACACGGCCCTCATGGACCGAGTGCGACATCGCATCGGGGATAAGCGTGTCGTGGGATTGGTGAAGGCGTTCCTGTGTTCCGGCGTCCTCTCTGAGGACGGCGTGACCAGGGACACCAAGGCCGGCACCCCCCAAGGTGGCATCCTCTCGCCGCTGCTGGCCAATATCGCCCTCTCGGTCCTCGACGAGCACTTCGCCGAAGTCTGGGAGCGTGACATGGCCACCCGAACTCAGCGGGCTACCCGTCGCAACCACGGAGAGCCGACCTACCGACTTATCAGGTATGCCGACGACTTCGTGGTCATGGTGCATGGGACCCGGGCGCACGCCGAAGGGCTGCGCACGGAGGTCGAAGCAGCACTCTCCTCGGTGGGCCTCCGGCTCAACGAGGAGAAGACGAGTGTGTGTCACATCGACGAAGGGTTCGACTTCCTCGGCTTCCGCATCCAGCGGCAAGTGAAGCGGGGGTCGTACAAGGCGTTCGTCTACACCTGGCCATCGAGGAAATCACTGTCCTCGGTCATGGCCAAGGTGAAGGCGATCACGAAACAGGGAACGAACAATCCACTCTCCGACCTCCTGCGCCAGATCAATGGCGTCCTTCGAGGTTGGACGAACTACTTCCGGCACGGCGTGTCGAAGGACACTTTCGCTTACCTGCACCAGTTCACCTGGTTGCGGGTGGTGCGTTGGCTGCGCCGAAAGCATCGCCGTGCCAACTGGGGGTGGTTGCGTCGGCGCTACCTGGCGAACGCCTGGTGGCCCGAGCACGATGGCGAAGCGCTGTTCGATTGTCGGGCGGTGTCGGTGACCCGTTACCGCTATCGCGGGGCGACGATCCCTTCGCCGTGGGTGGGGACGGAAGAGGCTGCATAGCCCGGAGGCACGGGCTCGTGGAGAGCCGGATGCGGTGGAAGCTGCACGTCCGGTTCGGGGGACGGGCTGGGGAGACCGACTGCTGGAGACAGCAGCACGGCGCCCTGGTCCGATCCCACCTGGCCAACTCGAAGCTCGATGAGTGCCGAAGGCGGGTCCAGAACGAGACCCTCGGTCACCGCGGCTACAAGTCCGACCCGCTATATCGATCCCGACGTCTACTCACCAAGTCGAAGGAGCGACTCGACGAGAAAGGACACGAGAAGCTGGTCGGGCTGCTTCGTGCCGGCGACCCGAACGGTGACGTCGCCACCGTCTGGGAGGCGAATTAACCGGCCCTCGCCGCCGGACCAACACTGCTCATTGACCAGGGGTGTTGTTCGTGAGGCGTCGAAGATGCCGTTCCAGGCTCACGATGACTCGCTCATGGCGACTCACCTCCGACTCCCATCCGCGCCGTTCAGCGTCGTCTCGTAACGCTCGGACATCGTCCAGCTGGGCTCCGAGCGCCGGTGCGAACTCGGGGGTGGTGACGAAGTTGGCGCAGGTCTCGCAGACGTTGGCATAGGGACAAGCCTCGGCCGCCAGTTCCCGCGCACAGAACCCGTGGGCGACCCGGGTCTTCAGCATCTCCGCTGACAGCCACGAGACCCTGTCCGGGACAGCAGGGAGCCCCGCCGGCGCCACTGGGATCCTGGGGGCCACCTTGCCGAGCGCCTGGTCGTACGCGGACCGCAGAGTCGGCGACGAAAGCCGGGCGTAACGAATGGTCATCTCGGGAGTGCGGTGCCCGAGTAGGGCCATGAGGGCCTGGAGGGACATCCCTGCGTTCACGAGCTCGGTCGCCCAGGTATGGCGCAGCTGGTGGGCCACCACCTTGCGCGGTGCTCCGTCGGTGCCGACGAGGCCGGCGATGCGAACGGCGTCCCTCAGCCCGCGCTGGATCCGGGCCGGTCCCAACTGCCGCCCCCGCTCCATGAAGACAAAGTCGCGCAGCCGCCCGTCGCGCTGATGGGGAATCGCGCGCTGGACGGCGCGCTGGGCCATCCATTCCTCGAGGGCCTCGATGGCGGTGGCGTCAAGCGGGACGGCCCGTTCGTCGTGGAGCTTCCCTATGGGAACGCGCAACCAGATCCCACTTGGTCCGTAGTCCGTGACGCAGTCGAGCTCCAGGTCGAGCAACTCGCCCCTGCGCAGCCCGGTGTGTCGAAGCACGGTGATGGCGATCCGGGCGAAGAGATCATCGAGACCGCGCACCGCTTCCATGAGGGCGGCGTCCACATCCGGCGGGAGGGCCCTCGGGAGGATCTCGGGTTGCCTCGGGATGTCGGTTGCGAAGACGAGCCGGCGTCGGGGGGCTTCTGCCCATCCCCAAGCGGCGATGTCGTCCAGGAAGTTGCGCAAGGTGAAGGCGGCGTGTGCGGGCACGAAGGGGCCGACGGGTTTGGCGCCATCCTGCGCCCGGCGTCCGGGCCGGGTCGCCGTCCAGGTCAAGAAGGCTTCGACGTGGTGGCGGTCGAGCTGGCCGATCGACCCCACTTCGGGGAAGTGCTCACCGATGAACTCGCCGAAGATGGCCAGCGCGCTGGTGAGCTTGTCGAGGGTCTTGGGGCGCACCACGGCCGATCGTGCCTCCAGGTAGGCCAGGATCGTGTGGCGGACGGCGGGTGATGACACTGCCGCCAGTCGTTGAGCCCGGGTGGCCGGTCCACCTTCCCGGCGGCGGGGTGGTGCGTCGTCAGTCATGCCCGCCTGGAAGAGCAACTGACGCAGCCGGAACAGCTGAGCATGGCGGCTGCGCCGCATGGCGGCGGACAGCCTCGGGCTCGTCTCGGTGAAGGCCACGAGCTCCTCGAGATTCCCGATGCTGAGACCACTCGGTGGAACCCCGAAATGGGCGATGGCCAGGGGAATCACCCCAGCAACGAGATCGGTGAAGGACTGCTCGCTCTCCCCGAGCCGCTCGGCTGCCACGCGCAGGGTGGCGATGTCGTCGGGATAGAGGATGGAGGTGGAGCGTCGGCCGGAGTGGCCGAAGTGCTTGGCGAACAGGAAGTCGAGGTCAGCCTGGCATCGGCCGCTCAGGAGCACGAAGAAGACGAACGGCCATGACCCAGCGCGCCGAGACAGTTCGACCAGGCGGCCGTCAACCGGTCCACCCATCCAGGCGGCGAAGTCACGGTGGGCGGCGTGGAAGCAGGTGGCGACCCGGATGAGCTGTTGGCGGGCCTCCTTCTTGATCGGGAACTGCTTGGAGTGCTCGATGAAGGCGTCCAGCGCGTCGTCAACGGCGGGATCGACGAGTTGGGCGATCGTCATCGGCCGAGGGCTTTCCGGGCGGCAGCGAACTCTGCGGCCAGGGTGTCAGGTGAGAGATGGACATAGGCAGCCGTCGTTTCCGGTGAGGCGTGCCCCATCAGCTCGCGCAGCACCAGCAGGTCGACCCCCGCTGTGGCCAGCTCGGTCCCATAGGTATGGCGGAGCCGGTGGGGTCGCACCCGCATGGCGCCCGATCGGTCCCGGTGGGTCCGGAAGATCTTGCGCAGGCCATCCTCGGTCAGCGGAGCCCCGGTCGTCGGACCCCGCAGGACCACGAAGCACTCCGGCGTCTTGCACCCCGGCGGACGCTCGGTCCGCACGTAGGCAGCGCACTCACTGAAGAAGGCCGGGTCGACCGGCACGATGCGTTCGCGGCCACCCTTGCCGACGACACGAACCCTCTTCAATCCCATATCGATATTCGCCAGGCGGAGACCGCGCACCTCGGCCGCCCGCAGGCCGCCGAACACCATGGCGAGAACGATGGCGCGGTCCCGGTGTGTCTCGAGGTCGTTCAGGAACAAGGCGACGTCGTCCGGATCGAGGCTCTCGGGGAGCCGCTGGGGTTGCCGGACGAGCCGCCCGCCCCGCTTCTGCCGTGCCGCGGGGACATGCCCGAGCAGGCCCCGTCGGGTGGATCGCAGGCCGCTCGATCGGCGCGCCGCCGGCACGGGGTTGTCCTGACGGGTGCCCTCGATCACCATGTGCTCGAAGAGTCCCCTCACCGAGGCGATGCGCCGATTCATCGTCGCCGGGGCTGCGCCCACCCCCTGGATCGGGACCACCTTGGTTGCGGTCTGCGGTCGTCGCTTCTGCTGCCAGTCCAGATAGTCGAAGAGGTCGGTCGGCCGCACCTCGTCGAGCGTCAGACTCCGATCCGTGAGAAACAAGGCGAAGTTGGAGAGGTCGAATGCATAGGCACGAACCGTCGCCGGTGAGTAGCACCGGGTCTCAAGGTGTCCGAGGAACCGATTGGCTGCAACAACGGTCGTGTCATCACCCGTGAGCCTGTGTCCCCGACCGCTCCGGACCACCGATGAAACCATGTTCGGCTCCCTTGTCGGACCCAGTCTCTATCCCGTCTACCGCGGAGTCGTGGACCCCTCGTCCCAGACCCGCTCAGGGCCGGTTAACGGATAAGAAGCGGTTCGTGCCGTCTACGCAGAGACCGACCCCGAGGCAGCTGCCGTGCTGCTCGACCAAGTCATCGCAGCATGTGCCACCGACGTCGTGCCCGAGATCCGCACCATGGGCCGCACCCTCGCACGGTGGCGCGAAGAGATCTTGAACCACCACCGCACCGGAGCGTCCAACGGACCCACCGAGGGCGTGAACTTCTGCGCCAAGCAGGTCAAGCGGGCCGGTCGGGGGTTCACCAACTTCGACCACTACCGACTGCGAGTGCTGCTCCACGCCGGTGGTGTCACCTGGCCTACGACGATCTGCCCGCCGCGGATCGGATCAGCTGCTCCCCACTGATACCGGAAGAGCCAACAATCGATGCTGGCTGAAGTTGACGACGACCTTCATCCACGACCGCATCACAAGGACGTGAGGACGTTCACATCCTGGATGGGCTCCGTGTGAAGCGGCCAGTCCTTCAACGGCTCACAGGTTCCGGCAAGCCCAGTCTTTTCCGGGTCGCGTTCCGGGACCGCTCAAAGTCTTGCCCACGACCGAGACGGAGGTCGCCCTGGCAACGTCACTGCCCCCGAGAGTCCGAAGTCCGGATCCTGCCTGCGCAGCGACATGGTCGGTTGCGACTCAGCCCGCCATGCCCACGATGGGCTTGTTCAGTTGCAGGGCCCCGGTGGAGCCGAAGAACGGTGCGTCCCCGTAGGCGAAGATGCCGCCGTCGGAGGCGACCAGCCAGTAGCCGTGGCCGTCAGGGGG
>Ga0209012_1004003_pt1 | contig 10408 bp, 8 predicted proteins | sample RS3BMetagenome_FD_184735 | JGI IMG/M metagenome (GOLD analysis project Ga0209012, IMG submission 184735) | Ferric oxide microbial mat and aquatic microbial communities from Rainbow Spring, Yellowstone National Park, USA - RS3B (SPAdes) (version 3) ...
GTAGAGCAGGCCTCCCAGCAAGCGGTTTCAATCCTTCACTACGAGTCCGGCTGTTTCGTCCCGCCATTGCAGAGCTGCGCGGACGCGCTAGCGCTCGAATGCACGATGGGCGTAGGTCGTCCGGGAGGCGCGCTCCTCGCTCTCGCCATCGCGGTCGCCGCCTGCGGCGCGCGCACCGAGCTCGCGACCACGGTCCCGACGCCCACGCTCGTCACTGCCTGCGCGAAGCTCCTGTCGTGCGCTCCGCCGGCGCTGTCCGCCTTCAAGGAGGGGTACGAGAGCGTCAGCGACTGCCTCTGGGTCAACGTCGACGCCTTCGCCGAATGGGTCGGGCCGTTCGGGCCTCCGGGCGCGTTCCCCAGCCTCGTGCTGACGGGCTCCGACGCAATCCCGGGTGCGCCGGCCGGCACGTATGCGTCCGCCGCGTGCCTGGCGGCGGCCTCGAGCTGCGGCGGGGTCGCCGCGTGCGTGAGCGGTGACGTCCCGGTGGACTGCGCCAGGGTGCCGACCCTCGGCACGTGCATCGGCGATCGCGTCGTCCGCTGCGAGCGCGGCCAGCCATTCGCCGTCGACTGCGCGAGCTCGCCCTTTTTCCCCGGGTCGCATTGCATGCTCACGGCCGGGGAACCCCCCGTTTGCGGCCTCGGCCCGTGCTCTGGGAACGGGACGTCTTGCGACGGCGGCGTTCAGACCGACTGCCAGGGAGGTGTGCTGTCCCGCACGCCGTGCGTCCTCGGCACCCAGTGCGGGCAGGTGCGAGCAGGGTATTCGGCGCTCGGGTGCGTCCCGACCGTCGGGTGCATCAATCCCCACTGCGAGGGCGACGTGCGTGTCGACTGCGACGGGACAGGCGCGCGCGTCGATTGCCGCAACGCGCTGGCCATCCCGGGCGGGTGCTCGGCGTCCGTCGTGGGCGTATGGGACAGCCCCCTGCGCGATTACCCCTGCGTCCCCTCGCCGCAGCTCGCCTGCAACCCCGAGACGCACGCGGATCGCTGCGACGGCACCCACCTCGTCTACTGCGACGGGCAGGAGCGCTCGATCGACTGCGCCGTCATCGGCTTTCACGCGTGCGGCACGTCACGCGGCCATGCCGCGTGCGAGTAGGCGTGCTCCGGCGCACACCGGCGCTGCACGGCTAGCGCTGCACGCGGATGCTGGGAGTGGCGCTGGTGAAATCGGCGCGAAGCGTGGCGCGATCGCCGGCGCCGAGGGTGAGCGACTCGCTCTTGGACTCGCCGGTGGCGGGGAAGGTGAAGAGGATCGCGTGCGGGCCGGGATCGACCGTGACTTTGGCAGGGGCGCGACCACGGGGGACGCCATCGACCGTGACGGTGGTGCCGTCGCCGAGCAGGGTGAGGGTGGCGCGGTCTGCCGTGGAGGAAGAGGAAGAGGGGGGGGTCGGGGTCGGGGTCGAGGTCGGGGTCGAGGTCGAGGTCGAGGTCGAGGGCGCGTTCGAGGGCGAGGCGGCGGGCGCTTTGGCGATCGTGGCGGCGCTGGCCTTGGGTGCAGTGGCGGCGCCGGGCGAGGCGATCTTGCCGAGGAAGAAGGCGGCGACGGTCAAGGCGGCGGCGCCGGCGACGCCGAGGCCCGTGAGGCTGCGCTTGCGCGCCGCCGGGACTTCCTTGCGGGGGTCGGTCTCGAGCGGGCGCGTGGCCACCGTCTCGACGTCCTTCACGGGCGGCGGCCGGCTCGAGGCGAGCTTGCGCGTCCCGGCCTCCTTCCAGTCGACGACCTCGTCGCGCGCCGCGAACGTCTTCGTCCCCACCTGCGTCGCCGTCGGCCGCGAGGGCGGCCGCTGGAGCACCGGCTTCTGCTCGCTCGACGGCGGCGGCGGATGGGCGCGCGCGGCGCGCACGCGGTCGCCGAGCTGCCGCGCGACGTCGCCGAGGTCGACGCCCGTCAGAAACCGCCGCAGCGCGCGCGCCAGGTCGTCGGCCTGCTGCGGGCGCGCCTTGGGGTCGAGCGAGAGCGCGCTCGCCATCACGTCGTCGAGCGGCAACAGGCGGATGTCCGCCTCGCTCGGCCTGGGATGCGGCCCCCGCATCGCCGCCTCGATCTCCTCGGTCGTGCGGCGCCGGAACGGCGGCTTGCCGCTCCACAGCTCCATGAGCAGCGCCGCCACCGCGAACACGTCCGCCGCCGGCGTCAGCTCCTTGCCGTCCATCTGCTCGGGCGGCATGTGCCCCGGCGAGCCGAAGACGCCCTGGCCGCTCGGCGCCGTCGCCACCGGCGCGCTGATGCCGAAGTCGATGACCTTGACCTGCCCCTCGTCGTCGACCATCACGTTGCGCGGCGTCACGTCGCGGTGGACGACGTTCATGCGCCGGTGCGCGTAGTCGAGCGCGCGGCAGACCTCGACGCCGACGTACGCCCCCTCCTCGGGCGACAGCCCGCGCCGCTCGCCGCCCGACGCGCACGCGCGCAGGAGCTCCGCCAGGCTCGCGCCCTCGACGTACTCCATGGCGAGGAAGTACGTCCCGAGCTCCACCCCCAGCTCGTAGACGGGGACGATGTTCGGGTGCGCGAGCGCGACCGTGGTCTTGGCCTCCTCGACGAAGCGGCGCACGAAATCGTCGTCGCACGCCAGGTCGTCGCGGATCTGCTTGACCACGAGCTTCTTCTCGAAGCCGCCCGCGCCGCGCAGCGTCGCGAGCAGCACGCGCGCCATCCCCCCGCGCGCCAGCTCGCGTTCGAGCACGTATTTGCCGAACACTTGAGGGTACATTCGTACCGTTGGGACCGCGTTCCCCCGCACATCCTAGCATCGGCGCGCTCGCGCTCGCGCTCGTCGCGACCGGCGGGGCGGCCGCGTGCAGCAAGGATCCGGTCTTCACGACGCGTACGGTGACCCTCCACGTGCCCGCCGCCTGCCCGGCCGACGGCTCCGCGTACGCCGACTACTACGCCCTGGGCGACTTCGAGCCCACGCCCCCCGCGACGGGGCACTTCCTGCGCGACGTCGGCGCCGGGCTGCCCGAGCTCGACCCCGCCGCGCGGGCGCTCGTCGTGCAGGCGAGCGAGGCGGTCGACGGCAGCAGCGCGCCCACGCTCTGGGAGGGGGTGGCCCCGGTGCCGCCGTCGGGCGACGTCGACGTGCTGGTCCTGCCTGCGCTCGCCTCGTGCGCGCTGACGTCGCCGCCAGGCATCGGCGCCGGCGCGACCGTCGCGCCCATCGCCGGCGGGCGAGCGCTCGTGGTGGGAGGCACCGGCAACCCGACCCCGCCGACGTTCGTCGTCCGCCTCGACACCGGAGAGATCGCCCCCGTCGGCACCGACCTGCTCACGCCGCGCGTCGGCGCCACCGTCACGCCGTTCGGCGGCGGGGGTCTGGTCGCGGGCGGCCTCGATCCGCGGCCCGGAGGGCAGGTGCTCGCCACCGCCGAGGTGTACGACCCGGCGCTCGGCGGGTTCGCGCAGCAGCAGCCGATCGCCCTGAGCGAGCCGCGCGCCGAGCACGGCGCGGTGCAGCTCGCGACCGGCGAGACGCTGCTCGTCGGCGGCGTCGGCGGCGACGGGAGGACCGCGCTCGGCTCGATGGAGATCGTCGACCCGGCCACCGGGCGCGTGCGCACGACGGGCGTCGCGCAGCTTCAGTTCGCGCGCGTCGCGCCGACCGTGCTGCGCCTCGCGTCGGGCGAGATCCTCGTCGCGGGGGGCGTCGACTCGAGCGGCGCCGCCGTGACGCAGCTCGAGTGGTTCGCCCCCGGCGCGAGCGCGCCGAGCAAGCGCCCGCAGTCGCTCGTGGCGGGAAGCGCGCGCGCGTTCGTCGCGCTCGAGGGGGGTGGGGCGCTGGCCGTCGTGGCTCCCCCGCCCGGCGCGCCGGCCGGGTTCCCCAACGTGTGGGTCATCGACGCGACGGGCGCGCTCGAAGCGGCGGCGCCCGTGCAATCGCCGTTGACCCACCCCGTGCTCTTCGGCGGCGCGCAGGGGGCGCCGGTGCTCTGGACGGGGGAGTTCTGGCTGCGCTGGCAGCCCTGGCAGGCCGCCTTCGCGCCGCTCGCCGTGCTCGACGCCGCCAGGGTAGGCGCCTCCGACGCGACGTGCGCGCCCGACGCCGGGCTGGCCCTGTGGCTGGACTCCGGGAGCCGCACGCTGCGCGCGCTGCGCTTCGACACGCGCAACGCGTACTCCACGACGCCGCAGCTCCTCCTGCAGACGGACGCCTCGGAGCTGGCGCCCGACCGCCTCGCCGGCCCGAGCAGCGCGACGTTCGACTCGACCGTCGGCGGCCTCGTGCTCGCGCCCGGCGCCAGCGCGTTCGTGACCGACCGCACCTACGCCGACCTCGCGCTCGACGTCGCCGCGCCCACGGGGCAGCCGGCGACCGTGGTGCTGCGCGACGAGCTCGGGAACGAGGTCGAGGTGGGCGGCCCCGGCTGCCCGGCCACGCTCGGCGCAGCGATGCACGTCGAGCGGCACGGCGCCAGCGTGGCGTGGAGCGCCGACGGGTCGGCCCCGGCGACGTGCCCGAGCTCCGTGGGAGCCGATGCGCGCGTGTCGGTGGGTCTGCGTGGAACGGCTGGGACGGCGCGCAGCGTCGCGCGCGATTTCAGGCTGACGCGGCTCGGCGAGCCTTGACGAGCTGGCGAGTTGACCAAAAAATCAACTCAATGGCCCAATCGCCCGCCGTCGTGCCGCCGTCGACCTCCGCCCCGGCCCCCGCCACCAACGCCGCGAGCGCTCACGCCCCGACCGCGTACGCGGCGTCCGCGGCCGCCGCGTCGCGCCGCCCCAAGGAAGGCCCGAGCGGCACCGAGCAGATCCCGATCGCGCACTCGCTCACGTACACGTGGGACTACGCCTGCCAGCGCCCGGACCTTCGCATCCTCTACGAGAAGAGCAAGGACCTGCTCTGGAACGCGCGAACGGCGCTCGCCTGGGACACGCCCGTCGACCCGACGGCCGAGAGCGTGCCGGACGACATGAACCCGCTGTTCGGTACGAGCATCTGGCCCAAGCTCGATCCCGAGAAGGACATCCCCGAGCTGCGCCGGCACCAGAGCGCGTACATGTTCTCGAACTTCCTGCACGGCGAGCAGGGGGCCCTGCTCGCGACCGCGCAGATCGTCGAGCTCGCGCCGACGGCGGACGCGAAGTTCTACGCCGCCGCGCAGGTGTTCGACGAGGCGCGCCACGTCGAGGCCTACGACCGCTACCTGCGGGAGAAGGTGGAGCTCGTCTACCCGATCAGCCCGTACCTCAAGGAGCTGCTCGACATCATCCTCCAGGACACGCGCTGGGACTTCAAATTCCTCGGCATGCAGGTCATGGTCGAGGGCCTGGCCCTCGGCGCGTTCGGCATGATCCACCAGATGACGTCGGAGCCGCTCATCAAGCAGATCACGCAGTACATCATGCAGGACGAGTCGCGCCACGTGGCCTTCGGCGTGCTGTCGCTCAAGGACGCGTACCGCGACCTGAGCGAGCGCGAGCTGCGCGACCGGGAAGACTTCGTCATTCTCTCGTCGAAGCTGATGCACGAGCGCTTTCTCGGGCAGGAGGTGTGGAAGCGCTTCGGCTTCCCGCTCGACGAGTGCGAGCAGGCCGCGCGGCAGTCGGTCGGGATGCAGCTGTTCCGGAAGCTGTGCTTCTCGAAGATCGTGCCCAACGTGAAGCGCCTCGGGCTGCTGACGCCGTACGTGCGCAGGGCGTTCGAGGAGCTCGACGTCATCGAGTACGAGAGCTGGGAGGCGAGCGCGTGACACCGGCAGCCAAGTCGGTTCGGTGGGGCCCCGGCCCCACCGAGTTGGAGCGCCTCCTGCCGGCGCGGCGCGAGCGGAGCGGCGAGGCGACGCGCCGCAAGATCCTCGACGCGGCCGAGCACGAGTTCGCGGCGAAGGGCTTCGACGGGGCACGGCTGGCGGCCATCGCCCACGCGGCCGCCGTACCGCAGGCGCTCATCCACCACCACTTCGGCGACAAGGCGGGCCTGTACCGCGCGGTGCTCGAGCGCGCATTGGCGGCCATCACCACCGAGGGCTGGCACATCCTCGACACGCTGGCGCCGCCGCGCAAGCGCGTGCGCGGGAAGCGCTTCGACGAGGGGCAGCTGCGGACGCTCGTCGACGCGATGGTCGGCATGCTGGTCGACTTCTACGCCACGCACGCGAACGCGCTGCGCATCCTGCGCGGCGAGGCGCTGCGCGGCGGCGCGCTGGCCGACGAGCTGGTGCGCGCGTACGTCAAGCCGCAGATCGACGACGTGGTCGCCCGGTTCGAGGCGATGCGCGAGGGCGGCGAGCTGCGCGCCGACGTCGACGCGCGGCAGCTGGTCATCTCGGCGGTGGCGATGGCGTGCTTCCCCTACGTGGAGGAGGCGTTCCTCGGGGTCGTGTGGGGCCTCGATCCGTCCGACCCGCGCTTCGCCGAGGAGCGCAAGCGCGAGATCGTTCGCACGCTGATGGCGCGCATCACCCCCTGAGCGCGGCGATGCTCGGCGCGCCCTCGCGCTCGACCATCGCCGCCAGCTCGCGCGCGATCCGCCCGGGCGCGCCCGGGCCCTCGTAGATGAAGCCCGTGTACATCTGCACGAGGTCCGCGCCGGCGCGCACCAGGTCCATGGCGTGCTCGGCGCGCTCGACGCCGCCGACGCCGACGACGACCGCCTCCTTCCCGAGCCGCGCGCGCACGCGCCGCACGACCTCGAGCGCTCGTCGGCGCAGCGGAGGCCCGCTCAGCCCTCCGGCGCCGATGGCCTGCACGCGCCGCGCGTCGGTCGCCAGCCCTTCGCGCCCGATCGTCGTGTTCGTCGCCACCACGCCCGCGAGCTTCGCCTGCTCGACCGCCTCGAGGAGCGCCTCGATCCCGGCGTCGTCGAGGTCCGGCGCCATCTTGACGAGCAGCGGCTTGCCCGCCGCGCGCGCCGCCAGCGCGCCGAGCAGCGTGCGCGCGTGCTCGCCGGCCTGCATGGATCGCAGCCCCGCCGTGTTGGGCGACGAGACGTTCACGACCACGAAGTCGGCCGCGTCGCGCACCGCCTCGAACGAGGCCGCGTAGTCGGCCACCACGGCCTCGAGGTCGTCGACCGGCACCGCGCGCGACTTGCCGATCGAGAGCGCGACGGGCACGCCCACGCCCACGCGGCCGCGCACCGCCCGGACGCGCGCCGCGACGCGCGCCGCCCCCTCGTTGGGGAAGCCCAGGCGGTTGACGAGGGCGCGGTCGGCCGGAAGCCGAAACAGGTTGGGCCGGGGGTTGGCCGCCTGCGGGCGCGCCGTCACCGTGCCGAGCTCGAGGTGTCCGAAGCCCAGCGCCGCCAGCGCGCGAGGGCGCCGCGCGTTCTTGTCGAAGCCCCCGGCGAGGCCGAGCGGCGAGGGGAAATCGAGCCCCATCGCCCGCACCCTCAGGCGCGGATCGGCAGGCGGCGCGAGCCACGCGCGGGCGGCTGCACGCAGCGGCGCCAGGTGCTCGAGCGGGGCGAGCCCGGCGAACGCGAGCGCGTGCGCGGCGCCGGGAGGCACGAGGAAGAGCAGCGGCCGCAGCGTCCGGGCGTACATCGCGCTGCCGCGTCAGCTAGCGGCCCGGGCGGCGAGACGCAACAGGCCGACTCAGCTGGTCAGCCGGCCGACGGTCGCCAGCAGCCGCTCGAGATCGATCGGCTTGGCCAGGTGCTCGCGCACGCCGGGCGCGTGCATGGCCGAGACGACGACGACCGGGATGCGCGACAGCTCGTTGTCGGCCTGCAGCTGCTCGAGCACCTCCCAGCCGCTCATGACGGGCATCATCAGATCGAGCAGCACCAGGTCGGGGTGATTTTCCTTGTGCAGCTCGCGCAGCGCCTGCACGCCGTTCTCGGCACAGGTCACGTCGTAGCCCTCGTCGCGCAGCACCTCGGCGACGACCTCGCGGATCGCCTCGTCGTCGTCCACGACGAGCACGCTGGGCCGACGCGGTGTCATGGGGGCTTCCCGCGACGCAAGCACGCCGTCTGCCAGTAGCGCGCGGCGCGTCGAGCATCAAACGCTCCGTGCGAGCCCAGCCGCTCTTTGCCTGCGACGGCCAGGCTCAGGCGAGCGCGGCGCGACGCTCTTCGCGCGGCGCGTCACGCGCCGGGCCATGCGCGTTGCGCCCTGCGTCACGCGCTGCCGCGCTCGAACCGCGCGCGCGCCATCTGCTATGGTCCGCACCCACCTCGAGTGTTGCGCGCGCCGCAGGCGCGCGACTCATCCCCAAGGAGCGTTGCCGTGATCATCGGAGTGCCCAAGGAAATCAAGACGCGCGAGTACCGCGTGGGAATGACGCCCGCCGGCGTGCGCAGCCTCACGTCGCGCGGCCACAAAGTGCTCGTCGAGCGCGGCGCCGGCGAAGGCAGCGGCATCAAGGACAGCGAGTACGTCGCGCAGGGCGCGACGATCGTCCCGAGCGCGGCCGACGCGTGGGGCGCGGAGATGGTGGTCAAGGTGAAGGAGCCGCTCGCGAGCGAGTACGGCTTCTTCCGCAAGGACCTCGTCCTCTACACGTACCTGCACCTCGCCCCCGAGCCGGAGCTGACCAGGCAGCTCGTCAAGAGCGGCGTCTCCGGCATCGCGTACGAGACGATCCAGCTCGAGGACGGCAGCCTCCCGCTGCTCAAGCCGATGAGCGAGGTCGCCGGGCGCATGGCCGTGCAGGTCGGGGCGACCTGCCTCGAGAAGGAGCGCGGCGGCAAGGGCGTGCTGCTCGGCGGCGTTCCGGGCACGCGGCGCGGGCGCGTCGCCATCCTCGGCGGCGGCGTCGTCGGCCGCAACGCGGCGACGATCGCGGTCGGCATGGGCGCGCAGGTGACCGTGCTCGACGTGCGCGGCGACACGATGGCGTACCTCGAGGACGTCTTCGGCGGCGCCATCGAGACGCTCTACTCGAACCCGACCAACATCGAGGAGTGCTGCACGCGGGCCGACCTCGTCATCGGCGCCGTGCTCGTCACGGGCGCCGCGGCGCCGAAGCTCGTGAGCAAGGAGCTCGTCAGCAAGATGAGCAAGGGCAGCGTCATCGTCGACGTCGCGGTCGACCAGGGCGGCTGCATCGAGACGTGCCGGCCGACCACGCACGACAACCCGACCTACGAGGTCGACGGCGTCGTGCACTACTGCGTGGCGAACATGCCGGGCGCCGTGCCCCACACGAGCACCTGGGCGCTGACGAACACGACCATCCCGTACGCGGTGAAGATCGCCGAGCAGGGCCTGGTCGCGGCGGCGAAGTCCGACAAGGCGCTCCTCGCCGGCTTCAACACGTACGCCGGCCACGTCACGTGCGAGCCGGTCGCGGCGGCGCACAACCTCGAGTTCGTGCCGGTGCAGAAGCTGCTCGGCTGAGCGCGAGAGCGTAGCGACATCGAGCGCGCCCAGGCGGGCGTCGGCGCGGCAGAGAGCGCGCCGGCGGCCGCTTCGGGCGCGTTCGGCGTTTGACGGCGAGGCGTTCGCGGACCGGCGCACCGACGTGGAGCATCGTTCCGAGCCGGTCGCGGGCCATCGCGCGATCGCGCGCGATTCGGGCACGATTGCGGGCGAACGCGCCGAGATTGCGCCCCATTCGGAGGTGATCGGCCGCAAGCGAGCGGAGATTGCGCGCAATTCCGAGGAGATTGCGGGCACGCGTGGCGAGATTGGACCCAATTCGGAGCCGATCGCGGGTGACGGCGGCGAGATCGGGCGTAATTCCAGGACGATCGCGGGCGACTGCGGCGAGATTGCGGGCGATTCGGACAGTCGCGAGGGGAGCGCGACGGGATGACGCGCCATTCCGACGAGATCGGCGCCGTACGCATCGAAGCAACCGGCGTGCGAGCGCTGCTCGGCGGCGAACGCGCGCGAGCTCGAGACGGGCTCGCGCGTTCTTCAGCGGCTTGCGGCAACACTCGTCGAGCCCGCGGGTCACTCCTTCGGCATTCGCCACACGAACAATCGCTCCGGGTTGCCAAGCGCCTCGGCGACGACGCCGAGAGGCTGGCGGAGCTACGCGCGGCGCCGTCGCCCGAGCCGCGGCCTGCGAGCGGCGTCGTCTCGACGGCGAAGCCGACGCGGGGCGCGGCTCCCGAGCGCCGGCGCCGTCCGCCGGCCGCCGTCACCGTGGGGGCGGTTGCGGGCGCCGCGATCTACGCCGCGCGGCACCACGGTCAATCGCTCGCCCCGCCTTGCCCGCAGCCGCCCGGCCCGCTCCGTCGCGCGAAGAGCGCGCGCGAGCGCGCCATCCGCGGGATGCAGCAGAAAATAGTTCGTCAGCGAATCCGCGCACTTGCCCCGCCCACGTACGATTTTTCGTCGCCCGATGGCGAATGGGGAATCGAGCCCGGACTGTCTCTTTGGAGGGAGGTCAGGCACCCCCGTTGCGAAGGTCCCGCCCCGCGGGCCCTCCGCCGCGGGTCGCCATGGTGGCGACGTGCGCCCTCTAGAAAGGAGAACAGTCACATGTCCATGACCACGTC
>Ga0209012_1004008_pt1 | contig 10402 bp, 26 predicted proteins | sample RS3BMetagenome_FD_184735 | JGI IMG/M metagenome (GOLD analysis project Ga0209012, IMG submission 184735) | Ferric oxide microbial mat and aquatic microbial communities from Rainbow Spring, Yellowstone National Park, USA - RS3B (SPAdes) (version 3) ...
CCCCCTGCGACTATTTCGGTGTATGATAATCAGTCCGACAACTATTTATATTTGTATGACATTATGATATATGGTGATGTGGATGACACAACACAACATAGAAGGTGAGCTAGTGGATGAGAACATAAATACATTCCGTCAGCTGACATGCAGTATATGTGGTACGGATGTATGGCCTGACTTTGGCGATCCGGCCGGCATATACCATGATAGGGCCGGGCATGTATTGCGATTCTACTATGACGCATCGGTGCAGAGTCTAGTAGTGAGTGATATCGTGGAGAGTGAAAGAAATGAGTGAAAAAATGACCGATGAAATGGTTGAAAAGGCGAATAAGATCGCAGATGTTCTTCATGGCACTAAGCTACACGATGTCCTCAAAATTCTAGCCCTCCATTATCTTTCCACTTTTTTGCAGATGGCGGAGGACTGTGATCCGATCATTGTCGAGGAGGAAATGCGTGACTATTTCAATACCATTAATGAAAGTTTTCACGAGATAATCAGAGCACAGAGGTGACTGCAATGAAGTACGGAAAATCCCTGACTTATAGGGTCACATTCAGGATAGATCGTGAGTTGGTTGATAGGATTCAAGTTGAGGCAGAGCGAAACAAAATGACTGTGTCAGATGTCGTAAGATGGGCCCTAGCAGAGGGCCTGGCCGATATTGCCCTGTTTGATATCGATGCCCGGGTATCTGAGCGACTAGCCGATATCCGTGAGTTTATCGTAAAATTGAAAGGAGAAGGAGGTGAGTAAATGGGAAAGAAAGAAGTGACGCAAAAACTGCTGGAGCAAGTGGATAAGATGCACGACTGGAGAGAGGGACAGGTGCACGGTGGCGGAGGCACCTATTACTCTCAGACGGACGTATGCCGCATCTGCGGACTACAGCGTGAGTGGGTGGATGACCACCAGAATGGTATCCACGATGAGTACTCTTTCGCAGATGAAAACGGTCAGCCACTGATCTTGAGGGAAGCAGCGGCCCGTAAGTGCCCGTAAGGCACATAAATTATTTATAATTCATCAACCTTTTACCTTTTTTGTGCACACGTCCAGACTTTGGGTAAGCCATTTTGCTAAGGGCACTATGCGCTTACACTGGGAGCTATTGTTCATTGTGACTAGGGATAAGCACATACTGAACGATTGGTATTTACTTGCAAGTGCCCTGACAGGTGGATACTGCCCCGAATGTGGTGTCTATTCTATCGATTCAATCATCAAAAACAGAGACCGTATCACAGATGTCTGGACTATGGGCACAAGGGAGTGGATTCACATGGGAAAACTAAAAGAAGTTGTGCCAACACTGAGACTGCTGCCCAACACGTCCTATGACGTGATCGTGGACGGCAGTGTGGAAATTGAAGAACAGACAGTCTCAACACGGGACGGAAGAGAACGAAGAGTTAGCTATTTTATGGCTAAGACTACCGAAGGGAGTCCTATTAGGATCGCAGCCGGTGAGCAGCTTAGAGACAAGATAGCAATTGCTGTAAGTGGCACTAAAGGGCCAGTTAAGCTGCACATCAGCAGAGACCCTACAGGATTTTACTACGAAGTTACGAGGCTCTAATGGGCCTCTCTTTCTTTTTTTTCAGGTGATATTATGAAACTATTCAAACACAAGGAAGACTATAAGGAAAGGCTGGACAGACTAGAAAATAAAATCACGGACATGCGACACGAACTGACCGGGATTTTGATTAGATTGCACAACATAGAACAGGTGAATAGAGAAACAAGGCTGCTGTTACCCAAATTAGAGACCGAACTAAGGCAGGAAATATCCACATTAGTTAAGACTCTCCAGTTCAGGTGAGAACATGGCACGAAAGGCACTGAGGAAAGGAAAGACCACAACCATCAGCGTCTATACTGAGGACGCCCTCAAGCTCAAAGAAATTGCACGCAGTAAGCATACACCGATTGCCAATGTCCTGAAGCTAGTCCTTAACACAAAAAAGACTAAAAAGAAAGGCTGATCCACATTAGTTAAAACTCTCCAATTCAAGTGATATCATGGCACAAAAGGCACCGAAGAAAGGAAGGACCACAACCATTAGAGTCTATACTGAGGATTACCTCAGGCTCAGGGAAATAGCACGCAGCAAGCATATATCGATTGCCGAAGCCCTAAGGCAGGTCCTTAGCAGGCGGTTCATGGTAAAAGCTAAAATGTGGAGGCTGTACGGTAGTTACGCTCACAAAGGGCAGCATCATCCCGGAGACTTTAGTCCCCCGGTAGATGTAGAAGTAACGGTAATAACAAGGAGGAATGTTGTTGAGGCCACTGTTGTCAGGGCAGCACGTATAGCAATTCGGAGATCACTAGAAGAACTCAATAAGGCAGGCATCACAGATATAAAGGAATTCTCAGCGGATGGGCAGGATACATTCGAGATAGGTGAGGTTATCGATGTGGAAGTCGAATCAGATGCGATAACTCCTGTAGCAGAGCTTGTGAATGAAATACTCCGTCAGCTTCTAGGGCAGTTGCTATGACTGAACAGGTCTCTGTTGGGAAGAGAGATTACTTCAACCTCGACTGGGATATACGCTACTCAGACCTGAAGAACACTAAATATTATCAGAACCTGATAGCATGGATAAATGAGAATAAAGACAAAATTGTCTGTGTAATGTATCGCAAAAGCCCTAATAACCGTGTCCATGTACGCATTAGACTTACTGATGAATATAGCATGCTCTCCCTGCTGGCTGCACGTGCATTGCTATATGATGACCCATTTCGAATATGGAACGACCTGCGCCGTATAGCTAAACATAAACTAAGGCCTATCGACACCGACGTACTGTTTGACGCAAAGGTACCAATGAACAACCTTATGCCTATTCTGCGAGCTGGCGAGTGGCATTTGCTATTCGATGGCAAACAGATTATCGATCAGTCACCCTTAGATGATAGATAGTTCGCTAATGCAAAGAGGCCGGCTGCCACTGCAAACATATCAACAGCTAAGTGTGGATGATCTGTAGCAAATGCACTGTAACCAGCGATGCCTGAGAGGAAGTACGCAAACGCATCGACCCACACATGATACTTCAAACTACTTAATGGCACCTGATTTGGATTGCTATCTGCCATCATATCACCATATGTAGTATTATGCCCAGCACCATAATAAATGTGCCGATTGACAGGCTGATCATTACGTTCATCTGGCCCTCCATCCTTAAGACACGCTCCTCAATCTTCGAGACACGCTCCTCCAGTGACATATCTGTCATTGTTCACCTCGGGATCTTGGTCATTGTAGGTGCTGCGCTATATGTGACTGTAAGAGAATGGCCTGCTGCAAGGCTAAATACACCTGCTGTTAGACCTGTTGAGACGCCATCGATTGAGATTGCGCTGACGGTACCGCCGCTGACCACGACATCCTCAAGGAAGCCATCATTATTTGTATAAGTGAATGGTGAGGTCCCTACCGTTATTGCAGTTTTCTGCCCTGCTGACCTGCCATCCAGTGTACCACTGAAACCCTGAGGCATCCCGCCTTCATACCTGATATATCCGAAGTGACTGCTTGAACTCTGATATGTCATTGTGCAATTGATCCAGTTGCAATTACTGAATGTAATGTTATTAATAAAGGCTGAACTACCACTATTATTGTTATCGTCCAGATAAGGCCCCCCTCCACCTGCCGCTCTAGGGCTCGTACCACCTGAATTGAATGTGCAGTCCTCGAATAAGAGATACTGCGTTGAATATGGATTGCCATTCTCATTGCCCTGAACTTCAAGACACTGACCACTCGCACCGTTGCCTTTTGTCCTGCATCGTGTAAATTTACAGTTACTGGTATTGTTGTTATCACAATTCACATATAGCAAACTGTAGTCGTCAGTACTTGCAATGTTCGAACCATCAACAAAACAATCATATGCAGCACAATTAGTAGCACCATTAAAGGTTAGTGGTATTGTTCCATTGGGCCCAGTGAAATTATAAATGTGTATGTTGCTCAAGGTACAGTTTACAGGCTGAAGGCCCCCAGAAGATGGAGTGCGAATAACTGCATGAATAGCACCTGCTCCATTACCGTCCAGCTCGAAACCATCCACATGACACATTATGCCCTGCACATAAATGCCTGTCTCTCCAGTTGATTTATTGATTATGTGTGTACCGTTGCCTATCCATACATTATGTGAATACTGTGTCGTCCCTGCTGCATTAGTACCAACAACAATAATGTTTGTAGTATTCCAATTGACTGTACAGCCACCCTCAAATATCACAATCTGACCATTCTGCACGCTGCCCACAGTAGCTGAAGGACTCCAGTTGTGCGTACCGTTATTCAGAACATATATTATGCCTGCCCCGCTGGCTATCGCACTGTCAAGTCCGTTCATTGTTGTTCCCGGTGTGTCAGGGCCAAAATCCGCACCAGCATTCATGACTCCTGTCTGTGCCTGACCAATTGCACTGACCGTGACGAATGGCTTACCCTGAATACTTGACCATAAGGACGATGACTGAATAGATGATGGAGGAACACCAAATCCAGATATACCCTCTCCACTACCCACAGCTGAACCCGTAGGCCCCGGATAAGACCATCCCGGCTGTACAGCGAATTTACCCGGTAGATATACCTGCGCTATCTGACCCATCAGGTACCACTCCTTGAACTACCACTTCTTGAAGCATATATAATAACCAGCACCAGAGCACCACCTATTAAAAGCAATTCAGGGAGAGCCTGCGTAAATTTGCCAAATTCACTTAGAGCGCCCTCTAATGAACTTCCAACACCACCGAAGAATTTAGAAGCTGACTGAAAATCTGAATTTATCGCACCCGGGATACTACTGAAAAACTGACCAATACCATTTATGTCATTCTCAATGCCCTTAATCGTATTCTCGATACCACCAGTGAAAGTATTGATACCATGCTGTATGCCCTGATAGGTTCCCATAAAAAAGTTATATTCAGATTGTCCAAGACCTACCACATCCTTTGTGAAAGTATTGACAGCACCGATTTCTGCATTGCCAATACCTGCAAAGACCTTCTGTGTTGCGCTGAAACTACCTTGCACTGATCTTACGGCTCCATTCATCGCACCTGCCATATCATTGTAGGCCTGACCAAGTGCATGCTCAAGTTGTGATAGAGGATTCGCCATTACTCAAACACCAGCTCGTAGTCTATTGTGACATACGGTAATCCTAAAACAGTAACTGGAGGTGATCCACCTGTTGTGCTAATTGTATCGAGTGCAATTGAGATGCTTTTGTATGCGATTAACTCCGTATATATCACAGCGAGACCCGGAAGGCCTTTACCTGCAGTACCAGCAGCTGATCCCTGTGGAGCTGAGGGATTACCCACCAAGAGGACATTACCGAGATTCACATTCACAACACTGGTCACGGATGAGGTATAGAGTGCAGTCAGCACACGCCCAATACTAAAATAATTCTCAGAGAAAGGAGATGACAGGATGCCCAGGAGATGCAACCACGAATATGGCTGCCCGTCAATTAGAAGCGATATAGCGTTGTTCTCTATATCTGCATTGCTATAATATATCGATTTAATTATAGCCTTCTGATTCAGCGTCAGTGTTCCAACAATACCGTAGTTAGTGCCGTCATCAGGATATCCGTTAGTGTTGTCACTGGACAGAATTGGATAAATCTGCCTGAGTCTTTTACCAGTAATCCATGAGCCATACAGCTGATTGCTTGCATCAGCTATATCCTTAAGTGATGGCACGCCCTTGAATGCCGTCTGCACTGGAGGCACGTCAAGCCTCATGTCAGATACCAGCTATACTAACTCATGCTCCGAATGGTGCCCTCCTGATTTTCACATACAGCACCAGTGTCACTGCTGATGTTCCATTTGCTGCCAGAGTAGCAGCGCTGATGCTCACTGAAGCTCCCGGCACCAGAACAATACTTGTCGTTAGCCTGAATCTCGTCAGCACATTCTGATTCATTGAGTTGAAGTCACTGGATACTACCTGTGGATATCCATTGACTGTGATTATTGGTGTCGCATCAGGAGTCTGAATTCCCTGAGTCCACATATCCACGATATCCCATCTCTCAGTTATAGGCACCTGAATGGTTTCAGTTGCTGGAACCAATGGCCCGAATGCATTAGCTATACTCCCTGCCACTATAGAATTAGCCGGTGCGCTGGCCGCCACACTAAAAGACACAATTGCAGTTGTAGGCTGAGGCCCACTCAGAGTAACAAGTGATGGTCCTGCTGCTGGCATATTCACACCTCCTGTAAGCCCTGTTCGCTAAGTTTTAGTGGTTCAAGAGGATTGCTCATACTCACTCCACTACCTCCAAGTGATGGATCACCGAATAGCTTTGCAATGTAATCCGCAATTGGTACATAACCTGCAACTGTTAGAGCACTGGAAATAATTCTGCTATTACTCTCACGCTGACCGATGTAATTCAGGACAGCACCATACAGATATGCCGCACCGACATCAGCATACTTCCCAAGAGAGCCAAGCGATTTAGACAGGAACGTACCTATGAACTTATCAAAGACATACCGACCAATAGCGCCTGAAATGCCACCGCCAGCTGTGTCTATAAGAGTGCCCTCAAGGCCCGCTTTATCTGTAAAAAGGTAAGCCACTCAGATCACCTCACTTACCCCACAGATTCTTTATCTTCTGGCCAATTGCTTCTCCGCCAGCCTTAGCACACTCATAGTTTATCACTATGTTTCCGCCATGACGCTGGCCCACAAAACAACTCTTCATATTGTATCCAGTTCTCCCTACCTTACTGTATGCAGCATGTAGGGCCTCCCGTACAGCTTCCAGTTCTGGAGTCGCCATATAACACCTCGATAAGAATACCCAAATTCAACTATTTAAATGCTATTTTTTAAATACAACAGGAACAAGCTCCTCTGTAATAGTGGCCAGATATCGCTGCACATTCTCCATATTATAGATAGGCTTACCAAGATGGGCATTTACCAGATCGTGCTCAAAATCAACCATACGGTGGCAGTGGTCACTGCAGGACTTACAGGGTATAGCCTCACATACAGTATGCAGTGCCTTCCATGCCATTGGACCCCATTTAGACTTATCCTCAGGCCTTGTATTCGCTATCTCCTCAAGCTTCTCATTCATATCAATCTGCAACACTGTTCGCATCATTTAACCTCCTTAATTAGCTCATTTGCTGGCACGCTGTATATATTACTCCTAAGCCTGATTTCTGCACGCAATTTAAGCACCATGTTTAATAATTGAACAGCCCTATCATCAGCAAGATCCCACTGTTTCCTTTTCATATACATCTCAATATACCCAACCTTCCGCATCATGGACTTAAATAAGCGCCTCAGTTCCTCCTCTCTCATAGCTCATCCCTGAAATCCATGCCTCTATACTTATCAAGAATCTCAGCCATTCTGTCAAGCCGCTTCAGATATTCAGATGGTGTTATCTGCCCTGACTTAACCAGCCGCAGGAACTGCTTTAATAATTCTTCAAAAGGAATGGCAGTACTAATGGTCACGGTTATGGCTGGATTCAGATCATCCCCAAGCACCTTACGCACATCAAACTTGGGCACTTCCACCATACTATTACCTCATGTAACAAAAGTAGCCACAAGCGGAGCGAGCTTCGCAGCCAGCGAACCTGTCGATGCAGCTATATGACCAGCATGCTGCAGGGCACTATGGTAATCATGATTGTTTAAAGCTTGCTGTAATGCTGTCGCATGCTCAATGATACTTTTCACATCATCAACCATATCGGCCATTAACTCACCTCAACCAGTCCATCTTTTGCAGCACAGCTTCCAGATCCTTATCTCTATGTCCCCGCATAAAACTATCAACATACTGATCGCTGATGCTCTTCATCCTCCGCTCAATATTAACAGCAATTCTGGCCTTCACTTCAGGAGGCATATCATGTATAGCCTGTTTGATATTCACTATTGCCCTCTCCACAACCTCAGGAGTGATAAAAATATGCAGTGCCCCCGGTATGAACCTTAACCAGTCACCATACTGATTGACAAACCTGACGTACTCCTCACCGATCGCATCGATCACGGCACTTAGAAATGCCTCACCCTTTATGCTATTCATATTAGTCACTTACTAAACGTCCCGGACTCTTGGCGTGACTGACGATATTCCTCCAACTTCCTATCAACCCACTCCCTAAACGACTCACCAACACGGCCGGCCTCATCACTTGTCAATAAATCAGCAAGATAAAGCATCACATCCGAAAGATAATAAAGTTCTCCTCTAGCACTGCGATAAAAACCTCCACGCACACTGTCCAACACTGTATCTATATCCATTTTCACTACACGCACATAATACTCAAGCTGTTTCTCATTTTCCGGCAGCATAGACATCAATCCTTAAATGTCATTTCTCCTATTTCAACACCTACTCTCCTCATAAGCTGTGCCTTCATCAATTTACCCATGTCAAGTTGATCTTGCAGCATCTGACGCATCATGTCTGGCAGTATCTGCTGCATGAACATATCCCATGGACTGGCTGTCTGTGGATTGAATAAATTCTTAACCATGTTAGCAAACTGTAAAAGCCTGGTCGCATCACCGTCACCACCAGCACGAGTAGAAGGTGAGATCTGTTGCGAGGGGACAGGGTTTTCCTGTGATGTGGACTTACCCTGCAAATAATCCACAATAGATTTCAGTGCCTCCTCATGCTGATTGATTCGTGATGCGACAGCATTATAATTATCAACCAACTTTTTAACTGTATCGTCAAGCCTGCTAAGGGCTTGATAAATGTCCTGACTATGACTAAAAACAGTCTCCGAAGGCACTACCTTCTCAGGCTCAGGAGGCAGGCTCACTATCTCAGGCTCAACCTGAGGGCTTACCTTCTCTTTACGTACCCTAGCTTCTGGAGATTTACTGCGTTTCTGTCCAGCCATGCACTCACCTGCCTTGCGCAGTTAGGGCAATCAAATATACTCCTACCATCCTCATGCTTCATATCAAGCAAGGGAAGCACTCCACCGACATCTTCAGGGATTTTCATATAACCTTTAGGTATGACCTCCTTCTCCTTCACAACCTCCTTAGTAACCTCAACCACTGGCTTGGGCACTCCGAACTGTGTTGCTCCACAGTCAGGGCACGTAATATCCATCGTATTGCCACGATCTGCAATATCAAACCGTGATCTGTGCAGGGCAGCATGGGTAGCAGCAGATATTTCCTGATGCTTTCCGTTATCCCTCTTCAAAGCCTCTGCAATCATAGTCTCGATCGCATTCAACCGCTTCTGTAAGCTCACTATCGCATCTGTCAATTCATCCATCTCTGCCATTATTACCCTCCTTCAACTACAACCTCCGCTTTTCTCTCAGCTCTTTTAACCTTTTTTCTACCTGACTTAAAGACATTTTCTCAATTTCCTCAATGAGTTTATCATAACTCGTAACAACAGTAGAACAGTGCTTAAGATGTTCAAGCCCTACAAGGGCAGCCGCCTTAACAGCAGCATAATCACTATCCTTACCCGTAAGTTTCTTCAGTTCCTCCAGATCAATTTCACCCTTTTTAGCCATTATTACCCTCCTTCAGTTTACGATCTTCCTTTTTCTGCTGTAACATCCTCCTAATTACATCATTAGAATCAGCTTTCGGCTTATCATCAACTATCCCATCCATCTCATCATATCTATTAGCATAATGCCTAAAAGCAGCAATATCCCGGGCAAGACTCTTCGAATGATAACCAACTGCACGCTCAACATCCTTCCAATCACCGAAGAACTGCATACGCAAAGCCTCTTCAAAGCTTACATGGGCAACCTTAGCAATTCTCTTCACCCAAAGAGCGATAACCTCGATCAACTCAAAAGGAGTATAATCACTGCCGCTCGCTGCATAGTGCACCAATTCCTCATTGAGATTCTGAACTCTATATCTGCCGTACATCCTCAATTTTTTTAACTTTTTTTCTACCTGATTGTCAGGCATTTCCTTAACCTGTTTAATAATATTATCAACATCCGGCATAGTAGAATGATTCTTAAGACACTCATACCCGGCAATGATAGCCACCTTAGCAGCACCATAAGCAGTATCCTTACCCGTAAGTTTCTTCAATTCCTTTAACCACTCCTCAGTAAACGAAACAGAAAGTTTTTTATCTCCGATTTGTGTTGTAACATAGGGTGACATAAAAGTAAGATGGTAACCCACTTATTTAAAAGTTACCATCTTACCCCCAGGACTGCCACGAATAATACCACGAATAATACCACGAATAATACCACGAATAATACCACGAACAATACCACGAAGAGTTGAGCGTGAACTCAATTTTATACTACTACTACTACTACAGGGGGG